>Ga0164307_10000200_pt1 | contig 27533 bp, 45 predicted proteins | sample Whisoiple_243_MG_FD_110214 | JGI IMG/M metagenome (GOLD analysis project Ga0164307, IMG submission 110214) | Soil microbial communities amended with fresh organic matter from upstate New York, USA - Whitman soil sample_243_MG | ecosystem: Environmental > Terrestrial > Soil > Unclassified >...
AGCCGGCGGGGATGATGGTGCCGGGCAGGCCGCTCAGCTCGACGCCGGGCACGACCGAGCGCGTCGCCGCGAGCCGCTGACCGCCGGTCAGTTGCCAGATGGCATCCAGGAACACCCCGCCCGCGAGATTGGGGTTGATCTGGTTCGCCACGAGCGCGTTGTTGGAGAGCACCGCGGTGCGCGCGATCACCTCGGCCGTGATCATCGCGCCCTGAGGCGTGTTCGGGTCGACGACGATGTCTGCGCCGAGCGCCGCCCGGTACTCGTCCTGCACGTCGGCCAGCAGCGTCGAGGTGTCCGGCACGATGGTGCCGGTGGTGGTCACATAGTCGAAGTCAGCCATTGAGGGCCCCGGTTCCGTAGATGGTGCGAATGGTGGCGACGTACGACAGCACGCCGGCCGCAGTCGAGATTGTCACCTCGTCCACCCCGAGCACGTCGGGCACGCCTTCGATAGCCCGGCGCAGGTACGCCTCGAACTGGGCCACGTTGGGCGCTCCGTTCCAGACCGCGCCGAAGTTGGGCACGCCCTCGTCGACCGCATAGATCATCTCGGCGAGCTGCGTCTTCGCGGCCTGAGCGCACGAGTGCAGCACGGCCTGCAGCCCCGTCGACACGTCGAGCGAGCCGGACGGCCCGATGAAAATGTCGTTGTTCTCGTCGACCGTGAGCGTGCGCGTCATGCCACGGGCCCTCCAGAGTTGCCCGTCGGCAACGAGCCGTTCGGGTGCTTGTGCGTGCCGAACGGGATACCGTCGATGGTCACCCCGCCCGTGGAGGTCATCGCGCCATTGACCGTCAGCGTGCCCGTGATCGTCGTCGGGCCCGTCAGGTTGATGGCGGGGGCCTCCACGTCGACCGAGCTGGGGCCTACCGTCACCGTCGACGTGGGGGTGCTGATCTTCACCTTGTCGGGCCACAGCGCGATCCGGACCGTTCCGTCCTCGGTCTGCAGCACGGCGTTGTCTTCGTCCTCGCCGTCGATCACCACATCGAAGGCCTTGTCGGGGTAAAACATGGCGTCCTGGAACGAGTGAAGCCGCACCGTGTTGGGTGCGTTCTCTCCGCCGCCGCCCTGCATCACCAGCGAGATGTCCCGGTCGTTGGCCTTGAGCCAGCCGAAATCGCCCGGCTTGAGCTTGAAGCTCAGCACCATGCCGCCCGCTCCGAAGCGGAAGACGGGCACACTCGCCACGCCCGCCCGGCCGATCTGCCGCCCATCCGTGGTCAGCACCCGCACGAGGGGCACCACCTGCGCGCGGTTGGCCTGCCGGTCGTACGAAACCACGCGGGCCGGCAGCATGTCGTCGACGCCCTGGAGGTGCTTCTGCAGGATCAGCTTCACCATGCCCATGATCGTGCCGTCATCGGCGGGATCACGGGAGGGCGGCGCGTGGGGTGGTTGGGTCGCCATGGCTCGGGCTCAAGCCGAGCGCGTGGCCTCGGCGATGTAGTAGAAGGACGTGTCGCGCGAAGCAAGCTCGAACGACAGCTTGCTGACAGTGTAATCGCCATCGGCCGCCGGGTTGAGCTTCGAGCGCACCCTCAGCGCGCCGCCCAGCACCGTTTGGTTGTCGAACAGCATACGCACTTTGATGCCCTGCTCCGTGAACTCGGGGATACCAATCATCCCGGTGTCAAGGTTGACCTCGCGGACGCGGTTCGCGAGCGGCGCGTTGTAATCCTTGACCACGAGCGAGCCGTCATCGACGTAGGCGTTCACCTTGCCGTAGGTGCCCAGCATCTCGACCTGTTTCGCCGCGCTGCCGGTGTAGCTGAAGTTCTGGATGTTCTTGTCCTGCGCCTGGAACACGAGGGAGAGGCCCAGGTCCGCGGCCACGCTGCGCGCAATGGCGCTCAGCGGCATGGTGCCCGGCATGGACCGCGAGATGATGTCGCCCTTCGCGTAGTCGCCCGCCTTGGCCTTGAGGGTCAGCGTGATGTCGGGCGGCTGACCGCCGGTCACGTTCGTGATGTCGCCTTGGAAGACGAGGCTGTACCCCGTGGACACCCGGCCGGCCTCGACGATCAACAGCTTCTTCGACTTGTTCTTGTTGAACGGGCTTGTCTCGGTCAGCAGGTAGTCGCGCGTCGTCTTGTCGAGGTTGGTGATCTTCACCTCGCACTCGTTCTGGTTGGCGTTGGCGAACTTCGTGCCGCTCGCGGTCATCGCGAGGCCGTCGTACGTCTTGAGCTGGCCGTTCACCTCCACCGAGATGCGCAGCAGCCGGGGGTCAAGCTCGGCGGTCATGCTGCGGCACGGAGCGAGACGATCTCCGCCTCGGTCACGTAGACGAGGAACTGCGTCACGCCGAACTGTTGCCAGTCGGGCAGTGCGTCACCGTCGGTCAGCAGCATGAGGTTGCCCGCCTCCAGGTAGCGGTACGGCAGCACGGGGGTGCCCGGGGTGAGCCGCACGCCGTCCACGACCGTTGCGCCGTCGCGCGTGAGGCTGAGCGCCATGCACCCTGCCGCCTCGTGAACGGTGATGTCGTACGGACGCCCTTCGAGCTGGACGAAGAACTGCTGATTCGGCACGGCGGCCAGCGCGACGTCCATCATTTGAAGAGCCCCGAGAGGACCGAGCCGCGCTTCTCAGGCGTGGGCGTCGGCTGCTGCTGGCCGCGCTTGGCGGTGTCGGAGTCCTTCGGCCGCGCGACCTTGGACGGCGGCAGCGCGGAGAACTGCGCCTGCACGAGACGGGCTTCCTTCAACGACAGCTGCATCGTGATGCCGTCGAACACGTCCGTGGTCTCCTCGTGCGGCATCTTTTCGATGAGCATGTTCGAGAACGACGCGACACGAGTCTGCACCGTCAGCAGCTCGCCGCGGTTGAACAGGTTCTCCACCTGCTGGTAGACGGCCTTGTAGTCAGCGGACGAGAGGATCAGCCCAAGGTCGACCGTATTGGGGTTGATGATCCGGTGATCGATGATCGTCGCGCCCGTCTCCAGTGGGTGCTCCATGGCCCGCGAGGTGCGCCCCACGCTGGCCTTGATCGCCCGCGCACGCGCGAAGACCTGGGAGAAGTCCGCCGCGAGCACGGCGACCACGTCCTGCGCGTTTGTGGGCGTCATGCTGCCACCCCGTCGTCGTACTGGCTCGCCGCCTGCGTCATCTGAGATTGCAGGTTGCTGCCGATGGCCTTGCTGATGCCCTGGGCGTCGGATGCCTGCGTGTGCACCTCGACCTTGCCGACCTGCACGTTCGTGCTCTTGCTGACCTGCTTCGCGTTGTTGATGCTGTTGGAGGTCTGCCCCGCCATGGGGCTCGCCGCTGCCGCGCCAAGCTGCGACTGCCCCGCGGCAACCGCCTGCGCTGTGACCGCGCTGCCCGCATCGCCGCTCTCGCCGCCCAGACCCACGAGGGACTTCGCCTTCTCCCAGCCGGAGGCGATTGCGTTGATGGCCCCCATGACCGAGTCGACGATGCCCTGCCAGATGCTTGCGATGAATTCGCCGGCCGCCTGCATCGCCGCCATGAGTCCCTCGGTGAACGCCTGGAAGGCGGCGGCCGGGTCGTTCCACACGTCGACGAGGAACCCCGCCACGGACTTGATGACTTCCCACGTGGTCATGAACGCCGCGCCGACGGCCTTCACCACCTCGCCGATCATCGGGTACTTCTCCAGGATCTGGCCGATCAAGGAATCGTTCCCGTCGATGAAGTTCATGACGTCGTCGTACAGCAGCGCGAACGCGACGGCCACGGCTGCGAGGATGGCCGCCAGGGCGATGAACGGGGCGAACGCTGCCACCGTGGCGATGGCGAGGCTGATCATCGGGGGGATCGCGAAATAGGCGATGGCCGCACCGATGGCGATGAAAAGCCCCTTGATGAAGTCGGCGTGCTTGCGCATCCAGATAGCCACCTGCTGGAACTTCTCCGCCATCCAGGTGAGGGGCGGCAGCACGTACTCGGACACGCCCAGCAGGATCGAACGGAACGCGTGCCGTGTGTCGTCGAGCTGGTCATTGAACTCCGCGGCGATCTTGCCTTGCTCGGCCGTGACCACGCCGAGTTCCTTCTCTTTCTGCAGCAGCTCTTCCACCTCGCGGCGGCCCTGTCGAAGCGTCATGATCGTGGCTTGGTCCAAGCCTAGCCGCGAGCCCAGGGAGATGGCCTTTTGCGCGCTCAGGCCGGCGAACGAGTCGGCCAGCTCGGGGAGGAAGTCCATCGCGGACTTGCCCTTGTTCTTCGCGTCCTCCAGGTCGATTCCCAGCTCTTTGAGGAATGGCGCGGCGCGGGACTTGCCCGTCACCTCGACCTGCGCGAGTTGTTTGTTGAACGCCTCGATACTGCCGGCGAACGCATCCGTGCTGCCGCCCGCCTTCTTCGTGAGGTCGCCCCACACCGACAGCGTTTCCACGCTCGTGTCCAGACGCTCGGCCGTCTCGTCGAGATGGTCGGCCGCGTCGCTGGCCTCCAGCACCGCGTGCGTGAGCGCGGCGAATCCAACCGTGGCTGCGGCGGCAGCGGCGAGCCCCGCCAGCGCGCCCACGAGCGACTTGCCCAGACCCCCGGCAACCACGTCCGTGGCCTTGAGGTCCTTCTGCAGGTCGTCGGTCTTCTTCTTCGAGTCGGTCAGCCCCTTGTCCAGCTTGGAGGCGTCCGACTCGAAGAGGATGAAGAAGCTGTCTAGGATGCTCACGACTTGCCCTTGTTCTTCGCGTGCTCGATGGCTAGGCGTTCGTTTTCCTGGGTCACCGCGATGATCTCCCAGAGGTCGAACGCGTCTTCAAGCGTGTAGACGGTCTTCAGCTCGTGGAGGCTGGCTTTGCCGGCCGCGACGATTGCGCCTGCAAATCCGTCAACATTCTCGAAACCAACGTGGGGACTTTCTGGGCGACGGCCTCGAAGAAAGTGGAGGCGACGCCGTTCGCGAAAAAACTGCAGTTGTACTCCAGCATCGCCATTTCGATGCGGCCGAGCGTCTCCCAGGAGTCGACGTGGTTGTCGACGAGGGCGCGCGTCGTGAGCTGCAGGGCCGTGCCGTCCTCGCGGGGGACGGCCACGTAGGCCATGAGCTTGAGCATCGTCTCTTCGCTCACGCCGTAATCGCCCAGCTTCGGTAGGGCGGACAGCGGGTACTTTGCGATGATTTCGCGCCCCGCGATGGCGGGGAACTTCGACAGCACGAAGGTCTTTTCGCCCCCGTCTTGCGTCTTGATCTGGACTTCCTTGGGCTGCAGCATCACGTCACCCGTTCATGTTCTCGAAGGCGAAGGCGTACGTCTTCGACTTCAGGCGGCCGGCGCTCGACGGGCTGTTGGCCGGCGGGCCGTCCGTGATCGCGCCGGAGGTGAAGTTCTTCGTCTTGCCGTCCGGGTAGACGGCAGTGAAGGTGATCACGTCGCGCGCGCCTTGCTTGCCCTTGCCGACGCGGTTCGCTTCGAGCAGGGCGGAGAGGTTCTTGTCGTCGTCGCTGTTCGGGATAACCGACAGGTTGACGATGATCGGATTCGCCTTGCTCCAGGTGATGAGGTCGCCATTGACCCCCATCGCCTTGTCGCGGATCTGGATCGAGGGCGTGTCGAAGGGGTCCGCGTCGTCCGCGAACTGCGTGATGTTGACGCCGGACGGGAAGGTCTCCGACGCGACGACCTGGACCCGGAGGCCAAATACTGAGATGTCAGGCATGGTGTTCCCCGTGCGTTTAGATCAGGATGTGGGAGCCCTCGACCTTGCGGATCGCGTCGTCCTTGGAGTAGATGAGGGTGTAGACGGCCTTCCATTCGGTTCGGCTGTCCACGGTCGTGTAGCTCTGCAGCACCACGTCCACCCAGTAGCCGAGGCGGAAGACCTGCTGCCACGCGAGTTCATCGTTGGTCAGGTTGGTGATGTAGAGCTTCTGCGTCGTCGTGAGCGGCTTGCCGACGCTGATCGTCCCGTTGAACGTCGCTTGCGTGATCACGGATTGGATGATCGCCAGGAGCTGACTGCGCCCCGTAGCGTTGGCGGACACGCGGGCCAGCGACAGCAGCAGGCCCATGATGGCCGCGCCCATCGCATCCTTGAGCCACGCTTCATTGGCGTAGACGTTGATGTCGACCGGGTCCGTCGCGAGGCCCATCATCACGCCGCGCTGATAGAAGTCCAGGAATTGGCCGGCGGTCTGGGTGCGCCCGTAGTAGTTGACCCGGTTCGCGTCCATCGTGTCGGCCACGCTGTCAGACGACACCGAGGGCGTCAGCGCCGCGATCTGGAACATGTAGTTCTGCACGCTGTTGCGCCGGCTGTAGTCGGTCGCAGCGAGCACCGCAGCGGGCAGCAGCTCGGGGAACTCGGTCGCCAGCGGGGCGAGCGTGACGGCCACGCCGGACAGGCCCTTCAGCGCCGCGTACGTGGTCGCCGCGTCGGCCGCCTGGATGGGAACGAGGTAGATGAACTTCACGTTGTACGTGTCATTCTGCAGGGCCACCGCGGCGATCTGGTCGGCGGTGAGCGTCGGGATGAAGGCGAACGAGCCGAAGTTGTCCGTCGCCGAGGCGCTGCGGATGAAGGCGTCGAGCGGCTGTTCGGCGGCCACGCCGGGCGAGAAGATCGCGCCGCCGTTCCAGCCCAGCAGGGCGCGGATGTCCGTCCCCGTGCCCGGCGCAGCCGTGGCGACTGCCGCGACCCCCGGCGTGCCGCCGACCAGCTCGAAGCGCTGCGCTACCGCGTTGTAAGTCACCGTCGCGCCGGTCCAGTTGGCACCGCCCGCCACCACAGCCTGGATGGCGGTCTGCAGGATGCTTGCGACCTGCGAGAGGGATGCCGCCGCGGCGAAGTTGATGCCCGTCACGTCGGCGGTGTACGTGCCGATGGTGAGCTTGAGCGCGCCGGTCGTAATGGGGGTGAAGGACGAGACGAGCCGGGCGGCCGAGGAACCGTAGATGCGCGCCGCGGCGACGGCGTCGGCGTAACGCGAGAAACTGATCTTCTTCGCGTTGGTGATGAGCTTCGAGATGAACCCGAAGTAGAAGACGGCGCGTGCGTACTCAGGCGACGAGGTGCCGAAGTAGGCCCCGACCGAGTCGGCGCTCGTCATCTCCAGCACGCCGTCAGCGGGCACGAGAGGCGACGTGGAGAAGAGGCGCAGGATCAGGTCGCGCGTGCGGACGGCGACGCCCCCGCCGACCCCGCTCACGATGTCGACATAGCGCTTGAAGGAAATCGTCATGATGGCCCCTTAGACCCGGTGAATATTGGCGTCGTACGTGACGACCGTCGGGACGGTCGCCGCAAGGACTCGGAAGTGCGTCACGACGATGTCGAAGGACGGCACCGCCTCGAACCTGTCGCGGTCATCCACGACGAACGGGTTTCGCACTTCGGTGACTCGTTGGAGCCCCACGCCTGCAGCCCTGAACGCTTGAACGACCGTGTCGGACTGGATGATACCGGAAACGGTGTTCAGAACATCCGACTCTGTGGGCGCGGTGGCTTGCGCAGGATCCTGCGGCACCCACGCGTCGAACTGGATCGTCGTCTCGTACTGCTGGCGCAGCTCGTGGTCGAACACCTCGCCCGCCTCGTTGAACAGGTCGAACCGCTTCGGCCAACCATAGCGCTTGTCGCCGACCTTGAAGAAGAACAGCGCCGCGCCGCTGGGCGTGCCTGCTTGCCGCGGTTGGAACGAGCGTGCGAGCTGAACGCCGGCCGTCTCGGGGTACAGCGCGAACTGCGGAAGCAGCGTCGAGCGGATGAGGGCGAAAAGGGCCTTGTCGTTCATGGCGAAGGCACCTCGATGCACAGCATCCGCTTCCAGCCGTCGGCGGTGGTCCAGTCCATGTCGCTCTGGCACTCCCAGAACCGGCCGCCGTACTCGATGATGTCGCCGCGCCGGTCACGCGACAGGGGCTGCACCGCCGCGGAGGTCCAGAGACGCGAGTAGCTCTTCTCGAACGTCAGGCCCAGTTGCTGGTACTGGTCCTTGTTCACCGGCTGCATCGAGCCCGTGATTCCGACCGGGTCCGCGTAGGTGTCCACGTAGTCGCCGGCCGGACCGATGACGCGGCCGGTCCAGGCGCGCCACTGCGGGGCCTGCCGGGCGATGGGCCCCATCGCGAGGTTGAGTAGGTTCGAGCCAGGGACGATCATTTCTTGGTCACCTGAGACGTGAGCGTGGCGAGCATCAGCCCGGTATCCACGAGGGGCTTCGCGATGCTGGCCTTCGCGCCCTTCCCTTTGTTGGCGAGACGGCGCTTGCGCGCGGCCACGGTCTTGGGCGACAGCGCGGGCGCGGTCAGCTTCGTGATCGCCACGCGCACGTTGCCTTCCGCGGCCAGCGCGAGGCCTTCCATCACAGCGTCCGGCGCGATCTCTCCGCGCATGGCGGCCCGCGAGAGGCCTGCCGCGGTCTTCGCCCACGACTCCGACTTCTCGGCCGCTGTGGGGCGCATGAACGGGCGCGCGGGAATGCTGTGCTTGGGGCTCCCGTGTTCCTGCACGAACGCCACGCCTGCTACGGGCTGGCCGCCCTCATAGCGCGCCGACTCGAACCAGCCCACCTTGCCCTCGGCGTTGCCCAGGGCCTTGACCGTGGCGGTGATCGCCGCGCGCTCCCCGCCCTTGCGCGTGATCTTCATCGGAACCCCCGATTCGGTCCGAAGCCGCCGCCCACACGGCGGAAGGCGTAGCGCTCGGGCAGGCCGCCGAAGTACGCGCCGCCGACTGCCTGCGCCTCCAGGAGCGCGAGAAGCTGCTGCCCGTAGGGCGACTGGTTGAGCCAGAAGCGCCACGAGCTGGTGCCGTACGGCGGCGCGGCGAGCGTCACCTGCACGTCGCCCACCTTGGAGCCCACGGCGATGCCGCCCGAGCCCGTGTAGGTGCCGCCGTTCGCCACGACGAGGTCGAGCCACAGCAGATGCGCCGTCATCAGGTAGAGCGCGGAGCGGCGCACGGCCTCGGTCATGTCGCCGCAGGTCACGACAGGCGAGATGAAGCCCGTCGCGAGATCGAACTTCAGTTGGATCAACTCGTCCGGGAACTTGAGCGGGTCCGCGAACTGAGGGAAGGTCGCGCGGAAAGCCGTGATGTCGAGTGTGATCGTGGTCATTCAGCGCCCCAGGATGAGAAAAGCCGGGCACCCTCACGGGCCCCGGCCTTCAGTGTACCGCGCGGCGCGGCTTACTTGCGCTTGGGCTTGGCCGCCGCACCCGTCGTCGGGGCCGGGTCGTCGTCCGTGCCCTGGAAGTCGGCGTCCGTCAGCGGGGCCGAGCGGTCCTGCCGCTCCATGTCGGCCGCGATCTTTTCGGCGTCGACGCCGTCGCTCTCCAGCGTCTTGACGTAGCCGTTGCGCGTGTGGAGCTGGAAGACTTTGTTGGCGTTCAGGTACTCCAGTTGCGCGGCGGTGACCTCGGTCGCCACGCCCTGCGGGGTGATCAGCCGGTCATTGGCGAGGCCCGCGCCACCCTTGACGAGGACGCCCTCGTGGCCGTCGACCGTGACGGGCAGCGGGAGGTCGTTGCCGCTGTCGGTGTTGTGGTTGGTGTAGAGGTTGTCGCTCGTGAGCGTCGAGACGACGTAAAGCTTCTTTGACATGGGTTCTTCTCCTGCAGGGAGTGGGGTAGTTGAGCGGTCAGTGTGCCAGAAAAAAGCCCCCGGGATCACCGGGGGCCAAGCTCAGACAACTGCCCAAGGAAGAGACTCAGATACCGGTCAGGCGCTGCACGGCGTACGGGCGCTTCAGCATGACGCCGGCCGTCGCGTTCGAGAAGTCCTCGACGTACGCCTTCGCCAGCTTCTCGGTGCCCAGGGCCATGAACTTCGTGGGCACGAGCTGCGCCCACACCGAGCCGCCGTCGCTGCCGCCGTCCACCACCTTGTCGGCGTGGAGGTAGGCCACGTTCGCGCCGCCGTTGGCGAGGTTCAGCTCCGGCGCGGACACGATGCGCATCTTCGGGTACGTCTCGCGGATCCACTGGCGCACCGAGATGCCGAAGTCGGACGTGACCGACAGGTACTGCGCGACGTTGGTCGCGAGGCCCAGAGTCATGGCCGTCGACTCGGGGTCGATGGTGTCCTGCGACGCCGCCTGCAGACGCGCCACCATGCCGCGGATGTCGGCCGTGATGTTGAGGAACGTCTTCGTCGACCACGTGGTGGTCGAGCCCGTGCCCGTGGCCGCCGCGGTGACGTAGGCCGGCAGGCTCGGGTCGTTCAGGTAGCCATACGTGCGGTTGGTGCCGCCGTTGTACCCGATGAAGCCGATCTGATTCCGGCGGATGTCCAGCGCCAGGGCCGCGGCGTTGCGCTTCTCCGACGCGGTGTTGACGCGGACGCGAGCGCTGCGGGCGTCTTCGAGGATGCCCACGCGCAGGCCACGTTCCCAGCGGATCACCGTGCGGCGCTCGAAGTTCAGGTTCCAGCTCGACAGCGGGACGTTCGTGTAGTCGCCGTACAGCACGGCGTCACCGGTCGGCTCCAGGATGCCCTGGATGATTTCCTCGTCCTCCCACGCGCCGACGGTCTGGATGCCGATCAGTTCATCGATCTTCCGGGCCGCCGTGATCGTGTGGACGAAGCCGGGGAGCCACGCCTGCAGGAACTGCACGGGGTTGGAGATGCTGGCCGTGGTGATCAGGCCGGTGGTGTCGTCGGCCGCGTACCCCGGCAGGTCCGCCGCGGCGTCCTGCGTGATGTGCGCGAGCTGGCGCGCCACGAACGCGGGCGAGAGGTGGATGCCCACCATCGCGAGCTGTTGCGTGAGGTCGGCCGCGGCGCAGTGCGACGCGTCCATGGCGACGGCGGCGAGGCCCGCGCCGTACCGGTGCGAGTGCACGACGGATGCTTTTTTGCTCATGATTTCTGTTCTCCGGTGAGGTTCCGTCGTGGTGGATCAGGCGCCGTTCAGGCTGACGAGCGCGAGGCCCGGGGCCGCGTTGGCGTAGCGAACCACCGTCGCGTTCGGGATCTGCGTTTGGCCCGCGCCCGCGGTGCCCGCGGCGAGCGTGCCGTCCGCCTGGACGAAGTACACGCCCGAGCCCACGGGGGCGGCGTTGGTGAGCTGCACCCAGATGCCCGGGGTGCTCGTGACGAACTCGCCGTCGGTGCCGGCCAGCACGGTGAGCGTCGGGGCCAGCGCGCCACCCGCGGCGGTGCCGGAGGTGCTGTAGGCCTTGGGGTTCGCCAGAATGCCGCCGTACGGGTTCGTGCCGCCGGGGCTGAACTGACCGTCCGCCGGGTCGATGGTGAAGGCGCGGCCGATGACGATGTTCGCCGCGGTGCCCTTCAGCACGCCGGGCTGCGCGCGCAGCGGGCCTTCGAGGCCCAGTTCACCCACGACGCCGTCGGCGAGACGCAGGTTCACGGTTTGTTGAAACGGCATGATCAGGCCCCTTCTTTCTTCAGGTGGTCCGCGACGAAGCCGGCCGAGGGGCGGGCGGCGTCTTGGCCGGTGGTGTGAGCGGACGGCAGCTTGACGGGGCTCGCCTTGAGGAAGCCTTGCAGCATGGCCTTCTCTTGGCCCTTGGGGGCCTTGAGTTCGAGCTTGTCGCAGCCGTAGGCCACGACCTGGGCCAGCGTCATACGGCTGTGGTCGAACGCGCCGACGCGGCGCGAGATGCCCGATGCGAGTTCATCGCGTTCGGCCATCCGCAGCACGAACGCCGCTTCGTCCATGGCCGGGGCCGCGGGCGAGACGACTTCCTTGTCGCCGCCAGCGCCGGCCGGGGTGCCTTCGCCGCCCTCGCCTTCAGTGACGGCCGGCTTCACCGCGTCCAGCTCGACGACCTCTTCGGCCACCGGGGCGGCGCCTCCGCCACCCAGGGCCGCGAGCGTCTTGTTGATCTCGGCGATCTGCGGGACGATGGTCGAAAGAACCTTCGCCATCTCGGTGAGGGTCATTTCCCCCGAGGGTTCCGCGTCACCCGCGGGCTTCTTTTCGTCGGCCATGGTGGCTTCCTTTGCGTCAAGTGAAAACGTCATGCGGTCCATCACCGCGACATCAGGGCCCATTCGACCTTCGGCCACGAGCGCGAGGTGATTGCCGCGGATCTTGCGCTGCACGAAATCGTAGTTGGTGCCGTTCCAGACACCCGCCACGCGTTCGTAGATGCAGCGATATCCTGCGCTCAATTCGCGCTTGCCTGCCTCGATGAGTTGCGCCAGTGTAGACGAAAAAGCCTTGAGGTTTGCGAGCAGGTAGCCCGACTCGGGATCGAAACGCACCTGCTCGCCGATGATCCCTTGAACGCCCTTCTGCTCGGCGGCCACACTGCCGGGGATCTCGTCGACGGCGTTGGGGCCGATCATCGTGTGGTCATCGACCCACGGGATCAGCTTGAAGCTCTCGACGCACTCGGGGTCTGCGAGTTCTTCGGGCGGCCGGAAGACCTGGAAGATTCGGTCCGCGTCCTCGCCCCCGAGCCCGAGCTGCCGGCCGCTGTAGGGGAACACGCCGGCCTTGCTGATCGGGTTGTCCTTCACCTCGAACCAGCCGTTTCCGTCGACCGTGCGCTCGTCCATGGCCCCTGCCATCGCGACGGCTGCGGCGGTGAGCTGGACGCGTTCGAGGGTCAGCGCGCAGCCCGGATGCAGCGGCGCGGGCAACGAGGCGATGGGGGCCCACACGTAGCCCAGGTGCTCGTGGTTGATCACGGGCACGAAGGGCGCGGGCAGCTCGCAGACAAACGAGGTGAATCCGTTGCTCCAATCGAGGAAGCGAATCGGCAGCTCGGGCGTGTAGCCCGTCTCCTCCATACTCTCTCGAATGGCGGCCTGCTCGGGCGTCTCGCCCTCTTCGATCCCGCCGCCCGGGAATGCCCAGGTCAGCGGGTGGTCACAGTCGCCGTCGCGGCGCAGCAGGAGCAGCACCGAGCCCGCGCAGTGGAAGACGATGCCGGCCGCCCGGTTCACGCCCTCCGCGTACTGCGCGGCGATGGTCGCCGCCTGCACCGCGCCATGGCCGGCGGCCATCAGCGTTTCGATGTTGCGCGCGATCACATCGGCGGTGATGCCCTGCTGAAGCATGCTCAGGCCTGCGCGGGTTTCGGTTCGCGCAGCACGAGCGACGCGCTCACGCCGAGCGAGACGGCCTGCACGGAGCTGGCGTTCACGCTCTCGTCGTGGCTGGTCGCCGTCTGGAGGAAGCCGTTCACCTGGAAGCTGACGTCACGCTCCTCGCCTTCCTTCAGCGGGGCCAGCACGGCGGCGGCGCGCTCGGCGGTGTCGAGCACGAGCTGGCGGTCGGCCGCGTGCGCCGGCTGGGCGGCCACGACCTCGTTCATTTTCTGGGCCACGGCGGCGAGGGCGAGCGCGACGGTTGCGCCGCGAGCGTTGAACGAATACGACATGGGGGAATCTCCCAAGGTTGTTGAGCTGCGATCTTACACGCTCAGGTCCTGCAGCATGCCGGCGAAGTACGCCTGCACGTCCTGCCCCGCGGCCCCGGCGGTCGCCGTCACGAGCACGTCGAACGGCCCGACGATGCCGCCGGTGAACTGCTGGGAGAAGTGCACGCAGTTGGCCCCGTCGCGCTGGAGGGCCCACTGCAGGAACGCCCCGTAGTTCACGGACGCGGCCGGCTTGCCCTTGATGGCGAAGGCGCACACGACGTTCGTGCCGCCGTCCTTGAGCAGACTCGCGATGAGGTCGGTGATGAAGAGCCGGAAGCCCGAGGGCACCGTGTAGCGGCTGGACCGCTGAACCTGCTGCGTGGCCGCCAGGAAGCCGCGCACCGCGGCAGAGCTGACGACCGTCACGTTCCCGGCCGTGTCGCCGGACACCCGGCTGATGCCGTTCACGCGCGTGAAGGGGCCGCCCGGGATGGCGACGGGCGTCGTTCCGTTCAAAGTCACGTCGATGGGCGCGAGACGCGAATAGTTCGGACCGAGCAGAGACAACCGCAGCACCGCGCCCACATCGCCCGCGCTCGCGCTGACGATGGTCATCGCTTCCCCGGCCGGCGACACAATGGGCGTGATCGCGATCTCTTCGATGATCGTCTCGACGCCGCTCGCCAGCGCTGTGCGCAGGGAGTTCACCGAGATCCCGCTCTCGCTCGGCGACGCCCCAAGCATCACGTCGCTTGCGGTCCGCATGGTGCGTGTCGTCATGATTCTTCCCCCTCTTTCTCGTCCGAGAAATCGAACACCGGGGACATCGTGCACCGACAGTTGGGTGCTTGTCCAGGGATGCCGCGCTCGCCCGTGCGCTCGTCGATCACCGGCAGGTCGTCGAAGCTGTAAACGTTGCCGTCCATCGCGATGTGGTCTTCACGAGGGTGCGCGCCGCCGCCCGAGTGGTGCCACATGAACTTTTCGACGCCGGCCTTCTGCATTCGGCCCTTGTTGATCGAGTTGTATGCCTTGCGCGTCTGGTCGAGCGCGATGTTCTTCGCGCGGCGGTGCGTCTGCCCTTCGTACTTCTCCAGCGCAGGCACGAGGTCCTGCAGGCCGTTGCCCGTCGTGATGGAACGCATCGTTGCGCCCTCCACGTCCTTCAAGTACTCGGACGGGATCGACTTGATCAGGTTCACGTTCTCCGAGACGCTGGCCTTGTAGATGTTGGAGAGCGAGGAGCCCGGCGTCATGGTCGGCACCTTGAGCGACAGACCGCCGCTCAGCGCCTCAAGGCTGGAGTGCAGCGCCGAGCCGCTGGCCTTGGACGCGCCGTTCACCATGGACTCGGCCAGCACCTTGGCCTGCGATGCGAACAGGTCTTCAAACTTGGAGCGCAGCGCATTCAGCAGGATCCGCGACTGGCTCGCGATACTCGCGTCTTGCCCGAAGTGCGCTGTGCCCGTGTCGCTCTCGAAAAGGCGCTTCACCTCGCGGCTGACCTCGCGCGTCATCTGCTTAACGAGGCGGTCCAGCTTCTGGGCGTAGCGCGCCTGCACGCCCGCCGGCTCGTTAAGGGGCGTGCCCTTGAAGACGGGCGGCTCCTTGCGGGTCTCCGCCCAGTCGCGACGCTTACGCGTCAGGAGCTTCTTCGCCATCGCTCAGCCCGTCTTCGTCCGTCAGCGCCGGGACGCCGTTGTACCCGCTCTGCTCGTCGGATGCCACGCGGTTGCGGATGTCCGTCCCGTCGATGGCTCCCGCGTCCTTGAGCACCTTGTCCGTCTCGGCCTTGATCTTGTTGACCTCGGCTTGCTCCTTCGTGGTCAGCGTGGACAGCGGTTCCCACGTGCACTCGACGCTGAACGGCTGGATACCGAACTTCGGCGCGATCTCACTGCGGATCAGGCAGACCATGTGCCGGTCGATCAGCGGTTCGAGGTCGTTGGCCTGGATGCTCTCCAGCTCCTCGTGGTAGCTGTCGGTCTCGTAGTCGCCTGTCGAGTTGAATCCCTTAGGCGTCGTGCCGAGCAGCTTGGTCGCCGGCACGTTGGCGGCGGAGGCCACGAGCTGGTACTGCGTCATGATCACGACGTCCAGGTCGGCGAGCGATGTGTCCAGGCGCTCGACCTTGTCGGCCTCTTTGTCCGCGACCTTGACGCCGTAGTTGTCGAGCTGCGCGCGCCACCAATCCATTGCCTCTGCGAAGACGCTGGGGTTCGCGATGGCCGCGGCGACGTTCGTGTAGAAGATGTCCGCGCGCTTCGTCATGGCGAGTTGCGGGGCCTCGTTGGCCGTGCGCTCGGCCCCATAGACGCGCTCGAAGATGAGCTGCGGCACGCTGAGGCCGCCGTACAGGTAGGCCGGCTTGAGCACGTCGGCCACCTCGGGCCCGCGCATCACGCAGAGGTGGGACTTGTGGATGCGCTTGCCGTTGACGATCCAGTAGGTGGGTTCGTAGAAGTCGAGGCTCGCCGGGTCCATGGCCGCGCTGTTGGTCAGCTCGGGCGCGGTCCAGTACGGGTCGATCTGGCTGATGCCCTTGTAGCTGCCGGGCGTGATGCTGTCGGGGTTGAACGGCTTCACGTAGTAGTCGGGGTCGGGGCTGGTGACCACGAACAGCGCGATGCGAATGCCGAAGACGCGCCCCTGCTTCACGTACTCCACGAGCGTGCGGTTCAGGCGGAAGCGCTTGTTGGCGCGGTTGATCGCGTCGATGATCTTCGGGTCCACCACGGTGCCGTCGTTCACCGTGAACTTGTAGCCCTTGCGGATCGCGTCGCGTGCCGGGATCAAGCACGCCTTGTTGACGAGCCAGTGCTGCGCGATGAGCGCCATCACCTGATACCCGATGAAGCCTTGCGAGCCGTACCATGCGGCCTGCACCTCGGGCATGCCGATTTGGTTGCCCAGGTTGAACCCCGCTTTGATGCCATCCGGCCAGTTGTTGGCGTCCATCGCCGTCACCGCGCCGTCCGCGCCGATCACGGCCATCTTGGGCACCGGCAGTGCGGCGGCCAGCCGCTGGAGGCGTTCCAGGCGCGTGCGGCCGGCGGGTAGGCCGCCGTCGGTCGACATGATTGACATGCGCTCGACGGGCTGCGCCTCGGCGCGCTTCGGCGCGGGCTCGTCGTTGCGGTGCAGCCAGCGGCGGAATCGAGAGAACATGACGCGACCTTTCAAGCGATGTCGAACACGCCGCGGCGGCGCGGCTCGGCGGGAGCGTAGGCGATCATGACGCCGTCGGCGAGGTTGGGGGACTTCGCCCCATCGGGGGCCTTGTCGATCAGCAGTTTACCCGCGCCGTTCTCCGAGTAGGTGGGCTGGCTCAGCTCGGCGCAGAGCTTGACGAGCGACGGGAGCTTGCCGCTGATGCTGATCAGGCTGTCCAGGTCGGCGGGTAGCACCCCCGTGGTGACGGCGCGGTACGTGCGTTGGAATCGCAGCCGCAGCGACCACCACGCCTGCGCCTTCGCGTTGGCGTAGTAGTCCTTGTTCAGCCGCCCGAGCTTGTCGCCGCCCGTGGTCGGGTCGATCTGTTCGATCAGCTTGTCAGGGCTCACGACGCCGCCCGAGCCACGGAAAGGCGAAACGTCCAGCTTCAGGCCGCGCCGCTGCTGCGTCACGCGCGCATCGCCCTTCACGCCCGCACCAAGACCGTCGGCATCGTAGCGGAAGCTCTCCCACCGCTCGCTCTCTGCGGTGTCGATGGCGCGTTCGGTCGTCGCCATGATGTCGGAGCCCTTGCCGCTGAAGGCCTCGGCGTAGTTCAGCAGGATGCCCTGCCGGCCGACAAGCGCGTTCAGGTCGGGCCCTTCGTCCGCAACATCCAGCGCACCGCGGCGAGCGCCTGACGGCTCGATGCCGAGCTTCACGTGGGCGTCAATGGCGGCTCGCACCCACTCGCTCGGGATGACCACACCTGTAACGCTGGCGCTGTAGTTGATGTCGTACTCCTGGGCCACGACGCGCGGGTCTTCAGTGGCGCACAGCTCGTCGTACCACTCCTGCGTGCGGCGCGGGTCCATCCGCCAATGCAGGATGAAGATGCGGTCCTCGGGCCACGAGTGGGCCTTCTCCGCGAACGGGTTGCCCATGCCGTTCACGCTGCTCATGTCGATGCGGCAGTCGGTCGTGGCAGTGAGCGCGGCTTCGGCCAGCCGCGGGCGCTCAAGGTGGGCGCTCTCGTCGACGAAGTAGATGGACGTGCGGTCACCGCGCCCGATGTTGTCGCCGGCCTCTCCCGTCATCACCGCGCCCGACTCGGGGAACGTGATGCGCATAAACGTGCCGTTGCGGCTCTCGTCCCACCCGCCCCGGAACTCGCGCGGCAAGTTCTTCATGAAGACGCGAGCCTTGAAGAACAGGCTCTTCGGGCTGTCCAGCCGGTCTACGTACTCTTCCTTTCGCGAGCCGAAACCAATCGCCATGCCCGGATAGAAGAGGCACAGCGTGCAGCTCAAGGCGATGGCGCACCACGACGCGCCCGTGTCACGGCTCTTGGGCACGATCCCGTTCTTCTTCCCCTTCCAGCTCGCCACAATCCACTGCATCAGCTCGTGCTGCCTGTCGAACGGAATGAAGGGGATCGTCGCCATGCCCGCGTCGCTGCTCGTCAGCCGCGGGTCGTACGTCATGCCCCAGTCGCGCACGAAGACCCACGGATGGAGCTTGTAGTACGCCTTGAGCACCGCGAGGTTCTGCGGGCCCGTCTCCGGGTCGCGAATCTTTCGCAGCAGCTCAATGCGACGCCGGAAGATCGCCGCGTAGTCGGGGTTCAGGAAGTCCATCAGCCGGCGAGCTTCCCATAGAGCGCGGCCAGCGCAGCCGGATCACCCGCCAGCTCGGCGGGGATCTCGACGTGCGCGAGCGGGCCGCCGTTCTTGCCCGTCAGCTCTCGTTTCTCCACGAGCATGCCCAGGTACTTGGCGATGTTGGCGACCGCGCCATCTTGGTCGCGCATCTTCACTTCGATGCCGTCCTTGGTCTTCTTCACGCTCGCAATGAGCCGACGTTCGGCGGGCCCTAGCTTGTCCATGTCCTCGAAGTAGGTCTGCGTGTGACCCTCGCCTTTGCAGTCGGGGCAGTCGGGATGCGGCGGGCGGTTGTGGGCCCAGCCCATGCCGCCGCTCAGGTCGGGCAGCTCGTAGGCGTCGGGGTCCTTGCTGTGGCGCTCGTAGGCCTCCGCATACTCGCGCTCGTGCCACTGGTAGGCGTGATCCTCGCCCCAGCAGTGGCGGCAGTTGACGTGCCGCACGCGCGAAATCTTCGTAGGGTCAGCCGTCGCAATCTGGGCCCAGTGGAGCAGCACCTGCGCGGCCTCGAACTCCACAGCCTGAGAGACCTTGGCCTTCGCTTCGTTGATCAGCGCTTGGACCTTGGGATCCGCTAGCAGCTTGGAGGCCTGCACGTCCGCCGTCTTCGCGCTGTAGCCAGCACGGATGGCTGCCTGCGTTCCGTTCCGATCCTTCGCATACTCCTCCACGAACCGGTAAACGCGCTCAGATTTGATAGGTTTAGGTGCTTCCATGATGCCCACACTCTAGCACGGGAGGTGACCACAACCTCTACCCGGCGATCTGGGTGGCTACCCGGATTTTTGGGTAGCCTTAAGTTGTTGATTTCACTCTCTTTTCTCTCTTTTTACCCAAATACCCAAGAAAAATAAGTCAGTCTCTGAAGAACAGTGACAACGTACACTAAGATGTACGCAGCGCCTTACTGTACCACTACACGATTCTTCCAGGCTGTGACTTGAAAGTAGGGGTCGGTTAGGGGTAAACTTATACCACCCTACACCCGGATTTAAAGGAATTGCATGCTGTTCGCTAAGATTAGCCGCAAGGAAGCCTACGCCGGAGGCTTCAAGCGCTTCTACACCGGCAAGCTCTGCAGCCGCGGCCACGACGCCCAACGCTTCGTTTCGACTGGCGGCTGCACGAAATGCAACGCCGAGCGCGCCAAGGCCTTCCGCACCGGAGCTGATACTGTAAGTTCAGCCGTCCAACAAGGGGCGTTCCTCCACATGCTGCACCCCGACGACCACGAGGCAGCCCGGGCGTACTGCCAAGCCCTCGACATGCAGCGGGGCCGCACACCGTGGAGCCCTCCAGAGCGGCGAGCCGCCCCCGCCGTGCCCTTCGATGTGGAGGCCGCTCGCGCTCGCGCCTTCGGTCTCGCCGCCAAGCTGCAGCCGGCCGTTGACCCCGACACCCTCCCGGACGGCATGCGATGACTCCGAAGCAAATCCACACCCTGCGCCTGCTCGCCGTCCGGCCGATGTGGCGCAACGCCCTCCCCGATCTGGTCGCACCCCGTCAAGGCTGCAGCGGCCGGCAGCTCTACTGGTCTGCGCAGGCTTCGGCCCGCATGGGCGGTCGGCTGCTCGCCGCGCTGATCCGCGAGGGCTACGTACGGATGGAGTCGCCCTACAGCGGTAGCCGGAGGGACGTGGCGCACATCACACCGGAGGGAAAGAAAGTTCTTGACACCTTAGATAAGTGACACATAAACTCGCGTCACCATCAACAACGGGGAGGTTCTAGTGACCTACGTTTCTCTCAAGCAAGCTGCCGAGGCCAAGGCCAACGGCTTCCAGAAGGCCACCTATTTCAAGCTCGACCCCAACGTCGTCAAGATCGAGGAGGGCTGGAACGGCCGGGACGAGACGCCCGACCTCCTGGAGTACCGCCAGCGCCTGAAGCAGGCCATGAAGGCCGGGGCCATGATCCCGCCCATCGACGTCGAGATGGTCGACGGGGAGCCCATCGTGCGCGACGGCCACAGCCGCACCCTGATGGCCCGCGAGCTGGTCGCCGAGGGCGTGCCGTACGTGCTGGAGGCTCGCCAGTTCAAGGGCAACGAGGCGGAGGCCCGATACCACATGATCGGCAGCGCTGGAGGCCGCGCGCTGTCCCCGCTGGAGCAGGGCCGGCAGTTCAAGCTGCTGGTCTCCTACGGCCAGACGGTGGCCGACATCTCCAACCGCACCGGCATGCATCGCAGCACCGTGGAGAACGGCCTGCAGCTCGCCGACGCGCCCGTGGCGGTCCAGAAGCTCGTCACCTCCGGCAAGGTCGCCAGCCACCTCGCGCTCAAGGCCGTCCGGCAGCACGGCAAGGAAGCTGCCGCGGTGCTCAAGGCGGGGGTGGAGAAGGCGGAGGCCGCGGGCAAGACCAAGGCCACGGCCAAGCACGTGTCGCCCATGAAGGGCCGCAAGGTGCCGCTCGCCGAGCCGGGGGCGCGCGGTCAGACCCTGCCGCCGGCCTCCGCGCAGAACGACCTCTTCAACCTCGCGATGTCGCTGGCCGCCGTCAATATCCTCGTGACGGAACTGGACCGCGACACCATCGCCGGCCTCGTCCAGAAGGCCCGCACGCTGGTGGGGATGGCATGAGCACGACCACCATCTACTGCGACGACCATTACTCGGACAGCATCAAATCGTTCGAGGTCGTGGGCGAGACGGATAAGTTCTGGAAGATCGCCGTCAAAGGCTGGCGTCCGGGCGATCCGGACCAGATCCGCCGCCAGGAGAAGAAGCCCAACGAGTTCCGTACCTGGATCGAGGCAAACGACCACCTGCGAATTCGTGTCACGCGCGAATTGCTGCGTGCCCAGGACAACGTCGACCGCCTGCGCGGCATCATCGAGCGTATCGACAAGCTGGAGGACCCCACGAAATGAAAGGCACCAAGTACGACGACCCGCTGCTCGATCGCGTGTTGCATGGTGGTTCACGCCCCACCCCGACGAAGGCCGAGATGCTGGCGACACCATACGAGGACATTGGCCTATGCCTCCGCGACATGATCAACGCGCCGGGAATGAACAGCATCACGACGCCGGACTACGTTGTCCGCGTGGCCGCGTGGCTGGACAAAGCCCCCGAGGCCCTGGCACCTGACGCGGCAGCCGTCTCAAACCTTCTCAAAGAGGCCGTGTTGGCGGCCATCCGTGAGTGGAACGGCAGCAACCACAAGCTCACCCTGTCCGAGTCGACCTATCTCGCGGAGCACGTCATGGGGTCGCTGGGCGTGGCCTTGAACGACAGTCCCGGCGCGGTCAAACATCTGCGCGTTCGATGGGAGGATGCGCTCGCCCATGTGCGCGCCGCGCTCGCCGCCCATCCGGTGGCGGGAGGGGTGCCGGCCGAGCCGTTCGCGTGGGTCGATGTCGAGGAATGGGCCGCCGGTTCGCCCATGGAAGATTGTTTCTTCCGTGTCGAGGAGGACAAGCCCAACGATGACGCTGTGCTGTCGCCGCTCTACCTCGCCGCCCCTGTCGAGGTGCTGGGGGAGCAGGCGACGCGCTGCGAATACTGCGACGGAACCGGCGACGTGGTGAACCAGATCGGCGAGTGGCGCGGCACGTGCACGATGTGTGACGCCGCCCCGCCAGCGAAGGCCGAACTTCCGGGTCTGCTCGCGAGGCTGAGGGCCGAGATTGATCATGCTGTGCGGAACGATCAGCGATTGCCTCCCGAGTTCGGAAAGAGAAAAGGTCCGCTTGTCGTGCGCGCCGGCCTGCTGCGGGCCCTGATGAAACATCTGAAGGACGCGAAATGATCACCATCGACGAAATGCACAAGGTGCCCGGGATCTACGTGATCCAGGGTCGGTCGAGTTGCTTCCTCGTCGAGATCGACAGCAGCCGCAAATGCCACCAGCTCGAACTGCAGACGCTCAAGCGCGACGGCGTCCTGCACCGCGACGGGTGGCACGAGCCTTGGACGCTGCGCATCATCGGCCCGCTCGGCCGGCCGGGCGCGGAGCTGTCGGACGACGTGATCAAGGGCGCGGCGTTGAAGTTCGCCCACGCAGGCACCGATGCCAACTACGCGTTTCGCGCGGGTGCGAAATGGGCCCGGGAGCAGCTGCGGTGAGCATCCGCCGCCTCAAGCGCCGGGCGTACAGGCTGCAGCTCCATCACCACGTAGGCTTCATGCCGGCATCCGCCACCCATCGGGGTGTCTGCATCTTCTGGAACGTGCCGCGAAAATAGTTGTTGACAGCCCCAATTACGTGACACATAATTGAGCCATCAACACCGGAGCAGACACCATGACCACCGCCCGCAACTTCATCGCCGACAACACCCGCGTTTCCTTCCAGTACCGTCAGCACCCGCTGCTCGGCGGCGCGCTGGTGACGGGCACGGGCGTGGTGATCGGCCGCACGGTGGTCGGAGTTGAAGACGCCTACAGCATCAAGCCCGACAACGGCGACACGGTGCATGTCCGCTTCGCTGGCGTCCGCGCCGCCTGACCCGCCACCCCTCGACTACTGGAGCAGACACCATGACCCCCGCCCAGCAATCCGCAGAAATCGCTAAGGCTGTTGCTGAAATGGTCGGCGACTATAAGGCCGGTGCGCGCTTCACGGACGGCGACATCCGCGCCACCGCCAAGCGATTCAACGTGGACGCCTGCGCGCTGTACGCCGCATTCAACGACGCAATCCGCGCCGCCTGACCCGCCACCCCTCAACTACCGGAGCCCACATGCCTCAACGCACCCAGGAGCAGCAGGACCTGCTTGATCGCGCCTACCGCGAGCAGTACGCTCGCAAGTGGGGCCAGCGATGAACTGGCTTCACGCGCTCTACCTGCGCATGCGCATCAACAGCGCCCGGCGTGATGTGCGGTACTTCGAGCGAGAGGCCGCCCGCGCCCACAGCATGCAGCACGCGGAGTACTTCAAGGCCCAAGCCGCCGTTGCGCGCCAGTCCATCGGGCTGTGGCGCTGCGAGCTGGGCATCCTCGGGGAGGACATGGCGTGAGCGCAACCGACAGCATCAAGGACGTGACACTCCGCGCGATTCGTCGCGGCGCGAACTCACGGAGCCCCGTGGAGTTCTGGGCAAAAGACGGGGTTATCTTCGTGCTGGACTACTGGCGGGGCACCGACCTGCCCTACATCGCGCGACGTGTGGGAGCCCAGACCAGCCGCCGCTTCTCCCGTCTGTGTGACCTGCGCGCCCACCTGGAGAACCCGGGATGAAGCGCAAGCCCCGCCAGCTCACCGAGGCACAGCAGCATCAGGCCGACGAGCTGCGGGCCAAGTACCGGACGCTCAAGGCGGCCGGCCTCCACGCCTCCGCCAAGCAAGTGCGCCGCCGTCTCGTGGCACTGCTGGGCAACTTTGAAGACGAAAGGCTACCGACATGAACCAACCCCCAGCCGTCGTCAGCGGCCGTGTGCGTCGCATTGCTAGCACGTCCCGATTCCTTGAAGAAGTGCGAACCGGTCGCCTCTTCGTCCAGATGCCCTCGAACCACGCGCCCACGTCAGGCGACGTGCTGCGCTTCGAGCGGGCTCTCTACCCTGAGACGTCCATCGACGTCGTTGTGACGCGCGTCCACGCGGGCAAGATCCCGGGCCACTCGACCGTCTGGTTCGAGCCGATCCCGCAGCCCCGCGAAGTGAAGTGCCTACACCCGGGTTGCCCGAGCGTGGACGGCAGCGCCCACAGCCCCGAATGCGAGGCAGCGCACGCGCAAGCCTACATCGGCCATTGATCCCCGGGCGGCGGAACTCTCTCCCTCCCCAACTATCCGCCGCTCTTCGCGCCCGTCCTAACCGATGGGCGTTTTTTTTGTTGACAGCCGGAATTACGTGACACATAATAGAGCCATCGCAACACGAAACCCGGAGCAGAGACCATGAACGCATACACCTTCAAGCACGCACGTCGCAATTTCCGCGTGACACCCGATGGCCGGGTCGAAAAGCTCACGTACGACGGCGCGGGCGCCCCCAAGTGGTTGAACGTTCCGGTAACTCCCGAACTCGCAGCTGCCGCGATTGCCTCGCGCGCCGCCTGACCCGCCACCCCTCGACTACTGGAGCCACCCATGAAGACCGCAACCCACCGCCAAATCGCCAACGCCGTGTTTGCCGCGCAAGGCAAGCCCCGCACCTGGGTCGTGATTCAGCAATGGTTCGCGCAAAACGAGGGCAAGCCGTCGGCCCCCATGACGTATCGCGAAGCAAAGGCCATCGCCCGCGCAACCCGTCAAGCGGGCGGCTATGCGAGCGTGGAGCGCGCGGCGTGAGCTACGTTGTGATCGTGGAGCGCGGCCCGATGACCCGCGACGTGTACGGCCCCTACCGCAGCTTTAAACGCGCCGATGGCGATGCGAAGGCGTGGGGCGGGACCGTCGAGCCGATCCGCAAGCCTTCCGACGCCGCCTGACCCGCCACCCCTCGACTACTGGAGTAGACACCATGACCACCGAAATTTCCGGGCCATTCTTCGTGACGTATTACAACGCGCTGCTTGACCGGCGATGCACGTTGATCGACAACCTTGACGAAGAGACCGCCGACGCCGTGGTCGAGAAATACGGCGACAACGGTGACAAGTTTCACCGCATGCCCGAGGTGCGCAAAGAGCGCGCCGACTGACCCTGCTCGCCCGCTGTTCCGACTGCCCCAACTGGAGAACCCCGCTATGAGTCACCCTTATCCCATCGACAAAGGCATCCCGATGCCGCCCAAGCCCGTCGGCGAACACGAGCGCATCCGTGACACGTTGCTCCTGCTCGAAGTCGGCGAATCGTTCGAGTGCAGCGCCGACTACGCACAGAGCATGGTCGCCGCAGGCAGTGTGCCGCTCGCCCCGAAGAAGTTCGCCGTGCGCCCCGGCAGCACCACCGGCCGCGCCCGCATCTGGAGGACCGCGTAATGGACCGCACAGAAGCCCTCGTGGGCGTAGGCATCTTCGGCACACTCTTCCTGCTGATCGCAGGAACCATCTGGCTCATTGTCGAGGACGGTCGAGAGTGGGCCCATTTCCGTGACGCCCACAACTGCCGCGTCGTCTCGAAGATCCGCGGTGACACGTTCAATACCTGGAGTGTCGGGCCGAACGGGCAGATGCAAGTCGGCATCGGCAGCACTCCCAGCAAGACCGGCTATCTCTGCGATGACGGCATCACCTACTACCGCTGAAAGGACCACATGAGACGCTACACCCACCAATCGCACACCGTGATGGCGCGGGCGCCCACGTACGACCTGATCGTGGCCGCCATCGCCCGCATGCACGGCACGAGCCCCGAGCGCGTCCAGATTCACGGGGAACGCGTGGTGGTCGAGGGCATCCGCAAAGCCCACTGCCGGGTCGTCGCGTACGGTCGAGAGTGGCGGTATGAGTCCGGCGCACCGAGGAGCTGACGTGCCCTACCCCTTTGCCCCTTCACCGCCGACGATCCGCGACGTTGACAAGATGCCCGAAATGCAAGCCTTCGTCAGGCACCCCAATGACCTGATGGGCGACGCGTGCCCTGGCTGCGGGGCGTTCCGGATGGACGTTTCGTATTACAAATGTATGGGGGTGTGCGACGTGTGCGCGAACGAAGAGGCCGACGAGTGGGAACGTCTGGCGGAGAACGGGCAATGAGCCGCCGCGACCTCACCTTCTGCCTCTTCGCGCTGTTTCTTGTCTTCCTGTTCCAGGGAGACCCGAACGTGCGGGATCTGCTGCGCGCAGCAGTAATGCGCCACCTGGAATAGAAAAGGGCCCCTCGGGGCCCTTTCTCACATCTGGCTGACTGCGTAATCCGCCGCCGCGTCGACCTCTTCCGGTGTCGGGTGCTCCGGATCTTTCGGCTCCTGCGAGGCCATCAGCTCGAAGAACTTCGGGTCGAGCGCCACGAAGGCGCGGCGTTGCGCACGCCAGCGGCGCGCGTCGGCCTCCAGGGCGTCGAGCTGGGCGCGGACTTCCTCGCGGTCTCCGTGACATGCGGCGGCGGCACCGATGATCAGCTCGCGGAATCGGGCGTTGGTGAGAGAGGGCATGGCTCAGGCTTTCATGGTCGTGGGGTTGATGACTTGAGCGGCGGCGTAGGCCCGTGCGATCTCGGCCGCGCCGCGCATGTGGAGCTGCGGGTGGTTGGCGATGACGTAGAGCTGAGGCTTCTTCCCGTCGGGCTGCACGGGGTTGTTGGTGCGGCCATCGGGCAGGCCCGGGTGCAACACGTAGCCCATGGCCTGCAGCATCTCGCGGCGCTTGTTGAGCGGCATCTTCGCGCCCACGCGCAGGGTGTCGGTCAGGAAGCGGTCGAGCATGACGGAGCTGATCCAGCCCCCCATAAAGCCCGGCGTCTCCTGGGCCACCAGCTCGGCAATCTGCTGCTCCACGCCGCCCCGGCTCTCGACGATTGCCGCGTCTGTGGTCGACGTGTGGGGGGCACGATGCGCCACGCCAGTCGGGTCGAACTCGGGGTGAATGGGGTAGGTGTGCAGCAGCTCGTTGACGATGGCATGCCCGTTCTGGTGCTTGAGCCAGTGGAAGAGGCGGGGGAAGTAGTCGCCCGTCATGCCGTCGCGAGCGATGTCGGCGAAGGTCTGCTGCGCGGTGTAGAAGAGGCACAGCCGGCGCGCGTTGTCCGGCGTCTTGCGCACCGCCGCCTTGTAGTTCGTGTTGAGCATCAGGTTGACGCAGACTTCCATGCTGAACTGATCGACGCCCTTCTTCTCGATGCCGATCCCTGAGCCGCCCGCGATGATCTCCTTCAGCGCTTCGATCACCTCGGCCGCGTGCTCCTGGACGTACATCTCTTCGACCGCGAGAAACAGCTTGTTCGCGAGGAACCCGTTGAAGTTGGTTGTCAGCTTGTTGGCCTTGATCCAGTGCGTGTAGTGCTGACTGACGGCCTCGGCGACCACGCGGGACATGAGCGTCTTACCGTTGCCCTCCGCGCCTTGCAGCACCGGGGCCCATTGGAACTTGACGCCCTTGTGCTGCACGCACGCCGCCATGTAGCTCAACAGGATGGTTTGATCGCGCTCGTCGGGCAGGATCTTGCGGAGGTGCGTCAGGAACGGCGTGGGGTCGCCCGTGGTGCGCGGCACGTCGGCGGGCCACCACGTATTGGCGAGCGAGCGGCCCCCGACCTTCACCAGCGCGCCGGGCGGCAAGTCGGGCTTGAAGCACGTGGAATCCGCGATGGGCGCGCGCAGCACCTGGGACTGCGTGAAGGCCTCCCACGCGTCGCGCGTCGTGCGCTCGTTGACGGTGTCGAGGGCGAACGTGTAGCCGCCGAAGATGACCCGGAATTGCTCGGACTTGATGAGCTGCCCGCCCGGCACCAGAACGCGGTGCTGGTCGGTGACGTAGCTGCAGCCCGTGAAGAGGCCGCGCTGCCCGTCAGCCGCAAGGAACGTGTTCCCGGTGACCACGGTCTGCGCAGGGGCGTCTGCGGCGGCCTGCGGCGTGCTGGGGGGCTCGGGCAACTTGTCGGTCAGCACGTCGCCCGGAGCGGCGAGGAT
>Ga0164307_10000201_pt1 | contig 27532 bp, 38 predicted proteins | sample Whisoiple_243_MG_FD_110214 | JGI IMG/M metagenome (GOLD analysis project Ga0164307, IMG submission 110214) | Soil microbial communities amended with fresh organic matter from upstate New York, USA - Whitman soil sample_243_MG | ecosystem: Environmental > Terrestrial > Soil > Unclassified >...
CAGGTCGACGAAGGGCCACGGACCGCCGCCGTGCGGCAAGAAGACGACCGGCATCCGCGCTGCGGCTCGTTCACTCGTCTGGTCGCGCTCGGAGTCCGGCCCAGCGGAGGCGGAACTCTGCGCCCCGGGCAACGCCGCAGCACCAATGGCTGCGCCAGCCAAGCCCGCAGCGATCGCCACGCGTCGAGTCACGGGAACGGCTGTTTGATCGGTCATGAACTGAGTATGCGCAGCTTCCGACGACTCGACTAGGCCGCAGACCGCTTCAGACCGTTGCCTGGTTGCAACGCTTCGGTAGCCGTTCGCCTAAACGCCCACGGATTTTCGACGATTGAAGGCCACCACGTCGTCGTAGCGGACCCCGCTGCCGCCGAAGATGTCGAGCGCGGAACCGATCGTCAAATCGACTCGGCCTCGACTGAGCTCGGTGACCAGCTCGAGATCCGCGAGCGAATTGGCGCCCCCCGCATAAGTGCTCGGGATCGGCGACCATGCCGTCAGCTTTTCGACCAGCTCGGCGTCGACCCCTCGGCATAACCCCTCGACGTCGACGGCATGCACCAAGAACTCGGCGCAGCTTTGGGCGAGGCGCGCGAGGGTTTCTTGGCTGATCGCCACGTCAGTAAAGGTTTGCCAGCGGTCGGTAACCACCCAATAATCGTCACCACGACGACGGCAACTGAGATCCAAAACCAGCCGGTCCTTCCCGACTCGGCGCTCGAGCTGGGCCAATCGCTCGAAGTCGACGCGGCCAGCTTGGAACACCCACGAGGTGACGATGACGTGCGAGGCGCCGCCGTCGAGCCACGCGCTCGCGTTGTCCAGATTCACGCCGCCCCCCACTTGTAGGCCGCCGGGATAGGCGGAAAGGGCGGCGCGGGCCGCTTCTTCATTGCCCGGGCCGAGCAAGATCACGTGGCCACCGAGCAGGCCGTCGCGGCGATACAAAGCGGCGTATTCGGCGCTCGACTTCTCGGAAACGAAGTTCGTGCGCAAGGCTTCGGTCGATGCGCCGAGAGTGCCGCCGACGAGTTGCTTCACTTTGCCTTCGTGGAGGTCGATACAAGGGCGGAACACGAGCGAACCATAAGAGCGAGCGCGCTCGAGCGCCAGTCGCCAGCGGCGATTTGCGCCCGCGCACCGATGCGCCCGGCCGCGAGGGCGATCGACTTAGCCGTTCCCGAGCCCTAAGATGGGCGCGTGAATCGCTTACTATTCCTCGGAGTCGGAACGATTGCCAGCGCGGTGCACCGCGCGCTGCCTGCGTGGCCCGCGGCCGGCACGACCCGCGGGGCACCAGACGAGCGCTTTGCATCGATCCAGCCCCTCGCAGCCACCGACGCGGCAGCGATCCGAGCCGCCGCGTCAGGAGCGAACGTCGTCGTCTCGTGTCCCCCTGACGGTCAGATCGATCGCACCTGGTCCGGGCTCGTCAGCGATGCGGCGAGCATTGCATATCTCTCCTCCACGGCGGTGTATGCGGATAACGCGGGATTGGTGACCGAAGCGAGTTCCGTCAGCGCGAACAGCGAACGGGCGATGCTGCGCCTCGCTGCGGAACAGCTGTGGCTCGCCGCGGGAGCCAGCGTGCTGCGGTTGCCCGCGTTTTACGGCCTTGGCTCGGGACTACACGCGAGCATCCGGCGCGGCACGTTTCGCATGCCCGGCGATGGCGGCAACATCGTCTCGCGCGTGCATGAAGACGACGCGGCGCGTTTCGTGTTGGCTGCGCTCCGCGCGCCGCGCGGGTCCCTATTACTCGCGGGTGATGACGAACCCGCGCCTGTCGTCGACGTGGTCCGCTTCGTCTGCGATCTATTCGAGTTGCCCCTGCCGGCGAGCAGCCAGGGCGAACAAGTCCCTCTTTCGTTGCGAGCGAGCCGTCGCATCGACAATCGCGCGACCAAGACGGCCCACTCGATTCAACTTGCCTACCCCACCTATCGCGACGGCTACCAGGCCATCCGTCGAAGCCTGGAAATTATCCCGGGTTTTATTGACAAGCCCAATTTACCCGGGCATATTTAATTTCCTCGTGATTTCTCGAGCTCAGACTTACTCCGCTTTCGCCGGAGATCGCCTGATCGCCTTCGGTGCGCTGCCGGAAGTGCTCAGCGCCGCCAAAGCCCATGTCGACAGCAGTGAGGACCCGCAGCTGCTGATTTTCGAAGACCGCACCGGCCGTCAGCTGGACTTCGACTTTCGCGGCAGCTTGGACGAGGTCTTGGCCCGTGCGCTGCCCCCACGCGAACGCACTGGCCCCGGCAGGCCCAAGCTCGGCGTCGTCTCGCGCGAGGTGTCGCTGTTGCCTCGCCACTGGGAGTGGTTGGAGGCACAACCCCAAGGGATCTCGGCGGGCCTGAGACGCTTGGTGGAAGAAGCGCGGAAGAAAGATCCGCAAGAGCAGCGCGCGCGCAAGGGTCGCGAGGCGCTGAGCAAGTTCATGACCGCGATCGCCGGCAACCGCCCGAACTACGAAGAAGCGACGCGCGCCTTGTTTGCCTCCGATCACACGCGCTTCGAAGAGCTGATCGCCGAGTGGCCAGAAGACATTCGCGCTCATCTGTTGCGAGTGCTCGAAGACTCACTGACACCCAGCGACGAGCTGGACGACTGATGAGAATGACTTGCGTCGGCTGACGACGACCGCGCTCAGGGTGCAGGGTCGAACGAGTATTCGAACCCGTACGAGTGATTGCCGTCACTGATCTCGATCGTCATTCGTCCAGCAATCCCCTTCAATTCACCGGTGCCCGAGTCCGGGACGACGCTCACGTGCAGCTCGCCCTTGCCCCGCGTCATGGTGCCGCTGTGCTGAAGGACGAAGCTCCCGGTCTTACCGTGCAAGCTACCGACGACGCGCTCGATGGCCACATAGCCAGCCGAACCCTTCACCTGCGCGCTGCGAGCGCCAATCATCTCCACCGTGCTGGATGCCTGAAGATCACCGGAGAACTGCTTCTTGATCGAGACACGACCGATGCTCGCTCCGTCGTTGGTGTCGTACGGAGGTTCTGGGTTCATCGTGACTTCGAAGGTGCCGGCAGCAAGGGTCATGCTCGTGATCCTACAGTTCGGGCGCGCTCATGAACAGCGCCGCCGCTCAGCGGCCGCCGCGCGCAAACACTTTCCAAGTCGTGCGCGCGCGAGCCAACGCGGCGCTCGAAGCGTTGGCTTTTTGCAGATGTTCGAGCACCCCCTCGAGTGTCGTCACGTCACGCGGAAAGCTTTCATCGCGCGCGGTCTCGCGCGCCATGTCGCCCACCGGGGAGCGCAGGTTCTTTTGCTTCGCTAACCAATCATAGAAGTTCGTGAATGCAGCCATTGAGGCCTCCCTGTTAGCACGCCTTCCTCGGCTCAACTCATGGAAATACCCAAGATTTTTCCGATGCCCGCGGTCACGCTCATAGCCAGGCTGCCGCCCACGCATACCCGCAACGCGGCGCGCACTACCGGCGCGCCACCGAGCCTCGCACCGAGCGCACCGAGCGCACCGAGGCTGACCAGCGAGAGGCCCGCGATGGCGGGCATACGCAAGTTCTGTGGCGCCGCGAGCAGCGCCACAATCGGTACGGTAGCAAAGGTTGCGAAGCTGAGCGCGGAGATCCACGCCGCCTGCAGTGGGCGCGCGAGCTCGTGTGGATCGATGCCGAGCTCGTCACGCAAATGCGCTTCCAGGCGATCGCGCGCGCTGAGTTGCTCGGCGACACGCCGCGCGAGCTCTTTGTCCAAACCACGATGCACGTAGATTGACGTCAGCTCGTCCAGCTCCGCGTGCGGTTGCCTCTCGAGCTCGCTCTTCTCGACTTCGATGTCAGCTTGTTCCGCGTCGCGCTGCGAGCTCACGGAAACGAACTCGCCCACCGCCATCGACATGGCGCCGGCGAACAACCCAGCAACGCCAGAGATCAAGATCGCTTCTTTCGAAGCGTCGGAGGCGGCGACGCCGATCATCAAGCTCGCGGTCGAGACGATCGCGTCATCAGCGCCCAAGACCGCGGCGCGTAGCCAACCCGCGCGCTGGCTCCGATGAGTTTCACCGTGAGCACCACGTCGTCTCGCTTTCGATCCATTCTTCATCAGGTGCACCATCTCGATTCGGGTCAATTCGCGCAGCAAGCAAATCTACTATTCGTCGAACTAGCGGATACTGTGTCAGTTTTGTGTTTCAGATCTGAAATGCTCCTCTCGCATGCATGCCAGCACTTGAATTCCGATGCCGTGGCGGTTATTCAGCGAGCTACCTTTCTTAACGAGTGACTAGCGGAAGTGGAAACATCGTGTCTCGCGAACGAATCAGCATAGAACCAGGCTCTTCCAGCCTCGATCGCCTGCGCCGCGCGATCATGGCCGCGTGCGCGGCCTTTGCGATCGGGCTGTGGTTCACCAGTTTTGCGGGCGCCACCGCCCCGTCTTTGATGGAGCGCTTGATTGTCGCACAAGCTCCATTGCAGTCGAAAGTCGACGAACCGGTGGACCCACGGGAACTTGCTACCGCCATTGCCGGCGTACCGAAGATTACACGTGAGTGGGCAGCACTGATCCTCACGGTCGCCGCACACGAGTCTGCGCTCAGCGCGCGCATCGCACGCGGTGAATACAAGGACTACGAGGGTGACTCGTTTCGCACGCGTGACGGCAAAGTGCAGCACCGCGCCTGGGGCTTGTGGCAAGCGCACAAGAACCGCTTGAACGAATCCGCCTGGGGTTCCCCAGACATTGGGGTGCAGACCGAAGAAGCCGCGCGCGCGCTGCGACGCGCGTTCTACACCTGCAACGGCAAAGGTCGTTCGCACTCGGACTGGGTGCGCACCACGCTCAACTCGTACAGCGGGCGCCGTTGCGACGCGAGTTGGCCCGGCCTCGAAAAGCGTTTGAAGACGTATCAGCAAGTGCTCCACGCGCTGTAAGCGGTGCCCGCCGGCACGCCTAGCGGCGGCCCGAACGAGCTGCCGCGCTCTTTTTTGGGGCGCGTTTGCCGGCTCGTTTGGTCGCGGGCGAGGTCTTTTTCACTGTTTTTTTGGCGGCTGCTTTGGCCCGCATCACACGCTCGACCAGCGCACTCGTCAGCTCTTTGTGCGCATCACGGCCGATCCAGCGCTCGGTTGCATCCGTCGACTCCGCGAGTCGAGCTGACAGCGCGACGGCAGCGCGGTGCAGTGCCCGATTGCGGCGACCGATGCGACGCAGCGCCCAACTCACGGCCTTCTTGACGAAATTCCGCTCATCCTTCGCGGCGGCTTCGAGCAACAGCAAGCCTTCGAGGAACACCTCGTCGCCCGCGTGCTTGTCGTGGCCGGCGATGCTCGCCATGAGAGCGAAAGCCGCGCGCTTGACGAACTCTGGCCGTTGCGTACTCCACTTGCGGATCTTGTCCCACGCGCCAGGCACGCGATCGAACAAGTGGAAGCAGAGCGTGTCGCACACGGCCCAGTTGTCGAACCCCTTGCACCAGCGATCCATTTGCGCCGGAGTCACGCGCGCGGGCTCGGCAACGAATGCGCTGAGCAGGCGCGCTTCGTAGCAACCGGTGTCCCACAACGCACACGCGAGATCGTGATCGCGCCCCAACGTTTTCGCGAGCTTTTGCACGTTAGCGAGTGAGACACCGAGCGCGGACGTGGCCGTGATGCCGAAGCGAGGGAGGTTTTCCAGATCCCGCCGGGTACTCAGCGATTGCAACTCGGCCAACGCCGCGCGAACCTGGGCGGCGACAGCCGCGGATTTGGGGAGCATTTCTGGTCCATCTTCAACCGGCAAGAACGAGAGTCAACTGCTAGGTCGAGAGTCATGAGCTTCGGACTCGGGTGCCTGCTCGAAATCAGCGAGGACGAAACGCCGCACGCAGAACCGGCATTTCGCTTTATCCGATGGGCGGTTTCACCGGCAGGCCCCGCGCTCGAACGCGCCGTGCAGCGCGAGTTTGCGGTACTCGCGACACGAAGCGCGTCCGAGCCCAGCCAGAGCATCCGAACCCAAGCCATTGCGCAGGTCGTCCTCCCCTGTTCGCGAGCCCTGTTCAGGATCGAAGTGGCGCCTGCGTCCACGTACGTTTCAGCCGAGCGTAGCTAGCACCCGATCGAGCGCCTCGTAACTGAGGTTCGCGCCGCCTTCCATGCCCGAGTGCATCATGCCGTCGCGTTCGGCCGTCGTGTGGAAGAGCGCGGTGCTGACCAGCTTGGTGCGACCATCCGCGAGCTGCTCCAAAGTCATGGTTTGGATCGCGACGTGTGCCGGCATACCGTCCCATTCGAAACTCGACACGATTCGTTCGAGCGGCACGATTTCCCGGTAGCGACCCTCGAAACCATGCACCCCGTGGTCGCTGTGTTCGATGAAACGCCAGTGCCCGCCGCGCTCGAACTCGAAACGCTCGATCACGAGCCGATTGCCACGCCCCCACCACTGCGCGATGAGTTCCGGCTCGGTCATCGCTCTCCAAACGCGATCGCGTTTGGAGTTGAAGATACGCTCGAGGCGAAATTCTCGTTCGCCCGGAGTGCTGAGGAGTGCCCGTGCCGGTGCGCCAATCGTTTGGTTCATGATTCGTTCCCTTTCGTTCGTTCGAGGAATGCCTCGAGGTGATCGAGCCGTTCAGCCAACATCCGTTGGTAAGCGTCGATCCATGCGGCTTCGTCTTGCAGACGCCGCGGACCGAGCCGGCATTGGCGCACTCGCCCGACCTTTTCGGTGGTGAGTAGCCCTGCGTCTTCCAGAATCGAGACGTGCTTCTTGATGCCCGTGAGGGTCATCTCGAAGTTGTCCGCCAGATCGCTAATCGAGGCGTCGCCCCGGCCGAGCCGCTCCAAGATCCCACGTCGCGTACGATCGGAGAGCGCAGCGAACGCGCCGTCGAGCGAGGTCGAACACTGAACCATATAGTTCAGTATAGGGCGACGGCTTCGCGGTGCAAGTGTTTTGAGCCAAATGAACAAAGCCTCAAATCGGCCACTCAGCCGACCCAGCGCAGAATGGGCGCTTCGAACGGGATTGGAGAAACGACTGCGGAAAGAAAAATGTCCGGAGGTGATGTGCTCAGACGTCGAAGCGTCAAAGTCGGCAACATTCGACCAGGAGAGTCACGATGAGCGAGTTCGTTTACCTGTTTAGAACTAGCGAAGCCCAGCAAAGCGAAGCCATGGGAACACCCGAGCGCGCCAAAAAGAGCATGCAAGTCTGGCTCTCATGGGTTCGCGAACTGGAGGCGAACGGGCACTTGCGAGACCCCGGCCAGCCGCTCGCGCTCGAGGGCAAGGTGGTCCGGGGCGCAAACCAGGTGATCAGTGATGGGCCGTACGCGGAGGCAAAGGATCTGGTGCTGGGCTTCATGATCGTCGAAGCACGTGACTTGAGTCACGCGGCCGAGCTGGCTCGCGGCTGTCCGATCGCAACCGGCGGCGGCTCGGTCGAGATCCGTCCGGTCGGCATGTCGCCTTCGCCGAACCGTGGAGAAGCAGCATGAGGCGGATCGTGATGTTCAACCGCGTCTCCGCGGATGGCTACTTCGCGAGCGCGGACGGCGGGCTCGATTGGACCGTCCCAGACGAAGCCATCGATCAGGCCGGCGCAGCGCGCATGCCAGATTTCGACACGATGCTGTTCGGACGCCGTACGTACGACGCCTTCGAAAGCTTTTGGCCGCACGCCGTCGGTGAGTCCGAGACGGCGAGCGATCCGCATACCGATGGCCGACGCACTAAGACGCTGCTCTCGATGGCACGCTGGATCAACCACAGCGAAAAGTGGCTATTTTCGACGACTCGGCACCGGCTGACTTGGCACAATTCAAGGCTTTTTCCGCGGTTCGACGCGTCCGAACTCCGTGCGCTCAAGCAGGGCCCGGGCAAAGACATGATCGTTTTTGGCAGCGGCTCGCTAGTTTCGCAGCTCAGCGAGCACGGCTTGATCGACGAATATCAGTTGATCGTCGGTCCATTGCTCCTCGGCGACGGTCGCTCACTCGTGCGAGGGCTCTCGACGCGCGTGCCGCTCGAGCTCTTGGAGGCAAAACCGTTTCCATCCGGAAACGTCATGTTGCGCTATGCGCGACGAAGCTGAGCGCTCCACGTGGACTCGAGCGCGGCAATTTTTCGTCGTGAGTCCGGGCGCTTGGTCGCCGCGCTCACGCGCATCTTCGGCGTGCACCAGTTGGCGCTCGCCGAGGATGTCGTGCAAGACGCTTTCGCGCGCGCGCTCGAAGTCTGGGACGCGCACGGCGTGCCGGAAAATCCCGCCGCTTGGTTGATGACCACGGCCAAGAATCGCGCGCTCGACATCGTGCGGCGAGAACGCACCGCACGGCGTTTCGCGCCAGAGATGGGCCGTTTACTCGAGACCGAGTGGACGCTCGCACCGCTGATCGAAGAAGCTTTTTCTGCGCACGCCATCCGTGACGGACAGTTGCGAATGATGTTCTCCTGTTGCCACACGCAGCTGCCAGAAGAAGCGCAGCTTGCCCTGATCTTGAACGTTTTGTGCGGGTTCGGTGGGCAAGAAATCGCCAGCGCGATGCTCGCCAGCAAAGCCGCGGTCGAGAAGCGACTCTCTCGGGGTAAGAAGCTACTCGCGAGCAGTCAGCGTTTGTTCGAGCTGAGCGATTCGGACTTCCAGGCGCGTTCGACGACGGTGCGCCGGGCGTTGTATTTGCTGTTTAGTGAGGGCTATCACGGTGCGTCCGACGCGCCGGTGCGTCGAGAGCTGTGTGCCGAGGCACTGCGCTTGACCGAGCTACTGCTGGCACACCCGGCCGCAGCGACGCCGACGACCTTCGCCCTCGCGGCGCTATTTTGCCTGCACGCCGCGCGTCTACCGGAAAAGATCGACGCTGCGGGCGATTTGAACACGCTCGGCGATCAAGATCGCTCGCGCTGGGACGCGGACCTCGCAGCTCAGGGACTGCACTTACTCGAGCGCTCTGCCGCGGGCGCCGAACTCTCCGGCTATCATTTGGAAGCGGCCATTGCCGCGGTTCACGTGAGCGCTCGCACCCTGAAAGAAACGGACTGGGCGGCGATCGTCGAGCTCTACGACCGTTTGCTCGGCGTCGCTCCGTCGCCAGTGGTTGCGCTCAATCGAGCGATCGCGATTGGCGAGCGGGATGGCGCGGAAAAGGGACTCGCGGCGCTCGACGCGATCGTCGATCGCGATCGCCTCTCCGCCTATCCGTTCTATCCGGCGGCGCTGGGCGAGTTCGAATTGCGCCGAGGCAACCGCAGTCTCGCGCGCAAGCATTTCGAGGCAGCTCGCGCGCTCAGCCGCAACGACGCCGAGCGTCGCTTCCTCGACAAACGCGTGCAGGCCTGCAGCGCGAACGACCTACATTGAGGGCTTGGTCGGGGTTCGCTTCGCACAGCTGCCTGCGGTGCACGTGCTCCCCTTCCCTCGGCCCAGCGCGACGGTCTCGACCAAGCCCATCAGCCAACAGCTCGGGCAGCCGCGCAGCGCGACAAAGCCAAGCGCCACTGCGACCAAGGCCCACCAGCGCTGACTCGGCAAGAAAAAAAGGGCACGCTCACGAAGGCAGCAATACCAATCAGGCCGCGTAGCAAGTGCTCGACGACGCTCTTGCTCGCGAACATCAATCGGCCTTTCTGCGTGCGCCGATGATTTCGCGCTCGAGCTCCCGCCGAAGTTGACTGCGAGCACGATGGAGCCGCGTCTTCATCGCGGCGAGCTCGAGTCCGAGCGCGGCACACGTCTCGCTACCGCTCAGCCCCTCCAAGTCTCGCATCACCAGCACCTCGCGTAACGGGCGATCGAGCAGCGCGATGGCCGCGTGCACCGCGCGCACCAGCTCCCAGCGCTCGAGTGCCCGCTGCGGGTCGTGCTCGGATGGCGCGTCTTCGAGCTCCGCGACGTTCGACGTTCGCTCACCCAGCGCGCGACGCTCGCGCAAAAACGGGCGCAGCATGCGCTGGCAAGCGTGGCGCACGACGCTCATCAACCAGCTCAGCGCACTCGGATCGCGCGCCACCTCAGGGCGTCGCGACAGCTTACTGAACGCCTCTTGCACCGCATCTTCGGCATCGAAGCGATCGCGACAGACGCGCACCCCGAAGCGATACACGCGATCGTGATAGGCGCCCACCAGCCGCGCGAGCTCGTCATCGTTCCCGCGCGCTGCGGCCAAGGCGTTCATCGGCGTGCCTGAACCGGGCAGGTCGATTTGCCGAGCAGCGCGTAGCCGAGGCAAGTGCCGGACAGTACGGTGTACAGCAGGTAAACCGCCATCCCCCCGAACACTGGCACCCTCACCAGGAGTGGCAAAGGTGAAATGATGGCGCATGCGACGAGCGCGACCACCGCCAAGCCGCGCGCGATCCGATCGCCCTGTCCGAGATTCTTCTGCATGTTTGCTGCCTTTCAACGGGAGAAGCCAGCTCGGGACGCAAAAGATTCAGCTTTTTTCCCAAAAGCACACGGGAGCCAGAAGGTTGCTAGGGAGTCCAGCCAGGCAACTTCGCGGCTTGTTTGAACCACTTCGCCAGTTGCGCTTCGTCGATCGGATCCGCTTCGCGGATGTCGAGGTAGCGCGTTTCCTTACCTTTGCTGGCGCCGGGAGGCATCGGGCGCAACGACGTTCCGCGGAAAAAGGCCAGCTTGAGGTAGCGCGTGAAGGTGTGGAGGCCGAGGAACCAGCCTTGCCCGTCAATGCCGTACAGCGGCGAGTTCCACTTCACGGCCTTGCGCACTTGGGGCACATTTTTCACGATCAGCGCGTCGAGCCGCTGCGCGAGCTCCCGCTTCCAGCTGGGTAAGGCGTCGATATACGCCTGGACTGGCTCGTCTCCCTCCGCCTTCGCAATCTGCGGGTTGCCGCCCGCGAGCAGCTTCACCGGCTTGGCCGGTCGCTTGGCCTTCGAACGCACCTGCTTCGCCGGGGCTCGCGAATTCATCGGCTTCGAGTTAGCCCAGCGGTTTCGGGGGAGCAAATCGAGGCGCGGGACTGGACGCCTCAACGACGACCGACGATAAAAAAGACGACGACGCGTCGATCGGGTGCCCGCTCATTCGTCGCCACCTCGAAAGAGCGACTGCCGCAGGCCAAACGATGCCCTGCGCGAAAGGAATCAAGCCATGTCGAAGCTACGAGTGAACGCAGTTGGAGTCTCCGTCGACGGCTACGGTGCCGGTCCCGAGCAAAGTCTCGAAAATCCGATGGGTCGCGGGGGCATGGCGCTGCACAATTGGGTCTTCGGTACGAAGACGTTCCAGAAAATGCTCGCTGAATCCGGCGCGCCCAGCAGTGACACCGCTGCACGAGAGGACATCGACGACGACTTCGCCCGGCGCGGCTTCGAGAACCTCGGCGCCTGGATTGTCGGCCGCAATATGTTCGGGCCAATCCGCGGCCCCTGGCCCGACGACAGCTGGAAAGGCTGGTGGGGCAAGACCCCGCCCTATCACGTGCCAGTGTTCGTGCTCACCCACCACGCACGCGAACCGCTCGTGATGGACGGCGGAACGACCTTCTACTTCGTCACCGACGGCATTCATGCCGCCCTCGAACGGGCTCGAGAAGCAGCAAAGGGCAAGGATGTCCGCGTCGGTGGCGGAGCCGCTACCATTCGCCAGTACCTCAGCGCGGGCCTCCTCGACGAGCTGCATCTGGCCATTGTGCCCACGTTATTGGGCAAGGGTGAAAACCTCTTTGGCGGTCTCGACCTACCGGGCCTTGGCTACCAGTGCACGCAGCATGCGTGCTCCGAACGCGCCACCCACGTCGTGCTCAGCAAGCGAACCGTGGCTTAGCGCCTAAGCTCCCGCTCCCGAGCGACGAAGGGACATTTTACCCAGGAGAAATATTGACCGCCATTTTTACCCGGCTATAATCGACGGGCATGATCACGCCTGTCGAGCTCGCGGAGCGATGCCGCAAATGCCCACAACCGTTGGATAATTTTGACAGGTCCCGCAAACTGACGGCGCCCGCCTCGCGTGAGCTCGTGATTCCGGCGGTTGAGCTGGGGCGGGTTCAGGATACGGCGCGCTGGGCGGCGGCGTCGCGGGCGGTCGAGTCGGCCCGAACCGACGCCTTATTTCACGATCGCTTTGCTCGGGACTTCGTCGGCGACGACATGGCCGCGATGCTCGAGCTTTGTCGACGCATCGGTGGCACCTGGCCGGTCGTCGCGCGGACCGTGCTGATCGATCGTTTGCTGGTCGAGGCTACGGCTGACGGCGCCGATGCGGTGCTCAACCTTGCGGCGGGGTTCGATACGCGCCCTTACCGCTTGATGTTCCCGCGCTCGCTCGTATGGCTCGACGTGGATCACGCCGACGTGATCGCCGCGAGGTCGCGCGTGCTTGGCCGAGAGAACGCGAGCTGCGTGGTCGAACAGCGCTCCGTCGACTTGTCGGACGCGCCCGCGCGGCGCGCGCTGTTTGCCGAAGTGAGCGCGCGTTTTCGACGTGTGATCGTGCTCACGGAGGGACTGCTCTACTACCTCGAAGAAGACTCCGCGCTGGGCCTCGCGCGCGAGCTTCGCGAGCTTCGCCCGCTTCGTTGGATCTTCGATCTACACAACCGAGCTGTGCGAGAAATGATCGACAAGCGAAGCGGCGGTGCGCTGCGCGGAACGGCAAAGATGCGCTTTGCCCCCGAACAGGGTGCGTTGATATTCGAGCCCTTGGGCTGGAACATCACCAGCGTCGGCTCTAGCGCGAAGGCGGCAGGGGGCCTCGGTCGTTTGCCGTTCTTCATGTCGCTACTGATGCGACTACCGGCTCCCACCTACGGCAAGGCTGGCTGGCCATGGGCTGGCGTGTGCGCGGCCGAGGTCGTCGACAGCGGCTAGCCCTCCGATACAACGGCGCCACAGCGGTGCGCTCGGCCTTTCAGCGAAAACGCGTCGAAAGAAGTGCCTGCACGCTTGCATCGAAAAAAAGGAAAGCGGGCGGTGTCGATCTGAGCTTTCCTCTTTCGTCGCCATTGCAAGAGCGGACAGCGCTCGTTGCAGGTGGCAGCGATTGACGCTCGTCACAACCAGGAGAACAGCACCATGGCCGAGAACACCGTCAAACTTCACCGAGTCCTCCGTGCACCCGCCGAGCGCATCTATCGCGCCTTCCTCAATGGTGACGCGATGGCGAAGTGGCTGCCCCCATTCGGCTTCACGGGCAAGGTTCATCACATCAAGGCCGAGGTTGGCGGGACCTACAAGATGTCCTTCACCAACCTGACGACGGGGAATAGCCATTCGTTCGGCGGAGAATTTCTGGAGCTCGTCCCCAACGAGCGCATTCGTCATACCGATAAGTTCGACGATCCGAATCTGCCCGGCCAGATGCAAACGACGATCACGTTGAAAAAAGTGTCCGTCGGTACGGAGCTGAGCATCGTGCAGGAGGGGATCCCGAGCGTGATTCCAGTGGAAGGTTGCTACCTGGGGTGGCAAGAATCCCTGACCCTGCTCGCTCAGCTCGTCGAGGCCGAAATCAAGGAGTAGCGCTCAGCGAGGTTCGTCGGGGCTGCGCGCACCTCGCGCGCAGCGTCGCCTCGCCACTCGCGAACAGATGGTTCAAGTCCCCTGGTTGGCCGCGCGTCGAGCTCGCGACGGCGCCGGAGGGCTGGCCGTAGCGGCCCTGAGCGCGTCTGCGGCCGCGCGGATGTGGGCCGCGAAATGTCCAGGCTTCTTCGCCGAGACCCAGCGCTCGAAGCCCACCTTGAACACCGTGATACCAGACTCGGCGACGACGCTGGCCGTGGGCTCGCTGACGCCGCGGACGTGAAGCGCTTTCGTGACCGCCGCAGCCAACGACGCCATCTTGATCAGCTCGCGCTCGCGGACTTCCGCGTGCTCGGTGACGATCGCGTAGCGCACGCGCACGTCCGCGAAATCGCGGCGTGCCTGAAGCCACGCTCCCACCGCTTCGAATGCGCCGACGGTCGCGTCGAGCGGCGGCGCGTCCTTGGGCGCGCCCAGCACCGAATCGACGATGGCCTGCTCGAGTTCCTGACTCCCGGAAAAGAGCACCTCGCGCTTGTCCGTGAAATAACGGAAGAAAGTGCGCTCCGTCAGCCCGGCGTGCGCGGCAATGTCAGCCACCGTCGTGCGCGCGTAGCCCTGCTCCTGAAAGAGTTCGAGGGCAGCCTTCTCGAGCCGTCCACGCGCGTCGGGTTCCCAGCGAGCCATCCAGCTCGACTGTAGCTGAAATGCCTCGCGATGTCAGGTTCTGACAACGTGATTGCAGAGTCTGACATCACATGATAGACCCATGTCAGACACTGACATCAGGAGAATTCCATGGATATTTTCGTTACCGGCGCGTCCGGTCACATTGGTTTGCCCGTCGTTCGGGAGTTGCTCGCTGCGGGACACTCGGTCGTCGGTCTGGCGCGTTCCGAGGGCTCCGCGGCGAAGCTCGAGTCCGCCGGAGCCAAGATCTTACGCAGCACGCTCGACGACCTCGATGCGCTGCGCCAAGCCGCAAGCCGCGCCGACGGCGTGATCCACCTCGCGTTCAAACATGATCTCGCCCTTGCCGGCGGCGACTTCATGGGCGCCGTCACTGCGGATCTGCGCGCCGTCGAAGCCATTGGCGAAGCGCTCGAGGGCTCGGGAAAGCCATTCGTGAACACCTCGGGAACAATGCTCCTTGCTCACAGTGTCCACGGCCGAACGGGCACAGAGAATGACGCGGGACAAGAAGGCGGGAACCCTCGCGTCGCATCGGAGAAGATCTCGCTCGCGTTCGCCCAGCGCGGCGTGCGCACCTCGATCGTGCGCCTTGCCCCGACCGTGCACAGCTCGCTCGATCACCACGGGTTCATCCCGATGCTGGTCGCGGCGGCTCGCAAGAATGGCTTCGCCGCCTACGTCGGCGACGGCGCGACTCGCTGGCCCGCAGTCCATACCTTGGACGCCGCCACCCTCTATCGCTTGGCGCTGGAGTCCGCGCCAGCGGGCTCACACGTCCACGCGGCAGCCGAGGAAGGCGTCCCCTTCCGTTCGATCGCCGAAGCGATCGGCCGCGGTCTCGAGCTGCCCGCGAAGAGCATTCCGGCCGAAAAAGCGGGCGAGCTACTCGGGGGCTTTTTGGGTATGGTCGCTCAGCTCGACAATCCGACGTCCAGCGCGCTCACCCGCGAGCGACTCGGGTGGAAGCCGACGCACGCGGGACTGCTCGCAGATCTTGCCGCGCGTCATTACTTCGCGCTGGGCATGTGACCGTGGTGCGCGAGCTCGATGCTCTCGGTGTGGGTGGTTGATGCGTCGCGCCTGACTTTTTTTCCAGGCCCTCGGGCATCCTTTCCGATCCCCATCGTATCGGGGCCAACGCGAACGGCGGGAAGAGGCTCACTTGATGTGATGGACAATGGACACTTCAGCACCGCGGCGGTTCACGACAACGTCTAGCTGCGAGGCGGTTCGAAGTCGGGCGTAGGCCTCCAAAGCTTTTTCGGGGCTGCCCATGTTGAAGCCGTTGATCGATTCCAGGCGGTCTCCGCTTTGCAGCCCGAGGGCGCCCAAAAGCGAGTCGGGCTTGATACCGAACAAGCGAATACCGAGTACCTTGCCGTCCTTCGTGTCGGGGGCGAGGCGCGTGGCATTCATCAGCTCCGCCTGATTCTCCAAGATCTTGTCGACGACGGAGCGGTCGATGTCGAACTCGGTGTCGCTGACCCTCACAATCTTGGACTTGACCTCCGCCAGCAAACCACCGCGGATCTCGGGTGGCGGCGTTTGCGCGGGACCGGCGGATGATGCGGCCGCGGGCAGAATCGGTTGGGGCTTGAACAACATGGCCTGGCACAACGTGCTGCCCGATGAGAGCCAAACCGCAGGCGTGTTCTCACGCGGATTATAGCCGATGAACTCCACCTTCTTGCCGCCCACGTCGTCACCCACGCGATGCATGCGCGGACGCGGATCCGCTGGTGCTTGCAACGCAGCGACGGACGACTGCGGATCGTCCGACTCGGTGACGATGTACACGGTCGGCGCGTCACAAACCGGCGCAGTCAGCGGATCCGCGTCGTCGACCGGAGGCTTACCCGGCACGGGCACCGGCTCGGGCGCAAACCTCGCCGCATTGAGCGGCCCGGTGATCGAGTCGAAGGGATTGCGAGCGATGATCGCGTCTGCAGACGGGCGCTCGTGCGTTGTAGTCGTGACTGCAGCGGCCATCAGTCGCGAAGGCGGCGCGCTGGTCACGGGCCCAGATAACGCCGCTCCGATCAGGTGTGTGGCGCCTGCGGCCTGGAAGTACGCGGCCAGCGCAACGAACGCCAGCACGACGCCGAGGAAGTATTTCTTGAGCAGGAAATCGAAGCTCATGGGTCCGAGTGACGCCTCAAGCGAGAGACGTGCCAACGCTGATCACGACGAATTTTCGCGGATTCTCCGCTGTGATCGCGGTCCGTACGCGCCAAGCTGGCAAGCTTTTGCCGGCCCGATCGGAAGCGTTCGACGGACTGGCAAGGCAGTGACGCAAATCTTGAAGGGACCGACCACACGCCGCGGTTCGCGGTGAAAATTTATCGAGACGTGGTGGGTGCACTACGGAGCGAAGCACTACCCAGTGCGTGCGCGACCCGTCCTTCACGGTGGACGCGGGCGGCAACAACTGGCACCGCCCGCGCCCCTTGGAAGACCGAGTAGCTTCCATGCTTATTCGGAATTACGTCATGATTGCGGCTCGGGGACCGACGGCGCAAAGGTGATAAGCTCCGTGATCTGGCCCGTGGGCGAGACGCGGATCTGGTCGTGGCCGCGCGCGAAGATCTCGCCATCCGCCAACACCAGCACCCAGGTGAGCAGGGCGACGTCGCGATGGGCAGAGACGTCACCCACCTCGAAGCGCCCGCCCGGAAATTTCTGCTGGAAAGCGGCCATGTCGTCGATCATCGTCTCGCGACCGCCGGATGCGTGCTGCGGCGTGGAGTAGCGCGCATCCTCCGCGATGACCTCGTTCGCGATCTGTCTGCGCTCCTCGTCCGAGATCGCGCTCCATCCCTGCACATATCGCCCGTAGATCTTCCAAGCTTCTTGATTGGTCATGATTGGCTCCTTTTCGAGAGGAGACCAGTCTGCGCGGGGCCGCTGACAGCTGTGTGTCAGGAGCCGCGCCGACGCTTCTCTTCCTCGGCGGCGATGACCTCGGCGAAGGCGCCGCCCGGTCGCGGCGCGAACGGCTCGCCCACGCGCAGGCGCTGCATGCGGTCGAGGCGAAAGGCGCGCGCCGCCTGGCGCGAGAGGCAGTGCGCGACGAGCAGCCAGCCGTCAGGCAAGCGCACGAGCCCGAGCGGCTCGACTCGGCGATTCTCCGAGCGCTTGCCCGTCACGGCGTCGTAGTCGAACGAGAGCACCTGGCGCGCGCGGACCGCCTCGAGCACTTCGCCAAGCGGCCCATCCTTGGGCTTCGCCTTCGTCGTGCCGGGTGGAAACGCCACGCTCGCGCGCCGCGAGCGCACGCCCGCGCGCACCTCGGGCCCCAGCCCCGACTCGAGCTTCGACAACGCCGAGCCGAGAGTTTCGCGCAGGCCCTCATCGGCCGAGCTGGCAAGCGCGCTGGCGGCGATGGAGAGCGCGGCGGCCTCCGCTTCGGTGAACGCGAGCGGCCGCAGGAAGGCATCGGAGGGCAGCCGATAGCCGTCACCAGGGGTGCCCTGCACGGGAAAGCCGGACGCCTGCAGCGCGCGTAGGTCGCGATAGACGGTGCGCTCGCTGATGCCGAATTCGCGGGCCAGCGCTTCCGCGCGCAGCCGCCGCCGCGCCGACAAGAGGAGAGCGATCCCCATCAATCGTTCGAGGCGCGTCATGTTTGACTCGACAGCTTCTGCGAGACCTCGAGCTTGGGCCCACTCGCACGCAGGCAACTGTCGCATCCATTCTCAGGCCCGAGCAAGACCTCGTTGACGCGCGCTCCGAGCCCGAGCGAGGCCATCGCCGCCGCCGAGTCGAACGCCATCGTGCACGCATCCGAGCAGTGTCCGCTTGCCACTCGCGGTGGCAGACTATGGTGATCTGAAGACGTGCGTTTTGTAGCCGTCGTGCCCGCCTTCCCCGGCTGCTACAGCCAAGGCGAGACGGCGGAAGAGGCGCTGGCCAACGCACGCGAAGCCATCCTCATTACCATCGAGGACATGCGCGAGCGGGAATAGAGGGGCTTGCGAATGTGCTACAGTGCCAGTATGCGCTCCGGGCGAACCAAGACCACCAGCTTCTCGCTGGATGAGATCACCCTGAAAAATCTGAAAGCGCTCGCGGCTCGTCGCCACGACGGCAACGTGTCTGCCTTACTCGCGGAGGTTGCGACGCGTGAAGCAAAGTTCGCCGCGGCCGAGGCTTACTTCGAAAAGTACGGCATTCCCCCGCTGACCCCCGAGGCAATCGAGCGAATCGAGGCGGAGTGGCAAGGGGTCACCTCCCCCAAGAAAAGGCGCCGAAAGGCTGCGTGACGTTCACATTCGATACCGGAATGCTGATTGCGCTCGAGCGGCGCAAGCAGCGCGCAACAGAAGCGTTCCGAAATATCGTACGCCGCGGATTTCTCCCGATCGTTCCTGCGGTCGTCTACGTGGAATGGTGGCGCGGACGAAGCACCATTCGAGAGGAAATCCTGGCGGCCGTCGTCGTTGAAGACATGCCGCCTTCGCTCTGTCGCGCCGCCGGGAAAGCGCTAGGCGCCGTCAAAGGCTCGACCCTCGCGGATGCGGTCGTCATGGCGTCTGCCGCGCTGCGCGGTGGCGGCATTGTCTACACGTCTGACGTCGACGATCTGAAGCGCCTCCAGCGTCACTTCCCGACTGTGTTGGTCCTACCCGTTTAGTCATTGCACCGCGCGACGAGCACGATGGGATATAGCGGTCCCTGGTCGTCGCCGGTAGCCTGCGCGTCAGCGCGCAGATTCCGGCCACGTCGAGCATCACGCCAAGTTCTCACTTCCGTCGCGGGTTGGTGATCACCGAACCCGAACGCTTGCGAGATTTTTTGCTCCCCAACAGCTCCTCAAGTAAGAACTTTGCATCGTGCGTCGTCGTAGATTTCGCTGCCGCAAGAAAACCACGGATTCGGGGTATGTCCCGTGATCGGCACGAGCCGCTGCAGCGCGCCCTCGAATGGACGCGCCAACTGGAGACCGGCGAGGTCGCCTCTCGAGCCGCAATCGCTCGGCGCGAGGGCATTTCCCGGGCTCGTGTGACGCAAATCTTGAACCGGTTGGCCGCGACCATGGCCGCTCGTCAACGGGCAGGATAGACTCAAAGTGTGGAACAGACCGGCTACCACGTGGTCCTCGAGCCCGATCCTGAAGGCGGCTATGTCGCCGTCGTGCCCGCCTTCCCCGGCTGCTACAGCCAAGGCGAGACCGCGGAAGAGGCGCTGTCCAACGCACGCGAAGCCATCATGCTGACCATCGAGGACATGCGCGAGCGGGGCGACGCGATCCCAGATCCTGCCGGCGAGCTCGTACACCGCGTGGCGGTCGGAGCGTAGCGTTCGTTGCCGGCGCTCCCGCGCGTATCGGGGCGAGAAGCGGCTCGCGCGTTCGCCTCCCTCGGCTACCAGATCGTGCGACAACGAGGCAGCCACTTGCGACTACGGCATCCGACCAATGCCCGCCTGCCACTCACCGTGCCGGACCATGGTGAACTGAAGACCGGACTCCTGCGTGCACTCATTCGCGACGCCGGCATGTCCATCGAAGAGTTTGTCGAGGCCTTGCGGCGATGAACCCAGCATCACCGTCCGCCCGCGCCATCGTGATCGGTGCCGAGAGCTCCGAGCAGCTCTCGATACACGTGACGCGGCGCTAATTTCCCGAAGCATCCGACTACTGGGACAGTAACTGGGTGTATGCGACGATCCAGATCCGCGCGGGTGCGTTTCGCGGCGAGTACGAGGCCCTCCTGCGCACCGATGAGCTTGCCTCGTTCAGGGATCAGCTCGCGACGCTTCACGCCGCGCTCAACGGATCCGCAACCTTCGAGACGATGGAGCAGTGGCTTCGCGTTGACATTCAGGGCGACAAGCGCGGCCACTTTCTGGCCAAATGCGAGGCGCGTGATCAGCCTGGCGTTGGTAACACTCTTCGCTTCGAGCTCACCTTCGACCAGACCGAATTGCCAGCGTTGCTCGCAGCGCTGGAGGAAGTCGTTCGAGCGTTCCCTGTCAAAGAAAGCCCGTGATCGGAAAACACCAAGGCCCCGAGGCATTTGCCTCGAGGCTCTTCGTTGCTCCGACTCAAGGACTCGAACCTTGGACCCGGCGGTTAACAGCCGCCTGCTCTACCAACTGAGCTAAGTCGGAATACGTGTGAGGACGCGAGACATTAGTCACCGAAGTTTGAAGGTCAAGCAGATCCGTTCGTGATCGGCATCGCGCCGCTGATTGCCCAGGATTTTGCCGATTATTTTGACATTTTTGTCGGGGCCCGGCCGCTCGCCCATCGCAAGTGCCTCGGTTTGGTCCGCTCGCTCGACCTATCGGGACGAATGATCGACGCGCTTTGGGCCTTCTGGCGTTGACGGAGCCGCGGGCCGGATGCCATAGCGCGGGAGTGACGACGTCTGGATCCGAGATTTCGGCAACGACCAAGGCTTTGGCGGATGAGCCTTCGGCGCAAGCGGCGGCTCAGCAGTCTGCCAACGACGTGACGCGGGCGGCGGGTCGCGGTGGCCTCGCGGTCGCGTTTGCCAAGGTCTATTTCATCTTCGTCGGGCTCGTGCAGCAGATCGCGTTGCCACGCCTGCTGGGCCTCGACGGCTATGGCGCCTTGGCAAGCGCGCTGTCGATCGCTGGCATCACCTACAATCCGGTGACCACCACTTCGATTCAAAGCGTGAGCCGCGCGGTTGCTCAGGCTGCGCCGGAGGCTCAGCCGGGCACGATACGCCGGGTGTTCAGCATACACGCGGTGTTTGCGGTGTTGCTCGCGGGCGGCTTCTTCTTGCTTTCGCCGATGATAGCCGACTCGGTGGGCGCGCACCATGTCATAGGGCCCCTCCGCATTTTGAGTGGAGTGATGCTGCTCTACGGCTTGTATACGCCGCTGATTGGCGTGCTCAACGGCCAGCGCAAGTTCGTCGCTCAGGCGACGCTCGACGTGATCGCCGGAACGTTGCGAACGGCAGGGTTGATCGCAGGGGCCTTCGCGTTTGCGCGTTTCGACATGGCGGTGGAGGGCGCGACGGTTGGCTTCGTGGCTGGCGCGTCGCTGATTTTGCTGGTGGCGCTGTTCTTGGTGGGTATCGGTCGACGCGGCGCATCTTCGGTCAGCATGCGCGAGCACGTCGTTTTTGCGCTGCCCGTTTTGCTCGGACAAGTGCTGTTCAATCTACTGCTCCAGGCGGACCTTACCCTACTGCGCCGCTTTGCCTCGCAGGCCGCGGCGGCTCAAGGTTTGCCACCCGCGGCGGCGGACCCATTGGTCGGCGCGTATCGCGCGACGCAGCTGTTTTCGTTCTTGCCGTACCAATTGTTGATCGCGGTCACCTTCATCTTGTTTCCGATGCTGGCGACCGCTGCGCGAAACGGCGATCGCGACGCGGTCGCACGCTACGTGGGCACAGGCATGCGGTTGGCCTTGGTGCTGGCCGGATTGATGGTCAGCGTGACCGCCGGGCTCAGCGATCGCCTGCTGTATTTGGTGTTTGGCGCGGAAGCCGCTGCGCTCGGTGGCACTTCGCTCGAATTACTCGCGATCGGCTTTGGTGGCTTTGCGATCTTCGGGGTGCTCACGACCGTGCTCAACAGTTTGAAGCACGAGCGTGAAACGGTGATCGTCACTGCGGTGGCTGTCGCCTTGGTCGTTGCGCTTTGTTATCTGCGTGTGCGCGGAGCGCCTTTTGGCGAGCACTTGTTGCTTTACACGGCGCAGGCGACCGCCGCGGGGCTGTTCGTCGCAACACTGTCGGCCGCGTTTTTCGTGTATCGAGCCGCGGGCACGGTGGCGCGACCACTCACCCTGTTACGCGTTTTGTCGGGCGTTGGCGTCGCGGTGACGCTGGGTCGATTCCTGCCCCATGCCGGCAAAATTGTAACCCCTGTGTATGCCGGCTTGGTCGCGCTCGCGTATGTGCTGATTTTGCTCGTGACCCGCGAACTGACGGCGGCTGATTTAGCGACTCTGCGTGCAGTTGCCGCCAAGCGCGGCGCTCGTTGATGCTACCATCGCGCATGGCTCGCCGGATTTGCCTTTGGCTGCCCGCTCTCACGGTGATCGCGCTGAGCGCGTGCGGCGGTGCGGAGAGCGGTTTCTTCAGTGACGTCGACAGAGGCGGGGCAAGTCAGGGCGGCGCGAGTCACGGCGGCGCATCGTCGCACGCAGCGGGCTCTCCCTCGAACTCGGGCGGCTCGGGCAACGCAGCCAACTCGAGCAACGCGGGCAACGTTGGCGTCGCCGGCGGCGTTGGCGCAGCAGGCGACGGCAGCGCGGGCGAAGAGGAAGCCGGCAGGAGTGGCGGTGGCGCGAGCAGCGCCGGGGCGAGTTCTGGCGGTCGTGGCGGCGTGAGCGGGGCTAGCGGCGCCGCAGGTCGCGGAGGCGCGGGGGGCAGTGGTGCAGCTGCAGGCCACGGCGGAGCTCAAGCCGGAAGCGGCGGAAAGAGCGACGAGCCGACCTGCGACGACTTGTTCGCGCAAGCGAATCAACAGCTCGAAGCCGCACAAGCGTGCAGCCTGTCAGCGAGTTCGCTGCAGTGCATCGATACGGTCAAGACGATCTGCAACTGCGAAGTACCCGTGCGCCGAAGTGACTCCGCGGAGACCAAAGCCTACTTGGCGACGCTGAGGAAGATCGACACCAAGAACTGTAAAACGGTGTGCACCGCGCAAGCGTGCAAGTTGGTGACCGACGCGGAGTGCAGAGCGTCCGGCTCCGGCAGCACGGGTGTGTGCACCGCGGTCAACAACGGACCGGGGCACGGCTCCTTCTGATACTCCCCATTCATCACACTCTCTTGCTATTGCTCCCTGGCATTTTTGGGTAAGCGGGCGCGGAAAGCCGCAGGGCGGCGCGTAGCTCTCGTGGCGGCCCCTCGAGGCGCTCTCTCTTCCACTTCGATTCACTCCGACGTTCCCGACGAGGGTCTTCGTCGGTCGAAAGATACTGTGCAAGCACAGTACTCTTTTCGCGCAGCGGCCGTGCTCCGCGACGAATCGCAGAAGCGGTGTTTTCGAGGGCGAAATGCGATGAGTACTCAGCCCTCTGAGAGAGCCTGCCCCCCCGGGACTATCGCTCAGGTTTCGATCGCTTCGCGCACGAACAGATCTTCCAACGTCTCGTGACGCGGCGTGACCTCGGAGACGGAGAACCCGAGTTCGAGTGCGCGCTTCAGGACCACCGCCACGTTGACTTCGCCTTCGACCGCGAGCACCAGTCGTGCGCCCAAGCGCTGTCCTTTGCAGCCCAGCGCCTCGCATTCGGCGGCGAACTCATCGCTCGCGCCGAGTACGGCCACGTCCGTACGCCGCACGTCCTTGCGCAGCAAGTCGCCGAGTCTTCCACTGACCACGACTTCCCCACGGCGTAAGATTGCCACGCGATCACACATTGCCTCGACGTCGCTCAGGATGTGGGTCGAAAAGAAGATGGTGCGGCCGCTCTTGCGCTCGTTCAAAATCAGATCCCGCACCTCTTTGCGGCCGACCGGATCGAGCCCGCTCATCGGCTCATCCAGGATCAAGAGCTCCGGATCCGACACCAACGCGGCCGCTAGCCCGGTGCGCTGGAGCATGCCCTTCGATAAGCGGCGAACAGGGCGGTCGGCCGCGTACAGCACCCCCACCTGATCGAGCACCTGACGTGTGCGAGCGCGCGCTGCGCGCGCCGAGAGACCCGAGAGCCGCGCGCACAGTTCGACGAACTCGGTCGGGGTTAGGTAAGGATATACGTAAGGGTTTTCCGGCAAAAATCCAACGCGAGCCAGCGCGCGCGGACTCGGCACCGGGTCGCCGAACAGAGTCGCCTCGCCCCCCGTCGCGGAGATCAAGCCCGTGAGCATCTTGATGGTGGTCGTCTTGCCCGCGCCGTTCGGACCGAGAAAGCCGAAAATTTCGCCACTTTCCACGTCGAAAGAGACGCCCTTCACCGCCAACACCCGGCGCATGAGGAAGCCCTGGCGAAACTCCTTGCGGAGTCCGGTCACGCGAATCAGAGTGCTCACGGTACCAAGGGTAGTGGTGGTGGCGCGCGGGAGCAAAAGGCTCGGGAGGGCGGAGCGACGAAAGCGGTGTGGTCAGCCCGCGACGGGCTCCCTCGTCCGCGCTCGACCCACAGCGTGGCCGGGGCATGCCGGGGCGGGGGCCAACCGGCGGCTGGTGACCCGTCAAATCGGCCGCCGCGCTGGCGCGCCTGACTTGGCAAGGGCCCGTGCGGTGACAATCGCTGCCGAGCCCGTCTGGGGTCGGTCGCAATCAACGGACACACGGCAGAGCCGCGCGCACGGGCCCAATGGCACAAAAAACATGTTAACTATGGCGCGACGAGTCTGCGCTCGGCGCTCAGGGAACGAGGAATGATGAAACGGGTTGGACTAGCTTCTGTATCGCTCTTGGGTTCCCTCTTTCTGGCTTCGAGCCTGCATGCACAGGCGGGTGCACCAGCACCAGCACCAGCACCAGCACCAGCACCAGCACCAGCACCAGCACCGGCACCAGCGCCAGCACCGGCACCGGTAGCGCCCGCTGCCGCGGAGCCCGCCCCTCCAGCCGCAGCCCCGGCGCCCGCTGCAGACGCAGGTGCGTCAGCATCTGTCAGCGCGAACGTTGCAACCGGTGGCGACTACGACGTCGATGCCAAGGGCGATGCTGACAGCGCGGACGCGATCGAACTCGAACGACGCTGGCGTGCCGAATCTTTGCATCTCGGCAGCACGCTGAGCGGTTCCACCGGCTTGCTGCACGTGAGTGAGGCCGGCGCGGGCGCCCCAGGCACGTTCCGCTTCGTCGCAACCGGCTCGTACTACGCGGGCACCGGCTTCTTGTGTAACAGCAGCTCGCCCTGCCCGACGTTCGCGAACGATCCCGCCACTCCCACGACGGAAGATGACGTGACGCGCGCGGGCGCGCACCTAGGGCTGTCCGTCACCGTATTGCCTTTTTTGGAGGCGTATGCTGGCTTCCACAATCACGCCACGAGCGATAGCCGCGGCCGCCCGCAGCTGCTGCAGGTGCTCGGCGATACCAACTTGGGCGTGAAGGGCTTCATGCCGCACACACCGGACGGGATCTTCACGTTCGGTGGTGAGGCAGAGCTGTGGTTGCTCAACGGCACCGGTGGCGTTGGTTTGGATGGCGCGAGCACCAGCTTCGCGCTGCGCGCGTTGGCCACCGCCGATCTGAACAATCGTTCGAAGGTCGCCGATCGCATTCCCCTGCGCTTTCACGCGAACCTCGGCTACTTCTTCGACAACTCGGGTAAGATCGTCAGCACCGTGGAAAGCACTCCGCCTCCCCAGGGACGCGGTGGGCCGATTTCGCGCGTCGAGCGCTTCGGGCTCGACATCAACCGCGTCGACTTTTTCCAGATGGGCTTCGCCGCCGAGTACGTGCACGAATTCGTGCGACCGTTCGTGGAGTGGTCGATCGACGTGCCGGTCAATCGCCAGAACTATACCTGTTCGGTGAACAAGGCGGCAGCCAACGGCGACCTGTGCTTGGGCTTGAATCAAGGCATGTCCACCACGCCCTCGCGCTTCACGGTCGGCGCGCGCGTCTTCCCCTGGCAAGATCACGGGCTGTCATTGCTGGCCGCGTTCGACGTGGGCACCGGAGCGACCTCCAAGTTCGTGGAAGAAATCGCCCCGGAATTGCCCTGGAATTTCTACTTTGCCGTGGGCTACGCGATCGACACGGTAACTCCCAAGCCGGTGATTCAGCGCGTTCCCGTGGCTGCCCCGGCCGTAGTCGCGACGCGCGAGAACGTGATCGAAGGTCTGGTGCTGGAAAAGAACGCCGCAACGCCGACTCCGATCGCGGACGCGCTCGTCAGATTCGACGGGCGCCCGCTGACCGGCATGATCGCCGGACCCGATGGCTCGTTCCGCACGGTCAACCTCGAGCCGGGCACCTACACGTTCAACGTCACGGCGAACGGCTACCGCGACGGCCAGTGCATCGCCACGATCGAACCGCCTGCCGCTGCCGCGCCAGCACCGGCACCCGGCGCAGTCGCGGCCCCAGGTGAACCAGGCTCGACTGCAGTTCAGGCGCCCGCTGGCGGAACGCCCCCGCCCGCTGGCGCTGGCGGCACCGGGTCGAGCGTGGTCAAGGTCCAGTGCGAGCTCGAGGCGTTGCCCAAAGTGGGCACCGTCGTCGGCTCGGTCACCGATCCGGAGACGAATCAACCGGTGGATGGCGCGCACATCGAGGTGACCGATCGCCTGAATCGCAAGCTCGACCTCAAGGCCGACGCGAACGGCGCGTTCCGCTTCGAAAACGTGCCCCCCGGCCCGCTCAAGTTCTCGGTCGACGCGCCCGGCTATTTCACCGCCGTGGCTGAGGTCAACGTGCGCGCCCGCGAAGAAGCGCAAGCGCGCATGTTGCTCAACAAGCGCCCGACGCAGCCCAACGTCGTCGTCGCCGGCAAGGAAATCAAGCTCAAGAAGCAGGTCCACTTCCAGCACGACTCGGCGGAGATCTTGCCCGATTCGCAGTCGATCATCGAAGAGCTCGCAGACCTGATGAGCAAGCGCCCCGACATCAAGAACGTGGAAGTCCAAGGTCATACGGACGACACCGGCGCTGCCGCCTACAACCTGCGCCTCAGCCAGTCACGCGCACAAGCCGTCGTGGATGCCATCGCTTCGCACGGGGTGGATGCTTCGCGCATGACGGCCAAGGGTTACGGCCAGGAGAAGCCGCTCGTCCCGAACACCACCGAGCCGAATCGCGCCAAGAATCGCCGCGTTCAGGTGATGATCACCGAACAAGGCAAGTAGCCGCCCGGCGTGAGGAACGCAGCGCACCGCGAGGTGCGCTGCTGGAACTCGAGCGCCCCCTCTCCCTTGGCGGGTTTTGTGGCTCGAATGGCGAGGTCGGTCGTTGATCGCGGTCGAGGCGCCCAGCTGGCGAGGCGCGACGAACGCGCATACTGGGGGTGCGCAACCGACGAGCATCGAAGGCAGCCGGGCTGCGTCGACCGCGAGAGCGATCGACGCAGCTCTTCTATGCCCGTTAGGGGTTCGGCGTAGGTAGATCCTGTTTGCTCAGGGACCACTGCAAGTCCAAGTACTTTTCGATCGCCGACATTTCGATGTTGGACAGCTCGCGCGAGTACACGATGATCTCGGAGAGCTGGCCTTTGAAGTACTCGCAGCCATTGGCATACAGCGTATGACCGATGAAGTTGAACACGCGGGAGCCTGAACTCGGGACAACCGGCGTGGGCATCGGCATCGAGCCGAGGTTGCTGCCGTCGATGTGTAGCTCGCTCGAACCCGCCTGATGGTGATTGATGGAGTAGAGTGAGAATCGCTCGTGATCGACGCTGCCGAGCTGGAGGTACGGTGATTCCACCTCGTACGTCCACTTGTCCTGCCACATGCCCAATGAGATGTCGTCGATCTCGCTGCCATTCGAGAACTCGACCA
>Ga0164307_10000203_pt1 | contig 27466 bp, 22 predicted proteins | sample Whisoiple_243_MG_FD_110214 | JGI IMG/M metagenome (GOLD analysis project Ga0164307, IMG submission 110214) | Soil microbial communities amended with fresh organic matter from upstate New York, USA - Whitman soil sample_243_MG | ecosystem: Environmental > Terrestrial > Soil > Unclassified >...
ACAGGTACTTGTGCACTACCATCCCGCTATGGCCTCGAAGGATCGCCCCGCCCGGACCAACAGAAGGGTGGTCTACGAGACGCTGCGAAAGAGGATCCTGACGCTGGAACTGCCACCCGGTGCAGCCCTGTCGGAAAATGAACTGGCCGCCGTGCTCGGGGTGTCTCGCACACCGGTGCGGGAGAGTCTGATCCTGTTGACCGAAGAGGGTCTGGTACAGGTTTTTCCGCAGGTTGGTTCCTTCGTCTCGCGGGTCGACGCCAACAAGGTCGCCGATGCACAGTTCATCCGGGAATCCATCGAATTGGCGTCGCTGGAAGCCATTCCGGCGCTGCCGCAACCCGAGCTGGTCGCCGAACTCCACGCCAACCTGGAACGTCAACACTCACCGGACATCGACGTGGAGGAGTTCTTCGCCCTCGACGAGCTGTTCCATCAGGGGTTGCTCGGTCTCGGCGGGCACGCCAGTGTCTGGCCCACCGTGGTTGCCGCGAAGGGTCATTTGGATCGAGCCCGTCGGCTCGGCCTGCAGGCCAACGAGTCCACCGTTCGTTTCGCCGACGAGCACGCTGCTGTGCTCACCGCAGTTCTCGCCGGCGACCTGCCGCTGGCGCGTGACCAGTTGCGGATCCACCTCCGTTCCGTCTTCGGCGACATCGAGAAGATCCGCCAACGCTCGCCGGAATTGTTTGCCGGTTCCGACTCGGTGCCGGTCCGGCGCAGCGTCGCGGTGTGGCAATAGCCGTCCGCGCTGAGCGGCGGCCGGTTAGCCTGGTTCATGATCATCGCGAAGTCGATCGTGTTGTTCGTGGTCGCGGCGTTGGCCGAGATCGGTGGTGCCTGGCTGATCTGGCAGGGCGTGCGCGAACAGCGGGGGTTGTTGTTCGTCGGCGCCGGGGTGGTGGCACTCGGCGTGTACGGCTTCGTCGCAACCCTGCAGCCGGACGCGAACTTCGGGCGGATCCTGGCCGCCTACGGCGGAGTCTTCGTCGCGGGATCGCTGGCCTGGGGAATGATCGTGGACAAGTTTCGGCCCGACCGCTGGGACCTGATCGGTGCGGTGATCTGCCTTTTCGGGGTCGCCGTGATCATGTACGGGCCACGGTCGAGCTGACCGCTCTCCGAAATCGATTCACTCTTCGCTGAATACAGTGAACGCTGTATCCTGCCGGAATGCAGGCGATCACCCATGCGGACGTGTTGGCCCGATTTGCCCACGCACTCTCCGATGGGACCCGGTCGAGGGTGATGCTCGCGCTCCTGGAGGCTCCGGCGTATCCGGCGGATCTCGCGGATGCCCTTGGGGTGTCGCGGCAGTCGTTGTCGAACCACCTGGCGTGTCTGCGGGGCTGCGGTCTGGTCGTCGCAGTGCCGCAGGGCCGCCGAACCCGCTACGAGCTCGCAGATGCCCGGTTGGTCCACGCGCTGACAGACCTGTTGGGTGTGGTGTTGGCGGTCGACCCGACGCATTGCGCCGAGGCGGACGAGAAAGGCTGCTGCTGATGACAACCCGGCTCGTCACCGATCCTGTCAAAGACGATGACCGGCGGCGGGTGCTGGCCCGTCGGATCCGGTTCCTGGTCGCTGCGACCATCGCCTACAACGTGATCGAGGCGGTCGTCGCGATCACGGCGGGATCGGTGGCGTCGTCGTCGGCGCTGGTCGGGTTCGGACTGGACTCGGTGATCGAGGTGGCGTCCGCGGTGGCGGTGGCCTGGCAGTTCACCGGGGAGGATCCGCAGTCGCGGGAGCGGACCGCGTTGCGGGTCATCGCGGTGTCGTTCTTCGCGTTGGCGGCCTATGTCGGGGTCGACGCAATGTGGTCGCTGATCGGCGGGAACGAGGCAGAGCATTCCACGGTGGGACTGGTGCTGGCGGGGCTGAGCCTGCTGATCATGCCGGGGTTGTCGTATGCGGAGCGTCGGGCCGGTCAGGAGTTGGGCTCCAGGTCAGCGGTGGCCGACTCCAAGCAGACCCTGCTCTGCACATACTTGTCCGGGGTCCTGCTGGTTGGTTTGGCGTTGAACTCCCTGTTCGGCTGGTCGTGGGCGGACCCGATCGCCGCTCTGGTGATCGCGGTGGTGGCCGTGAAGGAGGGCCGCGAGGCGTGGCGCGGCGACTCCTGTTGCGCGCCGGCCGGTCTGGTGCCCGCTGCGGATGGGTCGTTCCCGGATTCCGTCGGCTGCGACTGCTGCTCCGGTGACAGCTGTTCCGATGACGGGGACGTGTCGACCTCCGCCGGTGACACCGGTTCGACCGGGCCGATCGGCCTCGAGATGTCGGCTTCCCTGCGGCACACCGACGCCTCCTGACGCAGGCAGGATCGGCCGGATCCTCCTGGGCCACACGCCGGATTCTCGCCCGGAGCACGTGGGGGCGTAAGGATTTCGTCAAGACCGCCGCGGTGAGCGTCAATGTTTCGTCAGGATGGCGTCCTGACCGCACGGCGCGACCTACGTTCGAAAAGGGCCCCGGCATTCCGGGTTCGTCGAACGAGTGCATGGAGGAGCGATGACGGTCGTCGCGGGGATTGTCGCGCTGCTGTTGCTGGGCTACCTGGTGGTTGCCCTGGTGCAGCCGGAGCGGTTCTGATGAGCGCAGCTCTGGCCGCCGGATTGCAGATCTTTCTGGTGATCGCCGCGTTGGCGCTGGTCCATGTGCCCCTTGGTGACTACATGGCCCGGGTCTTCACCCCGGCGAAGCACAACCGGGCGGAGCGCGGCCTGTATCGGACGTTGCGGATCAACCCGTCAGCCGATCAGCGGTGGACCACCTATCTGGTGTCGGTGCTGGCGTTCAGCGCGGTCTCCATCGGGCTGCTGTGGGTTCTGCTGTCGATCCAGTCGTGGTTGCCCTTCGCCAACGACACCCCGAACATGCCGGCAGCACAAGGCTTCAACACTGCGGTCAGTTTCGTGACGAACACGAACTGGCAGTCCTACTCGGGCGAGACCGCTTTGGGCTACACGATTCAGGCGATCGGCCTGACGGTACAGAACTTTCTGTCCGCTGCCGTCGGGATGGCTGTGCTGGCGGCGCTGATCCGGGGATTGACCCGGCGAAACACCGACCGGTTGGGTAACTTCTGGGTCGACCTGACCAGGATCAGCCTGCGGATTCTGCTGCCGCTGTCCTTCCTCGCCGCCCTGGTGCTGGTGGTGTCCGGCGTCATCCAGAACCTCAACCCGCCATTGGATGTCACCACCATCGCGGGAGGCTCGCAGACCCTGCCGGGCGGCTTGATCGCGTCCCAGGAGGCGATCAAGGAACTCGGCACCAACGGTGGCGGTTACCTGAATGCGAACTCCGCGCACCCGTTCGAAAACCCGACCGCGTTCACCAACCTGTTCGAGATCTTCCTGCTGCTCGTCATCCCGTTCTCGCTACCCCGGACCTTCGGTCGTCTGGTGGGAAACACCCGGCAGGGGCTCGCGATCCTGGCGGCCATGGCGGTGTTGTGGGTGGGCGCGCTGATCGCGACGATCGCGCTGGAGAACGCGCACCCGGGCGTGGCGCTGCAGTCGGCCGGTGCTGCGACCGAGGGCAAGGAAGTCCGGTTCGGCGTACCGCTGTCAGCGATGTTCGCGGTGTCGACCACGCTGACATCGACCGGGGCCATCGACTCGACCCACTCGTCGTACACCGGGATCGGCGGCGGTATCCTGCTGCTCAGCATGCTGCTGGGCGAGATCGCGCCCGGTGGTGTGGGTTCCGGTCTCTACGGCATGCTGATCCTGGCGATCATCACGGTTTTCGTGGCCGGCTTGATGGTCGGGAGAACCCCGACCTACCTGGGGAAGCGGATCGGCGCGACGGAGATGAAATTCGCTGCCGGTTACCTCCTGGTGACGCCGGCGGTGGTGCTGCTGGGGAGCGCGGTTGCGCTGGCACTGCCCGCGGGCCAGGCGGGTCCACTCAACAGCGGGCCGCACGCGCTGACCGAGATCATGTACGCCTTCGGATCGGCCGGTAACAACAACGGATCCGCCTTCGCCGGCTTGTCGGCGAACACCGATTTCTACAACGTCGCGCTCGGCATCGCGATGCTCATCGGCAGGCTACTGCCCATCGCGCTGGTCCTCGGCCTTGCCGGTTCCCTTGCTCGGCAAGCAGTTCGGCCGGACGACGCGGGAACCCTGCCGACGTATCGACCGCAGTTTGTGGCCATGCTGGTCGGCGTCGTCGTGCTGGTGGCCGCCCTGACCTATTTGCCGGCGCTCGCGCTCGGCCCCCTCGCAGAAGGACTGATCTGACGTGAGCACGCCAGTACTGACACCACACAGCAAGTCTTATCCCGGAAAGGACTCCGGATCCGATCGGATCGGGGCAGGAGTGTTCGATCCGGCCAGCCTGTGGAAGGCGTTGCCGAACGCGCTGGGCGCCCTCGACCCACGGGTCATGTGGCGGAACCCGGTGATGTTCGTCGTCGAGGTCGGTGCCGTCCTGTGCACGGTGCTCTGCTTCACCGATCCCAGCGTCTTCGTCACCGCCGTGACGGTGTGGCTGTGGCTGACTGTCGTGTTCGCCAATCTCGCGGACGCTGTTGCCGAGGGCCGCGGCAAGGCGCAGGCCGCGTCGCTGCGCGCGAACCGGGACACCGCAGTCGCGCGGAAGCTGGACGCCCAGGGCCATGAGTGGAACGTCGCCGCAGCCGTGCTGAAGGTCGGCGACCTGGTGGTCTGCGAGGCGAATGACGTCATCCCCGGTGACGGGGACATCGTCGAAGGCGTTGCCTCCGTTGATGAGTCCGCGATCACCGGCGAATCCGCACCGGTGGTCAGGGAATCCGGCGGGGATCGATCGGGAGTGACCGGCGGCACCAGGGTGTTGTCCGATCGCATCGTCATCCGGATCACCAACGAGCCGGGGCAATCGTTCGTCGATCGGATGATCGCGCTGGTCGAAGGATCGGTGCGGCAGAAGACGCCGAACGAGGTCGCCCTGAACATCCTGCTGGCCAGCCTGACCATCGTCTTCCTGCTGGTGACCATGGCGCTGCAACCGATGTCGGCCTTCGCCGGCTCATCACAGTCGATCGTCATCCTGGTCGCCCTGCTGGTCTGCCTGATCCCCACCACCATCGGCGCGTTGGTCTCGGCCATCGGCGTCGCGGGGATGGACCGGTTGGTGCAGCACAATGTGCTCGCGATGAGCGGTCGTGCCGTCGAAGCGGCCGGTGACGTCTCGACGCTGCTGCTGGACAAGACCGGCACGATCACCTACGGCAACCGGCAGGCCTCCCGGTTGATCCCGGCGCCCGGCGTCGAGCCCGACGAGCTGGCGGCGTGCACCCTCGCGGCCAGCCTGGCCGACGAGACCCCAGAGGGGAAATCGATCGTCCAGTTGTGCCGCAACGGGTTTGACATCGACGGGCACTGGTCCGGTACGGCCACCCAGGACGGCGACATCATCGAGTTCTCCGCCCGCACCAGGATGAGCGGCGTCGACCTGCGTTACGACGGACGCCGGCGATCGATCCGCAAGGGTGCCGTCTCCCAGGTCGCGCAATGGGTTACCGAGAACGGTGGCGAGGTGCCGGCGGAATCGCTCGCGGCGGCCGACGAGATCTCGGGCGACGGTGGTACCCCCTTGCTGGTCGCCGAATCCGATCGGGTGCTGGGCGTCGTGCACCTCAAGGACATCGTGAAACCGGGGATCGCGGAGCGGTTCGCCGACCTTCGCGCGATGGGCATCCGGACGGTGATGATCACCGGCGACACCGCGCTCACCGCGCAGAGCATCGCCAAAGAGGCCGGGGTCGACGACTTCCTCGCCGAGGCCACTCCGGAGGACAAACTCGCCTACATCCGCCAACAGCAGCAGGGCGGCCGGATCATCGCGATGACCGGCGACGGCACCAACGATGCCCCTGCGCTGGCGCAGGCGGACGTGGGTGTGGCGATGGGCTCCGGGACCGCGGCTGCCAAAGAAGCCGGAAACATGGTCGACCTGGATTCCAGCCCCACCAAACTGATCGACATCGTCGAGATCGGCAAACAGTTGCTGATCACCCGCGGCGCGCTGACCACGTTCTCCATCGCCAACGATGTCGCGAAGTACTTCGCGATCCTGCCCGCCATGTTCATGGGCGCCTATCCCGGTTTGGCAGCGCTCAACATCATGCGGCTGTCCTCGCCGACGTCCGCCATTCTGTCCGCCGTGGTCTTCAATGCGCTGATCATCATCGCGCTGATCCCGCTGGCCATCCGCGGAGTCCGTTACCGCCCTTCGTCTGCGGCACAGCTGTTGAATCGCAACCTGCTCATCTACGGTCTCGGCGGCCTGATCGTCCCGTTCATCGGGATCAAGGTGATCGACCTCGCCCTGTCCCTCATTCCCGGAATCGGCTGAAACCATGACCACCAACGCCCCACCTGTGCCCCTGCAGCCCGCGACCACCGCGCCCCCGTCCTTCGCTGCCCTGTTGTCGATCAGCGGTCGGCAATTGCTGGTTGCACTGCGCTACCTGCTGCTGATGACCGTCGTGCTCGGCATCGTCTATCCGGTGGTGGTTCTCGGGGTCGGACAACTGGTCGCCAACCACGCCGCGAACGGTTCGCCGGTGACCGACAGCACCGGTGCGGTGGTCGGCTCCGAGCTGATCGGCCAGCAATTCGGGGGGGACCAGGAGAATGCGGCACAGTGGTTCGCGGGTCGTCCATCAGCGGCCGGCAACGGGTACGACGCGATGTCCTCCGGCGGATCGAACCTCGCAGCCGACAGCCCGGACCTGCTCGCGCTTGTCGAAGAACGCCGCGAGCAGATCGCCGCGGAGGACGGCGTGGACCCGGCCGACGTGCCGCCGGACGCCCTCACCGCATCCGGGTCCGGGCTGGACCCGCACATCAGTCCCGCCTACGCTCTGCTCCAGGTCGACCGCGTCGCCGGGGCCCGCGGGTTGTCGGTCGAGGTGGTGCGGAAGTTGGTCGATGGCAACACCGAGGGCCGGACCTTCGGATTCATCGGTGAGGAACGAGTCAACGTGCTGAAGCTCAATCTGGCTCTAGCAGCGCTCGAACCTGCCGCGGGGGACTGACCACGGTGACCACTGGCGCGCCGTCCACTTCCCGGTCCGCGGCGCAGGCTAAGGCAAGGGGCAGGTTGCGGGTCTATCTGGGCGCCGCCCCTGGGGTCGGCAAAACCGTCGACATGCTCTGCGAGGGACGGCGAAGGGCGAGCCGCGGCACCGACGTCGTTGTCGGCATCGTCGAGTTCCACGGCCGGGACTACACCGCCGCACAGGTGGGCGACCTGCCGGTCGTACCGCGCCGCGTGATGAACCATCGAGGAGTGCGACTGTCCGAGATGGACACCGACGCGGTGCTCGGCCGGCATCCGGACGTGGTCCTGGTCGATGAGCTCGCGCATACCAACGGACCCGGATCGTCGCATCAGAAGCGTTGGCAGGACGTCGAGCAACTACTCGACGCCGGTATCGACGTGATCACGACGGTGAACGTCCAGCACCTGGAGTCCCTCAACGACGTGGTCGCGGCAATCACCGGTGTGAAGCAGTCCGAGACCGTGCCCGATTCTGTTGTCCGGGCGGCCGAGCAGATCGAACTGGTCGATATGACGCCGCAGGCGCTGCGTCGACGGATGGCGCACGGGCACATCTACCCGGCGGACCGGATCGACACCGCGCTGGGCAACTACTTTCGGGAGGGAAACCTCACCGCGCTGCGCGAGCTCGCGCTGCTCTGGGTGGCCGACCGGGTCGAGGAGGGACTGGACCGCTACCGCGCCGAGCACGGCATCAAGGGCACGTGGGCGGCCCGCGACCGGATCGTGGTCGCGCTGACCGGCGGTCCCGAGGGGTCGATGCTGCTCCGGCGCGGCGCCCGGATCGCCGGTCGGGTCGCCGGCAGGTCGTTGATCGCCGTGCACGTCGTGCGCTCCGACGGCACGGCGACGTCGGCGACCGAGATCGAACGACAGCGGCTGCTCGTCGAGAACCTGGGCGGCAGCCTGCAACTCATCGTCGGCGACGACATCGCTGCGACCGTGCTGGAGTTCGCCAGGTCTGTCAACGGCACTCAGATCATCGTCGGCGCTTCCCGGCACGGACGCCTGGCGCAGTTGTTCCGGCCGAGCGTGGCCAACGCCATCGTGATGGGCTCCGGCGATATCGATGTCTATATGGTCACCCATCCCCGCGCTGCGCGATCACCTCGGCCGAGGACGCGGAACGGGGGAGTGCCTGGCTCTCTCTGGTCGTGGGCGGCAGCGGTCCTGCTGCCGATCGTGTTGGCCGCGTTGCTGTGGCCGTGGCGGGACGGTCTCGGCCTGAGCACCGTGTTGTTGGTCTTCCTGCTCGGCGTGCTCGCCAATGCTCTGATCGGTGGCGTCCTGCCCGCCGCGGTCGCCGCGGTGATCGCCGGCTTGCTGGCGAACTTCCTGTTCACCCCACCATTCGGTTCCTTCACCATCACCGAACCCGAAAATGCTTTCGCCTTGGTGGTTTTCGTCATCATCGGGGTCACGGTCGCATCGGTGGTCGACCGCAGTGCGCTGCGTGCAAGGCAGGCGGCCCGGGGTCGATCGGAGGCCCAACTCGTCGCAGCCGCGGCCACCAGCGTCCTCGACTCACCCGACCCGGTACACGCCGTTCTCGAACAGGCCAGGGTCGGGTTCGGCATGCGGTCCGTGCTGCTGTTGTCCACCACCGGCCCCGACGCCCCCCACGAGGTGGTCTCCAGTGCGGGGCCTGATGGTGCCGTTGCCGGTGGCACGGCCAACCCGGACGCCGCCGATGTCTCGATTCCGGCCGGCCCGGCCGAAGCGGGGTGGACGCTGGCCATGTACGGGCATCCGCTACCCCCGGCGGATCTTCGCCTCGTGCAGGTGTTCGGCGCCCAGGCCGTGCTCGCCGTCGACCGGGAAAGGATGACCCGCGAGGCTGCGCAGGGCGAGCGGCTGCGGCAAACCGACAGCGTCCGCACCGCGGTCCTCGCGGCGCTCTCCCACGATCTGCGCACCCCGCTGGCGACGATCAAGGCCTCGGTGTCCAGCTTGCGCGATCGGAGCATCACCTGGACCGAGGACGATCAGACAGAACTGCTGGCCGCCACCGACACCGCGGCCGATCAGCTCAACGCCCTTCTGGAGAACCTGCTGGATCTGTCCCGCCTGCAGACCGGCGCCGTGGTTCCGCTCCGCCGAGCCAGTTCGGTCGACGAGGTGGTGCACAGAGCGCTGACCGGGATTCCTCGCGACCGGATCATCGAGACCATCCCCGACGACCTGCCGCTCATCGACACCGACGCGGGACTGTTGGAAAGGGTCATTGCCAACATCATCTTCAATGCCGTCCGATACACACCGGCCGGCCAACGGGTCCGGCTGCTGGCCGGCGAGATCTCCGACGCAGGCGGCCGACACGTCCAGATCCGGGTCGTCGACCACGGTCCGGGAGTGCCGATGACCCAGCGGGACACCATGTTCGCCCCGTTCCAACGACTCGGCGACACCCCGCAGGGCGAAGGTGTTGGTCTGGGCCTGGCCGTCGCCCGTGGTCTCGCGGATGCCGTCGACGCCACCATCGAGGTCGACGACACCCCGGGCGGTGGACTGACAATGATCATCACCGTGCCCATCGCCGGGAACAGCACAGCCGAGAACAGCACCGCTTTACCACCGCGCACCCCGGCCGCGTCCGCGATCGGTGACAACGGATGACCGGCGTCCTGGTCGTCGACGACGACCGGCCCCTGACCAGGGCGCTCGCCATCAACCTGCGCGCCCACGGCTACCAGGTCACGCTCGCCCATGACGGCCGCTCCGCGCTCACCGAGATGACCCGAGTCCACCCGGCGGTGGTGATCCTGGACCTCGGGCTGCCGGACCTGGACGGGATCGACGTGCTCACTGGGATCCGAGGATGGTCGGCGGTGCCCGTCATCGTGCTCTCCGCCCGCTCGACTTCCGCCGAGAAGGTCGCGGCACTCGACGCCGGGGCCGACGACTATGTGACCAAACCGTTCGGCATGGATGAACTCCTCGCCCGGATCAGAGCCTCTGTCCGGCGGGGTGCTGCGGTACCGGACGAGGAACTCGGACAGGTCGTCACCGACGACTTCACGGTCGACTTCGACGCCCACCGGATCCACCGGGACGGCACGCCCGTGCGGCTGACGCCCACCGAATGGTCGCTGCTGGAGATCCTGGTACGGCACAGCGGGAAACTGGTTCCCCAACAACAACTCCTGACCGAGATCTGGGGTCCGGGGACCGAGACCCAAACCCACTATCTGCGCGTCTATCTCGCCCAGCTCCGCCGCAAGCTCGAGCCGGATCCCGCCCATCCCCGCTACCTCATCACCGAGCCGGGGGTCGGTTATCGATTCCAGCCGTGACTCGCCGGCATCGGCACATCTGGAACCTTGCTGCAGCACCGGGACAGGTGCACCGCGACGCGCGCGCGGGTCCCGATCGCAGTGCTACAGCCGCGTGTCGAAGGAGTCGCAGAAGACGTTGGCGTTGAACGTGCCCTGGAACTCCGATCGACCCATGATCTTTTGAATGGTGGCGTGAATGGCTTCCCGGGTGTCTGCGTGGGCATTGATGGCGGTTTTGACCATGGGCACGTCGATGAGATGGTTGGGCTGGGTCAACGACACAAAAACGGTGGGTACTTCGGTGGCATACCAGGGGATCTCGGCCGCCATCGGGGTGGACCACTTGATCCGGATGGCCGCTTCCTGGGCGAAGCCCTTGACGTTCGCGAAAATGAATGCCGCGTCGTAATTGTCGGCGTAGTCACCGCGGGCCTCGTCGGAGATCACGGACATGAAGTCCACCCCGGTTTCCCCGTCGGCCAGGCGTTGCTCAGCTGTCTTGAAAACGTGCACCGTGAAGCCTTCGGCCACGAGTTCGTCCCGGACGGTGTCGAGGTAGCCGAGTGGATCCGTGCGGGTGAAGTCACTGCCTCCGGACACGCCGTACAACCGGATCCTGGGGTGGGTGTCTGGCGTGATCGGCAGATTGCGCTGGGTGTCCTTGATCAGGGTGACCGTCTTGTCGGCGATGGCCGCGGCGACCGCGTGGTGCTGCTCGCTGCCGACGACGGCCAATGCTTCCGGCCCGGGCACGATGTCCTCGCGTGCGGTCCGGTGCAGTCCCAGCGATGCCTTCAATCCCAGTATCCGTTCCAGCGCGTCCTGAAGGCGTTGCTGGGTGATGATCCCGTTGCGATAGCCGTCCAGCATGTAGCCGAAGTCCTCGTCGGGGTTCCGGAAGAACAGGAACATGTCGCAGCCGGCGGCGATCGTGGCCGGTACCAGGTCCCGGCGTTTCATGGCCTGGGTGAGGCCGACCATCTGGGACGCGTCGGTCAGGATCAGGCCGTTGAACCCCAGTTCCTCGCGAAGCAGGCCCTGCAGCAGCTCGGGTGACAGCGTCGCCGGCCGGATCTCGGCGTCGGTGATGCCGGGGCGGTACTTCCGGGACAGCTCCGGGGCCCCGATGTGACCGACCATGATGGATTGCGCACCGTGGTCGATCAGCTCCCGGTACACCTTGCCGTAGGTCCGGTCCCACTCGTCTGCGGGCAGGGTGTTGTAGGACGTCACCACGTGCTGGTCCCGCTCGTCGATGCCGTCGCCGGGGAAATGCTTGATGGCACAGACCATGTTGTGCGCGGTGATGCCGTCGAAGTACTCCTTGGCGCGTTCGATCACGACCTCCGGGGTGTTCCCGAACGCCCGGGTGGAAATGACCGTGTTCCGCCAGTTGTAGTGGATGTCCACGATCGGGGCGAACGCCCAGTTGCAGCCGATGGCATGGCACTCGGCGCCGGCCACGTCGCCCATGTCTCTGGCGATGGACTTGTCCGGGTGCGATCCTGCCTGCAGGTGTGTGCTGACGAAGGTGCCGTCGTTGCTGCTGCCGAACCCGCCCATTTCCGGATTCGACGCGATGAGCAGCGGAATTCTGGACTTCGACTGTGCGTAACGTGCATGGTCCTGGATCTGGGCGGCGTCACCGGAGCGGTACCGCATGCCGCCGACGTGATACTTGTCGATGACCTCGTCGAGATATTCGGGGGTGAACGCGTTGTTGTGATTGATGAACAGCTGCCCGATCTTCTCTTCGAGGGTCATCGAGTCGATGGTGGCGTGCACCCAGTCGATGGCAACCTGATCCAGGTTGAACGGCTTGGCGGACAGGTCGACCATTGTGGGCTCCAATGACTGAAAGCTGATGACGGACACGGCGGATGAAAACAGCATTGCCCTCGGACATCGCCGCTGGCAATCGGTTGCCACCAGTTGCCGCGGCGGCCCAACTCGCGGCGATCAACCGGCCTCAATTCGCCGACGTGCGTCCGGCCGGGGTCATGGCACGGCGTCGGCTTCGTCGGGTCGTGGATGCCCGCTCCACCAGTCGGGTCGGAAGCACGGTCGGATCGCTTGCGCGGGAGCGTGCACCGTTGATGATGGCCAGCAGGTTGTGAACCGCGGTCCCGCCGAGCGCGCGCAGCGGCGCAGCCACCGTGGTCAGCCGCGGGGTGATCAGATCGGCGGCAAAGATGTTGTCGAAGCCGATGATGCTGACGTCGTCGGGGACGACCGTCCCGACCGCTGTCAGTCCCCGGATGATGCCGATCGCGAGTTGGTCGTTGTAGGCCAGGATCGCGGTCGTGGGTTTGTGGACGAGGTCGCCGGCCGCCTGCTCGCCGCCGGCGACGTTCGGCTTGTAGGGTCCCAGGCGCCGGGTCTGAAGGCCGAGGTCTGCGGCCGCTTCGCGGAGAGAGCGCCACCGGATGCCGTCCGCCCACGAGGCCTCCGGGCCCGCGACATAAGTGATGGTGCGATGGCCGAGGTCCGCGAAGTGCTCGGCTGCTCGCCGGGCGCCGTGCGGGTTGTCGGTGACCAGGCTCGGCACGCCGGCGACTGCCCGATTGAGCACGATCATGGGGCGTTGCTTGGCCGTCATCCGGATCGCAGAGTCCGACATCCGGCTGCTGGCCAGCACTATCCCTTCGACCGTTGGCAGGGCCCGATCGAGGGCCTCCCGCTCCAGGACGTCGGACTCCTGGGCGTCGGCCAGCAGCATCGTGTAGCCGGCTTCCGCCGCGGCCGCCTGGGCCCCGCGGATGATCTCGAAATAGAACGGATTGGTGATGTCAGAAATGATGACCGCGATCATCGACGTGCGACCGGTGGGCAGAGCCCGGGCCAGCGGATTGGTGCGGTATCCGAGAGCCTGAGCGGCCGCCCGGATACGTTCGGCGGTTTCGGCATTGACCCGGCCTGGCCGGGAGAACGCTCTGGACACCGTGGATGCCGCAACGCCCGCGGCCTTGGCCACGTCGTAGATGGTCGGCGGGCGGCTCGGCGGTGGAGGCGGCGGCCTCTCTACGGTCATCGGTGATCCCTGCTGCGGGGCGGTGTGGGTGACCGAAGTAAACGCTGCACCGCAACAAACGGCAACCGCTTGCCGTCTACCGTGCGGAGGGATGTAATGCATCGACACTGGCCGTCGACGCACTCCGAAGGGTGGGAAGCTAGCAAGGTGATGATCTCCCACGATCAATTGACGAATTCGAGCGACGATGGCCGGACTGCCGGCGATGCCGTCGCCCGGATCAGGGGTCCCCTGGCCGGCGTCAACCGACTCGGAGTCGCATTCTCCGGAGGAGTCGACTCCTCGGTGCTGTTGGCGCTGGCAGTTCGAGCGCTCGGCGCCGACCGGGTGGTCGCGATCCTCGGGGTGTCGCCGAGCCTGGCGGCCGACGAGCGGGTGGCGGCCCATCAGGTCGCCCGGGTGATCGATGTTCGTCTTGTCGAGGTCACCACCCACGAGGGCGACCGGGCGGAATATCGTGCCAACGGTCCGGACAGGTGCTTTCACTGTAAGGACGAGCTGTTCTCCCGCATCGGCGACGACGTCGCGCGGGAACACAGTCTGGACGCGATCGCCTACGGCGAGAACGTCGATGACGCGGTGCGTCCGGATCGCCCGGGTGCCAGGGCGGCAGTCGACCATCGTGTGCTGCGTCCGCTGGTGGACGCCGGGCTCGACAAGGTTGCGATCCGCCGGATCGCGCGTGCATTGGCTCTGCCGTCAGCGGACAAACCGGCCGCGCCGTGTCTTGCCTCCCGCATCCCTCATTTTCAGCAGGTGACACCGGAAAAGTTGCGTCAGGTTGAACTGGCCGAAGCGGCCCTGCGCGGTCTGGGGTTCGGCGATCTGCGGGTGCGGCATCACGGGGAGGTCGCCCGGATCGAACTGACCCAGGAAGACCTGCTGCGCGCGGTCGGTGATCCGCTGCGCTCAGAAGTCCGCGCTGCCGTGTTGCGCGCCGGATTCCGTTTCGCGGCAGTTGATCTCGCCGGCGTGCAATCCGGTGCCTTCACTCTTCCGCTGGTCCAGGTGACGCATGGGTGAGTACGTCGACCCCCCCGAGCTGGCGGCGTTCGCCGCTCTCGATCAGGACAGGCTCCAGCGGCGTGGCTATCCCGAAGCGGTGTACTGCGAAGGAAAGACGCCCCAACAGTTGTCGGTGATTGCGGCGGCGGTGCGGGATCGGCCCGGCGTCACGTTGTTCACCCGAGCGGGACCCCTGCACGCCGAGGCTGTGGTGGCCGAACTCCCGGGCGCGTTCCACGACACTCCATCGGGTCTGTTGGCCTGGCCCGGCGAGCCCCCCGCTCCCACCGGCGGGCTGGTGGTGGTGGTGTGCGCCGGCACATCGGATCTGCCGGTAGCCCGGGAAGCGCAGTTGGTTGCCGAGTTCCTCGGACGCGCAACCGAGCTCGTGGTCGATGTCGGAGTGGCCGGCCTGCACCGGGTGCTCGGTCGGCTCGACGTGCTCCGTAGAGCTCGGGTGATCGTGGTCGTCGCCGGGATGGACGGCGCATTGCCGGGTGTCGTCGCCGGATTGGTCTCCGCCCCGGTGATCGCGGTTCCGACCTCCGTCGGATACGGCGCGGCCTTCGGCGGCATTGCGGCGCTGTTGACCATGTTGAATGCCTGCGCCCCTGGTGTCGGCGTCGTCAACATCGACAACGGTTATGGCGCGGGGCATCTCGCTGCACAGATCGCAGCACCAGTCGATGCGCCATGAACGCTGTCTCCCACCAACTCTGGGTGGACGCTTCCGCCGGGATTGCCGGCGACATGTTGCTCGGTGCCCTGATCGACGCGGGCGCGAACCCGGACGCCGTGCAACGGTCTGTTGATGCCGTCATCCCCGATTCAGTGCAGATCACCAGCACCACCGTGACCAGGGCCGGTTTGCGTGCTCTCAAGACCGATGTCGAGGTCCTCGTCGCCGATCCGCCGCACCGGACCTGGCGAAGCATTCGACAGATGTTGCTGGCTGCCGATCTTCAGGTGCAAGTACGAGAGAGAGCATTGGCCGTGTTCGGCCGGTTGGCCGAGGCGGAAGCTCACGTTCACGGGATCACCACCGACGATGTGCATTTTCACGAGGTCGGTGCGCTGGACTCGATCGCCGACGTCGTCGGGGTCTGCGCCGCCCTGGATGACCTGGACGTGGTCAGGGTGACGGCAGGCGAGGTCGCGGTCGGTTCCGGTCGGGTGCAGATTGCTCACGGTGATCTGCCGGTGCCGGTCCCCGCGGTCATCGAACTCGCCCGCGGATGGCGCGTCCGCGCGGCCGGCTCCGGTGAGCTCGCAACACCGACCGGGATGGCGCTGGTCGTCGCGTTGGCTGCGGAATGCGCCGACCTGCCGTCGATGTCCGTGCGGGGTGTCGGGGTCGGCGCCGGAACCAGGGACATCGCCGGATCGCCGAATGTGGTGCGAGTGATCCTGGGTGAGGTCGATCCGGTCGTGGGCAGCGGCGACAAGGACCGAGGCGAGGAGGGCCGCGGCGAGGATCGCGGTGGCGTGGAGATGGTCGTGCTGGATGCCAACATCGACGATCTGGATCCACGTCTCTGGCCGGGCGTGGTCGCCCAGTTGTTGTCAGCGGGCGCAGCAGACGCCTGGCTGACTCCCATCGCGATGAAGAAGGGCCGCCCCGCGCATACCGTTTCGGTGTTGAGTAGGGCCGAACTGGCATCATCGCTGCGTGATGTGCTGTTCGAGCAGACCAGCACCATCGGAATTCGGCAGAGCACCGTGCACCGGTTCGCATTGCCCCGGATGTTCGTCGAAGTCCCCGTCGCCGGTGGGTCTGTCGCGATCAAGGTCGCCCACCGCGACGGCGTGATCGTCCGGGTCACGCCGGAGTTCGAAGATGTCGCGGCCGCGGCTGTGGCGTCGTCGTCGGCACCCAGCGCGGTGTTGCAGGAGTCGATCGCGGCAGCATGGCAGGCTGGCCTTCGCCCTGGCGCACCAATCCCTGCTCGTTGACCTTCCGCCCTCGGTTCCGACGCGAGGCACCTGCCGCAGTGGCAACCGGGGCTTGGCAATGATGGACCTTCTGATCAGCTGTCCAGCTCACGACCGTCCAGGAGTGTCGGCAGTGGTCGACGATTCCTGGGCGGCCCGCGTCAGGTCGCGCAGCGGTGGGGCCGATGACGATCCCGGGTGGGCGGGCCCGAAGGCCGACGAGCCGGGCTGGGGGGTCAGGTCGAGTCGGCGAATGATCTCGGCGGCCACCTCGGCCGGCTTTCGCCCGACAGCGACCGAGAGCGTGTTCTCGTCGGGCCCAGGAGGTTCCAGCGTCATCAGCTGCGAATCCAACAGGGTGGTCGGCATGAAATGGTCGGTGCGGGCGGCGAGCCGTTGCCCGATCTGGTCTTTCGACCCAGCGAGGTGCACGAAAATGACGTTCGAGCACCGCATCCGGTCCCGGTAGATGCGTTTGAGCGCGGAACAGGTGATGATTCCAGGGATCCCGGACGTGGTGTGATCGGAGATCCAGGCAGAGACCGTGTCGAGCCAGGGCCAGCGGTCTTCGTCGGTCAGGGGTTGTCCCGAGGCCATCTTGGCAACGTTTGCCGCTGGGTGCAGGTCGTCTCCTTCCTCCAGATCCCACCCGAGCTGGCCGGCCAGAATCGCGGCAACCGTCGACTTCCCCGACCCGGACACTCCCATGATGACCAGGACCGGCTGTTGCTCGTTGCTGACTGCCATCGGGAACCTTCCAGGTCTGCCTTGCCCGAGTTGAGATCGAGGTGATCGCAGCGTGAGCTCGTCTGACGGATATCGTGATTGTCGGACGGGAGTGTTCGTTGCCGGAATTCTGGTCATGCTGACGCCGTGACTGTTCGACCTTGGCCGGAGACCGGCAACTGATGAGTCTCCGGGAGCGGCGGGTGGGCGCCGAGGATGGCCCGGGCGGCTCTTTCGCCGGCAACAGCATCGCCGGATCGGATCGCTGCGGCAACGGCTCCGTGGAGTCCGATCAGCTCGGGCGGGCAAAGGATCTCCACCGCCGCCGGTCGTTGGAGGGCATGGCCGATCAACCCGGCCAGACCGATCAGGAGGGGATTGTCGGATGCCGCCAACAGGGTTCGGTGGAAGTCGGCATCGTGGCCCGCATAACCGACCTTGTCGTCCGACCTGCTCGACGTGGACATACCGACGACAGCTGTTTCGAGGGCCTGGATCTGTTCGGTGGTGGCACTGGACGCGGCGCGTTCGGCGGCGAACGGTTCGTTGGCCGTTCGCAGTTCGGTGAGGTGACGTAGGTGACTCGCCGCGGCCGGCCCCTCGAGCTGCCACCGGCAGATGTTCGGGTCGAACGGGTTCCACCGAGCGGGGGCAGTCACGGTGATCCCGAGTCGCTGGCGCACCGAGAGCAGACCCATCGACTCCAGCACGCGGACGGCTTCTCGGACCACCGTCCGTGAGACGCCGAAATGGGTTGCGGCGTCATCGGTTCCGATGCGGTGGCCGGTGGGCAGAACGCCCGAGACGATATCGGTACCCCATCGATCGATGACGGTGTGGTGAAGCATGCTCGGGCCTCCGTTCTGGGTTCGTGGGGAGAGGAAGCTTTAGAAAAGATCTCCGGCGCCGAGGGCGAGCAGGTTGTCGTAAGAGGTCTGCAGCGACTGCCACACCGTCCGGCCGTAGAGCTCATCCTGTTCGACCAGCAGGTACTTGGCGCCCGCAGACTGCGCGTGTTCGATGATCGAAGCGAAGTCCAAATTGCCCTCGCCCACCTCGGCGAACTGCACGACGTTCTTGAATTCGGTCATGAACGCCGCGATGTCGCCTCGCTGGAGCAGGTCGAACGCGGCGGGCGACAACTCACCTATCCGGTAGTCCTTCAGGTGGATCATGGCGGTCCGCCCGGCGTATTTGTCGATGGTGCGGACGGGATCAAGTCCGCCGCGCTGCACCCAATGCACGTCGAGTTCCAGGCCCATGGCGGGGGAGTTGTCGGCGATGACGTCCAGGAGATACCTGCCGCCGGTCTTGGCGAACTCCACGTGGTGATTGTGGTAGTAGAGGTCGATTCCTTCGGCCCGAAGTCTTTCGGCATACTCGTTGGCCCGCTGGGCGAAGCCGACGATGGCGTCGACCGAGCGGAGCGCGCCGAGGGGCAGCATGCCGATCCGCAGCAGGTTCACGTCCAGGAGTTTGGCGTCCTGGACGATCTTGTCGAAATCCCTGTGCAGCGAGTCGCCCGGCACGCCTTCGGGTGTCTCGAGGGCTACCGACAGCGCGGCGATGTCCATCCCGAGCTCCACCCGTGCGCGGTCGAGTTCGGCGACATTGGCCGGGGTCATTGCGATCTGGGAGATCTCGACGGCGTGGTAGCCGATCGCATCGACCTTGCGGAGCGTTTCGAACGCCCCGATCTCGGCGACGCTGTCCTTCAGCATCATTGCCTGAACGCCGATCTTGGCCATGTGGTGTCCTTCAAATTGTTGTCGGTTCTTCTCGCAACCGGCGGATGGATGTTGCTGGCGATGGCTTGGTTTGGGTAGGACGCGGGACGAGTGAAGCCCCTAGGTGGTGACGATGTGGAGCGGGCGGGCGGCAGAATCGATCCGGTCACGGGCAGTTTCGGTCGCTCCGTCGGGCGCCTGCTGCGAGTAGGACTGACGGTAGATGTCCTGCACGATCCGGAGCGACTTCGCCGCCTCGCGCGGGCTGATCCAGAACGGTTCGGGGTCATGGAGTTTCGCGTAGAAGTCGCGGATGAGGATCTCGTGGGAGACACCCCAGTAGGCGCGACCGCCGGACGGTGCCGAACGCTCGGCGACGACCTCTACGCGGCCATCGTGGTAGCTGACCGTCAGGTCACCACGCAGGCTCAGGGCCGCCTTCTCCGTGATCACATCAATGGCAACGGGAGCGTTGACGGCATGTGCCAGCGTGGCGTAGAAGACGGAGCGGGCACCTCCGGTGTGGTGGGCGACGAATTCCGCCGTGTCCTCGACCTCGATGGTGTCCCCGAGGAAGCGGGTGCCGGCGTGACCACTGACGGATGTGACGTCGCCGAGCAGCCACTGCAGCAGGTCGACGGTATGGATCGCCTGATTCATCAGCAGGCCCCCTCCGCCGCCGGACCAGGTGCCCCGCCACGGCCGGTCCCGGTAGTACTCGGCGCTGCGGTGCCAGAGCACGGTCGCCGACGCACCTTGCACGGCTCCCAGCTCACCCGTTGACAGCAGGGAGTGCATGGCCCGAGCGGTGGTGTTGTACCGGTTCTGGAAGCACACGGCGATCTTTGCCGCACCGTTCTCGGCCACCTCGATCAGTCGCTCACCCTGGGAGACGCTGTGCGCCAGTGGTTTCTCGACGATCACGTTGACGCCGCCGGTGAGGAAATCGATGGCGAGCGAGGCGTGCTCGTTGTGCGGCGTGCAGATGTGCGCCACGTCGGGCCGCATCGATTTCAGCAAGGCGCGGTGGTCGGAGAAACCCGGCACCCCGAACTTCTCGCTGGCGACGGCAAGCCGCTGCGGGTCGGTGTCGCAGACGGCGACGATCGTCGTGTCGGACATGGTCTCGAGGGCCTCGGTGTGAATTGTCGAGACGTCGCCGCATCCGATGATCGCTGCTGTGCTCATTTCCGTTTCTCCCGTGTGGATTCGTGCGTTGTCGGTGGGCGCCCGGAGCGCTCATCGTTCCTGGAAGGTGCCTTCCTCGCGGATGCGCTTGTTGAGCTCGATCAGGTACTCGTCTTCGTCGAAGTCCAACGGGATCTCCCGTCCGGTCCAGCTGGACAGATGGATGGCATTGGCCAGGCGAACCCCGTTGATACCGTCCGAACCCGGCGCGATCAGGGGTGTGCCGTCCTGGATGTTCGCGGCGAAGTTCTGCAGCACTCCGGCATGCTGCTGTCCCCACGGTGAATCGAACTCGATGACCTCGGTGGTGTAGTAGTCGTCGGTGTTGAGTTCCCCGGTGAACAACCGCATGACGTCGGTCATGTCCATTCCGGCGCTGAGTTCCTGCTCGGGCTTGCGCAGCCGGGTGACGGTGGCGGTCTTGCTGTTCTCGACCACGATCTTGCCGTTGTCGCCCAGGATCTCGAACCGGTCGGTGCCAACCAGGTCGTGGGTGGCGGTGACGAAGGTGCCCGTTGCGCCGTCGCCGTAGTCGACGACCGCGGTGACCTCGTCTTCGACGGCGATGTCCCGGCGGAAGCCGTAGGCGACCTTGGCATACACCGACTGTGGGATCCCGCAGATCCACTGCCACAGGTCGAGCTGGTGCGGTGCCTGGTTGACCAGGACCCCGCCGCCCTCGCCGCCCCAGGTGGCGCGCCAGGCGCTCTGGTCGTAGTAGCCCTGCGGCCGCCACCAGGTGGTGATGATCCAGTTCGTCCGGCGGATCTTGCCGATGTCGCCGCTGTCGACAATTTCTTTGATCTTTGTGTACAGCGGGTTGTTGCGCTGGTTGAACATGATGGCGAACGTCAGGTCCGGCTTTGAGGCGGCGTAGGCGTTGAGTTCCTTCACCTGCTGGGTGTAGACGCCGGCCGGCTTCTCGACCAGGGCATGAACGCCTCGCTGGAGCGCGTTGATGCCCATCTCCGGGTGCAGGTAGTGCGGCACGCAGGTCACGACGGCATCGACTTCGCCGCTGTCGAGCAACTCGAGGTAATCGGTGAAGAACGGCACCCCCGGGTACTCGGCCTCGACGATCGGAGCCTTCTCGGGGTCGGGATCGCAGATCGCGCCGATCTCCATGTTGGGCACCATGCCGGACTTGATGAACTTCGCGTACATCGAGCCCTGGGCACCGAGCCCGATGATGCCCAATCGAACCTTGTCGGTCGCTGTGGTGGTCACTTCGTCTGTCTCCTCTGACAATGCGTGCGCGTGAAATGGTGCTGGCAGGTGGGATTCGTACGGCCCGTCTGGCGACGGAGTTCGCGGTTCCGACTCGATGTCGAGGTGAACCGTGCCGGCAGGTCAGATTCCCGGCGGGATCGGCACGGTGGCGATGTTCTGCTGCTCCAGGAACTTCTGCTTGCGGGCGTCGTTCTCGGCGATGATGTCGCGGTACTTCTTCTCGGTCAGCGGGTAGGCGATGAAGGCCAGCATGGCCAGGATGGCCGCGGCCGCCGGCACGAGGCCGATGGATGCCTTGATGGCGGTGATCGCGCTCTCCGGCTGGACCTCACCCGCGGCCAGCTTGGTGATGTACCCACCGATGGCCAGCGCGAAGGCGCCGAGTGCGCCGCCGATGGATTGGGTGATCTTGCGGGTGAAGGAGAAGATGGCGTAGGTCGCGCCTTCGGTGCGCTGGCCGGTCTTCCATTCGCCGTACTCGACGGTGTCGGCCTCCAGGGCGAACATCAGGGTGTTGATCAGCTGGACGCCGAAGCCCTTCACGGCGACGCAAAGCAGGGCGAGCATCGGCAGGCTGGCCGGGACGAAGAACAGGGCGATGCCGCCGACAACGGTGAACAGGCCGCAGTACTGGTACAGATTCTTCTTGCCGAACCGGGCGACCAGCGTGGGCACGAAAGGTGCGGTTGCGAACTGCACGATCACGGTGACCAGGGTCATCCAGATGATGTATTTGGCGTCACCGAGGACGTAGATCGCGTAGAAGGCGGTGGCGCCGCCGACCGCGAACAGGCCGATCAGGTAGAAGAAGCTGGAGGCGCAGAGGATTCCGAGCGGCTTGTTGCTCTTCAGGGTCTTGAACGTGTCCTTGATGCCGACTCGCGGCTCGATGCGCACCACAACCTCCCTGCACCACAGGAAGGTCAGGAAGTACATGGCGAACCCGAGGGCGACGAAGGCCAGCGTGGTGGTCAGGAAGACCGTTTGCAGCTGATCGGCGCGGTCCTCGGCGGACAGCCCGGTGTTCTTGGCGATGCTCTGGATCTGCGGGGCGATGATGAAGGTCAGCAGCAGACCACCGAGACCGGCACCGAGACCGCGGGCAACGGCGAGCTTGGCCCGTTCCCTGGACAGTTGGGTCATGGCGGTGGCCAGCGATCCGTAGGGCACGTTCACCATGGAGTAGATCAGGCCGAGAACGGCGTACGTGAGGTACGCGTACATCAGTTGCGCTCCGCCGTCCCAGCCCTTCGGGACGTAGAAGGTGAGCACGCTCATCACCAGCAGCGGGATCGAGCCGAACAGGATGAACGGCCGGAACTTGCCCCACCTGGTCATCGTGCGGTCGATCATCCGGCCGGCGAACAGGTCGGCAAAGGCGTCCCAGAGCCGGACGATCAGGAACATGGTGCCGATCGCTGCTGCCGGGAGTCCGACGACATCGGTGTAATACAGCAGCAGGAATGTCGTGCTGAGGCTGAACGCCAGATTGTTGGCGAAATCGCCTGCACCGTATCCGATCACGGACCGGATGCTCAGCTTTCGTTTCGCCAGGTCCGGCTTCACGCCGATGGTTGCGCCAGGCTCGGTCATCGTCATTCTTTCCACCTCTGTGTGGTCGAGTGCTGCGCGCGGTGCGCTGATGACGAGAACACTGGACGTGAGGAACACATGTGAGCAATCGGTTGCCATCAGTTGCCTGCGATGGCCGCGCATCTTCGCTCACGGGTGGCGCACGGATCAGCGCAAGCGGTACAGGACCTCCCCGGCCTGCGGCAGTACGAGGGTGTCGGGGTCCGCGGTCATCGCGGCGACGTCGACCGTTGCCGGATCCAGATAGTCCAGATTCGCCGCTCGGGTGTTGGCCTCCGAGATCCCGGTCGCGAGCGTGACGGTGACCCGGCCGTGTTCGCCGTTCTCCGGATCCCAGGTGCCGGCCCCGTACAGGTGAGTGGAATGGGCAAGGTCACCCCAGTGGTAGCCGGAGAACTTGTCCCACTGGCCCAGGAAGTAGTCCCGGCAGTGGTACCCGATCTCCTGGATCACCGGGTGCATCACCGAGATCTCGGTGATGTGCGGGGCGTACAGGATGACCTGCCCGCCGTCGGCGACGACGGGTTCGACCTTGTAGAAACCCTTGGCGCCGGTCCACATGTCCTCGTACTTGGTGGGGATGACCGACAGCACACGGCGTACCGGGGCATCGAGATACTTCACGTGGGTCTGCGCGGACACTTCTGCGCAGGCCGCCCAGGCGGCTTCCGGTGGGCCGAACGAGGCTGCGTGCAGCGCACTCGTGCCGGACTGCGCGACCAGGCACAGGGCAAGGCGCCTGCTGGGGATCATCGACGCTGCTTCGTTGATCAATGCCCGGACCGGGGTGATGCCACGGGTGCCGATGATGTCGGCACTGGTGATCAACGCGCCGAGCCAGTGCGAGAAATCGATCACCTCGGGGCCGGCCACCCCGGGGAAGAAGTACTTGTTGCCGCCGGAGAACCCGACCACTTCGTGCGGGAACACCGGGCCGACGACGAGCGAAACGTCGTTTTCCACCACGGCGCGGTTCAGCACCACCTCGACGGACTCGTGGAATCGACCGTCCGAGAGTTCGGCCACCCGATCGGCGCTGATCGGCCCGAGTGAGGTGAAGGTCTCCGGTTTCCACCACTCGTGGTTGAGGACCGTCATCCCCGGATAGGTCTTGGCCAGACCACGGTCCGCGTAGCCGAGGTGCTTGGCCAGGTGGTCGTCATCCATCGCGGCATGGGTGCCGAGCGCGATCAGGACGGTGATGTGAGATGCCCTGCCCTGCAGTGCTTCATGGACTGCGGACAGCAACAGCGGTAGGGGACAGCTGCGGGTCCCGTCCGGCACGATCACGCAGACGCTGCGGCCGTCGAGGTCTTCGGCGGCCAGGGATTGCGCGACGAACTGCCGGACGGTGTCATCGGCCAGAACCTGGTCCGGACCGCCGATCAGGGCGGCGTTGCGGGCGAGCTCGGAGACGACGTCAAGGGTGTCGGTCATAGCAGCACACTGCACCGTTCGGCAGGTGTTCGGCAAGACCGGGGCAACTGACGGCAACCGATTGCCCCGGCATGGTCGGAAAGGGAACAGTGAGCGCATGCCAGCCGAATCCGCCCCGTTGACCTTGCACCCCGCCCGGTTGCTGCCCGCCGACCCTGGTGTCCGCGGCATCGCAGAACGGCTGTACGCGGCGGTGAAGGATCTGCCGATCATCTCCCCCCATGGCCACGTCGATCCGCAACTGCTGTTGGACGACCAACCGTTCACCGACCCCACCAGTCTGCTGCTGCAGCCCGACCACTATGTCACCCGCCTGTTGCACGCCAATGGGGTGTCGCTGGCCGATCTCGGCGTCGGCGAAGGCCCGATGCCGGAACAGCGCGCCCGAAAGGCGTGGCGATTGCTGTGCGAGAACTGGCGGGTGTTCCGCGGTACTCCGGTGCGGTACTGGTTCGACAGCGAACTGGGAGACATCTTCGGTGTCACCCAGCGACCGAGTGCCGACAACGCCGACGAGTTGTACGACCAGATCAGCGCCAAATTGGCTGAAGAGTCGTTCCGGCCCCGGGCACTGCTGAGCCGCTTCGGGATCGACGTGCTGGCCACGACCGACGACCCGGCGGACGATCTGGTTGCCCATGACGCGATCGCCAAGGACCCGAGCTTTCCGACCAGGGTGATCCCGACGTTCCGTCCCGACCGGTATCTGGAGGCCGGCGGGACCGGCTGGATCGATGCGGTGAAGGGCCTCGGTGCCGCCGCGCAGGTCGACGTGGGGGAGTACGCCGGGTACATCGAGGCGCTGGAGGAGCGCCGGCGGTTCTTCATCTCAAGGGGCGCCACCTCCGCCGATCACAGCCACCTGGATGCAGCCGCGGAGCCGCTGGAAACTGCTGAGGCGCAACGCATCTACTACTCGGCGATGAGCGGTCGGGTCACGCCGGAGGAGGCAACCGCGTTCCGTCGGCACATGGTGCTGGAAATGGCCCGGATGTCGTGCGACGACGGCCTGGTGATGACGCTGCATCCTGGAGTGCAACGCAATCACCACCCGGCCACCTTCGCCCGGTACGGCGCCGACACCGGACACGACATACCGGTCGCCGTGGAATACACCAAATCCCTGCAACCGCTGCTGGAGCGGTACGGCACCCATCCGAACCTGCACCTGGTGCTGTTCACCCTTGACTCCGATGTCTTCAGCCGGGAGATCGCGCCACTCGCCGGGTTCTATCCGGCCGTGTACGCCGGTGCCCCGTGGTGGTTCCTGGACAATCCTTCGGAGATTCGTTCCTTCCAACGTTCGGTCACCGAGATCGCCGGACTGACGAGGCTTTCCGGGTTCATCGATGACACCCGCGCATTCTGCTCCATTCCGGCCCGGCATGACATGTCGCGTCGCCTGGACGCCGGCTTCCTGGCCGGACTGGTCGCCGAGCATCGCCTCGACGAGGACGAAGCGCTCGACAGCGTCATCGGACTTGTCACCGATCAACCCCGAAAGGTGTTCAAGCTATGACCATCTCCATTCAGGACAACACCGCATCGACTGCCACGGAAGATGTCCGGCTGTCTCGTTCTGGCGGCGACGGCCGCGCCGCCGCACCCGTGCGCATCGTGCATCTGGGTCTCGGCAACTTCTTCCGTGCGCATCAGGCCTGGTACACCGAAAACGCCTCCGACGCCGCGGAGTGGGGGATCGCGGCATTCACCGGTCGGTCCACCGCTTTGGCCGACGGGCTCACCGCGCAGGGCGGCCTCTACACGTTGATCACCCGGGCGGCTGCCGGCGACACCTGCCAGGTGTTGGGCAGCGTGTCCGAGGCTCTTCCCGGACCCGACACCGAAGCCTGGCTCGGGTACCTGGCCGATCCTGCGGTACGGATCGTCACCCTCACCGTCACCGAGGCCGGTTATGTCCGCGGAGCCGACGGCGGACTTGACTCCGAACGTCCCGACATCCGCACTGACCTCGACGCATTGCGCAGTGACATTCGGGCGTCGGTGCGGACCACACCGGCCCGACTGGTCGCCGGGCTCTCCGTCCGGCGGGCTGCCGACGCCGGTCCGCTGACCGTGGTGTCGTGCGACAACCTGCCCGAGAACGGCTCAGCTGCCGCCCGGGTGGTGAACGATTTCTCCGGCCTGCTCGATGCCGACCTGGTCGACTGGATCGGGAACAACGTCTCCTTCGTCACCACCATGGTCGACCGGATCACCCCGGCAACCACGCAGGACGACATCGACTCCGTCGCCGCACTCACCGGCCGCGCCGACGCCGGACCCGTTGTCACCGAACCGTTTACCGAATGGGTGCTGTCCGGTGAGTTCCCGGGAGGCCGACCGGCCTGGGAGGACGCCGGCGCCCGGTTCGTCGACGACATCACTCCGTTCGAGGAACGCAAACTCTGGCTGCTCAACGGGGCGCACTCGCTGCTCGCCTACGCCGGCAGCGCCCGCGGCCACCACACCATCGCCGAGGCGGTCACGGATCATGTCTGCCTGGACTGGATGAACCAGTGGTGGGAGGAGGCATCGCGGAACCTCACGCTCCCGGCGCAGGATGTCGCGGCCTATCGCGACGCTCTGTACGAGCGATTCGCGAACCCGCGGATCCGGCACCTGCTCGCGCAGATTGCCGCCGACGGATCCCAGAAGCTCCCGGTTCGGGTCCTGCCGACGGTTCGGCTCGAGCGTGCGAAGGGCGCCCTTCCGGTCGGTGCCCTTCGGGTCGTCGCGGCGTGGATCAACCACCTTCGCGGCGTCGGCGCGCCGGTCAAGGATGCCGCGGCCGACCAGGTCGTCGCCCTGGCCCGAGGACCGTTGGTTGAGGCCGTGCCGGCGATTCTCGACTACCTGGACCCCGAGCTGGCCGCGGACGCTGCCGTTGTCGCGGCGGTCGTCGAGCTGAGCGCGGAACTCACAGCGGGCAGCCCACGGGAAGACAGTTGAACACCATGACCACACCGCAGAGCACGTCGAACGCCAACCTGGCTGCGCTGTCCGAGGCCGGGGTTTCCCTGTGGCTGGATGACTTGTCCCGGCAGCGGTTGCAGTCCGGGAACCTGAAGGACCTGATCGCCGACTCGCACATCGTCGGGGTGACCACGAACCCGTCGATCTTCCAGGCCGCGCTCAAGGACGGCGCGTCCTACCAGCAGCAGATCGGTGAACTCGCCGCTAGGGGCGCCGACGTCGACGACACCGTCCGGGAAGTCACCACCGACGACGTCCGCGACGCGTGTGACCTGTTCACCGCG
>Ga0164307_10000204_pt1 | contig 27431 bp, 21 predicted proteins | sample Whisoiple_243_MG_FD_110214 | JGI IMG/M metagenome (GOLD analysis project Ga0164307, IMG submission 110214) | Soil microbial communities amended with fresh organic matter from upstate New York, USA - Whitman soil sample_243_MG | ecosystem: Environmental > Terrestrial > Soil > Unclassified >...
GCCATCTTGGGTGCCGTGCGTGCCGCTAAAGATCGCTTCTAGCCGCGCGCTCGCGGCAGTTTTGCTCTTGCTAGGGGGCGCTTCGTGCAAGCGAAACGCGCCCCCCGGTTCGGAGCAAACTCGCGTCGCTCAATCGCTCGGCACGCCCGCGCGGCCGGCACCCGAAAAGCCCATGCTCCCCGCGTCCGAGATCACCTGGGATTATCCTCAAACGGAGCTCGGGCCCATGCGCGTCGTCGTGCTGATCCCCGAGCGCGAGGCAGACGCGCGCTTGCCCGTGTTGATCGCGCTACACGGGCGTGGTGAAGCGTTGAAAGGGCCCGAACTCGGCGCTCGTGGTTGGGTCGACGACTACAGCTTGCCGACCACGGCAGAGCGTTTGCGTCGACCGCCGATCACGCTCGACGATCTGCACGGCTTCGCAGACGAGACCCGGCTCCAGCGACTCAACGCAAGCCTCGCGCAGCGCCCGTACCAAGGTTTGATCGTGGTGTGTCCCTATACGCCCGATTCGTTGCCCGCGGACGAATCGATCGACAAGGCGCTGCCCTTGGCGCGCTTCGTCGTAGAAACCGTGCTGCCGCGCGCTTACCGAGAAACGCCGGCGATCGGTTCGGCGGAGACCACGGGTATCGATGGCGTGAGCCTCGGCGGTCGCGCAGCGCTCGGCATCGGCCTTTTGCGGCCAAGGGCCTTCGCGGTCGTCGCCTCGTTACAGGCAGCGCTGCGTAGCGACAACTCTGCGGATATCCTGCGACGGGCACGCGAGGCCAAAGCCCAGAAACCGGATTTGTTCGTGCGCTTGTTGACCAGCAGTGACGACTACTTCCTCAAAGCGAATACGCTCTTGGCTTCGGATTTCACTGCCGCCGGCATTCGCACCGAGCTCGTGACGATCCCCGGCCCGCACGACTACGATTTCAATCGCGGTCCCGGTGGCTACGAAATGCTCATGTTTCACGATCGCGTCCTGCGCGGTCAGCCTGAGTTTTGACACGCGCGCGAAGCCGCGTGCTAGCCGAACGCCTCTGCCTCCAACAACTCCGTCAGCGTGCGCACGCTGCTGCCGGAGGTGTGTTCGAAGCGCACGCCGATCACGGCGCCGCCGCCTTCGGGATCGGGCAGGCGCCGAGACCACACGACGGCGCCGCTCAAGGTGAGTGGATCCCACAGGTGAGGGGTGTCGATGACCAGCTCCACGTTGGTCCCCGCGGCAGCTGCGTCCGAGGCTTCGACGCAAGCTCCGCCCAGCCCGAGATCGACGATGCGGACGTCGCGGTTCCAGGCGATGTGCGCGTCCGACGCTCGCAGGGCGCCCGGAAGGTTGACCGATTGACGCGACAGAGCGCGGAAATGGGCGGCGCTCGGCTGGATCGGGGCGTCGGCTGATTCCATGGATTCCGGTGTTGGTGGAAATTAGCCCGGCCTTTTTGCCGGAATAGCTAACTAAGTTGGGGTTCTGTAGAGGGCAGGGCTACGATAGCTTGCCCGACTCGGTTCCGTGAAGCCCCGGCGAAGTCCGAGGGTTTACCAAGTCTTGGGCGCTTTGGAGCAACGCTTTCATGAGCCAGGATACGCGAAAAGACCCCCGCGCAAAGGTGCTCACCATGACGGTCCGCTACAAGAGCGCGACCCTCGATGAGTTCATCGAACATCATTCGTACGATGTCAGCCGCGGCGGGATGTTCATCAAAACGCCGTCACCGTTCCCGCCGGGCACTCTGCTCAAATTCGAGGTGAAGATCGCCGCGGATCAGAAGGTGATCCAGGGCGTGGGGCGTGTGGTTTGGAAACGCGACAGCGAGACGCAGCCCGACGTTCGCCCCGCTGGCATGGGCGTGAAGTTCATCAAGATCGATGATGCTTCGCGTAAAGTGATCGACGCGCTGGTCGAGTCGCGCGGTGATGCTGCGAGTGCCTACGAGGCAGGCGGCGGCGACTCGGGCAATCTAGCCGCCGGTGCAACCACGACCGCTCCGGCGCCCGCGACCGCTGCGAAGGCTCCGGCAGCAACGGGTGAAGGTACTAAGCCAGCCAATCCGCGCAAGGCCACGATGATCGGCTTGGGCGCGATGAATCCGTCGAATCGCCCGGCCGCGGCCTCTGCCGCCGCTCCGGAAAAACCAGCCGCGGAAAAGCCGGCGGCGACTTTCTTCCCGGAGACCAAATCGGAAGCCGAGATGCCGGCTCCCGAAGATCGCACCGTGATGAAGCAAGCCGCCGAGCTCTTGCAGGATGCCCTGCGTGAAGCCGGTGGTTCGATGTCGGAAGTGAGCGGGGGTCCGAAGTCCGCCGAACCCGCAAAAGCGCCGACCGCCGCCGCTCCCGAGTCGAAGCGCCCGGTGGAGCCTTCGACCAAAGAGGCTGCTGCAGCGAGTCCCGAGTCGAAGCCAGCATCGGAAAAGGCTGCACCCGTATCGGCTCAGCCCGCGTCGTCCAAAGCGGCGTCCGCGACCCCCGCTGCGGCAAAGTCGACGTCGAGTCCGCCAGCGTCCGGCAAATCAACCTCGGTCAAGCCCGCGTCGAGCAAAGCGCCCGCCGTCGGTGCGACGACGCTTCCGGCAACGCGCAAAGTCAGCGCAGTATCGGCAGCTCCGGCGAGTCGTCGCGTGTCGGTCCCGGCTGCTGCACCTGCAAAGAGCAGCTCTGGTGGTGGCGGCGGTCGCGTGATCGTGATCGCGCTGGTCCTCGCCGCAACGGGTGGGCTCGTGTACGCGTTCTCTTCGGGCAAACCCGTCGCGCAGCCAACACCTGCCCCGAGCCCCGAGCCCGCCGCATCGGTTGCGCCGGCGGCGCCCGAAGCACCGCCGGCCGCCCCGGCTGCACCGCCCGAACCCACGGAACCTCCGCCTGCTGCCTCGGCTGCTCCGGTCGCGCCGCCTACTTCCGCGACCGCGGCGCCTTCTGCAGTTTCGCCGCCAGTGGCTCCGCAGGTGCCGGCCGCAGCCGCGCCCAAGCCGGTCCCGGTACCGCAAGCCAAGCCGGTCGTGAAACCGAAGCCCGTGGCCGAACCGAGCCCGCCGGCCGCGGAAAAGCCCGCGGCCCCGCCTCCCGCTGCGGCTCCGCCTCCCGCGACTCCACCGGCCGCCGCGGCCCCGCCCGCCGCAACGCCGGCACCAGCCCCCAAGCCCGCACCGAAGCCGGCGCCCAAGCCCGCCGAGCCGGCCGGTGACAACCCGTACTGAGCCGACGCTCGATTCATGAGCGCGTCCTCCCATCCTAAAGGAGGCGAGGTCGATCCGCGTATCGGGACCTTACTCGCCGAACGCTATCGCATCGACGCGTTGGTCGGCGAAGGCGGCATGGGCAAGGTGTATTCGGCCGAGCACGTGCTCATGCGCAAGCGCTTGGCCGTCAAGGTCCTGCGCCGCGAGCTGACCAGTGTGCCCGAGGTCGTCGCGCGTTTCGAACGTGAGGCGATGGCCGCGGGCAACATCGAGCACCCCAACGTGGCGGGCGCAACCGACTTCGGCAAGCTCGCCGACGGCGCGGTGTTTTTGGTTTTGGAGTTCGTCTCGGGGCGCAGTTTGCGCGACGAGATCGCGCGCGGGCCGTTCGCCGTGGATCGCGCGCTGCACATCGCGCGACAAATCAGCAGCGCGCTATCGGCCGCGCACGCTCAGGGCATCGTGCATCGCGATCTCAAGCCCGAGAACGTGATGTTGGTCGAAAAGGGCGGCGATCCGGACTTCGTCAAAGTCTTGGATTTCGGTATCGCCAAGGTGCCGCTCGGCGACTCCGTGCCTCCCGGCCCGAAGTCGGGCAATCCGATCACCAAGGCCGGCATGGTCTTCGGTACCCCGGAGTACATGTCGCCCGAGCAAGCGCTCGGACAGACCGTGGACGGGCGGGCGGATTTGTATGCGCTGGGTGTGATCTTGTTCGAAATGCTTTCGGGCGTACGTCCCTTCAGCAGTCAGAGCTCGGTGGGGATCTTGGGGCAGCAGCTGTCGAAGCCGACTCCGACATTTGCGGAACGCGCTCCGGACGTGCTCGTGCCGCCCTCGGTCGAGCAAATTGCGCGCAAGCTCTTGGCACGCGACGCGTCCGAGCGATACGAATCGGCGCCCGAGCTATCGCGCGCGATCGATGCCCTGCTCGCGCCCATTCCCGGTCACGGCGTGTACCGCTACACGTTGGCCGACGGCTCGCGCCCCTCACTGAGCGACACCGAATTGGCTGATGGCGCGCCCGATGCGCCGACGATCCCGCGCCTGCCCGGTGCCCCGCTGCTGATTGAAGATTCGCCGATGGCCGCGACGCCCACGCCCACCGGGCCGCCCGGCTTGAAGACGAACTTCATCGGCTTCGTGCGCAGTTTCGAGCGCAAACGCCGTCGTTTGCCGCCTCCGGTGCGCGATGCGCTCAAGCCCATCCCGACGCCCGCGTTGTTGCTGCTGAGCCTGCTGTTGAGCTTATTGGTCGTGAGCTTGCTGGTCGTCTCGGTGGTGAAAGGCGTACGCGCTTTGCGTGGCGGGCCGGAAACCGCCGCGAGCGCGGCCGCTAGTGGTTCACCCACTGCAGTCACGACGAACGCAGCTCCGCCGATCCCCACCGCCTCGGAGAGCGAACTTCAGGGGGCGCAGAAGACGGGCGTAGTTGCGCTCGAGGCGTTGGGCGCCAAATACCCGCGCGACGCGCGTCTTGCGCTCGAACTCGGGCGAGCCGCGCTCACGGAGAAAGACTACGTGAAGGCGGTCGGCGCGGTGGGGCGCGCGCTCAGCCTCGATCCGACGCTCGCGGAGAGCAAGCAAGTGTCCAGTGTTCTGTTCCAGACGGCTCAAGTGAAGGCGGCTTCGGACGCGACTTTCGCGCTCTTGTTCGGCCCGATGGGTTCGCACGGCCCCGATGTTGCGTACGACTTGGCGGCGACCGAGGTCGTGAAATTGTGGGTTCGTACCCGCGCCGATCAGGGGTTGCGCTCGCCCGACTTTGCCAAGCTCACGACGCCAGAGTTGAGCGTCGCGGTCGCGCTGCGCTTTGCCACCACGTGCCAGCAGCGCTACGCGCTCTTGTCGCGCGCCAAAGAAATCGGCGACGAGCGCGCCCTCGGCTACCTCAATCTGTACCGCGCCACGACCGGGTGCGGTCGTCGTCAGCGCGAAGATTGCTACCCGTGCATGCGCGCAGATTCACGGCTGAACGAGGCGATCGAAGCCATCAAGCAACGCGCGCACCACTAGCCCTTCGCCTCGGCGAAGTTCGCAAAGGCGCCTCACGCGCCAGCGTCGGACAACGCTCGGTCCACGATCACGCGCAGGATGTCGAACGGCACGGCGCCGACGAAGAAGTAGTCATTGACCAAGAACGCCGGAGTGCCCTCGACGCCAAGGTCATTGCCCGTGTCGAAATCTCGCTTGATCTCCGGATCATGGCGCTGCGTGCTGAGGGCCTCGCGAAAACGCGTCTGGTCGAGCCCGGCTTTGTCCGCCAACCGTGCCAATCCGTCCGCGTCCAAGTGCGGTGACGGCGCGCCGTAGATCGCGTCGTGAAATTTCCAAAAAGCTTCGGCGCCGCCCTGTGCGTACGCTTCGCGACCGGCGTTGGCCGCCAGGCGAGCGTGGGCGTGAAACGGCAGCGGATAGTCGCGCCAGACCAGCCGCACCTTGCCCGCGTAAACGCGTAGCATCTCTTGCAGTGCCGGATGTGCGTCCGCGCAGAATGGGCACTCGAAATCGCTCCACAGCTGGACCACGACCTTGGCGTCGCGTGCGCCGAGGCTCGGGTTCGCTGCGTTCGGTATCGGTACGCGGCTGCGCTCGACGCGCGTCACCGGTAGATCTTCGAACCGAATTTCACTCTCGGAGGCAACCCCCGGACCGAGGGTCGCGCGGGGAGGCTTTTGCACACCTCCCCCGCAACTTGCCGTGAGCAACAGGGCGGCACCGAGCGCCGCCCCGATTGCTACACGGTGGCTCACTTACCTTCCGCCTCTTTCAGAGCGCGGTTGATCAGCTTCTTGAACGCTGACTCCGGTTGTGCACCGCTGATGTAGTAGCCGTTGATCACGAACGCTGGCGTGCCGTTGATGCCGGCTTTGTTGCCGGCCTCGGCGTCGCCGTCGATCTTGGCCTTGTGCTTGTTGTTGTCGAGGGCGCCCTTGAACTTGTCCATGTCGAGGCCCATCTCCTGCGCGATCTTCTCGAGGTTCGCGCGGTCCGTGCGAGCCTCGTCGCTGCCCTCGGCACCGAATACCTTGTCGTGGAACGTCCAGAAAGCGGCAGAACCCTTCTGCGCAAACGCTTCTTGAGCGGCTTCCGCGGCTTGCGGCGCGTTCTTGTGGAACGGCAGCGGCATGTGGCGCCAGACAATCTTGATCTTGTTGCCGTACTCTTTTTCGATCGCCTGGATGGTCGGCTCCACGCGCTTGCAGAACGGGCACTGGAAGTCCGAGAACTCCTGAATCACGACCTTGGCATCCTTGCCGCCCTTGGCCGCGCTGCTGGAATCCGGAGCGGCAATCTCCTTCTTCTCCGGGGGAGGCGGGCCTTTGCCCTCCTTCATGATCTCTTCGTACACCTTGGCGCGAGTGATGCCCTTGGCCACCAAGCCCTTGGCCTTGCCGAGCTGCTCGTCGATCGACTTCTTGAATGCGTCGAACGGTTGAGCGCCGCTCAAACGCACGCCATTGATGAAGAAGTGCGGCGTGCCGCGCGCTTGCAAGTCAGCGGCAAGGTCGACGCTGGAGTCGAAGCGGTCACCGTACTTGTTGGTGTCGATCGCTTTCTTCACGTCGTCCCAGTTCAGGCCGAGCTTTTCGGCGATGCCCTTGAGATCGTCGTCTTCCAGCTTGGGGTTGCTGGCGAACAGCGCGTCGTGTGCGTCCCAGAAGCCCTTGTCGCCCTTCTTGGCGTACGCGAAACGCGCGAGCGTGGCGGAGGGCTTGGCGCGCGGGTGGAACGGCAGCGGATTGTCCTTCCAGGCAATACGTACGTCGTTGCCGTAGGTCTCGGAGACCTGCTTCAGCGTGTCTTCGACGCGCTTGCAGAACGGGCACTGAAAGTCCGAAAATACGACCAGCGTGACCAGCGCGTCCTTCGGACCGCGTACTGGATCGTCCTCGAGTACGGGCACCTTCCAGACGGCCTTGTCCTCTTCTTCCGCGTCCGGCTTGGCGGCAGCGGGTGCCGGCTTGTCGGGGCCAGCGGCCTGGTTCTTGTTGGTGAGCGTGACGTACACGTCGGACGCGCGCGTGCCGCTGGCGATCAGCTTCTGCGCTTCGCCGAGTTGGGCGTCGATCACTTCCGTGAACTTGTCGAGCGGCTGCGCGCCGCTGACGGTCACGCCGTTGATCCGGAACGCGGGCGTGCCATTGGCGCCAATCTTGTTGGACAGCGCCATGTCTTCGTCGATCTTTGCGGAGAACTTCTTGGAGGCGAGCGCTTCCTTGAATTTCGCTTTGTCGACGCCGGCCTCGGCGGCCCACTTCTCGAAGTTCTCCGCGGTCAACGCTTGCTGATTGGCGAACGCCGTGTCGTGGAACTTCCAGAAAGCTTCACTGCCCTTCAGACCGAACACTGCTTGGGCCGCCTCGGCCGCGGGGCGCGCGTTGCTGTGAAAGGGGAGTGGGTTGTTCTTCCAAACCATACGCACCTTGTTCGGGCCGTACTTGTCGCGGATCTGCTTGAGCGTGGGCTCCACGCGGCTGCAGAACGGACACTGGAAGTCGCTGATGGTGACGATGGTGACGGGGGCGTCCGGCTTGCCCCATTGCGGATCGCGTGAGCTCACGGGCACGCTCGCGCTGCTCTGATCGGGGGCGTTGGTGGCGCTCCCTGCTTCGGCCTGAATGCCGGGGCTCTTGCCTTGGTCGAGGCCCCACATCAGGAACATGCCGGCTAAGAAGCTCATAAAGAAGCCGACGATTGCGGTTCCCTTGTTCATGATTGTCTCCCAAAGCTCGCACGAGCCTGACGGCTCGATGCGAGCACTCCTGTTACGAATGTTGCTAGCAGAAAAAAATCTTGAGCGGCCCGCGCGCTGGGCGCGGGTCCGATGTCGACGAGCCGAGTGACGCACGGGTGACGTCGGGGCTCATGGTGAGTCGGCGGATGGCGTGCGCGTCAGACTCGCGGAGGGCGGTCGATGGAGCGCGCAAAACCCGTCGCGAGCAATTCGTGCTCGGGCCGCGCCGTACTCACGCGCGCAGTGATCGGGCAAGGCGCGAGCGCCGGCAAGATCGGTAACGCGCGGATCGGCAGCTCGGGAAAACTCAACTTCTCGGGAGCGTCGCGGTGCGGCGTGTTGGCGATACTCAGCGGCAAGCGATCATCACAGGGGGTGCCGGCGCTCACCGAGTCCGAGCTCGCGGGCGTGCCGATCGGCGGCGCGGCGACGGTTTGCGCGCGCATGCCGCACATCGGCGCGTTGGCCCAAGCACTCGAGGCCCAGCCCAGGGACAACACGAAAGCCGCTAGGGTGCAGAGGCGCACCAACCAGGCGTTTCGCGTGTGAATTGCGGAGGGCATGGGTCGAGCCGGGGCGAGTCTAGTCGGACCGCCTCGCGTTACAACCGGCGTGCCCAGCGCGACATTCCTCGCTCGTGCCGAAATCAGGCCCCGATCGACCTGTGGCGAAAGCGCTTGACTATCCTCGTAAGAATCGCATGTCAGTTTCTTGCCTACATCCGACTACCTAGGCACAGTGGGCCCATGGACGCCCGCGAAGCAATCGGTAACGACACGAAATCACAAGAGAATACGGTGTGTGATGGTGACGCTCTGCCGCGTCGCTTCGAGCGCTACACGCTGCTCAAGCGCATTGCGCGCGGCGGGATGGGCGAGGTCTACCTGGCCACGGCGGGCGGGATCGAAGGTGCCGAACGTCCGTGCGTGGTGAAGACGATTCGTCGCGAGCACGAAGAGGATCGCTCGTTCCTTGCTCGCTTCTTGGACGAGGCACGCATCCAAGCCCAGCTGCAGCATCCGGGCATCGCTCAGGTCCTCGAGGCGACCAATGATTGCGCGGGCAAGCCGTACGTCGTGGTCGAGTTCATCGAGGGACGCAACCTCGGAGACGTGCGGGCGCGTGCCGGCCAACTCGGCATGCGCATGGGTTGGGCAGAGTCGCTCGCGGTGAGCATCGTGATGACCGACGCGCTCGCGCACGTGCACGAACGCACGGACGCCAACGGCAAACCGCTCGATATCGTGCACCGCGACCTGAGCCCGCAGAACGTGATGATCAGCTACGCGGGCGACGTGAAGCTGATCGACTTCGGCACCGCGCGCGGACAAAATCGGCGCTGCCAGACGATCTCCGGCATCGTGTTCGCGAAGCCTGGCTACGTGGCTCCCGAAGTCGCGAACAACACGCCCGGCGGAGTGCCCGCTGATCTGTACGCGCTGGGCATCATGCTCTGGGAAATGCTCGCCGGTCGTCGTTTCTTGGCGGGTGATCCGGCGCAGCACATGGCGCTGGTGGCTGCAGGCAAGCGCAACCCCAGCGAACTTGCCGCATTGATCGGCGCGCCCAAGGAGCTCGACGCGCTGGTCGCCAAGTTGACGGCGGTGAGCGTCGAGGAACGCTACGGCTCCGCGCGCCAAGTGATGAATGACTTGGTTCGTTTGCTGCAGCGGGCGCCCAGCATGGCGGATGGCGATCGCAGCGTGCGCGGGCGCATCGCGCAGCTGATGCAGAAGCTGTATCCGGCAGAGCCCGCTCGTACGCGCTCGGAGTTCTCGCGGCTGGTGGCGCAGGCCCGCGCGACCGACGTCCCCGCGCCAGCGCCGATCGTGCCGCCCTCACCGGTCGCCCCTGCGGTCGAAGTCGACCCGACGCTCTTGCCCGGCACGCGCTACCGCTTGCTGCGCGTGATCGGTCGCGGCGCGATGGGCGTCGTTCACGAAGCCGTGCACCTCGATCTGATGCGCAGTGTTGCGCTCAAGGTTCTGGACCCCGAACGCATGGGTGTGGATGCCGAGCGCCGCTTCAAAGTGGAAGCTCGCGCGATCGCCCAGCTCGAACACGAAAACCTGGTCAAGCTGTTCGAGTTCGGCGTCGCCCAAGATGGTCGCCCCTTCTACGCCATGGAACTATTGAACGGCGAGTCGCTGGACAAGAAGCTCGAGCGCGAAAAAGGCATGGATTACCGCGAAGCGGTCGCGATCGGCGTGCAGGCTTGCCGCGCGCTCGAGACGGCGCACGCGGCCAACGTGATCCACCGCGACATCAAGCCTGCCAACCTGTTCTTGTCCACGGACGGCAAGGTCAAGCTGCTGGATTTCGGCGTGGCCAAGGCGGCCTTCAACGTCGAGGCCGACGGCGAAGGGCTCACCATCGTGGGTACGCCCGAATACATGGCGCCCGAGCAAGCGCGCGGTGAGGCCGATCAACGCAGCGATCTGTATTCGCTGGGCGTGGTCTTGTTCGAACTCTTGTCGGCTCGCTTACCGCACGCGGCCGAGAGCCCCGTGCTCTTGCTCGACGCCAAATTCCGTAAAGAACCCGAATCGCTCCGCAAGCTCGTCCCTGAAAGAGGTATTCCGAAAATGGTCGATGCAGCAGTCTCGCGCGCGCTCAGCACTGAACCCGAACACCGCTACGAGTCGGCCGCCGAGCTGCGCGCCGCCCTCGAGGCCGCGTTGCACGAGCCGGAAACTACGCCGTCGCGTCGCAAGTGGGTCGCTCGGGGTCTGGTTTCTGCCGTGGCCGTCGCCGTGATTGGCGTGGTCGCCGTGGGCGCTTCTCGTCCGGAAATTCGCCAGAAAGCCGTCGCCGCGCTCAGCCCGATGCTGGAAAAGGCGCACGCTTGGCAAGCGCGAGCCCAGGAGCGCATGCACGGCGCGACGGCCGCAGCCGCTCCGACGCAGGTACCCGCGTTGGCGATGCAACCCGCGGCCGAAGTGGCGCTCGCCGCGGCGGCAGAAGAAGTCGTGACGCAGCCCGCGCCGGTCGCGGCTCTCGCAGCAACGCCGACACCGGACGTCAATGGGCAGGCCAGCAACGACGACGGTGAGGTGGAGGAAGATTCGGCGGGAACGGCCCGCGCGGCGGATGACGCAGCCGAACCGGCAGCTAGCGGCAAAGCCGCCAGCGATTCGAGTGCAGAGGCTGCGCTCGCTCTCGCGCGTGAGCTCTCGGCGAAAGGCAACAAGCTCAAGGCCTTGAACGTGCTGCGCCGCGCAGCCAAAACCTCGCCCAACGACGCGAACGTGCTGCACGAACTGGCGGCCGCCGCCGAGCAAGATCGCGCGTGGGGCGAAGCCGTGCGCACCGTGCGACATCTCGTCGAAGTCGAACCGAGCGCGGAATCGAAGCTGGAACTCGCGCGCTTGGAACGCAAGACCGGCCACCGAGAGCGGGCCCTGCAGCTCGTGCGCAGCGTGCTGAACGACAACCCGGACTCGCCCGAAGCCCACGCCATGCTCGGACAATTGGGCGCGGCCGAGCGCGTCGCCCTGCAAAAATAGCAGTTTGCCGCTAAGAAGAGCCTTCCGGCGGCGCCGTTCGAGAAGCTAGCTCCCTGGGCTTGATCCAGTGCTAGAACGGCGCCGGACTCGGATTTCGGATACGGATGGCTCTCCCCCCCAGCGTCAGCGGTAAAGCGCTCATCACCACCGGCTCACCCGCCAGGGTGATCCTGAAGTTGGCCTTGCCGACGGTGTTCGCCATGCTCACCCAGAGCGCGGTCAACGAAGTCGACATCATCTTCTTCTCGCGGCTGCCTTGTCCTGAATCGTCCACCGCGCAGGCAGCGCTGTTACCCTCGCTGATCTTGCTCTGGATGTTCGGCGGTTCGCTGAGCGCGATCTCGGTGGGCACGCAGGCCATCGCGGCGCGGCGCTTCGCCGAAGGCAAATCGGTCGACGCGGGCGCCGTGCTGGTGAACTCGTGGGTGTGTGCGCTACTGGCCAGCGTCGTTTTCACCGGTATCGGCTACTTGGTGATGCCGTTCGCCCTCCGCGCGTTGATCCAACTTCCGGAAGTGCGTGAAGCTGCGCAGGGGTACTTGAATTGGCGGCTCTTGGGCATCACGTCCATGGCGGTCACCTTTTCGTTCAAGGCGTTCTTCGACGGCATCGGTAAGACCCACGTGCACATGGTGGCGTCGGTGGTCATGAACGTGATCAACGTACTGCTGTGCATCGCCTTGATCTTCGGCTACGGGGGGGCGCCGCGGATGGGGATGGCGGGCGCCGGTTTGGCTGGTGCCGCGTCATCTTGGGTGGGCCTGCTGATGATGGTCGCCTGGGCCATGCTCTCGCACTACCGCGTCAATTTTCGGCCGTTCGACGTTTCCCGTCTCGTCCGCGGCCTAATCACGGACATCTTACGGTTGTCCGTGCCGAGTGCTATCGCGACGGTGGCGGTGATGAGCGGCTTCGCGCTGTTTTCCGGCATCGTCAGTCACCTGGATAGTATCTCGCACGCCACCGTGCTGAACCCGGATTGTCCGGGCGGGCACGCGGAAGCGGTCAACGGCGCTGCCACGATGATGATCGTCGGCATCCTGAAGCTGACGTTCACTGCTTGCTTGGCGTTCGGCACCTCGACCGCCACGCTCGTCAGTCAATCGCTCGGCGCGGGTCAACCCGATAAAGCGGCGCGCTTTGGCTGGGTGTCGGTCCGACTCGGCTTACTGATCTTTGGCGCGGTCGGCCTGCTCGAGGGCGTGATCTTCACCAAGCCATTGCTCCATTTGGTCACCCAAAGCCCCGCAGTCTTCGACACGGCGCTCGTGCCCATGCGCATGATGGGGCTGTGCACCCCGCTGATCGCAGTAGGCATGATCCTCACGCAGGCGTTGTTCGGAGCGGGCAACACTCGCTTCGTGATGTTGGTCGAGCTGGTGCTGCACTTCCTTTGCCTGGTTCCCTTGGCCTGGCTGTTTGGCATCACGCTTCACCTCGGCTTGCCCGGGATCTGGGCTTCTGCAGTCATCTACGTGCTGTTGCTCACCGCTGCGATGATCTGGAAGTTCCGCGGCGGCGACTGGAAGACCATCAGCATCTAGTCAGCCACGCGCGACCTGATCGACTGGCCCCCTGGCGGATGACGCAGAGCGAAATGACGGCGCTTTTCGCCTCGCTTGCGCAGCGCTGAATCAGGCGGTTCGGCGCGGCCCTGTGCCGAACGTGTGCCTAGCCGAATTGCCAATAAATACGCACGGGTAGCGCCACCCTGGACCGTTGGATTTAGGCGCATTGAGTGCCATTTTGTGCCGATTTCGGCACAGCCTCGCTTGCTGGGAGACCCGAAATTTGTGTAGCGAGGCATTTATGGCTCCTACACAGATTCAGCGAATCCTCGAAGGCGTTGTCACCACACTCACCAATGTTGGATTGAAGGTGATCGGGGCAATCATCCTCTATTTGATCGGCCGCTGGCTGATCAATTGGATGATCCACTTGGTGCAGCGCGCCTTGGAGCGCCAAAAGGTCGATCCGACGTTGCTCCGCTACCTCGGCACCGTGATCGCGGTGCTCGCGAACATTGCGCTCGTCATCGCCATCCTCGGCTACTTCGGAGTCGAGACCACGTCGTTCGCTGCTTTACTGGCTGGCGCCGGTTTGGCGATCGGGACTGCCTGGGGTGGCCTGCTTTCGAACTTCGCTGCGGGCGCTTTCCTGGTCATCTTGCGCCCGTACAAAGTCGGGGACTTCGTGAACGCGGGTGACATCACCGGCACGGTGACTGCGATCGGGCTGTTCGTGACCACCTTCGACACGCCCGACAACGTGCAAACGCACGTTGGCAACGGCAAGATCTTGGCTGGCACGATCCAGAATTTTTCGGCCAATCGTGTTCGACGCGTCGACCTCACTGCGCAACTTCACTACTCGGTCAACGTGCCCGACGCGATTGCCCGTCTGATGGATAAGATCAAAGCCATTCCGAACGTTTCGACGGACACGCCGCCCGTGATCGAGATTGGCAGCTTCACGGAGTTCGGTCCGGTGCTCGTCGTGCGTCCGTTCACGCACACCGACCACTATTGGCAGGTGTACTTCGACGCGAACAAGGCCATCGTTGCGGTTGCTGGTGAAGCCGGCTTTCCGCCGGTCGAACGCAAGCTCAACGTCAAGAACGCCGCGGCTGGCTAGCGACTCATTCGCCTTTGTTGCGCCTTGCCTGGCCGGGTGCCTCGACCGCGGTCGTCGTCGACTGAACCACTCGCGGGCTCTAAGCGAGCCCCTCTCGGCCGTGTTTGGCCCACAGATCGAGCTGTGGGCCAACTGGTACGATGCGAGTCGGATTCACCTGCGGGTGACTGGTGTAATAGTGATGTTTGATGTGCTCGAGGTTGCACGTGTCGGCAACCCCCGGGGTTTGATAGATGTCACGCAAATAGCCGAACAGGGCCGGATAGTCGCTGAGACGTCGCAAGTTGCACTTGAAGTGGTAGTGGTACACGGGATCGAAGCGCAGCAGCGTGGTGAAGAAGCAGATGTCCGCTTCGGTGAGCGAGGCACCGAGCAAAAAGCGCTGGTTTTTTAGCCGCGCTTCGTAGTTGTCCAGCGCGGCGAATAGCTCGTGCACCGCCGTTTCGTACGCGCCCTGTTTGACGGCGAAGCCCGCGCGATACACGCCATTGTTGACTGGGGTGTACAAAGCGTCGATCTCTGCGTCAATCGCGGCCTGTTGCTCGCTTGGGCAAAGCTCGCGGCTCGCTTCGGCAAAGGCGTCGAACTCGCGTGAAAGCATGCGCAAAATCAGGCGTGATTCGTTGCACACGATGCTCTCGCTCTGCTTGTCCCACAGCACGGGCACCGTGACTCGCCCGCTGTAGTCGGCCTTGGCGCGAGTGTAGACGTCGTACAAATGGCGTGCGCCGTGCAGCGCATCACCGGTGGCGCCAGGGAAGTCAGCGAATTCCCAACCGTCGTCACCCATGTGGGGGTGCACCACGCTGATGCTGATCGCGCGCTCGAGTCCCTTCAATGCACGGGCGACCAACGTGCGGTGCGCCCAGGGACACGCGAAACTCACGTACAGGTGATAGCGCCCGGGCTCAGCGCGGAATCCACTCGAGCCGTCGTGGGTCACCGTGCCGCGAAACTTGGTCTCCTCGCGTACGAAATGACCCTTGTCGTCCGCCTTGTACCACTCGTTGCTCCACTGGCCGTCGATCAGCTTGCCCATCGCTCAATCATGCTCCGAGCCGAGGAGCGCGTACATCTGGGCACTGCAAGAATTGGCTATCAGTCGCGGGTGCTCACAAAAAAGTGATTGCGCGCTCCAGTTCGACTTTGCCGCCCCATTTCCCGGTAGTGCTCGCAGCGCTTGGCTCGGCTGGGACGCAGCGGTTGTCACGAATGAGTGCCGGCAAGGGAGCTTGCCGCTAGTCGTCCGCCGTGCTCCCGCGGGGACCCGACGCCCTCGCAAAGTTCAGGGTGCGGCATTCAAAACAAATATAGAAAATATTTATGCGCTGATAGTCTCCGCCCCCACCTAGGAAGGCAGCAGCCGTTAATGCCCAGCATCGGACGGCGACAGAGAGGAATCGCATTCATGTTGAATATAATTCTGGAGGGAGCTGCACGTGGCGCCGGCAGGCAGCTCAGGGCCTGGATCGCGCTGTTCTTGCTTGGCCTCGGCGTCACGCTGCCAGCCCTCGCTCGGGGAGCCGAGCCGAGCACCGCGCCGGACGTGTCGAGCGCGGTATTGACGAACGCGCCCGCAGCGACGACGGCGGCGGATGTTCGGAGCATGGACGAACGCATCGCCGATCTCGAAGCGTACATGAACAACGGCGCGCGCGTGGCCAAGGAATCCAAAGTCGCCGGGCCAGGACCCGGGCACAACGGGTGGATGATGGTCTGCTCGGCGCTGGTGTTATTCATGACCTTGCCGGGTCTGGCTTTGTTCTACGGCGGGATGGTGCGGACCAAGAACGTGCTCTCGGTGATGGCGCAATGCTTGGCCATGGCAGGGCTGGTCACGATCTTGTGGGTGGTGATCGGCTACAGCTTGGTGTTCTCGCCGGGTTGCGCGCTGCTCGGAAGCGCAAAGTACGTCATGCTCGCGGGGGTCGACGCGATGCCCAACGGGGACTACGCGCAATGGGTCTCGCAGAACGTGTTCGCGATGTACCAGCTCATGTTCGCGATCATCACACCCGCGCTGATCGTGGGCGCGATCGCGGAACGCATGAAGTTCAGCGCGTTGCTCTTGTTTACCTTGGGCTGGATGTTCATCGTCTATTTTCCGCTCGCGCACATGGTGTGGGGCGTCGACGGTATGATGAACGGCGTCTTCAACGCGAAAGCGTCGATCAAAGCCATCGATTTTGCGGGTGGCACCGTGGTCCACATGTCTTCGGGTTGGTCTGCGATCGTGCTCGCCCTCATCGTCGGTAAGCGTCGCGGCTTCGGCAAAGAGAGCTTTGCTCCGCACAGCTTGGTCTTGACCATGGTCGGCACGGGCATGCTGTGGGTCGGTTGGTATGGCTTCAACGCCGGCAGTGCAGTCGCGGCCGATAGCATCGCCGCCAATGCTTTCGCGACAACGACCATCGCCGCAGCGGTGGCATGTGTGGCGTGGCCCGCTGCAGAGTGGATCACGCGCGGTAAGCCGACCGTGCTTGGCTTTTGCTCGGGCGCTGTCGGCGGGCTCGTGGTGATCACGCCTGCTGCAGGCTTCGTCACGCCGGGTGGCGCGTTGATCATCGGTGTGCTCGCTGGCATCGTTCCGTTCCTTGCCTGCACCAAACTGAAGAACGCATTGGGATACGACGACGCGCTCGACACCTTCGGGGTGCACGCCGTCGGTGGCACGATGGGCGCGCTGATCACGGGCTTTTTGGCAACGCCAGCCGTGAACGCCAACCTCGACCTGAACCTGAAGGATATCGTCGGCAAAACACTGTGGCTCGAGCAGCTGAAGGCGATGGGCTTCACGATCGTGCTCGCGGTCGTCGTTACGGCTGCCCTGGCCTATGCGCTCAAGGCGACCATCGGCCTCCGTCCCTCCGAAGAAGACGAGCAAATCGGCCTGGATATCTCGGATCACGGCGAACGCGGCTACCACACGGGCGATTTTGGTGGCGCGCATCCCGAGCGAGATGATGAAGGCCACGCCGCCGCACACTGACGGAAGACCGCGACCTTCAAACCGCGTTGACTTGCGCCAATAGGCGCGTCGATGCGGGCTGGGACCGCGTGCGGCGGTTCCCCCCGCACCACGCGCAGACGTCGTCCGGAAATGGCCTCAGTCCGTTAGTGCCGGACAAGGCACATTTCCGGACAGCGAAGGTCGACGACCAGGTGCGACGCGAGCACTGAGTGGAGCTCGAAGAGCCGCAGGACGGAGCTTGCTCCTGCGCGCTGATTCGCCAAAGAACCCTCCAAGCAAACGAAACGTAAGCAAGTTCCGTGCGCCGCGAAGAGGTTGAGCTCGTCAGCGTTGCTGGGTTTCGTGCGCGAGGACGAAGCAGGCGAGCTCACTGCGCAGGCTGGGCTCATCGTCGGCCAATGCGGGGGCGGCGTCGACGTGGTCGCCGAGATTGATCAGGCCGCGCGCTGCGCGAGAGCGAACCGCGGGGACGGGGGCGCCGAGCTCTTTGAGTAACGTCGCCTTGACGCTGCCGTCACCGGCTTGTGCGAGCGCACTCAGTGCTTCACTTTGCGCCCGCAGCTCGAGCTCCGAGCTCGCTTTGGCGTTTGCGATTTCGCGCAGCGCCTTGAAGGCATCGTTGCGTCGCGCGTCGATGCGGGTCAGGCGCGTCAGGGCGACGACGCGCAGCTCCGAGTTCGCTTCTTTTGCCGCCTTGGCAATGGCCGCCTCGGTTTCCGGGTTCATGGCGGCGATGCTGATGGCGAGGCGCTGCTCGTCGTCGTTACCTTCCGAGATGTAGTGACGGAGTCGCGCATTCGCGACCGTGGATTCTGGTCCGTTCGAACCTGCCAGTGAAGCGCAAGCGCTCACGGCCGCGAGCCCTCCAGCACTTTCGCTCGCGATCTCGAGTTCACGCGCTCCGCCGCTGACGAACGAAGCACGTGCGCTCCAAGCGTCGACGATCGCCATGCGCGTCGCATCGTCGGCGCGAGCCCACAGGTCTTTCAGCGCGAGCACGGCGCGTTCGCCGCCGATCGCTCCGACGGCGCGGATCGCCAAGCTCTGGCCCTGCGGGTTGGGATCGACGCGCGCGGCCTCGAGTAGCGCTTCGAGCTCACCTGCGTCGTGGACTTCCAGCGCGGTGCCGAACGCGGCGCGTCGCACTCGTTCGTCCGGGTCGACGAAGAACGCCTTGCGCATATCGGTGTCGATTGCGCGATCCGCAGCCCGCGCGGCGACCGCGCGCCATGCGCCGTTTTCCGACCGCGCGTGCTCACGCAAGAGCTCTGTCTTGTTTGCGGCGTGCAGCTCCACCAAGATCAGCGTGAGCTCGGCCGCCACGTCGTCACTTTCGCGAGCACGTCGTTGCATGGCAGAGCGCAACGGCTGCGCGCAGCTGCGCAGGGAGCGCACGCGTTGAGCGCCACTCGCGCCCTCGGCCGAGGTCAACTCACGCTCGGCAACGGCTTGCGCCAGATCGACTACTCGCGCTCGGTTCAACCTTCCGGCTTGCTGAGCGCTCTGAATGTCGCGCTTCAATTCGGCCAAATTGCCCGAAAGTGCCGTGCGCACCGGCGGCTTTGGGCCGCAGCCAGAAAGCAAGATCAGGCCGAGCGCCGAGCGCGCCGCAAGAGCTTCGAATACTCGTCGCACGCGGCGCTTCAATTGACGCTGCTGGATGACTCGGTTTGAGCGGCTTCCGAGCGGGCCGAAGCAGCGATCTGGTTTCGCCTTTGAACGGCTGCCGCGACGAAGCCTTGGAACAGCGGGTGAGCGACCATGGGTCGGCTCTTGAATTCTGGATGGAACTGGCAGCCGACGAAATACGGATGCTGCGGGAGCTCCACGATTTCCACCAAGCGATCATCGGGGCTCGTGCCGCTGAGCACGAGGCCCATGCGCGTCAGTTGCTCTCGATACTCGTTGTTGAACTCGAAGCGATGCCGATGGCGCTCGGAGATCTGCTCGTTCTTGTACAGCTCGAGCGCGTGACTGCCTGGCTTGAGCGTGCACGGATAGGCACCAAGGCGCATCGTACCGCCCTTGTCCTTCACGCCGCGCTGATCGGGCATCAGGTCGATCACCGGACTTTCACAGTCCTTCTCGAACTCGGTGGAGCTCACGCCCTTCAGGCCGCAAACGTTGCGCGCAAACTCGATCACGGCCAGCTGCATGCCCAGACAAATGCCGAAGAACGGCACTCCTTGCTCGCGGGCGTAACGGATGGCCGAAATCTTACCCTCGACGCCGCGGTCACCGAAGCCGCCGGGCACCAAAATCGCGTCCAAGCCGCTGAGTAATGCGGGCGCGCTGCCGCGCTCGATTTGCTCCGAGTCGATGTGCTCGAGCTGGACGGAGACGTCATTGGCGAGGCCGCCGGCGACCAACGCCTCGTTCAAGGACTTGTAGCTGTCCTTGAGGTGAACGTACTTGCCGACCACGCCGATGCGCACCGTGCCCTTCGCGGGCTTCTTGAACTTCTCGACCACTCGGGTCCAGTTGCTCAAATCAGGCTGACGGGACCAAATGTTGAGGCGCTCGGCGATTTGATTGTCGAGACCCTCGGCGTGCAACACCAACGGCAGCTCGTAGATGCACGACACGTCCACCGCGGAGATGACGCTATCGACCGCGACGTTGGAGAACAGCGCGATCTTCTCCTTCAAGCCCTGCGCGAGGGGGCGATCGCTGCGACAGATCAAAATATCCGGTTGGATGCCGATCTCGCGCATCTCGCGAACCGAGTGCTGCGTCGGCTTGGTCTTGAGCTCACCCGCGGTGACGATGTGCGGGACGAGGGTGACGTGCACGCTGAGCGCGTTGCCGTTGCCGGCTTCCAGCTTCAACTGGCGAATGGCTTCCAAGAACGGCAGTGATTCGATGTCGCCAACGGTGCCGCCGACCTCGATGATGGCGATGTCGACATCACTCGTGGCTTCGTAAATGCGCGCTTTGATCTCGTCCGTAATGTGCGGGATCACCTGCACGGTGGCGCCCAAATATTCGCCGCGCCGTTCCTTGGTGATGACGGCCTCGTAAATGCGGCCGGTGGTCACGTTGGCGCGTCGGGTCAGTTTGGCCGACGTAAAGCGCTCATAATGGCCGAGATCGAGGTCCGTCTCCGCGCCGTCCTCGGTGACGAATACTTCGCCGTGCTGATACGGCGACATCGTGCCGGGATCGACGTTGATGTACGGATCGAGCTTCATGTGTGTGACGGTGAGCCCACGGGCCTCCATCAACGCGCCGATCGAGGCCGCTGTCAGCCCTTTGCCGATCGAGGACACCACACCACCAGTGACCAGGACGAACTTGGTGCGTCGACTCACCGCGGGACCTCCATCACGTGTTCCACGTTTCATGCATTCGTCTCGCGTGCATCTCAACCATTGTAATCACCAGCAACGAACAGCGCTGCACAGTGTTCTTAGAATACGCCTAGCACGCCGACGCCGACGGAGTTTTTCCCAGCGTCGAACGTGGGGCGCCATTCGAAATCTTTGTGACGCGGAGGCAGCGCCGCACGCGCGCGCCTCGGTTCCCGTGTCGGCATAAACAGACCTTCACCGGCGAGCGCGAGGCCCGCGATTTGTCCGACACCATCGAGTGAGGTCAAGATCGCCCCGACCACGACCAAGAAAGTGTTGCAGTCAGGGCCGCCGTTGCAGCCCGTGTGCGCAAGCGACATCCAGGGGCCAGCGAATGGAATTCGCAGGTCTTTTGCCATCGACTGGTTGTCGACCATGTACGACGCTCCCAGCGCCCCGCCGTACCAAAGTGCGGTGCTGGTCACGCCGACGAGGATCAGATTCCGACGCGCTGCGGGCGGGGGGTACTCGTCGACCGTGACGCTTCGGCTCGTGGAAACCGGGATGTCAGAGGAATCAGGGAACGCGGCCGATTTGGCCGGGGTCGGCTCCGCGGCCGCCAAACCTGGCAACGTTCCGGCCGTCAGGCCGAAAATTCCCGCTGTCAGTAGAGTGGTGCGCGCGATCGGACGGATGGCGAAGCGGGAGGCCATGCGGGGCGGACTCTGTACTCAGGCTGGCGCTCGATGCAAGCGGAAGCTGACCAGCTCGCGGCGCGTTACCCTACACAGGATTTTGGCCCAGCCCGAGCCCGCATGGATACTCCACCCGTTCCAGTGAAGATTCGCTCGATTCGGCTGAGTTACCCGTGCGCGATCGTGGCCACGGTCTTGATCGTGGGTGGTGCGCCCCCCGCGTCTCCGGGGCTAACCGGTTGCGCGGCGCCGCCGCCACGCTCGCCAGTACCGGAGGCGAGCGCTCCACTGCCGGTGCTCGCAGCGAGCGCGCCAGCGGCAGACGCTTCGCGCGCCGCCGCCATCGTGTCTTCCGCGGCGTCGGCGAGTTCTCCCGCTCCGAATGCGGCGACTTTGGACGCCTCTCGCACGCCGGTTTCTTCAGATGTTCCAGGGGCGCCCTCGACGCCCGCTCCGAGCGTCCCCTCCACGCCTCCTCATGTCTGGAAGGGCGGAGAATTTCAGCGCTCCGTGACGCAGCTGGCCCGTTGGGTGAAAAACAGCGGCGGGTCGCTAGCGGCCGAACTGAGTGACGTCGCAAGTGGCGCTATTCTCGGCAGCCACTCGCCGAGCAATCCCGAGAATCCTGCGTCGAACCAGAAGATCCTCACGACTGCAGCCGTGCTTCGCCAGTTTGGCGCGGACCATCGATTTCGCACTTGGCTTTGTGGCAGTCGCAACGGCGCGACACTGCCGCGCTTGGTGCTGCGGGGCAGTGGTGATCCCTCGCTTTCGAGCAGCGACTTACAAGCGATGGCCAAGACGCTGGCCAAGTCCGGCATTCACCAGGTCGCAGACGTGCTCGTCGATCAGAGCTTCTTCGACGCCGCCTTCGTGCCGCCCGCCTTCGAGCAGCAACCCGATGAGTGGGCCGCGTTTCGAGCACCGGTGAGCGCCGTCTCGTTGAACCGCAACGTGACGACGTTGAACGTGAAACCGACGGAGGCGGGACAGCCTGCGACCGTCTGGTTCGACCCGCCTGGGCTCGTTGACGTGACGGGCAGCGTGCGCACGGACGGCAAGGAGCGCTCGCAAAACGTCAAGCTGACGCTGAAGGAGGCGGGCACTCGCCTCAGCGCGCTGGTGGCAGGCTCGATCCCCGCGAATGGGCCAGCCTTTCATTGGTCGCGGCGCGTCGAGGATCCCCGGTTGCTCGCAGGCTATGGTCTGCAGGCAGCGCTGATTGCCGAAGGCGTTCAGATCAGCGGGAAACTGTCGCTCGGGGGCGAGGACGAGCGGAACGAGCTGGTTTTTCACGATTCGAAGCCGCTCGGCGAGCTCTTGCCGGAGCTGGGCAAAGACAGTGACAACTTTTACGCCGAGACCCTGTTCAAGGATCTGGGCGCCCGAGTCAAAGGCGCGCCTGCGACCAGTGAGAACGGTGCAGCGGTCGTGCTCGACTATTTGCGCGAAATCGAGGCGCTCGATCCGGGAACGCGTATCCGTAACGGTTCGGGCCTGTTCGATGCCAACCGCATCACCGCCCACACGCTCGTCAGCACGCTCAGCCACGCCTACCGTGATCCGATGACGAGCCGCGTTTTCGTCGAACAGTTGGCGATTGGAGGCGTGGACGGCACGCTCAAGCACCGCTTTGGTGTGTTCAGGAAGACGCGCGCCATTCGCGCCAAGACCGGCACGCTGGATCAAGTCATCGCGTTGAGCGGTTACGTATTTCGCCCGGACGGCTCGTCTCCAGTCGCTTTCGCGCTGATTGTCTCCGGAATTTCCGGCAAGCATGGCGAGGTTCGCAAGCGCGTCGATGACGTCGTGTCGAACGTGGCGCGTGAGCTCGCGCGCGACGCTTCGCCCGAATGAGCTGACGCCGCTGCGCGAGCAGAAACGCGCACGGCCACGATCGAGATTCGATCGTGGCCGTTGAGGTTGGCGGATGAGAGCCGCCGACCTGGCTTGCGCTACTTCGCGGCGGCGGCGTTGGTGCTCTGATACACGTCGATGTTGTGTTGGTACTCACCGCGATCGGTGATGCTCATCGACAGGAACAGAATCACGAACAGGATCGCCGTCAGGAACAAGATCAGGTGGAACTTCTTGTCCCAGAACAAGTGCATGAAGAAGGTGACGACGAGCGCGGCCTTGATGGTCGCAATCACCATCGCGACCACCAGGTTACCCTCCGCTCCCAAGTCGAAGCTGGTGACGCTGACCGTCAAGATGGTCAAGCCCATCAACGCGCCGAGCACGGCGACCAACATCCAAACCGGCATGGTGTGAGCCAGACCGTGATCGTCGTGGGCGGCATGCGCGTCGGCAGCGAGCGGCGCCTCACGGCGAACGGCCTCTTCGGGCTCGTCTTGCTCGGTGGGCTCGAGTTTGGGGTTCGGGCGCGTTGCGTCTTCGCGCGGTTCCGGCGGCTGCTCTTCCGAGGATCCTTGCATGGACTTCGGTTCCTTTTCGGCGCTTTCGGGGTGGTCTGAATCTGCCATGGGTCAGCCGTTCAATGAATCAGGTAGAGCAGGGGAAAAAGGTAGATCCAGATCAGATCGACCAAGTGCCAATAGAGGGCGGCGTAGTCGATTGGGCCGAAGTACTTCGGGCCGAACTCGCCCTTGTTGGCTCGCAGCAAGAGCCAAATGAACACGCCGATGCCGCCGAGCACGTGGATGCCGTGCAGACCGGTCATGAAGAAGTAGATGCCGAAGAAGACGTGCGCGTTGCGCGGCTTCGACGGACGCGTCTGATCTTCCGCCAGCGGGCCAATCACGCCGGCTTTGATCAGCGGCTCGAGTTGCTCTTCGGTCGGGCGCTCGACAACGACCGCCTCTGCTGCTTCGCCAGGCTTTGCACCGGCTTTGGCATGTTCCTTGGCTTCGGCAGCCTTGGTCAGCTTCTCCGCGTATTCCGCGGCCTCCGGGTGCTTGTGCTTGAAGGATTCGAGCTCCCAGACCTGTTCGGTCGGGTGAAACGCAGGACCCGGCAAGAGGCCATCATGGAACTTGTGTTCGTACTCGAAGAACTTCACGACCATGAACGTGCAGGCGCACGCGATGGTGATGATGATGTTCAGCACGAGCAACTTGCGCTGAGCGAGCTGCGCGTTGCGCACGGCCCACGCCGCCGTGAGGCTGCTGATCAACAGCACGCAGGTGTTGATCGCACCCATCGTGGTGTTCAAGAAGTAGTGCGCGTACACGAACACTTCCGGGTGCATGCCGCGGTACACGGTGTACGCGCAGAACAAACCCGAAAAGAACAGCACTTCAGTCTGCAGGAACAGCCAGATGCCGAGCTTGCCGGCGTCGAACTGCTGCTGATACGTGTCGAAGTGATGGGCAAGGTGGGGACCACCGTGTCCGCCGTGCGCGTCATGCCCGCCGTGCGCGTCATGCCCGCCGTGAGCGGGCGCAGGCGCTCCGTGCCCACCTTTGTGGGCGGCGGAGGCCGCGGATTCCGAAGTGCTTTCACTCATGGGGATCGTCCGAATGTTCGAATGGGGCGGAGGGGCTTCAGGTCGACGACGACTTACGCGGGACGTAGCCACCGACGGCTTCGTCGTACATCAGGTTCTCGTAGCCATCGTAGGGGCCGGCGGAGATGACCGGAGCCTTGTGGAAGTTGTAGTAGGGCGGGGGTGAGGAGCATTGCCACTCGAGCGTCGCGCCACCCCAGGGGTTGGCGGCCGCTTTCTTGCCGCTCTTGATGCTCTTCCAGAGATAGAAGGCGGTGAGCAAGAAGCCGAGGCCGAGCGTGTACGCGCCGATCGTCGACAGCACGTGGAGCGGCTGAAATTCCGGCAGGTAGTTGTAGTAGCGGCGCGGCATACCGCGGCTACCGAGGATGAACTGCGGGAAGAACGTGACGTTCAAGCCGATGAACACCAGCAGCGCCCCGAAGCGACCGAACTTCTCGTCGTAGACCTTGCCGGTGAACTTGGGCCACCAGTAGTGGAGCCCGCCCATGAAGGCAGTGATGGCGCCACCCATCATCACGTAGTGGAAGTGCGCGACGACGAAGTAGGTGTCGTGGAGGTGAACGTCGACGCTCATCACGGCCAAGAACACGCCGGTCAGACCGCCGATCGTGAACACCCACAAGAACGCCAGCGCGTACAGCATCGGCGTATCCAGGTGAATCACGCCCTTGTACATGGTCGTGATCCAGTTGAAGACCTTGATGGCCGTCGGAATCGCGATCAAGAAGGTGATGGCGCTGAAGATCGTCCCGGCGAGCACGGACTGCCCACTGACGAACATGTGGTGGCCCCAGACCAAGAAGCCGAGGAACGCGATGGCCAAGCTGCTGATGGCGATGAACTTGTAGCCGAAGATGCGCTTGCGCGAGAAAACCGGGATGATTTCGCCGATCACGCCGAAGGCCGGCACGATCATGATGTACACGGCGGGGTGCGAGTAGAACCAGAAGAAGTGCTGGAACAGCACTGGGTCACCGCCCAGCGTGGGGTCGAAGATGCCGATGTGCACGGTGCGTTCGATGATCATCATCAAGAGCGTGATGCCGATCACCGGAGTCGCGAGCACCTGAATCAGCGCGGTGGAATACAGCGCCCAGCAGAAGAGCGGCAAACGGAACCAGGTCATGCCCGGCGGCCGCATCTTGTGCATCGTCACGATGAAGTTCAGACCGGTGAAGATCGAGCTGAAGCCCAGGATGAACGCACCGAACGCGGCAGGAACGACTGCCGTCGAGGTGGTCGTGCTGTACGGCGTGTAGAAGGTCCAGCCCGTGTCGACCGCGTTGATCGCGAGCGACGTGAGCATGAAGACCGCGCCCACGATCCACAGGTGGTAGCTGGCCAGGTTCATGCGCGGGAAGGCGACGTCTTTCGCTCCCAGCTGCAGCGGCATGATGATGTTGCCGAGCGCCGCGGGGATACCCGGAATGATCACCAAGAACACCATGATCGCGCCGTGCAGCGTGAACATCTGGTTGTAGGTGTCATGGTCGATGATCGTCTTGCCGGGCGTGAGTAGCTCCGTGCGCACGAGCAAGGCGAAGAAGCCGCCCAGGGCGAAGGCGAACAGCACCGAGCACAGGTACATCACGCCGATGCGCTTGTGATCGAGGGTGAAGATCCAAGACAAGACGCCCTTGTCGTGGGTCAGGTAGTTGTCCGAGCTGCTGGAACGTGGCGCGACTACGTCGGCCGTTGCGCTGGGTGATGCCATGGTTCCGTTCCTCTATTTCAAACTCTTGATGTACTCGATGAGCCCATCGATGTCCTTGTCGCTCAGCTTGCCCTGGTAGGTGGGCATGGCCGGAGCGAAACCCGAGACGATGTGGGCTTGCGGGTCGATCATCGATTCCCGCAGGTAGTTTTCGTCGACCTTGATTGGTGCACCGGCCGTCATTGCTTCCATCTTGCCGAAGATGCCCTTCCAGGACGGGCCGACTTTCGGCGTGCCGTCGAGGCTGTGGCAAGTGGAGCAGCCTTGCTTTTCATACAGCATCTTGCCGCGATCGACGCCGGTCAGGCTGTCGGCAGCCGCGATCGTCTTGGCCAGCCATTTCTCGTACTCACCCGGCGGGTGGACGACGACGCGCGTGATCATGTCGGAGTGCGAGGTGCCGCAGTATTCAGCGCAGAAGATCGGAAATTCGCCGGTCTGCGTCGCTTTGAACCACAGATCCGTGTAGCGGCCAGGGACCGCGTCCATCTTCGTGCGGAAGGAGGGGATGTACAGCGAGTGCAGAACATCCACCGAGTTGATCACCATGCGGACCGGGGTGTTGACCGGTACGTGGAGCGTATCATCCGGAGTGCCGAGACCCGGGTAGGTGAAGAGCCACTTCCACTTCTGGCCGGTGGCGCGAATCTCCATGGCCGACTTGGGCGGAGTGCGCAAATCCACGAAGCCTTTGAAGCCGCCCACGAACAGCGGCACCACGATCAACAGCGGAATGATCGACCAGGTGAGCTCGAGCATCGTGTTGTGCTCGCTGGTCTTCTGCGCGATCTCGTTCGCGGCGCGCGACTTGGCTCGGTACTTCGTGCAGAAGCGGAGCATTGCCCAGAAGATCGCCACGGTGAAGAACAGCGACATCCAGAGCATGAAGTCCCAGAGCGCGTCGGTGTTGCCCGTCGTGACGGAGGCACTCGGCGGCATCCAGAAGTACGGCGAGTCTGGCAGCTTCGGCAGGGTCGGTTCGGAACCGAACCAAGCCGACGCGCCAAACGCGAGGGAGGCTAGGGTCGATGTGCTAGCAATCATTGCTCTTCGCTCTCGTTCTTGCGCTTCTTGTCACGCTTCGAAAGAACCGTCAGAAAACCAGCCAATAGGAAGACGGTCGCGCCACCCCCCGCACGCATGATGTTGCGCGCGACGGGGGCGTAGCGTCCCTCATTGGCGTCGTAATGGAAACAAAACAAAATCAATTGGTCGACCGTCGTGCCGATTTTGCCTTCGGACGA
>Ga0164307_10000205_pt1 | contig 27417 bp, 19 predicted proteins | sample Whisoiple_243_MG_FD_110214 | JGI IMG/M metagenome (GOLD analysis project Ga0164307, IMG submission 110214) | Soil microbial communities amended with fresh organic matter from upstate New York, USA - Whitman soil sample_243_MG | ecosystem: Environmental > Terrestrial > Soil > Unclassified >...
ACAGTAAGATTTACGACACAAATACTCGCGCGTCGCCAGCTACGATTGAGTACGAGCCACGGACGCCCTCGCCTCCCGACTGCGTGGTCACGGGCGCGCGAGCACGGCCCTGACGCCCTGACGCGCCTCACCGACACCCTGGCGCTCTCGAAGCTTCCCGAGCTGGCGACCTTCCGAAACACTCTCATGCGCTGGCGGAAGGAGGTCCTGGCCGATTTCCTTTGTGCCCTCACCAACGCCCGAACCGAAGGCTTCAACGGCAAGGCAAAGCTCCATCAAGTGAGGAGAGCCCCTGAAGAACTTCTCATCCCTCCCACCATCAAGTGAGGAGAGCCCGGGCAAAGCCCTCTCAAGGCCGCACTGCCGTCCGCGAGAACGAACGCCGCACAGAACTGGTGCACTCGCGGCCGCAGCGAGGCAGCCCACAAACGCCGAAAGCCCAAACCGCGGTGGCTTGGGCTTTTAGTTGTTGTGGGTCATTCAGGACTTGAACCTGAAGCCAATGGATTAAGAATCCACTGCTCTACCAATTGAGCTAATGACCCGTCTTTACGGATAAGCGTGCCGAAAGGAGGGGCGTATCTCCCACAGAACGCGGGGATCGTCAACCGCGAAACGTCACGATCCGCTTAGAGGCGGAGCTGGGCGAAGTTACCCGGCTTTTTGACCGGCCGGGGGCGCTTGCGCGCGCTGCGGGGGGCGGGTAACCAGCTTCGAGATGCGACGCGAGCGACTCGATTCGGTGCGGGAGCAGCTCCGCGGGTACCGAGCGGCCAATGCGACCGAGGCGGCGTTCGTGCAGCGAATGCTGGAGCTGAGCCTCGCCGAGGAAGCGTGTGAGCGCGCTCACTTCGTGCCTGGTCACTTTACGGCGAGCGCGTTCGTGCTGAGTCCCGATCGACGCGATCTCGTTTTGATTCACCACAAGAAGCTCGGGATCTGGGTGCAGCCGGGTGGGCACGTGGAACCGAGCGACGATGATTTGCTCGCCGCGGCTCGGCGTGAGGTTTTGGAGGAGGTCGGGCTCGCGGACCTCGAATCACTCTCGGCTCAGGCCAGCTCGCCTTTGTTCGACGTGGACATTCACCTGATCCCTGCGCGCAAGGCGGATCCGGCGCACGAACACTTCGACGTGCGCTTCGCCTTCGTGGCCAAGACGCGAGAGCTCGTGCACTCCGAAGAGATCGCCGATCTGCGTTGGGTGCCGCTCGATGCCGTCGCGCAAATGGGCACCGACGAGTCTGTTCTGCGCGCGGTCGGCAAACTTCGCGCGCTCGGCTGACTATCGCTCGGCGGTCGCGCGCTCGGCGGTCGCGCGCTCGGCGGTCGCGCGCTCGGCGGTCGCGCGCTCGGCGATCACGCGCTCGGCGATCACTGCTCTTGCATGCGCGCGCGTAGGAACAGCCCTTCGCCAGCGAGGTAGTCACTCGTCCAGCCGCCGTTCACTGGCGCGTTCGCGCTGAGGAAGCAGGTCGAGTCTTTGCAGTTGTCGAACTTCCAGGCGGCCCAGCTGATGCCGTACTCCTTCAAGAAGTCCATCCAATCCTGCGCCTTGTCGAGACAGACTAGGCCGTCGAGTCCGCCGTCGGCGTTGGTTGCGCCCCATTCGGTGACGAACAGGGGGGCGCCGCGCTGCATCGCAATTTTGGCTTTGCTGATCAGGTACGTGCCATGGGTGCACGAGTAGAAGTGGAGCGTGTACATCAGGTTCTTGCCGACGAGCAGATCCTTCGCGGCGACGTCTACGTCTTGTGACCAGTTCGGCGTGCCGAGTACGATGATGTTTTCGTTGTCGGGGTCAGCGGCGCGAATCGCGGCGACGACTGCCTCGTGGTACGGCTTGATCTGTGCCCAGGTGAGCTCCGTTGGCTCGTTGAAGGTCTCGTAGATCACGTTCGGTACGCCGGCGTACTTGGTCGCCATGCGGGAAAAGAAGTCGACCGCAGCCGCTTGGTGATCGGGCGCCTTTTCCTCGTGCCAATCGATAATCACGTACACGCCGGCGGCGATCGCGTTGTCGACGATTTGCGTGACTTGGGCTTCAGCCTTGTCCGGATTGGTGAGGTACGCGCCGGTGGGCGTGACGCCCATCGCCGCGCGAATCACGCTCAAATTCCAGTTGTTGCGCAGCCATTTGAGGCCCTCGAGGTTTTCGGCGTAGCCGTCCTCCTCCCAGTTGAGCCACATGCTGCTCACGCCTTTGAGCTGCACGCGCTGGTCGGACGCGTCACGCAGCTCGGTGCCGCTCACGTGCAGCTTGCCGTGCAGTTCGACCGGAGTCGGTCCGAGGCCATCATCCGCGCCGCGGTCGGTGTCGTCACCAACTTCGAGCGTGGTGATGTCACGCGGTTTGGGCACAGGGCTCGAGCTGCCGACGTCACAGCCTTGGGTCGCGAGCACAGACAGCAGTAGCAATCCGGAAAGCGCAATCGAACGCAACATGGGGTGCCATGTGAAATGACTCAACGCGCGTCGATATGCCAGCACCAAACAACACACGCTGTGCGATTTTCACGCACCTCGCTCCAAAACCCGGAACCGGTTCCAGCTTTGCACCGTCTTTTCCGTTGCAGGCGCTCCGCGTGCTCGGGCACACACTCGGCGCGAGCTTTCGCGCAGTTCGTCAGGGTGACCTACAGCGCCGGTTTCGGTTGGTAATCGTGGCTTCCCGAAGCATCACCAGCCCGCTTCGCGAACGGTCGCGGCCGTCGTGCTAGCGTTGCGCTCCCGATGGCGAGCGAGGTCGACCCGAGCAAGTGCCCGACGTGTGGCGAACCGAACGAGTGCGGGCTCAGTCAAGGCAAGACCGAGTGCTGGTGTTTCAGCACTTTGATTTCGAGCGCCGCGCTCGAGCGCGTCCCGAGCCAAGCCAAGAACTTGGCCTGCATTTGCGCGCGCTGTGCGGCTGCCGCGGCCGCTGAAACCAAGCCGAGCTGAGCAACGTGCTTGCCTAACCTGGCCGAGCCCCTGTACCTGAGCCAGGCGTGACCCTCGCTCAGCGTCTCCTGCTCGCAATCGGGGCTCTGAGCCTGGCCACGATCATCGCGCTCGGCTTCGGCGTGCGCGAGGCCTGGCACCGCAGCGAAGAGCAGCGTTTTCGCGATCAGTTCGCCCAAGCCTTGGAACCGCTCGGACGCGAGCTCGCCGACGAGCTCGAGGGCTTGCCGCTGCTCAGCGAACCTTTGTGTCGCCACGATCCGTTGGTCGACAGCGCGCTCGCGGGGCTCGAAGCGGGCGATCTGGATCAGCGACGCCTGGCGATCAGCGTGCGTGTGCCGGAGCTGGCTCAAGCGCTCCGGCTGGACGAGTTGTACGTGGTCAGTTCGAGCGGGGAAATCCTGGGCTCGCACACTCCGGGCACTCCGGCAGAAGGCGCGGCGTTGGTGCGCTATCTAGAGCACGCCTCCAAAGCGGGCGTACGCAGCGCGGCACCGCTCGCCATCGAATACGGCTGCGTGCATCGCTCGCGCGATCACCAAGGTTTGTGGGTGGGGGTTTACTCGGCTCGTCACTTGGAGCCACTGCTGGCGAAGATTGGCGCGGCCTACAACGTGAGTCTCAGCTTCGAGCAGCTCACCGCGTCCGAACAACGCATGGTCGAGGTCTTGGATTTGCCGGAGCTCGGGCACAAGAAGATCAGCGCGTTTCGTTCGCGCGTGCCCTTGCTGTCCGCGCTCGAAGATCTAGACGTGACGATTTCGCTGATTGGCGTCGGCACGTTGGTCGCGGCGTTGGTCGTGTCACTGCTCTTGTCCAAGAGCCTCAGTCGCCCGTTGGTCGAGCTGGCGACTGAAGCGGGCGCGGTAGCGCACGGCGAGCCGAAACCCGTGGCCGCGCGCGGCGCCGCCGAGATTCGCGCCTTCGCCGACGCCTTCAACCGCGCGATCGCGGATCTGACCGCGCTCCGCAAACGCTTGGCAACCACCGAGCGAATCGCTGCTCGACGCGAGATTGCGCGGCGCGTGGCGCACGAAATCAAAAATCCGCTCGCGCCGATCCGCGCGGCGGTCGAAACTTTGCGTCGACTGCGCGCGCGCCAAGATCCGGCGTTCGACGAGTACTTCGACGAAGCGACGCGCACGGTGCTCGACGAAGTGCAGCGCATCACGCGCATCGTCAGTGAGTTCACCGAGTTCGCGCGGTTGCCCGCGCCGAACCCCGCGCCGCTCGATGTGGTGGACACGCTGCGGGCGCAAGCGACCCTGCACGGCAGCAGCGGCACGCAGATCGTTTTCACGAGCAGCGCCTGTCCCGCATTGAACGCCGATCGCGATCAGTTGGTGCAACTGTTCACCAACCTGCTCCAAAACGCTCAGTACGCCGCTGAGTCCCGCTCGCGCGCGGACGGCCTCCCACCACAAGTGAAGGTGGACGTGCGCCCGACGGGCACGGACAAGGTGCGCATCGTCGTGAGTGACAATGGCCCGGGCTTGGCTCCGGAAATGCGCGCGCGCCTGTTCGAGCCGTATGCCACCAACAAACCGGGCGGCACCGGACTCGGCTTGGCGATCGCTCAACGCATCGTGGTCGAACACGGCGGCGAGATCGCGTATTCGGAGAGTCCCGGCGGTGGCGCGACGTTCAGCGTCGAACTGCCCGTCTCCGGACCGACCTTTTTGCAGGAAGCGCCGCCCGCCAGCGAAGAATGACGCGCGTCGGCCGCCGGGAAGGAATTCCGGCGTCCGGCGTATAGCGAACCGTGGCCCACCGCATCGTCTCGACCGCCGTTCTTGGCTGCTTCCTCCTGACAGCAAGCGCCTGCACGATCAACGTTCAATCCGGGCCGAAGTCGCCCGAGGCGATGGGTTGCGGCCCCGGAGTCGCGGCTCCCGCAAGTCCCGTGTACGTGCCGGTCGTCGCGAATGCGCCTGCGCCTAGGCCGGTGAATCCGGTCGTCGTCGTGCGTCCACAACCGCCCCCGCACACGACACCGAGTGCGCCAACTCCTCCGCCGCGCGCACCCAGCCCTCCGGTCTTCAGCATGCGCCCGCCGCCGGCCACGTTCCCGAGTGCGTCGAACGTCGCCAGTCCGCCGACGAATACGCCTGCGCCCCCGCCACGCACGACCGGACGTCGACCGGTGCTCGCGAGTGCGCCAGTCGCACACACACCGACCACCGCGCCCGTTTCTGCAACAGTGCGCGCTCCCGTGTCGACATCCCAGCCGGCGATCAGCCCTTCGGGAGCGCCCAGCCCGCGGACGGGCGTGCCCAAGCCGGGCGATCCCCGCGCGTTCAAGCCTCAAGTGGCGGCCCGCTAGTCGCCACGAGTTAAATAAGCTTCCGCACCCCGTCGGGATGACGGGCCGGGCCGGAAATCAAGCGCTCGTGCGCGTGGTGAAGGCACGGAAGAGTAGTGTTAGGCTCCAGGCTCTAATTCCGCTCATCCGGGGACACGGCCGCACGCAATGATCCGCATCTCACCGCGTCAGCTCACGACCATCATCGTGCTGGGAGCGATAGCGCTCCTGGCGGCAATCTTGGCCCACTTCAACATCGTGAGCGCCGAAGGCGGCGCGGGGATGTTGTTCCTCGCCGCAGCGCTCGGCGTGCTGAGTTCTCCGGGTGACGGCGCGTCGCCCGAGCTGTTCGACGGCGTGCGCTCCGCCGTGCGGCGCGTGCTGGACGGGAAGCGACCGGATGCGCCCGCTGGCGCGCCACCCGCTGTCATTCAAATCTATCAAGAGCTGCAAGAGGCGCACGAGCAATTCAAGGAGCTCAGCACGCGCAGCAGCCGCAACGAAGCCGAGCTGCAAGACGCCGCGAACTCGCTCTCCAATGCGGTGCGCACGCTGACCGAGGGCGTCTCGGCGCAACTCAACGCCAGTGACGAGAGCGCGCGCTACGTCAAAGAAGTCACCAATGCGCTGCGCGAGATCGCGCAACACGTCGAGGTGCTGGCGGCGAGCGCCGAAGAATCCAGCTCGTCCGTGCTGCAAATGACGGCCACGAACGAGCAAGTCGGCGGCAACATCCTGGAGCTCGCGGCCTCCGTGCGCGAGACCGTGGCTTCGATCGAGGAGATGGCGTACTCGATCAAGGAAGTCGCGAAAAACGTGGACGCTCTCTCGCTGACGGCCGAGGAAACCTCCTCGAGCATGAACGAGATGGACGTGTCCATCGATCAAGTTCAGTCGAACGCCAACGAAACCGCGCGTCTGTCGGAAGAAGTGGCGCAAGACGCCGAACGCGGCGCAGAAGCAATCCTGAAGACGATTGGCGAAATCTATCGCATCAAGGAGAGCAGCCAAGAGGCCGTGGCAGTGATCTCGAACCTCGGTTCGCGCATCGACGCCATCGGTCAGATCTTGAACGTGATCGACGACGTCGCCGAGCAGACCAACTTGCTCGCCTTGAACGCTGCCATCATCGCCGCGCAGGCCGGCGAGCACGGTAAAGGGTTCGCCGTCGTGGCCGACGAAATCAAAGACTTGGCAGAGCGCGCGGGCGCGAGCACCAAGGAAATTGCCGATCTGATCAAGACGATTCAGGCCGAGAGCAAGAACGCCATCCAAGCCGTGGAACGAGGCGCGCAAAACGTCGACCGCGGCGTGGAAGTGTCCAACGAGGCGGAGCGCGCGCTGAAGAAAATTTTGGAGAGCTCGCAAAAGAGCACCAACATGGTGCGCGCAATCGCGCGCGCCACGGTCGAGCAGGCCAAGGGCAGCAAGCAAGTGACCGACGCCATCGGTCGCATTGCCGCAACGGTGCAGCAGATTGCCGCCGCCACCGCGCAGCAAGCTCGCGGCTCCGAGTTGATCATGAAGAGCGGCGAAAAGATGCGCACCATCTCGCAGCAGGTGGAGCGCTCTAGCCAAGAGCAATCGCGCGGCAGCCGCCAAATCACCCAATCGATCGAGACCATCAACAACTTGGTCAACCAGCTCAATTCTGCCCAACGCACGCAATCGCGCGGCTCGGAGCGCGCTCTCACGGCCGCTTCGCAGATTGAAGAAGCAGCACGCCGTCAAGACACCGCCTTGCGCGACCTGATCAGCAGCACCGAGCGAATGAAGAAATCGGTGGCCTGAACGTGCGGACTCACGAGCGCCCCGCGACTTCTACGCCAGGCCCAGTGTGCCGGGTGCTGTGCCAGCCACCCCCCGCAGTCCCCCAATCACCCTGAAAAACCGCAACACCTGCGGGTGACAGTGCACGGCACGCAGCTTGCTTAAGGCACGCCACATGGCCAGAACGCAGGTCCCGCGAACGCTGCTCTCGAAGCAGGCAGGCGTGCTGCGAACATCGCTCCTGCTGTCTCTCGGAATGTCTCCGCTCGCTTGTGGCGGCAGCGCGATGACCGCTTCGAACGGTGATGGGGGAGCCTCGGCACAAGCAGGCGCGAGCAGTATGGCCGGCGCGCCGACCCAAGGCGGTGCCCCCGCGCAAGGTGGCTCATCCCCCCAAGCGGGTGCATCCACGCAAGGTGGCGCGCCCCCACAGGCCGGCGCAGGCGGCGCCACCGCCGCGGGTGGAACGAACTCGGCGACCGCGTGTCCGAACCCCGTCTTCGACTCGGCCAAGAAGCTCATCGTTTGTTCCAACGGCCGCGCGCATCGGCCGGATGCAGCAACCTGCACGTTCACGTCTCCTCCTCCACCCGAGACGGGCGGAGCGGGTGGCTCGAGCGCTGGCGGTGCGGGCGGCATGACGATCTGCAGCACCAACGCTGATTGCAGCGCTTGGCACTACGGCTACTGCGAGGGCGACGGTGGTTTCTCACTGACCACCTGTAGGAGCGGCTGCACCACGGATAGCGACTGTGGCGCAGGGATCTGTGCGTGCGACGGCGTAACCCCCGGCCGCTGCACGAACGCGGGCTGCGTCACCGACGCGGACTGCGGGCCCGGCTCCTTGTGTGCCCCCGTGAGTACCACCTGCGGGCCCAACGCATTTCAATGCACTTCAGTTCAGGACGAGTGCATCACGAGCGAGGATTGCGACCTCGGCGCGTGCGTGTTTCAAAGCGGGCATCGCATCTGTGAGAACGCGGTCTGCGGTCGGCCATTCTTGATCGCGGACGCGGCGCGCATCGCCGAGCTCGAAACGCGCAGCGACTGGCTCGACGCTGCGCTCACGCCCGAGCTGCGTGATCTGAACCCCATACAGCGCGCGCAACTCGCCGCGCATTGGGCGCGCCTCGGGCAAATGGAGCACGCTTCGATTGCCGCATTTGCGCGTTTCAATCTGCAACTCTTGTCCCTCGGCGCGCCTAGCGATTTGATCGAGGCCTGTAACCGCGCGCTCGCCGACGAAACCGCGCACGCACGCATGTGCTTTACGCTCGCCAGCGCCTATGGCGCGACGGCGATCGGCCCCGCTCCGCTAAACATCGAACGTTGCTTCGAAGACGTCAGCCTGATCGCGATTGCCAAGCTCGTATTGCGCGAAGGCTGTCTCGGAGAGACCGTCGCTTCACTCGAAGCCGTCGCTGCCGCCGAAATTGCCGGCGATCCCGCGGTGACGCAGGCGCTCACCCGCATCGCCCGCGACGAACTCAGCCACGCTGAGCTCGCCTTCAAGTTCCTGCGCTGGGCGTTGGCCCAATCGTCCGCGGAAGGTCGGCACGAACTCGCCTGTGAAGCCGCTCAACAACTCGCCGACTTCGAGAGTGACGCGCGCAACGGAGAGCGCTCGCGCAGCGACGATCGACTGGCGCTGCACGGCATGCTCGGTAGCGACACACTGCGCTCGATTCACCTCGCGGCAGCTCGCGATGTCGCACGCCCGCTCTTGGCCGCGTTGTTCGACACCGAAGTGTCGGGCGCGACCCCCTGATCCGAACGTCGTACTCACTGTGCCGAACTGGGCCACCGGACCGCTGCTTGCCCGATTTGTAGCGAGCTTCTAACCCTCCACAGTTGCGGCACGCAGCTTGCGTAGCTGGCTCGACATGGCCCGATCGCCGCTTTCGAGGACCCCGCTCTCCGCTCAAACCAGCGCCCTGCGCGCGACGCTGCTGCTCTCCCTCGGACTTTCACCGCTGGCATGCGGTGGCACGGTCATCACGGCTTCGGACGGCGACGGAGGCAGCTCGGCGCAGGCTGGGGCGTCGTCATTGGGTGGCGTGGGTAACACGGGCGGCGCGGCGGCGGCAGGAGCGCCGGCGCGCGGCGGCGCCAGCTCGGCCGGTGCGCCTGCGAGCGGCGGCACGAGCTCGGTGGGCGGCGCCAGCTCGGTGGGTGGCGCCAGCCCGGTGCTCGATTGTCCGAACCCGACGCTCGACCCCAAAACCAAACTCACCAGCTGCTCGAACGGACTCCGACACCGCGCGCAAGCGACCGCCTGCACCTACACCAACCCTCCTCCCCCGAACGAGGGTGGAGCAGGTGGAGAAGCTGGCGCGGCAGGCGCTGCCGGTTTCGTCGAGTGTAGGACCGATGCGGACTGCAGATCCCTGCTGCGCGGCTATTGCGACAACTCGGGCGAGATACAACCTCAGTGTCACTCGGGCTGTCTCACCGACAGTGACTGCGACGGCGGTATTTGCGCGTGCAATGGCCTGAACCCCGGTCGCTGCACGAATGCCGATTGCCGAACCGATGCCGATTGCGGCGTTGGCAGCTACTGCGCGCCGGAACCGGGCATTTGCGGGCCCGAGACGTTTCACTGCATCACTCTCAAGGATGAGTGCAGCACGAACGCCGACTGCATGCTGGTGGGCGGGACATGCCAGCTGCAAAATGGCAGGCGCGTGTGCGAAAGTGGCGCGGTCTGCGGTCGCCCATTCTTGATCGCGAACGCGCCGCGCCTGGCCGCGATCGAAGCGCGCGGCGATTGGCTCGACGCCACGCTCACGCCGGAGCTGGGTGAGCTCACCCCCATTCAACGCGCGCAACTCGCCGCGCATTGGGCGCGCCTCGGGCAAATGGAGCATGCGTCGGTAGCCGCCTTCGCGCGCTTCAATTTGCAGCTCTTGTCCCTCGGCGCTCCCGGCGATTTGGTCGAGGCCTGTAACCGCGCACTCGCCGACGAAACCGCGCACGCGCGCATGTGCTTCTCGCTCGCCAGCGCCTACGGCGCCACCGCGGTCGGTCCCGCCCGACTCGACATCGAAGCCTGTTTCACGGAAACCAGCCTGCTTTCGATCGCCAAGCTGGTGCTGCGCGAAGGCTGTGTGGGTGAAACCGTGGCTTCGCTCGAGGCCGTCGCGGCCGCCGAACTTGCCAGTGATCCTGCCGTATCGCACGCGCTCACACGCATTGCGCGCGACGAACTCAAGCACGCCGAGCTCGCCTTCGAGTTCCTGCGCTGGGCGCTGAAGCACTCGTCGGCCGAAGCCCGCGACGAACTGGTCCGCGAAGCTACCCAACAGCTCGCAAACTTCGAAAGCGAAGTCCGCAACTCCTCTGCCGCCACTCCAACGGACGCTCACCTCAGCAAGCACGGCTTGCTCGGTAGTGAAGCCTTGCGAACGGTCCACCTCGCGGCGGCTCACGACGTCGTGCGCCCGCTGTTGGCTGCGTTGTTCGAGATGGAAGTGTCGGGCGCGGCGTAGTCGCGCGCTTCGTCGACCTCAATGCGCGTTGCCGCTGCACTGAGCCGTGCGCGGAGTCGTCGCGATCACCGAGTAGTCACCCACTTCCAAGTCGAAAGGCAAAGCGACGCGGCCGTCGTACTTTCCCGCTTGATCGGTGGCGAGCGCGCCGAGCCAATGCGCGACTCCGGCTTTGTCGCGCAGCGCGATATCGACCCGTGAGTTCGCGCACACGCCGCGCTCGCCGCGCGCGGTGCCCGTCACGTGAAAGCGCGCCCCGCGGCGCAATTCACGATCCTCACTGCTGACCGCGACTTCGTTCTGGGGCTCGGGGGCGTCGCGCGGCGTGGGCGGCTCGGGCGCCGAAGACGGTAAACCCTCGACGTCGCGGCTGGGGGCGCGGGGCGACGCTCCGCTGGCCGCGGCTCCCGGTGAACCCGTGCCCGCTCCACCGGGACCCGCTGCCTGCGCCGTCAGCGACTGACCCGCTTCGCTGCCCGGTGGCCATTGGTAGGGATCCGCTGGCGGCTGATGTTGATGCTCGCTCGAATGCTGTTCGTAGTCGAGGTGACTCGCTGCACCGCCGAGGTCCACACGGTGCCAGGAGAAGCCGTCCCAGACCTCCACCCAAGCGTGCGCTTCGTTGCGCACCAAACGAGCAGGGACGCCGAGCGCAAGCGCAGTAATCACGAATGCGTACGCGCGATGCCGGCACACGCCCTTTTTCGACAGCGCGAGCTCCGAGTACAGCGCGCTGCCAGAAGAGGCCCGCGGCGAGTCATCCGAGGGAGCGAAGGTTCGGAAATAATTGACCAACGCGCGCACGGCGTCTGCGGGCCTTTGTGCCTGCGAAACGCCGGCCGCGCGCAGCACCTCGCTCGCTGCCGTGCGCGCCGACGGCGGCAATGCCGGCACGCTGCGCGCCAGTTCGGACCAAGACACCTCACCGAACTCGGAACCGAAGACGCGGCGCGCAATGGAGAGCTCCAAAACCAAGCGCACGCGCTTGCGGGCATCACCGACGATGAACCAATTGTCCGCGCCGTCGCGCTGCAACTCGAAGCGCAGCGCAGGTTCCACACGCGCGACCAAGACCCTCGCGCCCGGACCTACGCTCGGAATGCGCACCGGCACGCCGGGAACGATGTCCACGTACAAATCTCCGTAGAATTGGTCGTCGTCCGGACGGACGTCGCCGCCGATCGGCAGCGGGCGCAGCTGCTTGTCGTGCACGACCAATTCGAACCCTTCATCCAGGCCATCATAGGCGTACAGCCGTTTGAACGGAGTCACGGCCGGGATGAACGGATCGTCGTAGCGCACGGCATCCGGCCGCGAGGTGTCGCGATCGATGCGATAGCTGGCATCGATACTGTCCGGCGTCGCGCTTCCGCCGTACGCGACCTGACTCGCAGCAGAGCTCGTGCGCGGTTCGGTCGGCGCCGCGAGCACCCCGCCGGGCGTATCGATCGCAGCGGGCATCGTGCCATCTTGCGTGGTCGCGCCCATGCGCAAATCTTCCGCGGCATCGGGCGAGATGTACTCGTGCAAAACGGGTCCGTCCGCGTGCGCCGGCAAGGCGAACGCGAGCACGGCGACGAGGTAGAGCTTCGGGCGGAAACGCATGCAGACTCGCGAAGCCGCAGCCTATCACCACTGCCGTCGCGCCGCCTGCTCCGCAAGAAGTTCCGCGACAATGCCCGCTCCTACCAAGGGCGCACGAGCGAGCGCGTGCGGTCAGTGCTGGGGGGCGAAGATACGCACGCGAGCCAAGTGAAGCAGGCTCTCCCGATTGATGCGCAAACGAACCCAGCGAGCGCTGGTCGGGGAAAAGGTAGCGCGCCAGGTCTTGAACTCGGTGTCCCGTCGCGCGACCTGCCGCCAGCGCTTGTGATTGTCGCTGACTTCGACAATCAAGGGGATGGTTCGATCCATACAGCAGTCGACGCGGTTGTCGACCTGCACCGTCGCCACTTGTCGCAACGCGCCCAAGTCGAATTCGACCCAGGGGTCTTTTTCTTCCTTGGTGTGAAAAAACATGGCCGGGCTGTTGTCACACTGCTGATCGGGTGAGCTGCAACCGGCGTCTTCCCATTTCGAACTGGCACGCCACGGTGCGCCTCGAGCCAAGTCGCTGCGCTCCTCACGCGTCTTTCGTTCCCAAACCAAGCCCGCGCCGACCAACAGCACCATGAGGAACAACAGCGATAAGCGAAAGGCCCGTTGCAACAGGACGCCTTGCACCACTCGCGTCCGTTCGCCCACTTTGAACAGCAGCGATTCGGCCAGCTTGCGCAGCTCGCGCGTAATGGCGACGCGCTCGCTCGCGGGCAGCTCCGCAAAGTACACGAACGAACCGCTGCGCAGCGCCGTTCGCAACAGCTCGGTGCGCTCGCCCTGAGCGGCAGACTCGAGCAGCCGTTCGTCCAGCATGTCCCAGACCGCTTCGGAATAGCTGGTTCCCGCGTGCTCGTCCGACTGTGCTTGAAGCGCCGATAGCGACCAATAGCACGACTGCCGATAGAACTCGTTTGCGCTCGCTTCTTCCAAGCACGAGGCTTGTTCGGGATTCGTGAATGAGCTCTTGTCGGCGTCGGCACTGCGCGCGAGTTCCGCGGTGTTGAGCGCCAAATCCAAGCTGCTCTGCGCGCGCTGCGCGAGTACCGCCTGTCGCCGAGTTGGTTCCGGCAGCGACCGCTTCTTCTCGCGCAATTCGGCTCCACGCCAGAACCACTCGAGGATGCGCTTGGCGCGCGAGCCTGATTTTTCACGGGCAGGCGGTTGCTGTTCGTTGGTCAACCCCGGTTCGGCGATAGTCACGACCGGGAAGCAAGCAGAGTGTCAACCGTGGGTCAATAGGACCGCCGCACTCTCGACGCAGCCGTCCGAACCCCGAGAGTGGAGTTCGCGGTGGCATCAGCGCGGAGTCGCGCGCACGAGGAACCCAGCGCCCAGCGCGGCATGGTAAGCTGACTCGGTGACTAGGCTCGTGCTGGTAGTCTCGCTGTTTTGGCTCACCGCATGCGTCATCGGTCGCTCGTCACGACCGACCTCCAGCCAAGCCGCGCAGGGGCCGAGTACGGAGGCCGTGACCGGCGCGCCACTCGTGCCACAGACTGCGCCGGAGGCTGAAAATGACACGCCCGGGCGAGCCAAACCCGGAATGATCTGGATCGCCGGCTATTGGCATTGGGACGGGGTGAAGAACGTCTGGCAACGCGGGCACTGGGAACCTCAAAAACCCTGACCTCGGTTCCAATCCAAGCGCTGCGTCGCTTGCCCACTCGGCGAGCGTTGCGTGCCCCGTCTCCAACGCGTAAGAAGTGAGCCCCGATGGCGGCAATTCAAGCACCAGGCTCAACGCTCAGTTCGGTACCTAGCGAGCCCAGCCCGGTCGCGCGCGGCGAACTCCTCCGCCGATCCCTCGCTTGCACCCTGCTCATTGCAGGCATCGGTTTGTCGCTCTCGACCTTGTATTCGATGTTGGGCGTGGTTTCCGAACAGCGCCTCACGTTTCTGACCCAAAATTTTTTGGCGGAACCAGCGGCGTCGAAGTCCGGCATCACGGCGCTCGCGTTGCTGCCCGCACTGGTTGCAGCCGTGGCCATCCTTTGGAAGCGCGCGCGGGCGTTGGTCGTCGTCGAATCGGTCGCCAAGATTGCTTCGCCGCTGCTGCTCGCATTTGCGCTGCCCGGGCTGTTCGTGTGGCAGCTAGCGCAACAGCGTCCGGTCGCTTACTTGGTTTTGCTGGCCGGTTGGGGGCTCGCACTCGAGCGACTGCTGCGCGTCTCGTTTCGTGAGCTTTCGTTGGTGGCACGAGGTTCGCTGCCGAGCCCGAGTTGGGTGCTCGGTCGTCCCGGCGTTGCCCGCATGTCGAACGTGCTCGCCGCGAGCGTGGTCGTACTCGCCGCCGCCGCCTACGCGGCATACATGAGCTTCTACACGATTCGCCATCATCACCTGATTGCGACGACCGCGTTCGACCTCGGCATTTACGACAACATGATATTCAACGCCATGAAAGGACACTTCTTTCAGGCGCCAGTGCTGTACGGACCGGGGAAGTTCAACTCACTGTCTGGGCACGCGGAGTACGTCGTGCCTCTGTTTGCCTTGTTCTATGCCATCAAGCCGGGCGCAGAGACGCTGCTCGTGATGCAGGCAATCGCCTTCGGGGGGGCCGCGATCCCGCTGTACATGTTCGCGCGCACGATGTTGGGCCGTTTGACCTCGACGCTACTCGCGCTGAGCTACTTGCTGTTCGCGCCCCTGCACGGTCCGCAGTTCTACGACTTTCATTGGTTGCCGATGTGCATTCCAATGTACTTCTTCTTGTTCTACGCGATCGCCACGCGCAAAAACTGGCTCGTTTACCTGATGGTCGTGCTGCTGTTCGCGTTGCGTGAGGATCTCGCGATCGGCCTTGCCTGCCTGGGTGCGTTCCTGTTCTTGAGCGGTGCTCGCGTGCGCTTCGGTCTCGGACTCGCGTTCGTCTCCACCGTGTGGTTTTCGATCAACAAGTTCGTGATCATGCCTTGGGCGGGGAGCTGGTGGTTCGAGAACCTGTATTCCGAGCTATTTGCCGACGGCAAGGCCAGCTACGGGAACGTGATCAAGACGCTGATCTCCAATCCGTTCTTCGCCTTGTCCACACTCGTGCGCGGGGCGAAGTTCAACTACCTCTTGCACATGCTGGCGCCGCTGGTGTTCCTGCCGGTGCGTAGGCTCGGCTTTTTGCTGCTGTTCTTGCCGGGCGCCTTCCTCACGTTGCTGACCACGGGCTACGCGCCCACGATTTCGATCGCCTTCCAGTACACCAGCCACTGGATTCCGTTCTTGTTCGGGGCGTGCGCACTCACTCTGTATTTCCTGCGTCGCGGCGAGCAGGGTCAGGTGCGCGTGGCTGCAGCGATCGCGGCGCTGAGCGTCACCATGTTGAGCCACAGCTACAATTTTGGTGCGCTACTCCAGCACGAGAGCTTCGTGGGTGGCTTCGGGCGCGTCCAATTCGAAATGACCGAGACCGCGCGCAAGCGCTACGAGGATTTGCGGCGCGTGGTGAGCCACATTCCAGCGGACGCGAGCGTCGCCTGCACCGAGTACATGAGCCCGCACGTGTCGACCCGCCTGCAGTCGTACGTCTTCCGCTACGACGTCGGCCCCGTCGACTACATCTTGCTCAGCGACAACGAGATGAGCTTCGATCTGCGGCGCTCGTTGGCCGACAAATTCCGTAAGTACGGCTATGGGCTCGTGGCCAAGGGGCAGAAAGAATTTTACTTGTACAAGCGCGGCTTCGTCAGCCCCGAAACTGCCGCGGCGAACCAGCACCTCGGCATCCGTGTAGACCCTTGATTCGCCCGGGAATACGGCTTTATTGAGGTTTCTGCGGCCGCTCTTTCCGTTTCGATACTCTTCCCCTATACCTCTGCGCGATGTCTCGACCCACCCTGACCCTGGTGATCCCGATCTTCAACGAAGAGCAGGTGATCCCCGAGCTCGATCGCAGATTGCGAGAGGTCCTCGCGTCATGGCAGCAGAAGCTCGAATCGTGGGAGGTCGTGTTCGTCAACGACGGCTCGCGCGATCGTTCGTTCGAGCAACTCAAGGCCTTGGCCAGCGCCGAGCCGCGCTACAAAGTCATCTCCTTCGCGCGCAACTTCGGGCACCAAATGGCGATCACCGCGGGCTTGGACCGCGCCGAGGGCGAGGCCGTCGTGATCATGGACGCCGATTTACAGGATCCGCCCGAGGTCGTCGCGGAGATGCTCGATCGCTGGCGCGAGGGTTTCGACGTCGTCTACGGCGTGCGCCGCAAGCGCCACGGCGAGACCGTCTTCAAGAAAGTCTCGGCCGCGCTCTACTATCGCTTGCTGCGCGCCATGCTGGGCGGGGTGACCATCCCAGCCGACGCTGGCGATTTCCGATTGCTCGCGCGCCCCGTCGTGCTGGCCATGCGCGCGCTGCGTGAGCGCCATCGCTTCGTGCGCGGCATGGTTGCCTGGGTCGGCTTTCGGCAAACGGCGGTTTACTACGACCGCCCAGGACGCTTCGCGGGTGAAACCAAATACCCGCTGAAGAAGATGGTGAAGTTCGCGATCGACGGCATCACGTCATTTTCCGTCGTACCGCTCCGCTTCGCCACCTGGCTCGGCGTGCTGTCGGGGGCCGCAGCGCTGATCACCGCTGCCTGGGCCATGTACACGAAGTTCTTCGCGGCAGGCGTCGTGCAAGGCTGGACGACGATCATCATCGTGGTTGCCCTCGGCTTCTCCGCGCAGCTGCTCATGACCGGAGTTCTCGGTGAGTACGTCGGGCGGATCTACGAAGAGATCAAGCGACGACCGCTGTACATCACCGCCGAGGAGCTGAACGTGGACGAGCCTCCCGCCGATCGACACGCGAGTGATTGAGCCTCGACGAATGTTGATTCCTCGCTTGCGCAACGACCACGGCGAGCTTCCACGCCTAGCTTTGGCGTTGGCCACGCTGGCTGCGGTCGGTTTTTCCCTCGTATTGTGCGCGCAGCTGTCCTGGATGCAGCTCTCCCCTCGGAGCAGCTACGTGCTCTCGAACGTACTCGGAGCGCCAGCCAGAAACCTGCTCTTGGCGACACTCGCGGCCGGCATCGCAGCACCCGCGCTGGCGGGACTCTTGCTGTTCTTGCGCAAGGGCGCGCATGGCCTCGACCAGCTCGAGTACCTGGCAACTCTGCTCTCGCCGCTCGCACTCTGCTGCTTACTGCCTGGGTTGTTTCTGAGCCAAGTCGCGCAGAGCAAGCCGCTCTTCTACTTGGTGGTGCTGTCGGCATTCGGTTTGGCCACTCGGGCCTTGGTCGCCGCCTCAGCGCGTGCACGGAGCGCTCGGCGCGGCTCGCGAGCGGCCGCGCCGTCACGCATCCTTGCGCGCTTGCGCTCGCTCGTCCCGAACGGCGCTGGCTTGCTGTTCGTGGTCTTCGTGGCCGGAGTATTTGCCTGGTATTTTGGCCACCTCGCCGTCATTCGCCACCGCCTGATTCAGACCATCGACACCGACCTCGGCATCGCTGACAACTTGATGGCGAACCTGGGGCACGGCCGCTGGTTTCGCGCGCCCGCGAACTTCGGCACGGTGTCGAAGAGCTATCTGAGCGTCCACGCGGACTACGTCGCGTTGCTGTTCGTCCCGCTCTATCGTCTGCGACCCAACGCCGAGACGCTCCTCTGGCTTCAAGCCGCGCTCGGCGCACTGGCCATCGTCCCGCTCTACTTGCTAGCTGCCCGGTTGGTCGATCGGCTGACCGCGCTTTGGGTGAGCGTGGCCTATCTGCTGCTCGCTCCCCTGCACAGCGCGCTGATCTACGGGTTCACGTGGCTTCCGGCGTTTTGCCTTTTGTCATTCACGCTCTACTACGCGGTGTTCTCCGAGCGCCGCTGGCTGATCGCGCTCGCGCTGCCCGCGTTGCTCGCGTGCTCCGATGCGGGACCGTTCGGGGTGTTCGCGCTCGGGCTGTTCCTGCTCGCCTCTCGCAAGCGGACTGGCTTCGCCGTGGGCATCTGCCTACTCGCCGTACTGGTCTTTGCGTACGAGGTACATCTCGTGCTGCAAGCCGGTGATGAGCGAAATCTCCCGGCGATCGCGCTCGGCCTCAGGACGTTGCTGCGTAACCCCATCTATTTCGTGCTCGACCTCGTGCGCGCCACGAAGCTCACGGCCATGCTGCACGCGCTGGCGCCCTTGGCCTTGGTGCCGCTCGCCGCGTTGAGCTCGCTGCCTCTGCTGCTCCCGGGCGTGTTCTTCGCCTCGGGCAGCGGCGAGTTTTGGCCCAATCCACCCCAGGCTGCGCACTATCAGCTGCTCTGGATCCCCGGCTGCCTGCTTTCGCTGCTGTACGCGATGAGCCGAATGCGGGAGGTGCCGCAACAGCGTTCGCTCTTTCTAGGCTCCGTGATCGCGATCGGCGTCGCGTCGCTGAGTCACAGCTACGACTTCGGCTTGCTGCTGCGGTCCGACGCCCTGGACGAGTCGAGCCGCGGCATCGGCTTCAAGCTCGGCCCAGCCGAGTACAAGCGTTACACGGATCTGCAGAGCGTCGTGCGACAGATTCCGCCTTCGGCCAGCGTGGTCGCCACGAGCTTCATGCTCTCCCACGTGTCGAGTCGTACCGAGGCGTTCGATGCTCGGCGGCCGTTCAGCAAGCCCGATTACGTGTTCTTCAGCAACCGCGAGCTGGCCGGCGCCAACAGGAGCGCGCTAACCGCGGCCCTGTCGACCAACGACTACGCGCTCGCGGCTCACGTCGAAGAATTCTACTTGTTCCGACGAGCACCTGCGACACCGGAGACGAGCGAGGCGCTCCGCGCGCTCGGACTGCTGAGCGCGCACTAGGTTCACTAGCGAAGGGCGTTGCGCTCAGCCCCTCTTGTCGGGGTGCAGGACTCGCTCGCGCTGCGCGGGGGTCATCGAGCAGATATCCACTTGGGTGCCAGCCGGCTTGCACGCGCCTACGGTGTTCTGCAGCAACTTACACGCGCGATCTTTGGTTCCTTCGCGCGCACAGACGACCGTGATGTTTTCGCTCGCCGGCTGAAAACGCGGCTCGCTCGTGAATTCCCGGAACGCGGGCATGCCGAATTGCGCCTTGCCCACCTTGAGATCGTGTCCGTCCAAGCTCGACGCGGGCCCAACCATGAAGGCTGGGCGACAACCGATGTAGAGATATTGGATCGCAGGATCGAAGTACATCGGGCGAGTCGGCTCGGTCACCAAGCTCGCCCCCACTTCTGCGCGACAGTTGGTCTTGTAGAAAGCGAGCGAGACGTCGCCCAACTGACAGTCGTGGTTACCGGTCCCCCCGTACCAATCGAGTCCGGAGGCCGCGCCGAGGAAGACGACCAGCGTCATCCCGAGTTCGGGGATCCCGGCGTACTTGAGGCCGCTGCCCAGGCGAGGGATCAAGAACGCGGCAGCGAACATCGGACAATAGAACATCAGCACGACCACGAAACGGTGGTTCTCGCGACCGCTGCCGGCATACGAGAGCGTGCTGAACAGCAGCAGCGAAACTACGGCAATGGTGGCGTACAGAATGACCCCACCGAGCAACGCGGGCTGCCGGTTGCGAAGCAAGAGCGCCGCGCCGCCAACCAAGACCGCGACGATCGGCCCCAAATCCGCCAGGAAATAGCGAATTCCCCAGCCGCTACCCAGCGACCTGGGGTCGCTGTAGAAGCCGGGCGTTCGCGGGAACACGAACTCGAGCTTGTAGTCTGGGCCACCCGGCGCGACGGTTCCGTTCATCACCAAGATCCCGAACACCATCGCCACTGCCAAGCCACCCAACACGTAGGCGCCCTGACGCCGGGTCATCCCGAGCACGCGCGGATAAGCGAGCCAGAGCACACCCAAGCCGAGGCCCAGCAGGCCAATCGCAAACTCGTCGACGATCAGCATCAGCGGCACCAACACGACGAACGGGCCGATCAGCTCGCGCCAATCGAGCTCGCGTTCGAGTTCGGTCAGTCGGATCAACGGCACCGCCAAGAACGGCAGCGCGCCGAGCATGCCGACCGTCATGTGCGGTCGCAGACTGAGCGAGTAGAAGCCGGTCGTCGAATAGCCGCCGTACCACAACCGATGGGGTCCCAAGAGCGGGTAGATGGGCCCGGCGAACAGCATCGCCAAAAACACCAGTAGCAACAGCGTGGTTTGCTTCAGACCCAACCTGAGCAGCACCAAGGTGACCCCAACCCCGAGCCAAAACATGCAGATGTCGTGGACGAGCGAGAGCGCGTGTGAAGAATGCAGGATCCCGAAAGAAGTGGCCTGCATGCTCGCGGCCAGCAAATTGCCACCGTAGTGATAGTGGAGCGCTTTCCACGGTTCATAAACCGTGACCATCGGCGAGATTTGCCCGCGCATCGAAGTCACGAAAGGCACGTGAAACTGGCGATCCCAGATCGAGCACGGCCGGGTCATGGTCAAACTCAAGCCGAGGCTGATCATCCCAGCCGACAAGGCTTGGAGCGTGGCGGACCTGGTCAGCTCCTCCGGCCAGCGCGGGCGAAAGCCGCGCCACCACTTGAGTCCGAACGCGGTCAGCCCGACCACGAGCCAAGCGCCCTTCATCAACCAGACAGCAATGTCCAAGAAGACGAGCCGCGACAGCAGCGCGGTACCCACCAGATCGATCGCCATCGCCGCTGGGATGTCGACCGCGAACCACCACGCGGGCCGCCCCGGGCGCGCGCGAAGCAAAATGAAAACGACGATTGGCACCAGCGTCCAAAAGACGGCAAGCGCAACTCCAAGACTCGTCACTCCGTCACTCCCGCGCTGTACGGCGCACCGCGCGACATGGTCCGCGGCGTGCCCCGCGTGTCTCTCGTGGACATCGCGATCATCGCGCCCACTTTAATGGATTTCGCGGGCCACGCCCGCACCGAAACAAAGAGCGAGCGGGCGGTCCGCAAGGCGATCGAAAGCCCGGCCAACCCTTGCTTGACGCACGTCGTGACGCACGGTTATATGCGCCGCGCATGCCGCTCGTTCGCTCGCCGGTGCTTCGCTATTGGGGAATAGCGACCGTTTTTTTTTGCTCGGGCTAGGCAGCGCTGGCTGCAGGATTAAAGATCCGAAGCCGTACTGGATTCAGACGCACGGCGGTGCGCTGGGGGGTCGAATCGTCGGTTGGCAGGGTGGAGTGCTGCTACTGGGTGGCGATCAACACCTGTGGACTTATCCGGGCAACTGGGCGCAGCCGTGGGTCCCGAAGGAGCAGTCGCGCAACCTGCGTGCACTCGCCGCGTCGAACGCTGCCGTGTATGGCGTGCTCACTGACGGCCGCGTCGCACGGCTGAATGGCAGCTGGTCACCGAGTTCGAGCGGCAGCTGGTCACCGATTGAAGGCTCCGCCTCGTGGGGCGCCTCCGAGCTCGGCGTGACCGAAGACGAGCATCTACTCGTGATCGCCAACGGCAAGCTGCGCTTGTTCGAACACAACGCGCTCAGGACGCTCGACTGTGACGCCATCGATCCGGTTGCCGTCGCTGGCACCGTGGGAGACGGTGCCTTCCTGCTCGACAGCGCTGGCACCCTGTACTTCAACGGCGACGGGCGCTGCGACAAGGTGCCCGCGCCTGCGCCGCTACGCCGGATCGCGGCCAGCTCCGGGCGGCTGCTCGCGGTCGACACGGACGGTTCGGTCTGGCGTCGGCGCGAGAATGCTTGGGCTCGCTTGCCGCCGCCCATGAAATATCAAACCGGGCAGGCTCCCGTGGCGAAGCAGGCGCAAGACGTGGCCGTGAGCCCGTACAGCACCTGGCTCGCCGATACCGAAGGCGCGATCTTCATGTTGTCGGACGAAATATGAGCACCGAAGTCTCTTGGGAACTCGCGCTGATTCGCAGCTGGCGGAAGCTCGCGCTGATTTGCGCGGCCGCGCTGAGCGTCGCCTCGTCGCTCTGGCAGCTGACGTATCGGAAGTTCGTCTATGACTTCGTCTTCAACCCGAATTGGGTGAATCCCGAATCGCTCCCTGCCCGGCGAGCGTTCCTCTCGTTCGTCGCGGTCGCGGCCGTGGCGGCGCTGCTCCTGTCGGCGCGCGCGCTGATTCAGGCGCGCCGCGGCAGGACGACTTGGACCTTCCACCGCGAGGCGTTTTGCGCGAGTTTGTTCGTCCTACCCGTGCTCAGCGTGCCGGAGGTGGAGTTCCAGCACCCCATCTTCACGGCGCTGCTGATCTTGGTGTTCAGCTTGGCGGTGTCTTGGCTCGTCACCCGTGAGACCGAGAAGCTTCGCACGTTGCCCGATCTTTCGCGACGCCAGGCTCAAGTCTTGGTGGGGCTCGGCTACGCGACGTTCGTCGGCGTGATCGGCTTCATCAGCTATTGGCGATTCATCACCTTTCACGCCGAGGTGTGTGACGCTTCTTACGAGATCAACTCGGTCGCGGGCATCGTTCGACACGGCTACCCGACGCTGTCCGTCGCGGCCTTCTTCTTCGACGGCAAGCCGCTGCCGGGGCCCTACTTCATCAATCACGTCCCGCTCTCGGAGTACCTGTTCGCGCCGTTTTTCTTCGTGTACCGCCACGGCAGCAGCGTGGTCTGGGCCCAGGCCGTGGTGATGGGCGCCGGCACGTTCGGCGCCTACCTGATCGGGTACAAGTGGCTGGAGAGTCGACTCGGCGGCGTCTTGGCGGCCTTCCTGTACGTGCTCACCCCGAGCGTCCAAGGCTTCTGCCTGCACGATATTCACGCCAATATCGTGACCATCCCGCTGATCATGTTGGCCGTCGGCTTCATGGAGGTCGACCGCTACAAGACCGCGTTCGTACTGGGGTTGATGACGGCGGCTTCTCGTGAAGAGACGCCGGTGTACGCGATCGGTCTCGGTTTGTATTGGATGTTCTCGACCGAGGACCGACGTCGCTTCCGCTACGGACTCGCGCTGGTGCTGATCTCCGGCGTGCTCGAGGTGTTCTTTTCCGCGTACTTGATGCCGCATTTCGGTGGCCAGCCGCGCATGGACCACTTCAATTTCTTCTTCTTCAACCAGCGCAACGGCGGCAGTTTGATTGCGGCCCTGCTGCTCAACCCCTTGGGCGCCTTGATGTCCTCGAGCGCGGAGGTCAAACTCGAATACTTTGCGATCACGCTGTGCTCCGTGGGCGGGCTCGCGTTGTGGGGCTGGCGAGCGGGTTGGTTCCTCGTGCCCGCGCTGCTGCTCCTGATCCCCGCCGGCAATCCGACGTTCTTCTCGCTCGGTGTGAACTACAGCGCGCCGCTCGTGCCTGCCGCGTTGATGATGAGCCTCGCGGGCATTCGTCACTTCTGGTTCGGCGCAGCAACCAGCGAGCCAGAGGCCGCCGACCTTCTACGCCGAAGGCGGATTCGAGTGGCCAGCTACGTTTTGGCGAGCGCCCTGCTGTCCAACTACCTGTACGGCAACATCGCTTCGAAGACGTACAAGCTGGAGTATGGCCAATCGCCACTTCGCCGGGAAAACCAGCGCAATTACCGCGATATCATCGGCTACGTCGACACTTTGCCGCCTTTCGGCAACGCCGAAAAGCTGATGTGGGAAGTGATCGACCGCGTGCCCAAGAACGTCCCGGTCTTGACCAGCTGGGCCATCAACCCGCAGTTCGCTCACTACGACGTCGCGCTGTCTTACAACTACTCGGGAGGGAATCCTCATCCCGAGGAACGAGTCAAATACACGATCATCGACAAGCTACCCGCTTTCCAGGTCGTTACCGAGCCGGACATCGCCAAACTTCGGCGCGACACCAAACGCTGGAAAGTGTTTTACGAGAACGCCTCGGGCGTCATCTTCGAACGCATTCAGCGCTGACGGCGGTGTAGTTCTCGAGACCCGTGGCCCCGAGAAGGGGGCGCTCGTGCTCCAGCATCGCACCTCGCGTCACCAGCAGTACCCACGCTCAGCGCCAATCGCGGAGCGCGCGGGGGTGCGCAGCGGTTTCGACTAGGGTCGGTCCGGCGTGCCCGTGCCCGTGCTCGCGCGCTGTTCGGCCTGATCGGGCGGCGTGGTCGGCGGCTCGATGTTCACCAGCTTGGTGACGACGAATTGCGGGCGCTGCTTCACTTCTTCGAAAATTTTGCCCACATACTCGGCGATGAAGGCCAAGCTCATCAGGTTGATCGCGCCGAGAAATAGGCAGATCACGATCACGGTCGCGAAACCTTGCGGAATTTCCGGGTGCAAGATGCGGCCGATGATCTGAGCGAAGGCAGCCAGCACCGCGAGCAGAGAGACGAAGAGCGCGCCCAGCGCGATCATCTCCAGGGGCACGTATGAAAAGGAGAAGATGCCTTTCTTCGCCCAGCGCAGGTTGGCAAAGAAGTTGTTCGTGGAACGGCCAAACATGCGTTCGGGCCGAACGTACGGCACGCCGATCTGCTTGAAGCCGGCCCACGCGCGCAACCCGCGCACGAAGCGATCTCGCTCCGGCAAGCCGTTCAGCACGGTGATCACCTTGCGATCGATGAGCGAAAAATCTCCAGCATCCACGGGAACGCGGACATACGCCATCGTCTGGAACAAGCGATAAAAGCCCTTGTAGCCGAGCTCCAGCAAGCGCGGCATCTCGCGCCGCGTGCGCACGCCATACACGACGTCGTAGCCTTGCAGCCACTTCTCGTAAAAGCCTTCGATTAGCTCCGGTGGATCCTGAAGATCACCGTCGAGCAGGATGCACGCTTCCCCAGTGCAGAGCTTCATGCCGCTGGTGAACGCGCTCTGCGAGCCGAAATTGCGGCTGTGAGTGATGCCCTTGATTCTGGGCTCGGCGTCCGCCAACCGCTCGATCACGGTTTGCGTATCGTCCGGACTCCCGTCGTTGACGAAGATGATCTCGTAGTCGACGCCGATCTTCTCGAAGGTCTTTTGCAGCCGTTCGGCCATGAACGGGATGGCTTGCTCGTCCTTGTAGCAGGCTGCAATCGCCGTCAGCTTGCGCCTGGGTCGAGACGGCTCGTTCATGCGGCACGCAGACGGGCTTGGACCAGCGAAACGAGCGCATCCGGAGTGAGCTGGTCTTGTTTCATGTGGAATGCAGCGCTGCCATAACGCTGATCGGGCCGATAGCTGGCGCTCATCAGTGAAAAAACGCACAGCGCCGGCAGCGCGAGCTTGAGCGACTCGCCCATGCCCCCGGCAGCGTAGTGTTCTTCGACGAAGATCACGTTTTTGGTCTCGAATATGCTGGCCATGAGCTCGGCATCTTCGGTCAGCCGAAATGGAAAGCGGGCGATCCCGAACACGTCCACATTCTCGCGATCGAGACCATGACTGGCCAGCGCGCGCAAGGCGACCTGCACGCCATGCCCGGCGCCGATCACGGTCAAGCCCGGTTTGCTGCGATCAGCGCGTGTCGCATACGAGCGCGTGAGCGTGATTGGATTTTCCGAAAGTGGCGCGCGCTCGGTATTGAAGGCAGATACCGCCAGTCGCAGGTACGACGGTCCCGTCAGCTCGCTGATCAACGCCACTGCGGCGGCCACGTGATCGTTCGCGCAGGGGAAAAACAGCTGCATGTTGGGCAGTGCCTTCAACACGGCCAAATCTTCGAGCGCGTGATGACTCGAGCCCATGATGCCATAGGTGTAGCCACCCCCGTTGCCGACGATGCGCACCGACAACCGGTGCAGGCAAACGTCATTTCGAATCTGTTCCAAGCAGCGGAGCGTCACGAACGGAGCAATCGAATACACCCAGGGCCGCATGCCGATCAGCGCCAGACCTGCGGCCAGGCCGATCATGTTCTGTTCCGCCACGCCGGCGTTGATGAAACGCTTGCCATACTTGGTCGCGAACGCTTCCAGCGCGTTGAAGCCGAGATCCCCGGTGATGAACAGCGCGTCGGCGTCGCGCGTGAGCGTGGTCTCGACCGCTTTGACGAAGTCGACCCTCATGCCGACAGCTCTCGCTCGCACTGATCGAGTTCGGAGATCGCTCTTCGATACTGAGCCTCGCTCATCGGCCAGTAGTGCCAATCTATGGTATTTTCCATGAAACTGACGCCCTTGCCCTTCACCGTGCGCGCGATGATGCAGCGCGGACGCTGTGACGCGGGCGCAGAAAGAGCCGAGGCCAGCGCGGCGAAGTCATGGCCGTCACACTCCGTGACGTCGAAGCCGAAGGCGTCCCACTTCTTGGCGAACGGTTCGAGCCTGAGCACGTCCTCGGTGCGCCCGAAGGCTTGAATGCCGTTCGCGTCGATCAACACCGTGAGGTTTTCGAGCCGGTGGTGCCCTGCGAACAAGGCTGCCTCCCAAGTGGAGCCTTCATTGCACTCTCCGTCGGAAAGCAGACAGGCAACGCGGCTATCCGTCGCGCGCAAATGCAAATAGCCGTGGGCCATGCCTGCCGCGATCGGCAGACCGTGACCGAGCGAACCAGTCGCAACCGGGATCGCCGAAAGACCGAGTGGCGCCGGGTGAGCAGGCAAGAACGCATCGTCCTGGTAGTAGGCAGAGAGTTCGGCATCGGACAGCTTGCCGAAGTGGTGCAGCGTTGCGTAGAGCGCAGACGCGCTGTGCCCCTTGCTCAAGATGAACTGGTCACCAGGGCGCAACCACGCGCCGTACAAACTGGCCAAGATGTCGATAGCCGATAAGCCACTGCCGATGTGGCCCGAACGCGCCTCGAAGTGCATGCGCAGGAACTGCCGCCGAATGGCCAACGCCGCGCGCGCGACCGCCAGCGCATTCAGCGGCTCGCTCATCGCCGCTCCAGCACGGTGTTGGCTCGGCCTTCTTCGACCAAGCCCGGATTTTCGTCGATCCAGCGGGCGGTCGCGAGGAGGCCCTCGCGAAGCGAGGTGCGGCTGCGCCAGCCGATCACGTCTGCTGCTTTCGAGGGATCGGCGAACCAAGCCGGGTGATCCCAGCTGCGGTCAGGCATGCTGCCCCAGACCGGCTGGGTCTGAATATCGAACAGCTCGCGCACCAGCTGCACCAACTGCGCGAGCGTGGTTCCGACCCCGCTGCCAACGTTGAACACGCTACCCGGCTTCAGCTCAGGCGCGCGTGAAAGCACGGCTTCGAACGCGCGCACCGCGTCCGCGACGTACACGAAGTCACGAGAGATATTGGCGTTGACCAAAGGCGGCAGGAGCCCCTTTTGCGCGTGACCCAAGAGAGTCGGGATCAGACGACTGAAATCTTCGTACGGGCCATACAGCGAATACAAGCGCAGCACGAAGGCGGGTACGCCGTGCTTCTGGGCATACATGCGCACGAGCTGCGTGGCCGCGACTTTGGACACGGCGTAGTCGCTGTCTGGTTCCAGCGCGGCATCTTCAGGCGGGGCGCTGCAATTGAAGCCATACTCGGAAGAGCTGCTCGCTTGTACGAACGCCTGAAAACCAGGGACGCTGCGCACGGCCTCCAACAAGTGACGGACGGCGAGCAGATTGACGTCGAAGATGTGCTGCGG
>Ga0164307_10000207_pt1 | contig 27394 bp, 28 predicted proteins | sample Whisoiple_243_MG_FD_110214 | JGI IMG/M metagenome (GOLD analysis project Ga0164307, IMG submission 110214) | Soil microbial communities amended with fresh organic matter from upstate New York, USA - Whitman soil sample_243_MG | ecosystem: Environmental > Terrestrial > Soil > Unclassified >...
CACGTCCGGCCGCTGGCGGTCCAGCTGGTTGGGCCGGTCGCCGAGCACCGCGTCGAACACCTCGCGACACACCGGGACCAGGTCAGGATGCGCCACCCAGGAGCCGTCGAAGCCGTCGCCGGCCTCGCGCTCCTTGTCCGCCCTGACCTGCGCGAAGGCCACCTTGTTGACCTCGGGATCGCGGCGGCTCGGGATGAAGGCCGACATCCCGCCGATGGCGAAGGCTCCTCGCCGGTGGCAGGTCTTGACCAGCAGTTGGGCGTACGCGCGCATGAACGGCGCGGTCATCTTGACGGCGTTGCGGTCCGGCAGCACGAATGCCGGCCCGGAATCGCGGAAGTACTTGATGATGCTGAACAGGTAGTCCCAGCGGCCGGCGTTCAGTCCCGACGCGTGATCGCGCAGTTCGTAGAGGATCTCGTCCATCTCGAAGGCGGCCGGGATGGTCTCGATCAGGACGGTGGCCCGAATTGTGCCGTGCGGGATGCCCAGTCGCTGCTGGGCGAAAGTGAAGATCTCGTTCCACAGCCGGGCTTCCAGGTGGCTCTCCATCTTCGGCAGATAGAAGTACGGCCCGGAGCCGCGCGCGATGAGTTCTGCGGCATTGTGGAAGAAGTAGAGGCCGAAGTCGACGAGTGCCCCGACCACCGGGGTGCCGTCGAGCAGCAGGTGTTGTTCGTCGAAATGCCAGCCCCGGGGCCGCATCACGATGGTGGAGAGCGGCGCGTCGTCCCGGAGTCGGTAGCTCCGGCCGTCGCCGGCATCGAAGGTGATGGTGCGGCGGATGGCGTCGTACAGATTGACCTGTCCACCGACGACGTTGTGCCAGTGCGGCGTACTGGCGTCCTCCATGTCGGCGAGCCAGACCTTCGCGCCGGAGTTCAGCGCGTTGATGGTCATCTTCCGGTCCGTCGGCCCGGTCATCTCGACCCGCCGATCCAGCAGATCGGCGGGTGCGGGGGCCACCGACCAGTCCGCCGCTCGCACATTCGCCGTCTCGGCAAGGAAATCGAGCCGATGGGTGCGCGAGACCTCGTCGCGCCGTTGCCCGCGGAGCACCAGCAACTCGTTCCGGCGGGCGCCGAACTTTTCCTGGAGTTCGGCGACGAAGGCCAACGCCTCCGGAGTGAGGATCAGCGCGGCGCCGTCGGGGTCGACGACTCCGTTACTGACGGTCAGCGTGCTTGCAGTGGTGGAGGAGTGGGTGGGGGTCACGAAGTCCGACAACCTTTCGGGGGCAGGAGGATTGACAGCCGGGTCGCGTGTGATGACGCGAGGGATGCTGTGGGCTGGATGGTCACCAGGAACCGGGAACGGTCGCCTCCCGGACGGCGGCGGCAACGGCCGGCGCGACGGCGAGGTCGAACACGGAGGGGACGATGTAGTTGGCGTTGAGCTCATCGGCATCGACGCAGTCGGCGATCGCGGTTGCCGCGGCGATCATGATCTCTTCGGTGATCTGGTGTGCACCGGAGTCGAGCATGCCGCGGAAGAAGCCGGGGAAGGCCAGCACATTGTTGATCTGGTTGGGGTAGTCCGACCGTCCGGTGGCCACGATCGCCGCATGCTCGGCCGCCGCGAACGGGTCGACCTCCGGGTCGGGATTGGCCAGCGCAAAGACCACCGCATCCGAGGCCATCTTCGAGATGTCCTGCCCGGTCAGCAGATTGGGTGCCGACACGCCGATGAAGACATCTGTGCCGTCGAGCACCTCTGCCAGGGTGCCCTGCTTCCCGCGCGGATTGGTGTTGTCTGCGATCCACCGGCGGAACTCGTCCAGGTTCGGGTTGCCGGGGTCGATGGCGCCATGCCGGTCGCAGCCGATGATGTCGGTGTATCCCTGCGCGGCCAGCAGTCTGATGATCGCGTGGCCCGCTGCGCCGACCCCGCTGACCACGACCTTGACGTCCGCGGGCTTTTTCTTCACCACCCGGAGCGCGTTGGTCAGGGCGGCGAGCACCACGATCGCGGTGCCGTGTTGGTCGTCGTGGAACACCGGGATGTCCAGCAGGTCGCGCAGTCGGCGCTCGATCTAGAAGCAGCGCGGGGCGGAGATGTCCTCGAGATTGATCCCGCCGTAGCCGGGTGCGATGCACCTGACGATCTCCACGATCATGTCGGTGTCCTTGGTGTCGAGCACCACCGGCCAGGCGTCGACGCCGCCGAAGTGCTTGAACAGCGCCGCTTTGCCCTCCATGACGGGCATGGCCGCGGCGGGCCCGATGTCGCCGAGGCCGAGAACGGCAGTGCCGTCGGTGACGACCGCGACGGTGTTGCGCTTGATGGTGAGCCGGCGGGCGTCGGCGGGATTGTCGGCGATCGCCAGGCAGACCCTCGCGACGCCCGGGGTGTAGGCGCGGGAGAGATCGTCACGATGCTTGAGCGGCACCTTGGACACCACTTCGATCTTTCCGCCGAGGTGCAACAGGAAGGTCCGGTCGCTGACCTTTCGGACGGTCACGCCAGGAAGTTGGGCGATCGATTCGCTGACCCGGTCGGCATGCTCGGCGTCCGAGGCGTTGCAGGTGACGTCAACGACGATGCCGCCGGGTTTGGACTCCACGACGTCCAGGGCGGTCAGTGCGCCGCCCGCACTCATCACCGCTCCGGCGAGATCGGCGGTCGCGCCGACGGTGGCCGGTGCCTCCACCCGCACGGTGATCGAGTAGCCAGGACTGGTGCTCGCCATGTCATCTCCAACTTCTACCTGACGGAATAACAATTCTGTATAGTGGATACTAGTGTCCACTCTGCGGAAGTCAAGAGACGGCGGTGTGACCAATGCCCGCCTGGCGACCGTATGATTCCGACATACGGAAAACGCCGCTCTGTCGGCGCCTGCAGGAGGGGGTTTCTCGTCATGGCTGTCGCAGATGAAGTCACCCAGCCTGAAATCACCGAGCCTGCGGTGGAGGACACCAAACGTTCGGCCGGCGGGGTGCAGTCGATCGAGCGGGCGTTCACGATTCTGGAAGCGTTGGCCGGGAACGGCGGGGTGATGGGCTTGTCCGCGTTGGCGGCCGAATCCAAGCTGCCACTGCCCACCATCCACCGGTTGGCGCGCACCCTGGTCGATCTCGGCTACCTCCGGCAGGAACCCTCCCGGCAGTACGCCCTCGGGCCGCGCATCCTGCTGCTGGCGGAGAGCTCGTCCACCATGCTCAGCGTCGTCGCGCGACCTCACCTGACCAGGCTCGTCGACGAACTCGGTGAGACAGCCAATCTCGCCTCGCTGGACGGTGATCAGATCGTCTACATCTCGCAGGTGCCCTCTCGGCATTCGATGCGGATGTTCACCGAGGTCGGCCGCAGGGTGCTACCGCACTGCACCGCGGTCGGCAAGGCGATCATGGCCGGGATGCCGCCGGCTGAGGTCCGGGATCTGTTGCAGCGCACCGGAATGCCCAGGCACACCGAGCACACCATCACCGACCCGGACGCCTTCGCCGAGCAGCTGCGCTGGTCGGCCGATCACGGCTATGCGATCGACGACGGCGAACAGGAACTCGGCGTGCGCTGCGTCGCCGTTGCGGTTCCCGGGGTGCGCGCCCACCTGGCGTTGTCGGTGTCCGGCCCGGCCGGTCGGATGTCGCCCGAGACGGTGGAGCGCGCGGTGCCGCTGCTCACTGCCGAAGGCGCAGCATTGGCCGCAGAGCTGGCCTGACCGACTGCTCTTGACCCGGGCGTGACCCGGCAACACCGGGCGCACGAGTCGCTCCCGGAATTCTCGGTACCTCTTCGGATCGACCGGTGTATCAGCCCGGCCATCGACCCGCTCTGAGCACCCGCGTGTCCTTCGGCTGTGCCTGACCGAACAAGCGCCTGCCTGACCGAACTGGGTATCCCGGCCACCTAAGTAGGTGGTGACTACCGATGTTCGGGCGGCCCGGCACGAGCACGATCACTACAACAACAGCGAGAACCGAATAGCCGATCCGAACGTACCCACCGATGGACTGAGAGGAGAACAGCCATGTACCACCACTACGACCCGGCGACGGTGCTGCGCCACCGCGCGGCCGAGATCGATCGGATGCTGCTGGCCCACCATCGGCGGGCCCTGCGAAACGAACGCACGTCAGCGCCCAGGTCTGCCACCGCGCGAGCGCTGCGCTGGCTCTGACCGACCGAAGAAGATCCACCACCGAAGAAGAAATCCACCTTCGAAGAAGAAAGGGCAACCGATGTCGACCATGACGAAGTTCCGCAGTCACCTGACCACCCGCCGGCAGCGGGCCGAGTTCGAGCGCGTCCTGCGCCGGGCCGAGCCGCGCCTGCGGGCCGAACTGATCACGATTGCACGGCGCGATCACAGCTGGTTCTGATCGCCGAGCACGACCAAGCGGGCCCCGCGCACCCTCCTTCGTGGAGCGGCGCGCGGGGTTTGCGCTGTTTGTGCCCGTTCGACCGCCGCCAGGCGGGTCCCCGCACACCCTTAACACCTCGTTTACCGGCTGCGTTCACGACGGCAACGTCGCGGGGCGACATTTCGCAGGACATTTCCTGCTCTCGAGCGGATCAGGCTCGTACTCGCACTCGCCGGAGGCTCTGATGGGATTTCGCCCCAAGCTCGATGCGGAAGGTAAGCCTTTCGAATCGGTCGATGAGCTGCCACCGTGGCGGCAACTGATTCCGCTGGGATTGCAGCACGTGCTGGCGCTGTATGCCGGTGCCGTTGCCGTCCCCTTGGTGGTCGGCGGCGCGCTGATCGCAATGGGCAAATTGAACCCTGACGATCTGGGCTACCTCGTGACGGCGGACCTTTTCGTGGCCGGCATCGCGACCTTGATCCAGTCGATCGGCTTCAAATGGTTCGGCGTGCGGATGCCGCTGATGCAGGGCTGTACGTTCGCCGCGGTCTCGCCGATGATCGTCATCGGATCGCAGTACGGCGTCGGGGCCATCTACGGATCGGTCATCGCCTGCGGCATCTTCATGATGGTGCTCGCCCCGTTCTTCGCGAAACTGGTCCGGTTCTTCCCGCCACTGGTCACCGGCACCGTCATCCTCATCATCGGGCTGTCGCTGTTCGGTGTTGCCGCCAACTGGGTCGGTGGTGGCTTGATCACCGAGGACGGCGCGCCGATGAAGAACGTCGCGCTGGCGGCCGGCACCCTGCTGCTGATCGTCCTGATCGAGCGGTTCGGACCACCTGCGCTGGCACGCATCTCGATCCTGCTGGGCATCCTGATCGGCACCCTCGTCGCCATTCCGATGGGGATGGTGCACTGGGACAAGGTGCCGAATGCGAATTGGGTGGGCGTCACCACACCGTTCTACTTCGGCTTCCCGATCTTCGAGATCTCGGCCATCGTCTCGATGTGCATTGTCGGCCTGGTGATCATGACCGAGACCACCGGCGACATCCTGGCCATCGGTCAGATCGTCGACGTCAAGGTCGACCAGCGTCGGTTGGCCGACGGTCTGCGGGCGGACGGGCTCTCCACCGTTCTCGGCGGCGTCTTCAACACGTTCCCGTACACGGCCTTTGCGCAGAACGTCGGCCTGGTGTCGATCACCGGGGTCCGGAGCCGGTACGTTGCGACCTTCGCCGGCGGAGTGCTGATCCTGCTCGGCCTCACCCCGAAGATGGGGGCCATCGTCGAAGGCATCCCGCAGCCGGTGCTGGGCGGCGCGGGTATCGCGCTGTTCGGCATGGTGGCGGCCAGCGGCGTGCGGACACTGTCGACCGTCAAATTCAACAACCGGAACATTCTGGTCGTCGCTCTTTCGGTCGGCATCGCGATGATCCCGGTGGTGCGCGACGATTTCTACAACGCCTTCCCGTCCTGGTTCCAGACGATCTTCCACTCGGGAATCAGCGCCGGCGCCATTGTCGCCATTCTGCTCAACCTGCTGCTGAATTCCGACAAGCAGCGCGCGAAATACGAGGCCGAAGAGGCTGCCGGGGTGTCCGCGCACGACGCGGTCCGGGAGAATCCACAGGTGGAGCCGCGCGGCGAAGCCGCTCACATTCCGAAGTGACGACTGCTCGCGATCGACAACGATCGACCGCGAGGGTTGCGCCAGGATGGGTGGCGCGGGGGTTCTCGTCCCCGCGTCACCCATCACAGTCGGGCCGAACGAGAGGAACGACGTGAGCAGTCGGATTGTCGTGTCCGGGCCTACGGTGGAGCGCTCGGAGGAGATCCTGACTCCGGGGGCGCTCGACTTCCTCGCCGGACTGCACGACGGGTTCGCGGAGCGGCGGAACGAGCTGCTCGCGCGTCGGCAGTGCCGCCGGGATGCGGTCGCGGTCGGCGAACCGATGGACTTCCTCGTCGATACCGCCGACATCCGTTCCGCCTCGTGGACCGTGGCTGCGATACCGGACTATCTCGCCGACCGTCGGGTGGAGATCACCGGCCCGACGGATCGCAAGATGACGATCAACGCCCTGAATTCCGGTGCGAAGATCTGGCTCGCCGACCTGGAGGATGCGAACACCCCGTCATGGGGCAACGTGATTTCCGGCCAGGTGAACCTCCGTGACGCGATCCGCCGGAACATCACTCTCGATCAGGGTGGCAAGTCCTACCGCCTGGACGACGGCGATCTGGCGGTGATCGTCACCCGGCCCCGTGGTTGGCATCTACCGGAGAAGCACCTGACGATCGACGGCCGGCCACTGGTCGGTGCGCTGGTGGACTTCGGTCTCTACTTCTTCCACAACGCCACCGAACTCCTTGACCGTGGCGCCGGTCCGGCCTACTACCTGCCGAAGCTGGAGTCCCACCTCGAGGCCCGGCTCTGGGCCGACGTTTTCGCGTGGGCGGAGTCCGCACTCGGGCTGGCGGCCGGCACCACTCGGGCGACCGTGTTGATCGAGACGATCTGGGCGGCCTTCGAGATGGACGAGATCCTGTACGAACTCAGGAATTACGCCGCCGGACTGAACGCGGGCCGGTGGGACTACCTGTTCTCGATCGTGAAGACCTTCCGGGACGCCGGCAACGATTACGTCCTGCCCGACCGCGATGCGATCACCATGGCCGCACCGTTCATGAAGGCCTATTCGGACCTGCTGGTGTCCACCTGCCATCGACGCGGTGCGTATGCGATCGGCGGGATGGCCGCGTTCATCCCGTCCCGCCGCGATCCGGAGATCAACGCCGGCGCCTTCGCCAAGGTCCGGGCCGACAAGACCCGGGAAGCCGATGCCGGGTACGAGGGCTCGTGGGTGGCGCATCCCGACCTGGTGCCCGTTTGCCGGGAGATCTTCGCCGCGGCACTCGGCGCTGCGGTCAATCAGTTGGACAGGGAGCTGCCGGCCGTCGAGGTCAGCGCCAAGGATCTGCTGGATATCCGGTCGTTGCCGCTCACCGTCACCGCGAAGGGCCTGCAGGACAACGTCGTTGTCGCCCTGGAGTACATCGTGAACTGGTTGGCCGGCAACGGTGCGGTCGGTATCAACAACCTGATGGAAGACGCCGCCACCGCGGAGATCTCCCGATGCCAGGTCTGGCAGTGGCGCCGCAACCGGGTGGTGTTGGACATCGACCGGCAGGTCACCACCGAGATGATCGTCTGGCTGCTGGACGAGGCGACCGAGCTCCTGGCGGACACCTGGTCGGAGCGTCCCGGCGGGCGGGAGTTGCTGGCCGATGCCAGGAATTTGATGTTCGACCTGTGCACCAAGGACCGGTTCGTCGATTTTCTGACGATTCCGGCCTACGAACTGTTGCCCTGAACGCCGTCGTCACGGGCCTGCGCAGCGCCGTCCGTCAACACCCCTGTCACGCGGTGGACACATGCCTGCTGCACAATCGCGGGCGGGCCGACGGCTCCGCCGGCACAACGAGGAGGCAACGGTGCATCTGACCCCCGCCGACACCGAAAAGCTGCTGCTGGCGGTCGCCGGCATGGTAGCCAGGGACAGGCTGGCCCGGGGCGTCAAGCTGAACTATCCGGAAACCGTTGCGCTGCTGACCACCTGGGTGATCGAGCGGGCGAGGGACGGCCGCCGGGTCGCCGATCTGATGGTCGAGGGCCGTGAGGTGCTGACCCGTGACCAGGTGATGGACGGCGTCGCCGAGATGCTGCCGGACGTGCAGGTCGAGGCCACCTTCCCGGACGGCCGCAAGCTGGTCACCATCCATCAGCCCATCGCGTAGGGACAACCACCATGGCATCGACATCGGCTTCCGGACCGGGCGCCATCCGCACCGCTGACGGCACCATCGAACTGAACGCGAACCGGACGGCCGCCGAGCGGATCGAGCTGGAGATCGTCAACACCGGTGACCGGCCGGTCCAGATCGGCTCGCACCTGCACCTGCCTGACGCCAACAGCGCACTGGAGTTCGACCGGGTGGCGGCGCACGGGTTCCGACTGGACATCCCATCCGGCACGTCCCGCCGGTTCGAGCCCGGCGCGTCGAGGCAGGTCGCCGCGGTCGCTTTCCAGGGCAGGCGGCGCATCCCAGGTCTACAGATCAAGCCCGAATCCGAGCAGGAGCTCTAGATGGTGCAGATACCGCGTTCGGAGTACGCCGCGCTCTACGGTCCGACAGTCGGCGATCAGATCCGCTTGGGCGACACCGATCTGTGGATCGAGGTCGAGCAGGACCTCACAGCGGGCGGCGAGGAAGCCGTTTTCGGCGGCGGCAAGTCGATCCGCGAATCGATGGCGCAGGGCAGCACGACAAGGGCTGACGGCGCACCGGACACGGTGATCACCAATGCCATCGTGCTCGATCACTGGGGCATCGTGCGGGCCGACGTCGGCATCCGGGACGGCCGGATCGTCGCGATCGGCAGGGCGGGAAATCCGGACGTCGCCGACGGCGTGCACCCATTGCTGGAGATCGGCCCGTCGACCGATGTGATCTCCGGTGAGGGCAAGATCCTCACCGCCGGCGGCATCGACACCCACGTCCACCTGATCTCGCCTTCGCAGATCGTCGAGGCGCTGGCCACCGGCCTGACCACCCTCGGCGGCGGCGGCACCGGTCCGAGTGAGGGCACCAAGGCCACCACCGTGACGCCGGGCGCGTGGCATCTGGAGAAGATCCACCGCTCCATCGATCCGTACCCGATCAACCTGCTGCTGCTCGGCAAGGGCAACACCGTGTCGATGGCGGGTCTGAAGGAACAGGCGCTGGCCGGGGCCGGTGGGTACAAGGTGCACGAGGACTGGGGTTCGACGCCGGCGGCGATCGATGCGGCGTTGCGCGGAGCCGACGAGTGGGGCCTGCAGGTAGCTCTGCACTCCGACTCGCTCAACGAGGCCGGCTACGTGGCATCGACCATCGCGGCGATCGCCGGACGCTCGATCAGCGCGTTCCATGTCGAGGGCGCGGGCGGTGGGCACTCGCCCGACATCCTGACGCTGGCCGGACTGCCCAACGTGATCCCGGGTTCGACCAATCCCACCCTGCCGCACACCGTCAACACCGTCGCCGAACATCTGGACATGTTGATGGTCTGCCATCACCTGAACCCATCCGTGCCAGAGGATCTCGCCTTCGCCGAATCCCGGATCAGAGCGACCACCATTGCCGCGGAGGACATCCTGCACGACATGGGTGCGATCTCACTGACTTCCTCCGACGCGCAGGCGATGGGACGGATCGGCGAGGTGATCTGCCGGACCTGGCAGGTCGCCCACGTGATGAAGGCCCGGCGCGGCGATATCGGCGGGGGCCAGCCGGCCGACAACCTCCGGGCGAAGCGGTACGTCGCCAAGTACACGATCAACGCGGCCATAGCGCACGGCATCGATCACGAGATCGGTTCCGTGGAAGCGGGCAAGCTGGCCGACCTGGTGCTGTGGGAGCCGAAGTTCTTCGGCATCCGGCCGGCTGTCGTACTCAAGGGTGGTGGGCTGGTCTGGGGTGCATTGGGTGACCCCAACGCGTCCATCCCCACTCCGCAGCCGGTGCTGATGCGGCCGGCACTGACTGACACCATCGGCGCCGAGCTGTCGCTCTCGTTCGTCTCCCCGTTTGCGGTCGACGACGGGCTGGCAGATCGGCTCGGCTTGCGCCGCAAGCTGTCTGCGGTCAAGCCGACCCGTGATGTCGGCAAGGCACAGATGATCAACAACGATGCCACCCCGGACATCGTCATCAAGCCGGAGACTTTCGAGATCTCCATCGACGGCGAGGTTGTCGTGCCGGCGCCGGCGGAATGGCTGCCGCTGGCGCAGCTCTACACGATGTTCTGAGCAGGTTCGAGGGCCGCAGCCGGTCTGCCCAGCGAGCGAATCAGCGAACGGGCTAAACTGCCTTGCCACCAAGCACAGTCGTGACCAGGCTGATCATCGACAGGTCGCGGCCGTCGCTGCCGCGGACGCGGGCGGGGTTCAGCGGGTCGGGGACGTCGGAATCGAGCCGGCGTCGGGTGTCGACCTGATCGTCCTGGGTCGAGACCTGCGCGACGCCGTCGGCGCTCACCGGGCAGAAGCAATAGCTCGCCTGCCAATCGGTGTCGAGTTGGTAGCTCAGGTGCCAGATGTCGGTGCCGGACACGTGGGACATCAAGCTGCGCGCGAGATCTCGTTCATCCGTGAGCCGATTCACCGATAGGTAGACGGCAGGCACTCGGTCGTCCGTCGCGCGCCAGACGAAGGTGACGATATGTTGCGCATCGTCTCCGGCCGGCTCGATCAGCGGTGTGCCCCGGGCGGCGGCGTGCGCCCAGAAGGCCTGGATCTTCGCCGCCCTGCGATTCGCCGGCGCCAGCGCCAGGGTCGCCGCGAATCGGCTGATCAACGGGCTCGGCACGCGAGGCGGTGGCTCGGGTCGCCGGACCTTGGGCGGTCGCAGAGCGCCGTCTGGTCCGGTCATCGTGGTTTCCTCACCGTGTGGTTGCCGACCGGGCGTTGCGCCCGTCGTTCGGACCCTGCCAGATCGCCTGAACGACAACAAGTGTCATTCCTGCCCATTCCCGCAACGGATGTCGGATCGACATCGTTGCGAACGACGTGAGGTTACCCTGACCCGGACAAACGTCGGGCCACATTCTGGAACGTGATTGCCCCGATGATCGCCGCGCAGTCGATCCAGTGGTGGGCGAACCTGGGTGCGGACTGGCCGTAGGGTTCACCCATGTCGGCCGAGGTGATGGTGATGCTGCTCGCCGACGCCCGGCTGCCGACCGGCGCGCACACCCAATCCGCCGGGCTGGAGGCGGCGCTGCGGGCCGGAATGCCGCCCGCCGACGTTCCCTCCTACATTCGGGCCAGGCTGCTGACCGTGACAGCCGTCGAGGCCGGTGCGGCAGTGGTCGCCCGGCATCGCACTCTGGATGCGGCAGCCCGCACGGGGGGCGACCAGGCGGCGGCCGATCTGGCGGTGGCTGATCTGGCATCGGCACTGTCCGAGGTGGACGCTGCCTGGGTGGCCAGGACGGTCAGCCCGGCGCTCCGCGAGACGTCGGTCCTGCTCGGCCGGGGATACCTCCGGTTGATCAGCCGGCTGTGGCCGGGATCAGCGGGCGCGACCGCCGTGGCGGCCATCCGGCGCCCCGGTCGCGCGGTCGCGGTCGGAGTGGCCGCAGCTCTCGCCGGCCTGACGGCCGAGCAACTCGTCCGCCTGGTGGCGTACGACGACGTGCAGACCGTCGCCGCGGCCACCCTCAAGATCGAACCGCTCGATCCGGTGGTCGCGACGGGTTGGGTGGTCGCCGCCGCGGACGAGATCGAGCGTATGGTCGGCAACCTGGCGCAGCTGACCGCCCTGGACGAGATCCCGGCGTTCGGTGCGCCCCAGATCGAGCAGTGGGCCGAGATCCATTCCGTGACGAGCCAGAGGTTGTTCCGTGCCTGATTCCGTGACCGAATCCCTGCCGGCTTCCAGCACCATCACGCAGGCGGCGAGTGACGACGGTGCTCGCCGCACTCTGCGGCTCGGGGTGGCCGGCCCGGTCGGCACCGGGAAGTCGTCGCTGATCGCGCTGATCTGCCGGGAGCTGGCCGATGAGCTCAGTCTCGGGGTGATCACCAACGACATCTACACCGACGAGGACGCCCGGTTCCTGCGGTCCGCGGGGGTGCTCGATCCGGAACGGATCCGCGCGGTGGAGACCGGCGCCTGCCCGCACACGGCGATCCGTGACGACGTCACGGCCAACCTGCTGGCCGTCGAGGACCTGGAGGCAGATTTCGCGCCACTGGATGTCGTGCTGGTGGAGTCCGGCGGCGACAACCTGACCGCAACGTTCTCGCCGGCGCTTGTCGACGCGCAGATCTTCGTCCTCGATGTGGCTGGTGGTGGTGACGTCGCACGCAAGGGCGGGCCCGGGATCGGCCGAGCGGATCTGTTGGTGGTGAACAAGACAGATCTCGGTCCGTACGTCGGTGTCGACGTCCCGCAGATGGTCGCCGACGGAAGAGCCGCCCGGGACGGGCGTCCGGTCATCGGGCTGTCCCGGCTCGATCGGGCCTCGATCGATCAGCTCACCGGTTGGGTCCGGGGCGTGCTGACCTCGTTCCGGTCCGGCGGCCACGTGGCCGTCGACCCGGGTCCGATGGCGCCGCACAGTCATGCCGAGGCAGGCGGGGCGGCCCACTTTCACCGGCACGCCGGCGGCGACGAGGACCACGTTCACGGTCCGGCCGGGGCCGCGTGACGCGGATCGGGGTGCGGGCCGCTCCCGGTCGAGCCAAGCTGGACCTGACGCAGGGCCCGATCAGCCCACGGGTACTGCAGGTCACCGACAGCGGCGCCCGGGTCGGGTTGGTCGCGACCGTGGCACTGCTGCTCGGCGGCGACCACCTCGAGATCGACATCAGCGTCGGGCCGGGTGCCTGGCTGGAAATCGTCGAGACCGCTGGCACGGTGGCCTACGACGCCGGTGGCGTCGCCTCCTCCTGGACGGTCCGCGCGCAGCTGGCGGAGAACGCCGTGCTGATCTGGCTCGGTGAGCCGTTCGTCGTCGCGCAGGGAGCCAACGTGCGGCGCAGCACCAGCATTGAGCTTGCCGAAGGGGCTGTCGCGTGCTTGCGCGAGACCCTCGTGCTCGGTCGGACCGGTGAAACCGGTGGCACGGTCCGGTCGAGGATGTCGGTCGGCATCGCCGGCGCGACACTGCTGCTGGAGGACCTCGAGCTCGGTGCCCACCGCGGTTTGCCGGGGGTGATCGGTGCGGCACGGGTGGTGGACAGCCTCGCGCTGCTCGGCACCCGCGCGCCGGCGGATCCGGAGATGTTGACCGGCAACAGGTTCGAGCTCGACGGACCGGGCACGATCGCCCGGCATCTCGGGATGTCGGCGGCGTCATCGCCGGTCGGTTCGATCGGCGCAGCCTGGCGGTCTGCGGTCTGGGATCAAACAGTTTCGGCCGCAACGACTTCGTAACCTTGCGGTTATCCCCGGCATCATCATCGTCCTTAGATTCACCCGTACTGACTTGACCGCGACGCCCGGTGTCACTCTGGGCAACCGCCGACGGGTCAAGGATCGGCCGTTCGTTTGCTTGCGTCCGGTACCCGTCGTGGGTGTCCGCCCGGTGTGTGCCGGTCGGCGGCATCGCGGGTCTCGGGTATTTCCTGGTCGGCGTCATCGCCAGGTTCGTCACCCCGTGGACCACCGGCGCCGACTCACCGGGAGGGTCGGCATGACCACCCTGCGAACGGAACCCGCCGCAGCACCTGCCCCCGCCGAACTGACCGCGGGATCCGGGCGATCGTTGGTCGCCAGACGGGCGGTCACCGCTGTCACCACCGTGGTGGTGGCGCTCGTCGTGCTGGTGCTGCTCTGGGCCTTGTTGTTGCGGGTGTTCGACGTCTCCACGTTCGTCGGCAAGACCCCGCTGGACGTCTGGAACTACCTGTTCTCCAGCGACCCGCCGAAGGGCGTCCGGCCTGCGTCACTGACTGCGGAAGAGGCTCGCTCGGAAGCGTTCTCGGCGTTGGGGACGACGCTGATCGACGCCGGGATCGGCTTTGTCGCGGGCATGGTCACGGCCACCCTGATCGCGGTGCTCTTCGTCCTGTACCAACCGTTCGAATTCGCCTTCATGCCGATCGCGATGCTGCTGCGATCGGTCCCGCTGGTCGCCATGGCGCCGGTGTTGCTGTTGATGTTCGGTCAGGGCAACCTCGGCATCGCGGTGATCGCCGCCATCGTGGTGCTGTTTCCGGCTCTGGTGAACATCGTGCTCGGCCTGCGCAGCGCGTCACCGCAGGCCCTTGACGTGATCCGGGTCAACGGCGGATCCGCGGTCACCGAACTGGTCAAGGTGCGCGTCCCATCAGCCCTGCCGCAGTTCTTCGCCTCCGTCCGGATCTCTGTGCCAGGGTCGATCGTCGGAGCGATGTTGGCGGAGTGGCTGGTCGGCTTCGACGGCATGGGAGGTGTGCTCAGCGGCTACAAGGGCGCCGGCAACTACGGCGGCGTGTGGACCATCGTGGTGTTCGCCGTGATGAGCTCGATCATCCTGTACGCGGTGGCGACCATCGTGGAAGCCGCCGTGCTGACCGCGTGGGGACCCGACGCGGGCAAGTCCTGACCGGTGCAAGCCCAGGCTCTGACCTGGGCGGATGGCCCGATGGCCGGAACTGTCGGTCATCCGGGCGACAATGGGCGGGTGACTGTTCCCTCGATCGTGCCCAACACCGCACCCACCGGTGAACCCGACAGCGCCGGGCTGCACTCCGCGGTACGGTCGCTGCCGTCGGCCGGTGGGCGTCGCCCGGTGAACCCGGGGCCGGCTCCGGCGATGGTGGTCACCGACATGGACGGCACCCTGCTCGACGAGTCGGGCAGCAAGGTGAGCCAGCGCAACATCGACGCGCTGCGCCGGGCGGGCGAGGCGGGTGCCCGGGTGGTGGTCGCCACCGGACGGCCGGTCTGGTGGCTCGGCCCGGTCATCGAGGCCGGATTCACCGGAACCGCGGTGTGCATGAACGGCGCGGTCGTCTACGACATCGCGGCCGGCGAAATCATTGCTTCATCGCCACTGAGCCCGCTCACCATGCAGAACTTTGTCGGCGCGCTGGACCGGGAGACGGACGAGTACGCGCTCGCGGTCGAGCGGCTGGGCGTGGACATCCAGGCGTGCATCGCCGAGGAGCACTACGACCATCCGTGGGCCTTCGGCTACTTCCAGCGGGCCGATCGGGCAACGCTGCTCGCCGAGCCGGCGGCCAAGTTGCTGGTGCGCGGCACCGGGGACTCCCGGTCTCTCGCGCTGGCCGCCCGATCGGCGGGGGCCGATGCCGTGCACATCACCTACTCGACCGACGACGGGTTGATCGAGGTGGCCGCGGCCGGGGTCAACAAAGGCAGCACGCTGGCCGGCCTGGCCGGCCGCTGGGGGATCGACCCGAGGGACGTCATCGCCTTCGGCGACATGCCCAACGACCTCGAGATGTTGAACTGGGCCGGGTTCGGGGTCGCCATGGGAAACGCCCATCCCGACGTGGTCGCCATCGCGAGCGAGGTCGGTGCGCATCACCACGAGGACGGCGTGGCGCAGATCCTCGAGCGCTGGTTCTGATCCGGCCGGGATCGGAAACGCGTCCGCTCGGTCAGGTCAACGACCGCAGATCCGGTGGGACGTCGACCGCGTGCCGCTGCAGGTCGTCCAGGCTGACGATGTCCAGCGCCCGTTCGTGGGTGGCGGCCAGCACCACCGGCGCGGCGACGCCGTCGGCGACCGCCTGCTGCCAGCGGACAGCCACCACGCACCAACGATCACCCGGCACCAGTCCGGGGAAGCGGTACTCCGGCCGCGGCGTGATCAGGTCGTTGCCGACCTGACGTTGGTGCTCCAGGAACTCCGCGCTGACGACGGCGCACACCACGTGCCGCCCGGCGTCCTCGGGACCGGTGGCACACATTCCGTCCCGGAAGAAGCCGGTCACCGGGTCGATCCCGCAGGGTTCGAGTTCGTCACCCAGCACATTGCGTTCGATCACCGGCACAGCGTGCCACGAGCCGTGGCCGGTCGGGGCCGCTGTCGTTCCGATTCCACCAAAGTAGTTGACATCGACTAGACGATACTGAATAGTCGATATTGACTAAGGAGCGAGATGGCGAAACGACGCAAGGTGGCCAACCCGCTGGCATTGGCCGTCCTGGCCTGGCTGGTGATGGAGCCGATGCATCCGTACGAACTGGGCCGCCGTCTGCAGGAGACCGGCCAGGACAAGCAGATCAAGTACAACCGCAGTTCGCTGTACATGGTGATGGAGCAGCTGGCCAAGGCCGGGTTCATCGCAGCCCAGCAGACCGTGCGGGACACCCAGCGACCGGAACGCACGGTCTACGCACTGACCGACGCCGGCCGTTCGGAGCTGTACGACTGGATGCGCGAATTGGTCGCCGAGCCGCGGCATGAGTACCCGCATTTCGGGGTCGCGCTGTCGTTGCTGAGCGTGTTGGCACCACTCGAGGCCGCGGAGTTGCTGACCCGTCGCCGATCAGTTCTGGATGCCGAGATCGACGCCACCCGAAGCGCGATGGCCGATGCGACGGCCGGCGGGTTGGCCTGGGTGTTCCAGATCGAGGACGACTACCGGCTTACGCTGCTCGCGGCCGAGAGTCGTTTCGTGGCCGGCCTGATCACCGCTCTGCGGGACCCGGACCACCTCCAGCAATGGCAAGAAACCATGGGGCAGAAGAGTTTCGGAGGACAGGAGAAATGACAGACGTCCGCAAGGCAGTGATCATCGGCAGCGGCATCGCCGGCCCGGTGACGGCCATGGCGCTGCGCAACGCCGGCATCGAGGCAACCGTGTACGAGGCGTACGCCACAACGGCCGATGGGCTCGGCGGGCAGCTGACCGTCGCACCGAACGGGCTCGCCGCCCTGGAGATCATCGGCGCGGCCGATGCTGTCCGAGCGGTGGGTCAGCCGATCGATCGCACGGTGATGGCCGACGGTGCCGGCCGGGCGATCGGCGAATTTTCCGGGCTCGCCGGATTGGCACCGAGCCAGGCACTGTGGCGGTCCGATCTCTACCGGGCGCTGCACCGAAAAGCGGCCGATCGGGGTATCGAGATCGTCCTCGGCAAGAAACTTGTCGGGGTCGATGAGGCCGGACGAGGGGTCGCCGTCCGCTTCGCAGATGGGACAACGGCGATCGGCGACGTGGTGGTCGGTGCGGATGGGATCCACTCGACCGTCAGAACACTCATCGATCCGGACGCTCCGGGACCGGAGCATGTTCCGTTGCTGAACTTCGGTGCCGCGTCGGAGATCTCGGTGCCGGCCGATCCCGACGCGATGTACTTCGTGTTCGGCAAACGGGCGTTTCTCGGGTACTGGGTACAGCCGGACGGCCGGACGTCCTGGTTCGCCAACGTCCCGCACGCCGAGCCGATGACGATCTCGCAGGCGCGGAGCCGGCCGGTCGCGGACTGGATGGCGGAACTGCGCGAGCTGTACTCCGACGATTCACCGGGTCGAGAGATCGTGCAGCACACCAGACCCGACCAGCTGTCGGTGTTCGGGTCGATGGAGATCATGCCGGCGGTGCCGCACTGGCACCGCGGACGGATGGTGCTGGTCGGTGACGCCGCGCACGCGCCTTCCTCCAGTTCCGGCCAGGGCGCGTCGTTGGCCGTGGAGAGCGCTGTTCAGCTGGCTCGCTGCCTCCGGGACCTGCCCGATGTCGAGTCCGCGTTCGCCACCTACGAACGGCTCCGCCGGCCGCGGGTGGAGAAAGTGGCGAAGCGAGCTGCAAAGACCAACAACAGCAAGGCGTTGGGCCCGACGGCCATCCGGATGATGCGGATGATGATGCCGCTGGCGACCCGGACCTTCCTCAGTCCCGAGCGGACTCTCGGCGCAGAGCAGCGGTACCGGATCGACTGGGACGAACGGGTCAGCGCCTGATCTCCGGGAGCACCGGCGTTGCAATCGAGGGCATCCCGATGCGCGGCAAGCAGAGTCGCGTCGTCAGAGCAGGTCCCAGGCGTCGGTGAACACCGAGCGCAGGATGGACTCGATCTCGTCGAACTCCCGCTGACCGCTGATCAACGGCGGGGCAACCTGCACCACGGTATCCCCGCGGTCGTCGGCGCGGCAGTAGAGGCCACGTTCGAACAGCGTGGGGGAGACGAAGTTCCGCAAAATGCGCTCGCTCTCCTGCGCATCGAAGGTCGCCTTCGTCGCCTTGTCCTTGACCATCTCGATCCCGAAGAAATAGCCGTCACCCCGGACGTCACCGACGATCGGCAGATCGAGCAGTCGCTCGAGGGTTGAGCGGAAAGCGTTCTCGTTGCGCAGCACGTTGCCGAGCAGATCCTCTGACTCGAAGACATCCAGATTCGCCAGCGCCACTGCGCACGACACCGGGTGCCCACCGAACGTGTAGCCGTGCGGGAAGGACGCGGTGCCCTTGCTGAACGGCTCGAAGATCCGGTCGGAGATGATCGCAGCGCCGAGCGGCGAGTATCCGGAGGTGAGACCCTTTGCCGAGGTGATGATGTCGGGTTGGTAGCCGAACTTCTGCGCGCCGAACATGGTCCCCAGCCGCCCGTAGGCGCAGATCACCTCGTCCGACACGAGCAGCACATCGTGGGTGTCGCAGATCTCCCGCAGGCGCTCGAAGTAGCCGGGCGGTGGTGGGAAACAGCCCCCGGCGTTCTGCACCGGTTCGACGAACACCGCGGCCACGGTGTCCGGCCCTTCCATCAGGATGGCTTCCTCGATCTGATCGGCCGCCCAACGACCGAAGGCCTTCTCGTCGTCCGCGACGAATGACGGAGCGCGGTAGAAGTTCGTGTTGGGCACCCGGATCGAGCCTGGCACCAGGGGTTCGAAGGCCTGCTTGAAGGCCGGAACGCCGGTGATGGACAACGCGCCCTGGGTGGTGCCGTGGTACGCGATCGCCCGGCTGATGACCTTGTACTTCGTGGGTTTGCCGGTGAGTTTGAAGTAGTGCTTGGCCAGCTTCCAGGCCGTCTCGACGGATTCGCCGCCGCCCGAGGAGAAGAAGACCTTGTTCAGATCGCCCGGCGCCGCGGCGGCGATCCGGTCGGCGAGCTCGATGGCGGTCGGGTGTGCGTACGACCAGATGGGGAAGAACGCCAACTTCCTCGCCTGTGCCGCGGCCGCGGCCGCGAGCTCCTCTCGGCCGTGCCCGACCTGCACCACGAACAGGCCGGACAACGCATCCAGGTACTTCTTGCCGTTGCTGTCCCAGATGTAGCAACCCTCGCCGCGGTCGATGATCGGTACCGGGTTGGTGTCGTAGGTCGACATCCGGGTGAAGTGCAGCCACAGGTGGTCGGTGGCGGATCCGGCACCGTTCGCGGCGGTGTCGGTGGCTGGCAGTGTGTCGGTCATCGGGTTCCCCAGGTGTAGGACTGCTTGGCAAGGGTGAGATAGACGAAGGTTTCGGTGGAACGGACGCCGTCGATGGTGCGGATGCGGTCGTTGAGCACCCGCAGCAGGTGCTCGTCGTCCTCGCAGACCACCTCGACCATGACGTCGAAGGAGCCGGCGGTGACCACGACATACGACACCTCGTCGAGTGCGGAGATCGCGTCGACGACCGGATCGAGGTGACCGTCGACCCGCACGCCGATCATGGCCTGCCGGGTGAAGCCGAGTTGCAGCGGATTGGTCACCGCGACGATCTGCACGACTCCGGACTTGATCAACCGGCCGACGCGCTGCCGCACTGCCGCCTCGGACAGGCCGACCGATGCGGCAATGCTCGCGTACGGACGACGACCGTCATCCTGAAGTTGTTCGACGATCCGTTTCGACACCTCGTCGAGCAGCGGACGCCCGACAGCGGTCGGGACGACCGGGCTGAGGGACGCGGAGCGCTGCGGCACCGCGCCATCATGCCCAGTTCAGTGGCTTTGACGCAAGTGATTCCGTTGTTGATCGGCGATTGCACAACTGGATCCGTTGCCGCCGGGTCGGCTCGCGTGTCGCACGTCCAGGGTCGGTTCGCTCGGGAAGGGTGTGCAGTATCAGGTCCATGGACGGCGGATCAACGGCTCGGTACCAGGATCGGCGGCCTACGACGCGGCCGAGGAGAGGAGAATTGCCGGATGGCGAGATTGGGCGCGATGTACGGGCCGGACGTGACGTTCACCGGCGTCCCGCGCTGCGATCTCGCTGATCTGTCGAGTGATGCCGACGCGGCCGCCGTGATCCTCGGGGCACCGTACGACTCCGGCACGTCGTACCGTTCCGGTGCCCGGATGGGCCCGCTCGCGATCCGGACCTGTGACTATTCCGAACACACCGGGTCCCGGCCGCATCTCTCCCTCCGGGTCGACCCGCTGCTCGACCTGGGCGTGGTGGACGCGGGTGATGTGCTGATGGCGCCCACGGAGACCAAGCAGGCGCTGGACAACCTGCAGGCGGCGGTGCTGCAGATCGCGTCGGCCGGCAAGATCCCCGTCGTCCTCGGCGGCGACCACACCGTGGCGATGGCCGACATCACCGGCCTGGCAGAGCATTTCGGCTACGGCAGGATCTCGGTGATCCATTTCGATGCGCACGCCGATACCGGTGACGTGCAGTTCGGGTCGCTCTACGGGCACGGTCTGCCGATGCGCCGGGTGATCGAATCAGGAGCGGTCCGCGGCGATCGATTCCTGCAGATCGGGCTGCGTGGCTACTGGCCGGAACCGCCGGAGTTGCTGTGGATGGCCGAGCAGGGCATGCGGTGCTACGAGATGGCCGAGATCGGGCGACGCGGCCTCGATGATGTGCTGACTGAGGCGATGGCGATTGCGGTCGACGACACCGACGGTGTCTTCCTCTCGGTGGACATCGACGTCGTCGACCCGGCAGCGGCGCCGGGCACCGGTACCCCCGAGCCGGGCGGCTTCACGGCGCGGGAACTGCTCGACGCCGTCCGCCGGATCGGCCGGGATGTGCCGCTGGTCGGGATGGAGATCGTCGAGGTCGCGCCGCCGTACGACCACGCCGACATCACCGCAATGCTGGCCAATCGTGTTGTGCTGGAGACACTCTCCGGAATCGCCAGGCGCCGGGCGGACGAGCTCGCCGGCACCAGGTGGGACGACTCGACCCCGATGATGGCCGGCAGGGTCGCCGAAACCGCCCCTGCCGCCGGCGACGGCGCCGCGCAGGACACGCAGATCGCGGCTGAGTCGATGGCCGACAGTCGCGACCACGAACGCTCGCTCTGACCCGGCCCGCCGCTACCGGCCGGCGAAGAGGCTGAGCGCGAAGGCGACGACGGCGGCGTTGTAGAAGAAGCTCATGGCGGAGTGCACCATCACGTGCCAGCGCATCCGGGAGTTGGTGACCAGCACGTCGGATACCGAGAAGGCGGTGCCGATGGTCACCGCGAAGTAGAGAAAGTCCACCGGTGACGGGAATTCGGTGCTCGGAAAGGTCAGCCCGCCGCCTGCCGATCGGAAGATCGATGAGTACCGACGGGCGTAGCCGGCCTGCAGCAACATCCAGGACAGCACCATCGCCACCACACCCAAGACGTGCAGCAGGAACGCGTATTCCTCGGGATTGTCGGAGGTGGCGATGTCGAGCGCAACGAAGAAGCCGATCAGGCTGGAGACGATGGCGAACGCGAAGTTGAACCGGAACCGGTCACCCCTCGGAGGAAGTGCCGTCTGCCGCGCCGGCAGTTTCCTGGTGCGCCGCAACACGACGGCGCCGACCCCGACATAGCCGATCGCCAGCAGATCCCAGATCGCCAGATACGCCAATTCGTCGTCCTCGGCGATCAGGATGAACCCGAGACCGACCAGGATCAAAGCAATCTCGGTCGCCCGGACGACAAGCTTGGTCAGCAGCACGCTCACCCGGCGAGCCGGGCCGACGGCCGGGTCGAGCGGTGCCGCTGCGGTCATACCCGGCTACAGGTATTGACCGTGACCGGTGTTCGAGCCGAGCGGGCCACCCGGCGACTCCGCCGATTGGCCGGGCGGAAGGCCGCGACGCATCTGTTCGAGTTGCACTCGTGCTGCCATCTGCTGGGCCACCAGCGCGGCCTGCAGGCCGTGGAACACGCCCTCCAACCAGCCGACGAGCTGGGCCTGGGCGATCCGCAGCTCACCGTCGGAAGGAATCGTGTCCTCGGTGAACGGCAGCGAGAGACGTTCGAGTTCGTCGCGCAGGTCAGGCGTCAGGCCGGTTTCCAGCTCCTTGATCGATCTCTCATGGATTTCCCGGAGCCGGGCGCGGCTGGCATCGTCCAGCGGGGCCGCACGCACCTCCTCCAGCAACTGCTTGATCATCGTGCCGATCCGCATCACCTTGGCCGGCTCGCCGATCGCATCGGCCGGGTCGAACTGACCGTCCTTCTCCTCGCCGTCGGTCGAGCCTTCCTCGCCGGCACTCGATCCGTTCGGCACGTCGGCGAAGCCAACTGGCTGCCCGTCCGGTCCGATCACCACGACCCGATGGCTGGGGGATTCGGTCATTGTTCGCTCCCGATCTGTTGCTGCGGTCCGCTGTGTTTCACGCTTTCGTCACGGCAGTGCCCACCGCGGGCGCCCGCAACACGATCTTGCCGACATGCCCACCCTCGGACATCCTGCGATGTGCTTCCCCGGCGTCCGGCATCTCGACGACCGAGTCGACAATCGGGCGGATGTCGCCGGCCTCGATCATCGGCCACAGCCGGCGGCGGACGTCGTCGACGATCTCGGCCTTCGAACCCGGGCCGGACACCGGCCGGCTGCGCAGTGCGGTGGCGATGATGCCGCCGCGCTTGCGCAGCAGGGTGTTGATGTTCAGCTCGGCAGTGGTGCCACCCTGCATCCCGATGATGATCAGGCGTCCGCCGTCGGCGAGTGCGGCGACGTTGCGTTCCAGGTACTTGGCGCCGACCACGTCGAGGATGATGTCCACTCCGCGACCGTCGGTCGCGGCCTTGATCTCCTCGACGAAGTCCTGCCGGGTGTAGTCGATGGTCAGGTTCGCGCCGAGTTCGCGGCAGGCATCCAACCCGGCAGCGCGGGAAGCGGTGACCGCCACCGTCGCGCCCTCCTGTCGGGCGACCTGGATGGCCATCGTCCCGATGCCGGAGCTGCCGCCATGGATCAACACCGTCTGCCGGGCCGACAGGCCGGCCGTCATCACCAGGTTCGACCACACCGTGCAGGTGACCTCGGGGAGAGCGGCGGCGCTGACCAGATCCACGCCTGCCGGCACCGGCAGTACCTGGCTTGCCGGCACCACGACCCGGGTGGCGTACCCGCCGCCGGCCAGCAGCGCGCACACCTCGTCCCCGACCCGCCAGTCGATGACACCTCGTCCGAGTTCGGCGACCACGCCGGAACACTCCATGCCCAGGATCGGTGAGGCACCCGGCGGTGGTGGGTAATGACCGGCCGCCTGCAGCAGATCCGCGCGGTTCACCGCACTGGCTGCAACATCGATCAACACCTCGCCCGGGCCCGGAACCGGATCCGGTTGTTCTGCCCAACCCAGGGTCGCCGGCGACCCCGGCTGCTCGATCGTCACGGCCCACATGGGCATTGAGGTTAGCTGCGGTGGCCGACACCCACTCGGCCGGTCCGACTCGTCCGGTTGTCCGGAGCACCGGCGGCGGGCAGGCTACTGCGGGTGACCCATCCCGAGCGCGATGCCGTCGCGCGCAGCCTGGCCGAGTACTGGCCGATCTTCGGCCTGCAGTTGGCGACGCCGCGTCTCGTCCTGACCCCGCTGCAGGACGACGACCTGGTCGAGACGCTCGATCTGATCCTGGCGGGCATCCACGATTCCGGACGGATGCCGTTCAAGACGCCCTGGACCGACGCCCCGCGGGACGAGTTGATCGCCAACACCCTGCGCTACTACTGGAGCTCGCGGGCCGGCTGGACAGCCGCCGCCTGGACGGTCCCCTTCGTGGTGCGGCGGTCCGGCGTGTTGGTGGGAATGCAGGATCTCGCCGGCAAGGACTTCTCGATCATCAAGACGGTGTCCACCGGGTCGTGGCTGGGCGCCGCGCACCAGGGCAGCGGCATCGGCACCGAGATGCGCGAGGCCGTGCTGCAGTTCGCTTTCGACCACCTCAAGGCAGAACGCGCCAACAGTGGTGCCTTCCTTGACAACCCGGCGTCGTTGCGGGTGTCGGAGAAGCTGGGCTACCGACCGGACGGCACGGCCGTGCTGCAACGTCGACCAGGCGAGCGCGCGGTCGAACAGCGGCTGACCGTCGATCCCTCGCAGTTCCGCCGATCCGACTGGGCGGTGCAGGTCCGTGGGCTGCCCGCCTGCCGGGCCTTCTTCTGGCCTTGACCGCAGGGCCCGAACGTGGGGCCGGCGTCGGGTCGGCATGAAGACACGAAGGGCCGTCGCCGGGTGACAGACTCGGCCCGTGGCGTCGACCCCGCGGTCTCCGGAGTCCGGCCATCGGTCCGTCGCCGACCGGGTTCCGGCGCCGGCGCTGTTCCTCGCCTCCGGCCTGACCCAGTACTGCGGTGCCGCCTTGGCCATCGGATTGTTCGCGGTCATTCCGGCCGCTTCGGTCGCCTGGTGGCGGCTGGCGGTCTCTGCGATCGTGCTGCTCGCCTGGCGGCGGCCGTGGCGACAGTCGTGGACCAGGCGGGAACTGGCCGCAGCCGGCCTGTTCGGCGCCGTGCTCGCCACCATGAACGTCGTCTTCTATGTCGCGATCGAGTACCTGCCGTTGGGCACGGCGGTGGCCATCGAATTCCTCGGTCCGGTCGCGGTCGCGGCCGCAACCGGGCGGGGCTGGCGGGACCGGGTCGGCATCGCCCTGGCCGCCGTGGGTGTCGTGCTCTTGGCCGGCGTCCAACTCGAGGGCGGGTTGACCACTGATGTTCTGATCGGCCTGGCAGCCATCCTCGGTTCCGCGGCGGCCTGGGCTGGCTACATCCTGCTGGGCCGACGGTTGGCCGTGAAACGTGACGGGATCAGCGCGCTCGCCGTCGGGATGACGGCCGGCGCACTGCTCTATTCACCGCTGGCCATCGGCGCCGTCGGTCCGATCGTCACCGACGCCGCGCTGATGGCCGCGGTGGTGGGGATCGCGGTGCTCAGCTCGGTCATCCCGTACGCGTTGGAACAGGTGGTGCTGCGGCGGGTCAGCGCGGCCAGGTTCGCGATCCTGCTCGCGCTGCTCCCGGTGACGGCGACCCTGATCGGGGTGGTGTTGCTTTCCCAGCTGCCGACCATCGTCGAGGTGCTCGGGATGGGGCTGATCTGCGGCGCCATCGTGCTGTCGGCGCAGCGCCGGCCGGCCGCCCCGGCACCACCGGTGCAGGACGGCCCGATCCCGCCGATCCCGACCTGACTCCACCGCCGTTGCGCAGGACCGGGTCGTACAGCGGAAGGATCAGCCGAGGTCGTTGACGTCGAAGGTGTTGCAGGCGTTGGCGTCGCCCGACTGGTACCCGGTGAGCAACCACTTCTGCCGCTGCGCGGACGATCCGTGGCTGAACTGCGAGGGATCGACCCGTTGCCCCGCGAGGTTGGTCTGGATGTAGTCGTCGCCGATCGCGCCGGCGGTTTCGATCGCATTGCGAATGTCGGCTTCGGTGATCTCGGTGATCAGCACCTGCCCGCTGGCGTCGGGCACGGTGGTCGCGTGATTGGCCCAGACACCGGCGTAGCAGTCCGCCTGCAGTTCCAGACGCACGGAACCCGATGTGGCGCCGGTCGCGGCGCCCACTCGGTCGCTGGTGCCCAGCAGGTTCTGCACATGGTGGCCGTATTCGTGGGCCAGCACGTAAGCCTGGGTGAACGGGGCATCGTTGGCGCCGAATTTGGTTTTCAGGTCGTCCCAGAACGAGAGGTCGATGTAGACCATCTGGTCGGGCGGACAGTAGAACGGTCCCATTCCGGCCGACCCGGTTCCGCAACCGGTGCGGGTGGACCCGTTGAAGAACACCGTGTCGGCCTCCCGGTAGGTGGTCCCGGAGCCGGCCAAGGCGTCCGTCCAGAATCCCTGCACGGAGTTGATGACGGCGACAACGGCGCAGTCCTCGTTGCTGTTGGCGTCGGCGCCGGTTTGGCACTGGGCCGCCAACTGACCGTTGTCCACCGTGGCGTTGCCGGTGGTGCCCTCGAGCAAGCCGGCCGTGCTGCTGCTGGTCGAACCGCTGCCGCTGAAGGCATTGAACAGAAACAGGGCGGCGACGATCAGCAGACCGAGACCGCCACCGCCGATGGCCAGGCCGCCCTTGCCGCCGGGCATACGGCCGAGCCCGCCGCCGGACATGCCGCCGCCGCCGCCCCCGCTGCGTCTGTCCTGCACCTGGGAGGTGTCCAGACGGGCGTTGGGATTGAACTTCATCGTTGAACCCCCCGCGAACTCGAACGCTCGGGGCACCGGGACGGGAACCCGGAATCACTGTAAGCGTGCGGGAGCTGAATGCGCCGCGCGGCGGCTCGGCGATCGATAGGCGGGCCGGGCATGAGGGAGCCGCTGCGATGTTGCCATGTGAGAAAGATTGCGCAATGTGCAAGTTGTGGTCTACAGTACGGGGCATGAGTGTTGCGACAGGGACCGTGGGCAGTGCTGCGTCCATCGGTGCCGGGCGAGCAATCGGCGATTCCGAGACCGCGCGCGTCGGCCTGCGGGAGCGGAAGAAGGACGCGACCAGGCGAGCGCTCGCCGAGGCTGCCCTGGATCTCGCGGTGGCCCGGGGCTACGCGGCCGTGACGATCGCCGACATCACCGACGCGGTGGGGGTTTCCCGGCGCACCTTTTCGAACTACTTCGCCGGCAAGGCCGAATGCGTCGCGGCCGTCATCGAGGGCTGGTTCGACGACATCGTCGACACGATCCGCTGGGCGCCGGTCGACAGCCGGCTGGAGACGTTGCTCTTCGACGCGCTCTCCCGCTTCGCCGCCGACCTGCCGGAGCGCTGGGACAGGTTCTACGGACTGTTCCACGACGAACCGGAATTGAAGGCGATGGCCGACGCGATGGACGAGCAGAGTTGTGCCGAGCTGGCCGTCGTCATCGCACCCCGGTTGGGGATGGCCGCTGACGACATCCGGGTGCGGATGCTCGCAACGTTCGGCTGTTCGGCCGGCCGAACATGCCTGGAGGACTGGGTGCTCCGCGGAAGACCCGACGGGGCACTGAGTTTCCAGACCCAACTGGAGCTGGCCTTCTCGATCATCGATCTGGCAGCGCTCGGCGCTCCGAGGGTCGTCGCCGACTCCTGACCGACCACCTGCCCACACTCCGTCTCACTGTCACCACCCCAGACCTTCAACGCCGCGATCCGTCCGGCGACCGATAGCCAGGAGATCTCATGGCCACGCTGCTCTACCGACTCGGACACTTCGCCACCCGCCGCCGATGGGCGGTGTTGATCGTCTGGCTGGCCCTGCTCATCGGACTGGGCGGCGCCGCCGCCGCGTTCTCCGGCACCATGACCTCGTCGTTCACCATTCCCGGCACCCAGGCGCAGGCCGCCCTCGACCAGCTCGGGGAGAAGATCCCCGGCGCCGGTGACGCCACCGGTCGGATCGTTTTCGCGGCGCCAGAGGGCAGCACGCTGGC
>Ga0164307_10000208_pt1 | contig 27352 bp, 26 predicted proteins | sample Whisoiple_243_MG_FD_110214 | JGI IMG/M metagenome (GOLD analysis project Ga0164307, IMG submission 110214) | Soil microbial communities amended with fresh organic matter from upstate New York, USA - Whitman soil sample_243_MG | ecosystem: Environmental > Terrestrial > Soil > Unclassified >...
CGGCACGGTGGTGGAGGGCTCGTCCGCCGTCGACGTCTCCATGCTCACCGGCGAGTCGGTGCCCGTCGAGGTCGCCGCCGGTGACTCCGTCACGGGAGCGACGCTCAACGCGGGCGGCCGGCTGGTGGTCGAGGCCACCAGGATCGGTGCCGACACCCAGCTGGCCCGGATGGCCGCGCTGGTGGAGGAGGCCCAGAGCGGCAAGGCCTCCGCCCAGCGGCTCGCCGACAGGATCTCCGCGGTCTTCGTACCCGTCGTCATGGTGCTGGCGCTCGCGACGCTCGGCTACTGGCTCGGTTCGGGCGCCGGACTCACCGCCGCGTTCACCGCGGCCGTCGCCGTGCTGATCATCGCCTGCCCCTGCGCGCTCGGCCTGGCCACACCCACCGCTCTCCTGGTCGGCACCGGCCGCGGTGCCCAGCTCGGCATCCTGATCAAGGGACCGGAGGTCCTGGAGAACACCCGCAAGGCCGACACGATCCTCCTCGACAAGACGGGCACCGTCACCACCGGCCGTATGACGCTGATGGAGGTCCACACCGCCGGATCCACGGACGAGACCGAAGTGCTCCGTCTCGCGGGTGCGTTGGAGCACTCCTCCGAACATCCGATCGCCCGCGCGGTCGCCGAGGGCGCCGCCGCGACGGTGGGCACACTGCCCGTGCCCGAGGACTTCGCCAACGTTCCGGGCCTCGGCGTGCAGGGCGTGGTCGACGGCCGCGCCGTGCTCGTCGGACGCGAGAAACTGCTGGGCGCATGGGCCGTCGAACTTCCCGAAGGGCTCAGGGCCGCCAAGGAGGAGGCCGAGAGGAACGGGAGGACCGTGATCGCGGTGGCCTGGGACGGTGAGGCCCGGGCGGTCCTGGAGGTCGCCGACGCGGTCAAGGACACCAGTGCCGAAGCGGTCCGCCGGCTGCGCGCGCTCGGTCTGACACCCGTCCTGCTGACCGGCGACAACAAGGCGGTCGCCGAATCCGTCGCGGCGCAGGTCGGCATCGACGAGGTCGTCGCCGAGGTCCTGCCCCAGGACAAGGCCGACGTCGTCAGGGGGCTCCAGGCCCAAGGGCGCAGCGTCGCCATGGTCGGCGACGGGGTCAACGACGCCGCCGCGCTCGCCCAGGCGGACCTGGGCCTGGCCATGGGGACCGGCACGGACGCCGCCATCGAGGCGGGTGACCTGACACTCGTACGCGGGGACCTGCGGGTGGCCGCCGACGCGATCCGGCTCTCCCGCAGGACACTGGGCACGATCCGCTCGAATCTGTTCTGGGCCTTCGCCTACAACGTGGCGGCCCTCCCGCTCGCCGCGGCCGGGCTGCTCAACCCGATGATCGCGGGCGCGGCCATGGCCTTCTCGTCGGTCTTCGTCGTCGGCAACAGTCTCCGGCTGCGCGGCTTCCGGGCCGCCGGCTGAGGCGTTCCCCTGCCCCCGCACCGGCGTCCGGGAGCCGCGCGTTCCGGGCGTTGCGGTTTGCGTCCCGGGGGGCCGGGGCGGCAGGGTTCGGTGGTGTGGCCACTCTGCTGATCGTGCATCACACCCCGTCCCCCAACTGCCAGGCGCTGTTCGAGGCGGTGGTCGCCGGCGCGACGACGGAGGACATCGAGGGCGTACGGGTCGTGCGGCGGGCCGCGCTCTCCGCCACCGCGTCCGACGTGCTCGCCGCCGACGGCTATCTGCTCGGCACCCCCGCGAACCTCGGTTACATGTCCGGCGCGCTGAAGCACTTCTTCGACCAGGTCTACTACCCGTGCCTGGACACCACGAAGGGCCGGCCCTTCGGCTACTGGGTGCACGGCGGAAACGACGTCACCGGGGCCGTGCGCGGCATCGAGACCATCACGACGGGCCTCGGATGGCGTCGCACGGCCGACGCGGTGACCGTCACGGGCGAGCCGGGCAAGACCGACACCGAGGCGTGCTGGGAGCTGGGGGCGACGGTCGCCGCAGGGCTGATGGACTGACGGGTGTCAGGCGCGGTCGATGTGCACGCTGGTCGACTTCACGCGCGCCGTCGCCTGCATGCCGACCTCCAGCCCCAGCTCCTCCACGGCCTCCCGGGTCAGGAGGGACACGAGGCGGTGCGGTCCCGCCTGGATCTCGACCTGGGCGGCGACGTCACCGAGCTTCACCGCGGTGACGATGCCGGGGAAGGCGTTCCGCGCCGAGGTGTAGGGGGTCTCCTCCTCGCCGGACCCGGCCTGTGCGACCTCGACGGAGAACGCCGCCAGGTCACGGCCGTCGACGAGGCGTCGCCCGCTCTCGTCACGATGCGTCGCGACCCGGCCGGCATCCGCCCAGCGGCGGGCGGTGTCCGGGCTCACGCCGAGAAGACGTGCCGCCTGGCCGATGGTGTAGGACTTCATGGGCGACACCATATGTGGAACGCGCGCGCCGTCCTCACCACGCGCGCACACCCCCGGCGCCGGGACGGCCTGGACGGCTTTGCGCCAACTCCGGGCACCGGCCCCACCCGTGCGACCCGCTGCCCCAGGGCCACCGGGCGGTATGCGGGCCACGCGCGGAAGCCGGCACGATGCCGCCGACGGCCTGGATGACCGCAGGTGGGAGCTGTCCTGAGGACGTCCGCGGCCTCGGGTGAAGCGGGTGTGACCATCTCGGCCATCTTTAAAGCAGTTGCTTGACCGGGCTGCGGGGGCCGGATTGCCTGGACCTCCGAGACGCCTTCGAGCGAGGAGCCGGCGAATGGAACGCACGGCGCGGGCCGAACAGGCCGGCGGTACCAGGGAACGGATCCTGAACGCCGCCGAGCGGCTGTTCGCCGAGCACGGGGTCTACGCGGTGTCCAACCGGCGGGTCAGCGAGGCCGCACAGCAGGGCAACAACGCGGCGGTCGGCTACCACTTCGGGACGAAGGCCGACCTGGTGCGCGCGATCGCCCGGAAGCACAGCCGGCAGATCGAGGAGACCCGCGAACGCCGGCTGGCCCGGATCCAGGACCCCTCGGACATAGGGGAGTGGGTGGCCTGCCTGGTGCGTCCCACCACCGAGCATCTGGCCGCCCTCGGCAGCCCCACCTGGTTCGCGCGGTTCTGCGCCCAGGTCATGACCGACCCCGCGCTGCAGGACATCATGGCCGAGGAGTCGCTCGCCTGCCCGCCGACCCTGCGGGCCCTCGAAGGGCTCAACCGCTGCCTGCCCGACCTGCCCGCCGACGTCCACGTCGAGCGGGCCGCCATGTCGACCAACCTGATCCTCCACACCTGCGCGGAGCGTGAACGCGCCCTCGCCGCGCACACCTCCACAACGCGCGCGAACTGGCACGACACCGCCACCGGTCTGATCGACGCCGTCGTCGGACTCTGGACGGCACCGGTCACGCCCCGGCGCTGATCCCTCCGCTCCACCCCGGCCCGTCCACCCTGTCCCCCATCCGTGCTCCGGCGGCCCGATCCGGGCTGTCCCGAGCCGAGAACAGAGGCTCCACGACCCCCTCCCGCGTTCTCGTCGTCGGTGCGTCCGCCGCCGGGCTGGCCACCGCGGAGGCACTGCGCCGCAAGGGATACCGCGGCACGCTGACGCTGCTCGGCGACGAACCTCATCCGCCCTACGACCGCCCGCCCCTCTCCAAGCAGGTACTGGCCGGCAGCAGGACCCCCGACACGACCCGGCTGCGGACCCCCGAAGTACTGGCGGCCCTGGACGCCGAACTGCTCCTCGGCGACCCGGCGGTCCACCTCGACCCCCGGACCCGCACGGTGCGGACGGCGTCCGGGCGCGAACTGGGCGCCGACGCGGTCGTCGTCGCCACCGGACTACGGGCGAGGACCCTCCCCGGCACCGACGCCGAGGGCGTGCACGTCCTGAGGACGCTCGACGACGCCCTCGCGCTGCGCTCCGGACTGCTGGCCGCGCGGCGGCTCGTCGTGGTCGGAGAGGGGGTGCTCGGCTGCGAGATCGCCGCCACCGCCCGCTCCATGGGCCTCGACGTCACCCTGGCCGGCCCCCGGCCCGGACCCATGCTCGCCCAGTTCGGACCCGTGGTGTCGGAACTGCTCGCCGCGCTGCACACCGCCAACGGCGTACACCTGCGGCTGGGCCACGCGGTCACCGGACTGACCACCGCCGAGGGCCGGGTCACCGGGGTGCGTCTGGACACGGACGAGGTGCTGCCCGCCGACGTGGTGGCCGTCGCCATCGGGGGAGACCCCGCCACCGGCTGGCTGGCGGACAGCGGGCTGCGCATCGAGAACGGCCTCGTCTGCGACGCGCGCTGCCGCGCGGCGGAGGGCGTCTACGCCGTCGGGGACGTGGCCTCCTGGCACCACGAACTCTTCGACGCCCCGATGCGCCTGGAGAACCGTACGAACGCCACCGAGCAGGCCGTCGCCGTCGCCGCGAACATCCTCGGCGCCGACCTGCCCTACGTCCCCGTGCCCTACTTCTGGACCGATCAGTTCGACGCCCGGATCCAGGCCCACGGCCGGCTCGGACCGGACGCCGGGGTGACCGTCGTGGAGGGCGATCCGGAGACCGGACGTTTCGTCGCCCGCTACGAGCGCGACGGCAGGGTCACGGGAGTCCTCGGCTGGAGCATGCCCAAGCAGGCGCGACTGCGCCGCCAGGAGATCGGCGGCCCGGTCCCGTCCCTCGAACCGTCGGCGCCGTGACCCCGGCCGACGGCACGTCAGCCACCCGCACGAGGAAGTGAGGAAGCGATGACCAGCACGGTACGCACGGGAGGGGCGCAGGCGCCCTCGGCCCCGGAATTCCCGATGCCCAGGGCCGAGGGCTGCCCGTTCGACCCGCCGCCCGCCCTGAAGAAGGAGCAGGAGCAGGGTCCGCTCAGGAAGGTCCGGCTCTGGGACGGGACCACACCCTGGCTGGTCACCCGCTACGCCGACCAGCGCGCCCTGCTGGCCGACCCGAGGACCAGCGCCGACATCACCCGCCCCGGCTACCCCAGTTCCGCGCCGGTCCGGGGGTCGAGCTTCGGCTTCATCCTCATGGACGATCCCGAACACGCCCGCCAGCGCCGCATGGTCACGGCTCCCTTCACGATCAAGCGGGTCGAGGCGATGCGTCCGGCCGTCCAGAAGATCGTGGACGGTCTGATCGACGACATGCTGGCAGGCCCCCCACGGGCCGACCTCGTCCAGGCGTTCGCCCTCCCCGTCCCGTCGCTCGTGATCTGCGAGCTGCTCGGAGTCCCCTACGCCGACCACGACTTCTTCCAGGAGAACAGCAAGATCCTCATCAGCCGCAGCGCGGCACCCGAGGAGCGGGGCGCGGCCCACGCCAAGCTGATCGGCTACCTGGACGAGCTGATGGGCCACAAGATCGCCCGGCCCGCCGACGACCTCCTGTCAGGGCTCGGCACCCGCGTCGGGGCCGGGGAACTGTCGCGCCGGGAGGCGGCGGAGACGGGCGTACTCCTGTTGATCGCGGGACACGAGACCACCGCCAACATGATCGCTCTCGGCACCCTCGCGCTGCTGGAGCACCCCGACCAGCTCGCCCTCCTCCGCGACTCCGACGACCCGAAGGCGGTCGCCGGCGCGGTGGAGGAGCTGCTGCGCTACCTCAACATCACCCACGGGGGCCGCCGCCGCGTGGCCGTCGAGGACATCGAGATCGGCGGCGAGGTCATCCGGGCCGGTGAGGGGATCATCGTGCCCAACGACATCGGCAACCGTGACCCCGAGGTCTTCGCCGACCCCGACCGGCTCGACCTCGGGCGGGACGCACGGCGTCACGTCGCCTTCGGTTTCGGCGTCCACCAGTGCCTCGGGCAACCGCTGGCCCGCATGGAGCTGCAGGTCGTCTACAGCACCCTCTACCGGCGGATCCCCACCCTCCGCCTGGACGCCGGCCTGGAGGACCTGTCGTTCAAGCACGACGGTGCCGTGTACGGCGTGTACGAACTGCCCGTGGCCTGGTGACCTCCCGGTCACCGGCCCCGCCGCTCGGCGGACCTCGCCACGGAGCACCACCCCCACCCCCCGCACACATCACGACCGAGGAGTGCCCATGAAAGTGACTCTCGACCAGGACAAGTGCGTCGCGTCGGGCCAGTGCGTCGTCGCCGCGGACGATGTGTTCGACCAGGACGACGACGGCATCGCCGTGCTGCTCGACCCCACCCCGCCGTCGGACCGGGCCGAGGACGTCGAGCAGGCCGCGGCCGTCTGCCCTGCCCTCGCCATCCGCATCCAGGGCTGACGCGAGGGGGATCCCCTCGCTCATCACCGCGGGGAGGACACGGGCCCGGTCCCGCCGGACGAGCCGTCGTCCGGCGGGACCGGGCCCGTACGGCGCGGTGCGCCCGACCCGCGTCCTCCTCCGCGTGCAGCCGTCCGAGCCGACGGCACGTCTGAGGCGTCCGTGCGGGCGCCCCGACCCGGCGACGGCCGGATCGAGCGGCCAGGGTCCACGGTCCGCCGCACCCGCTGATCACCGGGCCGGGCCGGACCACTCCGGCCGAGCAGTGGCTCACCGGCCGGACGGCCCCTCTGCGGGCGGCCCTCGGCACCGCGCTCGATCTGCCGCGCCCGGCGGCCGCCACGCCGCCTCCCTCCGCGTCCCGACGGGCGGGCCGGGGCCCACGTACGCGTCCCGGGCCTGAGCGCCGCACGGGCGCGGCTCCACTCAGTGCGGTTTCCAGCTGAGCTTGCCGCCTCCCACCCAGCGGACCGCGGCCGGGTCGTCGAGGTCGTGGACCGGGATCCCGGCCGTCGCGGCGGCGATCAGCACGTCCGTCATGGCGGTCGCGCTCCCGATGACCTCTCCGTCGATCTCCACCACACGGAAGGGCGGATCCCCCGGCTGGACGGGCAGGACGGTGATCCGCGGGGCCGAGGCGTGTGGGTTCTCAGTCATGGCCGATCGGTTCCACGCCGGTCTTCCCGGTATGCGCGACGGCCTCAGTGTGAGTCGTATGCCCGTTTTAGTACGTTTTTAGAATTTAATCCCGTAATCCATAAAAGGCCATTTCATGTGACCTGAACCCCTTCGCGTCGGAGCAAATCGCCCGAATCGGACGCCGTGACCAGGGTCACTTCATGCCGTCCGGACGCGCGGGGGCGACGGGCGGTTCCCTTCTGTGCCAAGAGAAATGGCCGGGGTGATGTGGGGTGGATTACATGAATTCCCAAAAATTGATCTTGCGAATGAATTGTGATCACCGAACCAGGCTTGTTCCTTTCCCTATTTCTCGCCTACGGTCACCATCACTCCGGGCGGAACGCCGAATCCTGCCGCCGCCCGATTACCCGACCACTTCTCGTACGGCAGGAGCGGGGGACCCAAGTAAGTGCCGATCCGGTTTCCGGAGCGGCTCGGGGTGAAGTCGCATTTGTGTGCGACCGGGCATCTCCAGCCCGAACCCGACAGCTCACTTCGCAGGCGACGGAGAGGAATTCAGCATGCCCGAAAACGGTAAGCACCGTCGTTTCAGGACCAGTTCGCTCACCCGCGGCATCATCGCCGTGACCACGGGTGGAGCCGCCCTGGCTCTCCCCGTGATCGGTGCGACCGGCGCCTTCGCGGCCCCGGCCCCGACGGCCGCCGTCGAAAAGGCTGCGACGTCGACTGCCGCGTCCGGCAAGGGAATTGCCGCGCAGAAGTCCGAGTCCACCAGCTATTCCGTGATCTTGGGTGACACCCTCGCCAAGATCGCTCGCGAGCATTCCGTCAACGGTGGCTGGAAGGCCCTGTACGAGGACAACCAGAAGGCTGTCGGCGGAAACCCGGACCTGATTCACCCCGGTCTGAAGCTGACGATCGGCGCCAAGGCCGACAGCAAGCCGGAGAAGGCCGAATCCAAGGCCTCCACCACGTCCGACCGTGCCGAGAAGGGCGCCGACCGCGCCGACCGCTCGGAGCGCACGAACACCTCGCTCGCCGCGGAAGGCGCTCCCGCCGCCGAGGCCGCCCCCGCCGCCGAGTCGGTCAGCTACACGAACGACCTCGACGGCTGGATCAAGGAGTCGCTCGCCGTCATGGCGGAGCACGGCATCCCCGGCACCTACGAGGGCATCCACCGCAACATCATCCGTGAGTCCGCCGGTGACCCCCAGGCGATCAACAACTGGGACATCAACGCGATCAACGGCGTCCCGTCCAAGGGCCTGCTCCAGGTCATCGACCCGACCTTCCAGGCCTACCACGTGCCCGGTACGTCGATGGACAGCTACGACCCGGTCGCCAACATCACTGCCGCGTGCAACTACGCGGCGGACAAGTACGGTTCGATCGACAACGTCTTCGGGGCCTACTGAGTCCTCGCCCAGGCGAAGCCTCCGGCACGCGGGTGTGTGACGGAGGGACAGGAATGAAGCGGGTGGTACGGGTTCGGCGGAACCCGTACCACCCGCTTTCCGTCGTCCGGGCCGTCCTTGCCCGAGGCCGCCGCATCACGGGGTCGCGGCGGAAGGGGCGGGTGACGTCCCTGCGGCAGGCCCCGGCGGTGGCGGGCTGACTGGTCTCGTACAGGTTCGTCGTCCATACTGCCCGCCGTGGAGCAGCGTATAGATTCGAACACGAAGCCCGAGTTCGCCGCGGGGACAGACCCGGCGTACATCCCCGGCCTGACGGCCCCTGCCCCCGCGCGGACGGAGGCGGAAGCGGAGAAGGCGGAGCCCGAGGAGATCCGGGACGCCGAGCCTGCGGAAGCGCCCTCCGAGGGAGTCGCGGACGAGGCCGTGGACGACGCCACGGCAGCGGCCGACGCGACCCCCGGCGCCGACGTGGAGCCCGAGGGTGCCGAGACGGCCGGCGCCGGCGGGAAGGCCGGAGGCGAGGACGGCCCCGTCTTCGAGGTCAGTGACCGACGCGGGTCCATCAGGTTGGACGCCGAAGGTGTCCGCTTCCGCCTGGACGACCAGGAGGCGGAGTTCGACTGGTCCGAGATCGGCGCGGTCGAGGTCAGGACCGGACGCTTCGGACGCCGGTTCACCGTGACCGTCCACCTGTCGAGCCGCCGGTGGTTCAACGCCGAGGTCGAGGCCGGGTCCCGCGGCGACCTCAAGACCTGGACCGCGGAGTTCGACGAGGCGCTGGACGCCTACTTCGAAGAGGCCTGACCTCCACGGTCACGGCCGCGCACCGGGCCGGACGACGGACGCGCCCGGCCGACGGATCCCGATCCGCCGGCCGGGCCGCCCGCCGGCCCGGTGCTCGGCCTGTCGTGAGACCTCAGGCCCCGGCGGTCGTGCCGAGCACCACCGACCGGGTGAGGTGGCGCGGCTGGTCGGGGTCGAGCCCCCGCGCGGCCGCGCGCGCGATCGCCAGACGCTGGACCCTGACCAGGTCGGCCAAGGGGTCCAGGCCGCTCTCCACCCAGCGGGCCCCGGTCGCCCGCACCTGTTCCCGCAGCCCCTCCGGGGCGTCGCCGAACATCCAGGTCGCGGTTCCGGCCGTGGCGATGCTGATGGGGCCGTGGCGGTATTCCATCGCCGGGTACGACTCCGTCCAGGACAGGGACGCCTCCTTCATCTTGAGGGCCGCCTCGTTGGCGAGCCCCACCGTCCAGCCCCGGCCCAGGAAGCTGAACTGCTCGCATTCCACCAGGCCTTCGGGCAGCGGCTCCGCCAAGGCGGTCTCCGCGTCCCGCACGACGTCGTCCGTGTGCAGCCCGAGGTGGGCGCGGAACAGGGTCAGCGCGGTGGTCGCGAACCTCGTCTGGACCACGGACCGCTCGTCGGCGAAGTCGAGCACGACCACGTCGTCGGCGGCGTCCATCACCGGGGTCCGCGGGTCGGCGGTCACGGCGACGGTCCGGGCGGTGCCCCGGAGCCGGCTCAGCAGGTCGAGGACCTCGGTGGTCGTCCCGGAACGCGTCAGCGTGACGACCCGGTCGTACGCGCGCCCGAAGGGGAACTCCGAGGCGGCGTACGCGTCCGACTCGCCCTGTCCGGAGGCCTCGCGGAGGGCGGCGTACGCCTGCGCCATGTAGTACGAGGTCCCGCAGCCGACGACGGCGACGCGCTCACCGGTGACGGGCAGGGCCGCCTTCCGGTCGGCGGCCACCTCGGCCGCGCGGCGCCAGCACTCCGGCTGGCCTGCTGTCTCGGTCTCGACATGCGACATGTCCGCACTCCGCTTCCGCTGCTGCTCGCACCTGGTGGGGCGAGCTGGGTGAAATCGACGCCTGCTTGTTCAATTCTGCATGTTACTCAGGTGATTCGAGCAAGAACAAGCAAAATGCTCCTTGCTCTGCGATCGATATGGCGGCTGTTTTCGGCCATGCTCGGTGGGTGATCGGCTCAATCAGGTTCCGCCGCCGTGACGTGGGTACTCCCTCGCCATCCGGAAACCTGCTGGAAACATGTCGCACAAAAGACGCAAAATCGCCCACGGGGGCGATCTTCGGCAACCCCGGACGGTCACCGCCGGGTGGAGAGCCGTGCGGGAGAAGGTCGGTATCGCGCCATCGATGCGGAGTACTGGCCGAGTTCGAACGCGCGGTCGGATCCAGGTCGGCATAATCACCCCATGTCGATCACGGGTGGGGACGTCGTTGACCTCGGCAGGGGCCTGTACGCCTGGATGCCGCCGAAGCGGGGCTGGGGGCTGGCCAACTGCGGCCTCCTGGTGTCGCCGCGTGGCGCGCTGTGGATCGACACCCCCTACGACCCGGTGCTGGCCGGCCAGTTCCTGGTGGAGAGCCAGAAGCGGCTCCCCGACGGCGTGGACATCGGCCGTGTGATCGTCACCCATGCCAACGGGGACCACTTCTGGGGCGCCGGAGTGCTGCCGGACGCGGAGATCATCGCGACCCGGGAGGCCCGGGAGCACATCCACTACGACCCCACCCCCCAGCAGCAGCACGCCCTGGTGGCCGGAAGTGATCCGTCCACACCGCTCGGTTCCTACCTCGCCCGCCACTTCGGCGGCTTCGACTGGTCCGCCACCGAGGCGGTGCGGCCGACGACGTACTTCACCGGGGAGCTCGAACTGACCCTGGGGGATTTCGCGGTACAGGTGTCGTCCCTGCCGCCCGCGCACACGGCGGGCGACCTCATGGTGTACCTGCCCGCGCAGCGGACGGTGTTCAGCGGCGACGTGATCTTCTCGTCCACCTCCCGGCAGCCCGGGGACCATCCGGTCCACTGGTCGGGGCCCCTGGACAACGTGATCGACGCCTGCGAACGCGTCCTGGCCACCGGGGCCGAGGTGATCGTGCCCGGTCACGGACCGGTGCTCGACCCGGCCGGGGTGCGGGAGCACATGGCCTACCTGGCCTACGTACGCGAGCGTGCCCACAGCCTCCACGCGGCGGGCGTGCCCGCGGTCGAGGCGGCCCGCCGGGTGATCGGTGAGGGCCGCTACCCGGCGCTCGGCCTGCCCGAGCGGCTCGTCGTCACCATCGGAAGCGAGTACCGGCACCTGGACGGCTCGGAACTCCCCGGAGTGCTCCAGGTGATGGCCGACGTGGCGGCCGTGGCCCACGACGTGGCGTGTACGGGCGGGCCCGCGTGACGGCCGGCCGGTGCGGCAGCCGGACGCCCGGCCGGCGCGTGGGCTGCCGGCGCACCCCGACAACAGAGACGCGGTGACGCCGTGCTGGGATGGATCGTGGCCCTGATCGCCGTGGCGGTGGCGACCTCGTCGGCCGTCCGTACGTATCAGGCCAGGCGGGAGGCGTACGGTGCCTCGGCCCGCGCGGAGCTGAACGAGCGGCAGGCCAAGGCGGCCGAGGCCCGCACCCTGGCCCTCACCGAGGAGATCCGCCAGCTCGCCCGCAGGCGGATACCCGCCGCGGCCACCGCCCTGTCCCACCGGACGGCGCCCGTCCCCGGACTGCGGGAGGCCGCCGGCATCGACGGCGAGGCCGCCCGGCTGCTGGGCGAAGCCGTACAGGCCGCCCGCACGGCCGTCCTGGAAGAGCGCGGACGTGTCGACGCGGCGGCGAGATCGGCCATGCGCGGCACCTCGGCGAAGATCCAGTCCCTGCTGAACCAGTCGCAGCACCTGCTGCACGAGCTCCAGCACGAGTACGACGACCCCCGGATCCTGCAGCTCGACTTCCGCAACGAACTGGCCCTGCGCCGCACCCAGGCCACCGCCGTGCTCTGCGACGCCTGGCCCGGTCTCGCCCGGCAGAACTCCTCGCTCGTCGAGATCGTGCTCGGCGCCCAGTCCCGCGTACCGGGGTACGAGCGGATCAAGGTCGCCAACCACCTGCGCCAGGAGAGGCTCGCCCTGGTCGCCCGGGCGGCCGAACCCCTCGCGATCGCACTGGCCGAGCTGCTGGCCAACGCAACCGCCTACTCCCACCCGGACACCGAGGTACCGGTGACGGTCCAGCAGACCGCGGGGCGCGGTGCCCTGATCCTGGTCGACGACGCCGGGATCGGCATGGACGACGACGCTCTGGAACGGGCGCGCACGCTGCTGTCGGGGCCCTCCGAGGTGCTGCTCACCGAGCTGGGGGACCCTCCGCGGACCGGCTTCGCCGTGGTCGGCCGGCTGATCGCGCGCTACGGATTCAGCTGCCACATCGAGTCCTCGCCCTACGGCGGGATGCGTACGATGCTCCGCATACCGGCCCATCTGCTGACCGTGATGGACGACGACCGCACCCTGTCCGTGCTCGCACCGAAACCCGTGCACGCGCGGGGAACCGGAGCCCCCGAGCCCTCCGGACCGCAGGATCCGGCCGCGACCACCGGCCCCGTCGGGCCCTCGCCCGCCGAACCGGTCGCGCCCACATCCGCCGAACCTGCCGAACCCGCCGGGCGCGCCCCGGCCGCCGAGGCCGAAGCGCCTCCGGCAGAGCTGCCCACCCGGCGGCGCAGAGCACGTCGGACGGACTCCCCGGAGCCCTCCACGACCCGGCCGCAGACGGTGGAGGAGCCCACGCTCCGCACGCCCGAGCAGGCCGGAGCAGCCTGGGCCGCCCTCCAGGAGGGCACCCTCAGCGGCAGGAAGGCGCCCGGGCCTCCGGCACAGGCGCCGCCAGCAGCATCCCCATCGGACGACCTAGGAGACGACGAGACGTGAGCACCACCCCCACCGCCGGTGATCTCGCCTGGGTGCTGACCCCCCTGCTGGAGCTGCCCGGCGTCCAGCACGCCGTGGTCGCCACCGGCGACGGGCTCGTCGAGGGCGCCTCGCCCGGCCTGGACCGGGCGTCCGCCGAGCGCGTCGCCGCGATGACGGCCACGCTGCACGCCGCGGCCCGTGCCTTCACGACCGCCTTCACCGAGGCCGAGTCGCCGCGCCTGGCCCAGACGGTCGTGGAGTCCGACCTCGGCTTCGCCATCGTCGTACCGGCCGGGAAGAACACCACCCTGGCGCTCTTCGCCGCGCCCGACGCGCACCTGGGGAACATCGCGTACCAGATGCAGGTGCAGGTCACCGCCCTGACCCGCGCCATGCACGCTCCCACCCGCCAACCGGACGCTGCCACCCGGCCATGACCCCCGGCCCAGGGCGCCGCCTGATTCCCGCCTACCTGGTCACCGGTGGCCGTTCCGCGCCCACCGGCCCCGCGCTCGACCGGCTCGCCGTGCTCATCCGTACGGAGTCGTCACTGCCGCCGGACACCGGTTCGGAGCAGCGCAGGCTGTGTGAACTCCTGGAACCGGGAGCCCTCACCGTCGTCGAATGCGCCGCCCATCTGGAACTGCCGGTCAGCGCGACGGTCTTCCTGGCCACGGACCTCGTGGCCGCAGGACACCTGCACGCTCGACCACCGATCCCCAGCGCCGGCGAGATCGACCGGTCGCTCGTCGAGAGGCTGCTCGTTGGACTCCGTTCCCTCCACTGACCGGGGCGGCATCGGCTACCTGCCGAGCGCCGCCGAGACCCTGATGAAGCTCGTCGTCACGGGTCCCTTCGGCGTGGGCAAGACGACCCTGATCCGCACGCTGTCCGAGATCCCCACGCTGCACACGGAGGAGGCGATGACGCAGTCCAGCACGGGACTGGACGACACCGCCGGGCTCCCGGAGAAGACGACCACCACCGTCGCCATCGACTTCGGCCGGCTGACCGTCCAGGACGACCTGGTGCTCTACATGTTCGGCACGCCGGGCCAGGAGCGGTTCATCCCCCTCTGGGAGGACATCGCGCGCGGTGCGCTCGGGGCCCTCGTCATGGTCGACACCCGCCGCCTGGAGGACTCCTTCGCCGTCATGGACATGGTGGAGGAGCAGGGGCTCCCGTACGCCGTGGCCGTGAACCGCTTCCCCGACGCCCCCGCCCATGCGGACGAGGTCCTGCGCAAGCACCTCGACCTCGACCCACGCACCCCGCTCGTGCAGTGCGACGCCCGTGAACGCCGGGGCAGCATCGACGCCCTGATCGCCCTCGCCGAGCACGCGCTGAACAGTCTGCCCGCGTCCCAGGAATCGTCATGACCCCTCCCGTGCCCGGCACCGCCCCCTCGCTCCTCGAACCGCTCGCGCTCTACGGCGCCGGCTTCGCCGCCGATCCGCACGGCCATTACCTGACACTGCGCGCCCAGGGGCCGCTGGCCAGGGTTCGCATCGCCCCCGACGTCGACGCGATGCTGGTCACCGACTACCACGCGGCCGTCGACCTGCTGCGGGACACCGAGACCTTCACCAAGGACCCGCGCGCCTGGCAGGCGGGCGTGCCCGCCGACTCGCCGGTCCTGCCCGTGCTCGGACACCGCCCCACCGCCCTCTTCACCGACGGCGCCGTCCACGCCCGCTACCGCGACGCCATCAACGACACCCTCGCCCTGATCGAGCCGCACCTGCTGCGCGCGGAGGTCGCCCGCGTCGCGCAGCGGCTCATCGCCGGTTTCTCGGCCACCGGCACCGGCGACCTCATCGCCCAGTACGCCCGCGGGCTGCCCCTGCACGTCTTCACGGCCTCCTTCGGCGTGGCCCCCGAGGACACCGAGCGGGTGGTCCGGGGAACGGCCGGGATGATGGACCCGATGGCGGACGCGACGGCGGCCTACGAGGAACTCGTCGGCGTCGTCACCGCGCTCGTGGCCGAACGGCGCCGCCGGCCGGGCCGCGACCTCACCACCTATCTGCTCGCGCATCCGGCAGGTCTCGACGACGACGAGACGGTGCGTCAGATCACGCTCATCATGAGCGCGGGTCACGATCCGACGACCAATCTGATCGGCAACGCGCTCCTGCGGATGCTGAGCGACACCGGATACGGGGGGTCCCTGCACGGCGGCGCCATGACCGCGCACGAAGCGGTGAACGAGGTGCTCTGGCGGGATCCGCCGCTGGCCAACATGGGGGCCCACTTCCCGCGCCACGACACGGAGTTCCACGGTGTCCCGCTGCGCGCCGGGCAGCTCGTACTGGTCTCCTTCGCCGCCGCCAACACGCAGTCGCCGCCGTCCTTCACGGACCCCGCGGTGCGTTCGGGGGACGGCGCCCACCTGGCGTGGTCGACGGGACCGCACCGGTGCCCGGCCAAGCAGCCCGCCCTCCTGATGGCGATGACCGCGATCGAGCAGCTCACCAGCCAGCTCTGCGATCTGGAACTGGCAGTCGAACCGGACGCGCTGGTGTGGCGACCGGGCCCCTTCCACCGTGCCCCGGCCCATCTCCCGGTGCGCTTCACTCCGCTCGACGCGGTACCCGAACCGGCCGGTCCGAACGTCTGAGCGGTCATGGATCTCCTTCCGAACCGTGTCGGTGGTACGCCGAACGGGTGAGGGACGAGAGAATTGCCCGATGAACAGCGAGCGCAGCCGGCGCACAGCCAACCGGCATACGGACGGGGTGGTCCTGTGAGCAGGTACGACAGGTACGACAGATACGACCCCACCGACGAACAGTGGGAGGGGCTCGCGCAGGTCGTACCCCTGAGGGGCCGCAACGAATGGCCGTCACGGGTCGACCACAGGGCGGTCCCCGAACAGCGGGGGGCGGCGGAGCAGCGACGCCTGGTCGTCCTGCGGGTCCAGGTCTTCGCGGACGCGCGCGAGGTGGCCGAATACCTGGTGGCGCAGATTCCGGTCCTGCTGGACCTGACCGGCGCCGAGACCGATGTGGCCAAGCGGATCCTGGACTTCAGCAGCGGCGTGGTCTTCGGGCTGGGCAGCGGGATGCACCGGGTGGACCGCAACGTCTTCCTGCTCGCGCCGGTCGGCATGGAGGTCGAGGGGGTCACCGCGGCGGGCGTACCTCAATCGTAGGAAGGCCGTGCGGGCGGAACGGTTCGCCGCCCACGGCCGTGCGTACGGTCCGCTCATGACTGTGATCTCCTCCGTACCGACGGCTCCGTCGCCGTCGGGCGCGGCCCGCCCGGCACGTCCCCTCGTCGGCGAACTCCGGCTCGACGCCTTCGCCTCGCACCGCCGCACCGTCATCCCGCTCGGGCCGCTCACGCTGCTCGCCGGAGGCAGCGGCACCGGGAAGTCGACCGCCCTGCGCGGATACGAGGCCCTCGCCCGGCTGGCCGCCGGCGATCCGCTGGAGGACGTCTTCTCCGAACCGGGGGCATGGGTACCGGAGCGGGCGGAGGCCGACGCGCAGGGGCGGCGCGGATTCAGGCTCGGCTGCACGGTCGAGGGCCCGGCCGGCCCGGTGAGGCTGGACCTCGCCGTGCAGGCCGAGCCCGCCCTCCGCATCGTGGGCGAGCGGCTGACGGGCGGCGGGGAGACCCTGTTGGCCACCGCGCTGAGGGACCCCCGCCGCTCCCACGTCCAGGCCGCCTGGCACACCGCGGGAGCCGTGCCGGTGACACGGGCTCCCCTTCCCGACGACCGGCTCGGCACGGCGCTGCTGCCGCTGCGCGTCGCGGGGACCACCGCCGGGCAGCTCAGGGTGCTGGCCGCCGCCGAACAGGTGGTGGTGGCCCTGCGCTCCGCCTTCGTCTGCGACCCTCGGCCGTGGCGGATGCGCGCGGCGGTGCCGGTGGGGGAGGGGCAGCTCACCTCGAGCTGCGACAACCTCGCCGACGTCCTCCACCGCACCCGAGGCCTGTGCGCCCAGCGGCACGCGAGACTTGTCGCCGCGGCGGACACCGGGTGCGCGGGACCGGTGACGGGACTGACCGCCGATCGTCTTCGGGACGGCACCGTGCGCGCCCTGGCCGGGCGGGGCCCGGGCCGCAGTACACCCCTCGGCCGCCTGGGCGACGGCGAACTCCGCTATCTCGCCCACGCCCTGGTGCTGCTGACCGGCCCGCAGGTGCTGGGGGTGGACCCGGCGGTGGAGGTGCCGGACGCCATGCAGGCCCTCACGGTCCTGGCCGACGGGCTCGACCGGGATCTGGACGCGCGGCAGACCCGGGCGCTGCTGGCTCTCGCGGCGTCGGTCTGCGCGGACGGACACGTGCGCCTGCTGGGGACCGTCGGCGAGGCTGCAGCCGCGACGGCCCGGGGGACGGCCGGTACGACGGTGGTAGACCTGGGGCCGTGACGGATCTGGATATTGCGCTACTGCAGCGGCGACTGGCCGACTTCGCGGCGTCCCGGCACTGGGAGCCCTACCACACCCCCAAGAACCTGTGCGCGGCGCTGAGCGTGGAGGCTTCCGAACTCCTGGAGATCTTCCAGTGGCTGACACCGGAGCAGTCGGCGAGGGTGATGGAGGACGAGGACACCGCGTTCCGTGTCACGGACGAGGTCGCGGATGTGCTCGCTTATCTGCTGCAGTTCTGCGAGGTGTTGGGTGTCGACGCGCTGGCGGCGCTCTCGGCGAAGATTGACCGGAATGAGGCGCGTTTCCCGGTGCCGGACGGCGTCGAGCCGTCAGGTCGTCACTCTTCGGAGTGATCGACTTATCCACAATCGACTTCCTGTCCACAGATTTCCGATTTCCTCTGGCATTCGTGTGCCATGACCCTCACTGTGGGTAATGAAGAGGTGAGCGGGTTCTTTGTACGGGTGGTCTCGGCGACGGGGGAATCGCATGGAAGCGGAGCGACTGATCGCGGCGGGCCGGAGCGCGCTGGCGGGGAGCCGGGGAGTGCCGGCCGTCATGGCGGAGGCCTGGCAGGCCCAGGCGCTCGCCCGGGCGGTGGGCGGGCAACTGGCCCGGTACGGCCCGGCGGAGTTACGGACGGACGCGCGCGGACTCAGCGAGACATGCGCCCTGGGCAGTGCCGTGCTCGACCACCCGATGGTTCCGGCGGGGGGAGTGAGGGCGTCGCAGTTGACCGAAGTGGCCCATGTGGCACGGGCCTTGGCCGCTCTCGCGCTGCTCCTCGGTGAGGCGGGCATCGCCCTCGTGGGCGTCGCCTGCGGGACGGAGGAGGAAGGACTGTACTGGCAGTGCATCGAGTCGATAGACGCCGTCGACGAATCCGTGGACCGGGTGCAGAGCATGCTGAGACGGCTTGCCGAGCAGGAGCGCGAGCGTGACCGGCCGCCGGAACGGGAGCGGGACGGCCCGTTCGGAGTGGTTCACGGGCCGGCGGGTTTCGTCGCGGGTCAGCCGTGAGCGGGTCCGCGGCCAGGTGACCGCCGGCGGAGAGCCGGCCGGGGATTCGCCGGGGGCCGGTCCCGAGGCGTAGCGGGAGAGGCGGGGGACGGCCCTCACAGGCGGAGAGGGGAGGGGAGACGAGGTGCGGCGGCTTCGAAGGTGCAGGATGGAGACATGGATCTTCGAATCTTCACCGAGCCCCAGCAAGGGGCGAGCTACGACACCCTGCTCACCGTCGCCAAGGCCACCGAGGACCTCGGCTTCGACGCCTTCTACCGGTCCGACCACTATCTGCGCATGGGATCCGGCGACGGCCTGCCCGGCCCGACCGACGCGTGGATCACCCTGGCCGGACTGGCCCGTGAGACCAAGCGGATCCGTCTCGGCACCCTGATGACGGCGGGCACCTTCCGTCTGCCGGGGGTGCTTGCCATCCAGGTGGCCCAGGTCGACCAGATGTCCGGCGGCCGGGTCGAGCTGGGTCTGGGGGCCGGCTGGTTCGAGGAGGAGCACAAGGCGTACGGCATCCCCTTCCCGAAGGAGAAGTTCGGCCGGCTGGAGGAGCAGCTGGCGATCGTCACGGGCCTCTGGGAGACCGAGACCGGCAAGACGTTCAGCTACGACGGGACGTACTACCAGCTCACGGACTCGCCGGCCCTTCCCAAGCCCGCCCAGGCCAAGGTGCCTGTCCTGATCGGCGGACACGGCGCGGTCCGCACCCCGCGTCTCGCCGCGCGTTACGCGGACGAGTTCAACATCCCCTTCGCCTCGATCGAGGACAGCGAGAAGCAGTTCGGCCGGGTCAGGGACGCCGCGGTGGCGGCAGGCCGCGCGCCTGACGACCTCGTCTACTCCAATGCCCTGGTGGTGTGCGTCGGGAAGGACGACGCGGAGGTGGCACGGCGTGCTTCCGCCATCGGCCGGGAGGTCGAGGAGATCAAGGCGAACGGGCTGGCGGGATCGCCCGACGAGGTGGTCGAGAAGATCGGCCGCTACGCCGCCATCGGGGCCTCGCGGATCTACCTCCAGGTCCTGGACCTGGACGACCTGGATCATCTGGAACTGATCTCGTCGCGCGTCCAGTCACAGCTGGCCTGAGGCAGAGGCCCGCGTGATCCGCCGGCCGTCGTACCGACGGCGACCGGCGGGCCGGAGCCGACGGGTCGGTGCAGGCGGCAGGCGGCAACAGGCAGGACGGGATCGCGGGAGCGCGGGACCGACTGCGGTCAGCGGACAGCGAAGGAGCAGTGGTGCACACCGTACGGACACCGGAGGCCCGGCCCCGACGTACGCTCGGCCAGGCGCTCGCCGAGGGGACCGTCCTGCTGGACGGCGGCCTCTCCAACCAGTTGGAGGCCCAGGGGTGCGATCTGTCCGACGCGCTCTGGTCGGCCGGACTGCTGAGCGATGAGCCCCGGCAGATCGAGGCCGCCCATCGCGCGTACGCACGGGCGGGTGCCCAGGTGCTCATCACCGCGAGCTACCAGGCCACCTTCGAAGGGTTCGCGCGGCGCGGGATCGGGCGGGCCCGGGCGGCGGAGCTGATGGCCGGCAGCGTGGAGCTGGCGCGCCGGGCGGGGGCGGACACGGGGCGTGAGTCCTGGGTCGCCGCCTCGGTCGGTCCGTACGGGGCGATGCTCGCGGACGGCAGCGAGTACCGCGGCCGGTACGGGATGACCGTCCGGGAGCTGGTGCGCTTCCACCGGCCCCGGGTGGAGACACTGGCCGCGGCGGGGCCCGACGTACTGGCCCTGGAGACGGTGCCGGACGCCGACGAGGCCGAGGCCCTGCTCCGCGCGGTCCAGGACCTGGACGTGCCGGTCTGGCTCTCGTACAGCGTGGCGGGGGACCGGACCAGGGCAGGCCAGCCCCTGGCGGAGGCCTTCGGGCTGGCCGCCGGCATCGACCAGGTGGTGGCGGTCGGCGTGAACTGCTGCGACCCCGCCGACGCGGACCGCGCGGTGGAGGTGGCGGCCGCGGCCACCGGCAAGCCGGTCGTCGTCTACCCGAACAGCGGTGAGGAATGGGACGCCGACGGACGGGACTGGACAGGGAGAAGCACGTTCGAACCGGGCCGCGTGCGGCACTGGCGGAACGCGGGCGCACGACTGGTCGGCGGATGCTGCCGGGTGGGGCCCTCGGACATCGAGGCGCTGGGGGCCCGGCTGCGGACTCCGACAGCGTGAAAACTCCTGGTGGGAGATGGATCGCCGGACCATACTCGGACACGTGTTCCTGACTATCAGCACGACCGGCACCCCTGAGCGCCCCGCCACCGATCTCGGCTACCTGCTGCACAAGCACCCCGACAAGGCGCAGACGTTCTCCACCGCGCACGGCACCGCGCACGTCTTCTACCCGGAGGCGACCGCCGAGCGCTGCACAGCCGCGCTGTTGCTGGAGGTGGATCCGGTGGCGCTGGTCAGGCGCGGCAAGGGCAAGGGCCGCGGCGGGGCCCCCGACGCGGCACTCGCGCAGTACGTCAACGACCGGCCGTACGCGGCGTCCTCGCTGCTCTCGGTCGCGATGACGACGGTGTTCAAGTCCGCACTGAACGGGGCCTGCCGGGCCCTGCCCGAACGGGCCGGGGAAGCGCTCCCGCTGCGGATCGAGGTTCCCGCACTGCCTGCCCGCGGGGGCGCGGAGCTCGTGCACAGACTCTTCGCTCCGCTCGGCTGGACACACGTCGAGGCCGTGGCCGTGCCGCTGGACGAGCGCTTCCCGGAATGGGGCGACTCGCGCTACGTACGACTGGTGCTGGAGGGCGAGCTGAGGCTCGCGGACGCTCTCCGTCAGCTGTACGTGCTGCTGCCCGTGCTCGACGACGCCAAGCACTACTGGGTCGCACCCGACGAGGTGGACAAGCTCCTGCGGGCCGGGGAGGGCTGGCTGGCGCGGCACCCGGAGCAGCGGCTGATCACCAGCCGATATCTCTCGCGCCGCGGAGGTCTCACCCGGCAGGCGATGGAGCGGCTCGAACTGGTGCGGCTGGCCGAGTCGGACGACCTGGAGGTGGAGAGCGTCGACAACGCCGTGGACGAGACCACCGACACGGAGGAGAAGCCGGTGCCGCTCGCCGAGCGGCGCCGCGACGCGATCCTCGAGGCGCTGCGGGCGGCCGGGGCGAGCCGGGTGCTCGACCTGGGCTGTGGTCAGGGCCAGTTGCTGCAGGCACTCCTCAAGGACGTGCGCTTCACCGAGATCGTCGGGGTCGACGTGTCGATGCGGGCCCTGACCGTGGCGGCCCGCCGGCTGAAGCTGGACCGGATGGGCGAGCAGCAGGCCGGCCGGATCACCCTCCGCCAGGGCGCGCTCACCTACACCGACAAGCGGCTGAAGGGGTATGACGCCGCCGTCCTGAGCGAGGTGATCGAGCATCTCGACCTGCCGCGGCTCCCCGCCCTGGAGTACGCGGTGTTCGGCTCCGCGCGACCGCGCACCGTCCTCGTGACGACGCCCAACGTCGAGTACAACGTCCGCTGGGAGACGCTCCCCGCCGGGCATGTGCGCCACGGGGACCACCGCTTCGAGTGGACCAGGGAGGAATTCCGGGACTGGGCGGGGCAGGTGGCCGGACGCCACGGGTACGCCGTGGCGTTCGTGCCCGTGGGACCGGACGACCCCGAGGTGGGGCCACCGACACAGATGGCCGTGTTCACGATGACCACGGCCCCCGGGACGACGAAGGAGGAGAAGGCCGCATGACCGGTACCTCTCGCACACTGCCCGTGACCGACCTGTCCCTCGTCGTCCTCGTCGGCGCCAGCGGCTCGGGCAAGTCCACGTTCGCCCGCAGGCACTTCAAGCCGACCGAGATCATCTCCTCCGACTTCTGCCGGGGACTGGTCGCCGACGACGAGAACGACCAGAGCGCCAGCGGTGACGCCTTCGACGTCCTGCACTACATCGCCGGCAAGCGGCTCGCCGCGGGCAGGCTCACCGTCGTCGACGCCACCAACGTGCAGCCCGAGAGCCGCAAGCAGCTCGTCCAGCTGGCCCGCCAGTACGACGTGCTGCCCATCGCGATCGTGCTCGACCTGCCGGAAGAGGTCTGCCAGGCGCGCAACGCCACCCGCCCCGACCGTGCGGGCATGCCCCGCCACGTCGTGCAGCGGCACCGCCGTGAGCTGCGCCGTTCACTGCGCGGTCTGGAGCGCGAAGGCTTCCGCAAGGTCCACGTCCTGCGCACCGAGGAGGAGGCCGACACGGCCGAAGTCGTCCTGGAACGCCGGTACAACGACCTGCGGCACCTCACCGGGCCCTTCGACATCATCGGTGACATCCACGGCTGCAGCTCCGAACTCGACACCCTGCTCGGCAAGCTGGGCTACGAGAACGGCTCGCACCCCGAGGGGCGTACCGCCGTGTTCGTGGGGGACCTCGTGGACCGCGGTCCCGACAGTCCCGGTGTGCTGCGCCGCGTGATGTCCATGGTGTCCTCGGGCGACGCGCTGTGCGTCCCGGGCAACCACGAGAACAAGCTCGGCCGTTACCTCAAGGGGCGCAAGGTCCAGCACAGCCACGGACTCGCCGAGACGGTGGAGCAGCTGGAGCGCGAGGACGCGGAGCACCCCGAGTTCCGCGAGGAGGTGGCGGACTTCATCGACGGACTGGTCAGCCACTACGTCCTGGACGGCGGCAGGCTGGTCGTCTGCCACGCGGGGCTGCCCGAGAAGTACCACGGGCGCACGTCGGGGCGGGTCCGTTCGCACGCGCTGTACGGGGACACCACGGGTGAGACCGACGAGTTCGGCCTGCCCGTGCGCTATCCGTGGGCCGAGGAGTACCGAGGCGCGGCCGCGGTGGTCTACGGCCACACGCCGGTGCCCACCGCCTCCTGGGTGAACAACACCCTGTGCCTGGACACCGGTGCCGTCTTCGGAGGGAAGATGACCGCCCTGCGCTGGCCGGAGCGCGAGATCGTCGACGTCCCGGCCGAGCGTGTCTGGTACGAGCCGGTGAAGCCGCTGACCACCGAGGCCCCCGGGGGCAGGGAGGGCCGGCCGCTCGACCTGGCCGATGTGCAGGGCCGCCGCATCGTGGAGACCCGGCACATGGGCCGGGTCTCGGTGCGCGAGGAGAACGCGGCCGCGGCGCTCGAGGTCATGAGCCGCTTCGCCGTCGACCCCCGCCTGCTGGCCTACCTCCCGCCGACCATGGCTCCGACGGCGACCTCCCGCGAGGAGGGCTTCCTGGAGCACCCCGCGGAGGCCTTCGCGCAGTACCGGGCGGACGGTGTCACCAAGGTCGTCTGCGAGGAGAAGCACATGGGCTCGCGCGCCGTGGCACTGGTCTGCCGCGACGCCGGCGCCGCCCGTGAACGCTTCGGCACGGACGGGCCCACCGGCGCCCTGCACACCCGCACCGGGCGGCCGTTCCTGGACGACACCGCGCTCACGGAGGTCCTCCTCGGCCGGCTGCGTGCCGCCGTCACCGCGGCGGGGCTCTGGGAGGAGTGGGACACCGACTGGGTGGTGCTCGACGCAGAGCTGATGCCCTGGTCCCTCAAGGCCGCCGGGCTGCTGCGCTCGCAGTACGCGGCCGTCGGTGCGGCCGCCGGAGCCGTCCTGCCCGTCGCGGACAAGGCGCTGACCGCTGCGGCCGCCCGCGGCGTCGACGTCGGCGAGCTGGCCGGCCGCCAGCGGGAGCGGGCGGAGGACGCGGCCGCCTTCACGGAGGCCTACCGCCGCTACTGCTGGAGCACCGAAGGGCTCGACGGCGTACGTCTGGCACCGTTCCAGATCCTCGCGGTGCAGGGCCGCTCGCTCGCCTCCGTGCCGCACGACGAGCAGCTGGCCTGGCTGGACCGTCTGGTCGAGCACGACCCGACCGGGCTTCTCCAGGTCACCCGGCGCCTCGTCGTCGACACCGGGGACGAGGCCTCCGTGCGCGCGGGCACCGACTGGTGGCTGGAGATGACCGGCCGCGGGGGCGAGGGCATGGTCGTCAAGCCGCTGGGAGCCCTCGTCCGCGACGAGAAGGGCCGGCTCGTCCAGCCGGGCGTCAAGGTGCGCGGCCGCGAGTACCTGCGGATCATCTACGGGCCCGAGTACACGCGTCCGGAGAACCTGGAGCGGCTGCGCTCCCGCTTCCTCGGCCACAAGCGCTCGCTGGCCCTGAGGGAGTACGCCCTCGGCCTGGAGGCGCTGGACCGGCTGGCCGACGGGGAGCCGCTGTGGCGGATCCACGAGGCGGTCTTCGCGGTGCTGGCCCTGGAGTCGGAGCCGGTCGACCCCCGGCTGTGAGGTTCCGACCGGAATCGGGTGGCGGTTCGCAGGGTGAACGGTGCCCCGCGCGGTGAGGATGAGGACATGGGATTCCATGTCGATTCCGAGGCCGGGCGGCTGCGCCGCGTCATCCTGCACCGTCCCGATCTGGAGCTGAAGCGGCTCACCCCCAGCAACAAGGACGCGCTGCTGTTCGACGACGTGCTGTGGGTGCGCCGCGCCAGGGAGGAGCACGACGGCTTCGCCGACGTGCTGCGCGACCGCGGTGTGGAGGTCCATCTCTTCGGTGATCTGCTCAGGGAGTCCCTCGACATCCCGGTGGCGAGGCGCCTCGTCCTGGACCGGGTCTTCGCGGAGAAGGAGTACGGCCCGCTCGCCACCGAGCATCTGCGCGCCGTCTTCGAGGAGCTGTCCGCCGCGGACCTGACCGAGGCCCTGGTCGGCGGGATGACCAAGCGGGAGTTCCTGGAACGGCACGCCGAACCGACCTCCGTCCGCTTCCACGTGATGGATCTGGACGACTTCCTGCTCAGCCCCCTGCCCAACCACCTCTTCACCCGTGACACCTCCGCCTGGATCTACGACGGGGTGTCCATCAACGCGATGCGCTGGCCCGCCAGGCAGCGCGAGACCGTCCACTTCGAGGCGATCTACCGGCACCACCCCCTCTTCACCGGCTCCGAGGCGGGGGTCTTCCACCACTGGTCGGAGGGCCAGGACGACTACCCGTCCACGATCGAGGGCGGCGACGTCCTCGTCATCGGCCGGGGCGCCGTCCTGATCGGGATGAGCGAACGTACGACGCCGCAGGCCGTGGAGATGCTGGCCAGAGGGCTCTTCGACGCCGGGTCGGCCCGGACGATCGTGGCGCTCGACATGCCCAAGCGCCGGGCGTTCATGCACCTCGACACGGTGATGACGATGATCGACGGCGACACGTTCACCCAGTACGCCGGACTCGGCATGCTCCGCTCCTACACGATCGAGCCCGGCTCCGGCCCCCGTGAGCTGAAGGTGACCGACCACCCGCCGGAGCACATGCACCGGGCCGTCGCGGCCGCTCTCGGCCTGGACAGGATCCGGGTGCTCACCGCTACCCAGGACGTGCACGCCGCCGAACGGGAGCAGTGGGACGACGGGTGCAACGTGCTGGCCGTGGAGCCGGGTGTCGTCGTCGCCTACGAGCGCAACGCCACCACCAACACCTATCTGCGCAGGGAAGGCATCGAGGTCATCGAGATCCGGGGCAGCGAGCTGGGCCGGGGCCGGGGCGGTCCACGCTGCATGAGCTGCCCCGTGGTGCGCGACGCGGTGTGAGACGGCGGGTGCACCCGCGGGGCGGCGCCGCACCGGTGGGCGAGAGCACGGGCGGGGGAGCCGTTCCGCGTACCGCCACGAATGCTCCTGTATAGCAATACGGTGCCTCGTATAGACTTCCAGGAAGGAGTCCATACGTCCGTAGTCCGACCCGGGAGCAGTCACCATGGCCATAGACCTCACAGGCCGCCATTTCCTCAAGGAGCTGGACTTCACGGCCGAGGAGTTCCGCGGCCTGGTCGCCCTGTCCGCCGAGCTCAAGGCGGCCAAGAAGGCGGGCGCGGAGGTGCAGCGGCTGCGTGGCAGGAACATCGCCCTGATCTTCGAGAAGACCTCGACGCGTACCCGTTGTGCCTTCGAGGTGGCCGCCGCGGACCAGGGTGCGTCCACGACCTACCTCGACCCCTCGGGCTCCCAGATGGGGCACAAGGAGTCGGTGAAGGACACCGCTCGGGTCCTCGGCCGGATGTTCGACGCCATCGAGTACCGGGGCGACAGCCAGCCCGCCGTCGAGGAGCTGGCGGCGTACGGCGGCGTGCCGGTCTACAACGGGCTCACCGACGACTGGCACCCCACCCAGATGCTGGCCGACGTCCTCACGATGACGGAGCACAGCGCCAAGCCGCTGGAGGAGATCACCTTCGCCTACCTCGGCGACGCCCGGTTCAACATGGGCAACTCCTACCTGGTCACCGGCGCGCTGCTGGGCATGGACGTCAGGATCGTCGCCCCCGCCGCCTACTGGCCGGCCCAGGACGTCGTGGACCGCGCGCACGAACTCGCCGCCCGCAGCGGCGCCCGCATCACCCTCACCGAGGACATCACCGAAGGCGTCCGGGGCGCCGACTTCGTCGTCACCGACGTCTGGGTCTCCATGGGGGAGCCCAAGGACGTCTGGGACGAGCGCATCGCGTCCCTCTCGCCGTACGCCGTGACCATGGACGTCCTGCGCGCCACGGGCAACGACGACGTGAAGTTCCTGCACTGCCTCCCGGCCTTCCACGACCTCGGGACGAAGGTGGGCAAGGAGATCCACGAGCGGCACGGACTGTCGGAGCTGGAGGTCACCGACGAGGTCTTCGAGTCCTCGCACTCGGTCGTCTTCGACGAGGCCGAGAACCGGATGCACACGATCAAGGCGGTCCTGGTCGCGACGCTGGCCGAGCGAGGCCGGCCCGCATGAACATGCACCCGATTGGGTGAACATGCGTACAAGTGGCTACGATGGTGCTACTTGGTGGGGTTCGGGCTCGCACGCCCGAACCCCTTTTCATGTGCCCGGTCCGGAGCGTTCGACCAGGTGAGAGCCCAGGTGAGAGCCCCCCACAGGCTCCGTTTTCCCCCGCACCGCCAGAGAAGAGACACCGTCCCCCCATGAGTGCCGTCTCCCCCACCCCGCCAAGCCCTTCGCGCAGGACCGGGGCGCGCGTCAAGAGCCCCGAACTGCTGCTCGCCGAGTCCGGAGCCGACCTGGA
>Ga0164307_10000210_pt1 | contig 27269 bp, 18 predicted proteins | sample Whisoiple_243_MG_FD_110214 | JGI IMG/M metagenome (GOLD analysis project Ga0164307, IMG submission 110214) | Soil microbial communities amended with fresh organic matter from upstate New York, USA - Whitman soil sample_243_MG | ecosystem: Environmental > Terrestrial > Soil > Unclassified >...
ATCATCCCCCGAGAGGATGGAAATGGGGCGTTTTGCGCGTGCGAGTAACTCCTGGCAGTGAAGTACGTTGCCAGTCGCGTCTTTGAAACCGAGCACGTTGGGGCAAGCGTCGAGCACGCGCAGCGAGCTGTCGACGCTGAGCTCGACGGCGCTGCGACCCGGAATGTTGTACAGCACGACCGGCACGCTGACTGATTTGGCAATCGCACAGATGTGCTGAAATAGGCCTTCTTGGCTCGGACGGCTGTAATAGGGCATCACCACCATCACAGCGTCGGCGCCGGCGTCCACAGCCGCCCGGGCGCCGTCGATGCTCTTCTTGGTGTTGTTCGAACCGGTGCCGGCGAGCACCACTGCACGGCCCTTGGCAACGCGCTTGCACCGTACGATCAGCTCGCGCTGTTCGGCCTCCGTCAATGTAGGCACTTCACCGGTGGTGCCGCACGGCACCAAGCCAGCGACGCCGCCTTCCAACTGCGCCTCCAGGTGTTTTTCGAATGCGATGAAATCGACCTCGGAACCGTCGGGCGAAAACGGGGTTACCAGCGCGGTGTATGCGCCAGAAAAGCTGAGCTCTGCCATGGAGGGCTTCTTTTCCCGCGTTCCGGGGCGCGGCGCAACCAGGAGACGCGCCTTTCGCGCGAGGTTTACCCGGGCCATGAGCGGCTCTGCCTGAGCTTTCGCGTGGATGACAAGGTGCGCCAAGCCTGGGCGGAATTGACCCCGTGACGTCCCCAGGTACTATCGACTTCCTCGGCTCGATCATGGCCTCGATTCTACCCGGTCGTCGGACCGCCATTTCACTGCCGTCCGAACGGCCCAAAGGCGCAGGTCAGCCGTGCCTGGTGATCATCTCGGGCGCGGAGATGGGTCGGCGTATCGATTTGACGCACGAGGAAGTGTCGATCGGTCGGAGTGAGCAGTGCACCGTTTGTGTCAACAGCGACATGGTGAGCCGCCGCCACGCGGTCATCAATCGCATCCTCGGGCACTACATCGTCGTGGACATGAAATCGACGAACGGCACGTACGTCAACGACCAACGGATCGAACGCGCAGAGCTGAAAGACGGCGACCTGCTGCGCGCCGGCAAGACCGTGTTGAAGTACCTCGAGAACAACCTCGAGCTCGAGTACATGCAGCACATCCTGAGTTTGGCGACGGTCGATTCGTTGACCGGGCTGCACAACAAGCGTCACTTCGACGAAGTGTTCGGCAAAGAGGTGGCGCGCGCGGATCAGACCCAGCAGCCACTATGCCTGGTGCTGCTCGACATCGACCACTTCAAGAAAATCAACGACAATTTCGGGCATCCCGCCGGGGACGCGGTGCTCAAGCACGTCTCGTCCGTGGTCAAAGGTCAGATTCGACCGGGTGACACACTGTGCCGTGTCGGCGGTGAGGAGCTCGCTCTAGTGCTGCCACAAACCCCGTATGCGTTGGCAGCACAAGCGGCGGAGCTGATCCGTGTGGCGGTCGACGACACCGCTTGCGACTTCGCTGGCACGATCATTCCGGCAACGTTGAGCCTCGGCGTTGCGCAACTCGGGCCCGGCGAAATACCGGAAGGCCTATACCGTCGCGCCGACGAGCGGCTGTATGCGGCGAAGCACAGCGGCCGCAACCGCGTGTGTTAGGGCTCGCGCGTGAACGATTCCATCAGCGCGCGGAGCGCCGGGTAGCGCTCGGTCAGCGCAGCGCGCGAAGGCATGTCGAAGTCGGCAAAGTCGAAACCGGGCGCAACCGTGCAACCGCACAGCGAAAAGCCCTCGCCAATCACCCGCGCCGCTTGCAGCGTCCCCGCCGGCACGACCCACTGCGGACGTTCACCATGCTGCAGGTTCGACCCGAGTTCGACGCGCTGATGAGCACCCGCGAGATCGACCGAGTGCAGCTCCAACGTCGCGCCGGCATAGTGATGCCAAACCTCGTCGCTGCGCACGGTGTGAAACGCAGAGAACTCACCCGCGCGCAGTAAGAAGTAGATGGCCGTCGACGCCGCGCGCGAGACCGCCCCAAATGGAGCGGTCACGGTTTGCGGGGCGCGAAAGGTTTCACGGAAGAAACCACCCTCGGGATGGGGCGCCAGTCCGAGCAGCTCGATTACCTCGTGGACGGATAACGAGGTCACGCCGTCGCGCGCTTGCTCGAGGAAGCGACTGGCCGGGTATAGCGCAAGCCCGGTCCGGGCTTCTGACCCAAGCACTTGGCGCTCAAGGCAGCGGCGAAGCGCGCCCGGGCGGGCTCGGGCAATCGAGCGAGACAGTTACTCGCAAACTTTGCGTCGGCTTGGCAGCGAGCGAGCAGTCGAGCAACGCGTGGTCCGTACAGGCGGCTGCAGCTCGCGCAGATCCCCTGATCCAGCGCGGACAGCGAGCTGCAACAACGGCACGTTTCGAGGGCGGGCATGTGGCGGAGCCTTAGCGGAGTCCGAGAACTACGGCCAAATTTCCGACCGGCACACCTGAAGAAACGCGACAAACCGCGGCACCCGAGTGGAAATGCTCTACCACCCGGGGCCAAATCCGCTAGCTTGCCGCCGATGGCACACGACGACGATCACGACCATGTTCATGACGAAAATTGCGACCATGAGCACGGCGACGAAGAATTTGCCGAAGAGCTCGACGAATTCCTCGGTGAGTTTCAGGAGCTGCTTGGCACCGATCCCGAGGCAGCGATGGACCTCGTGGAGAGCGTCGACGAAGCGTTCGCTGCCCACCCGCTGATTCGTATCGCGCACGCCCATGCCGTCTGGATGACCAAAGGTGCCGCCGACGCGCGCAATGAGCTCGAAGCCCTGGTCACCGCCGAGCCCGACTTCTCGGACGCGCACTATGCGCTCGCCGACGTGTACGGTGAGTTGAAAGAGGACGCGCTGCGCGTCACGCACTTCTTGCGCGTGCTCGAGCTCGACGAGCAAGACGACATCGACTCCGGCTTCGACGTGAGCGAGTTCCAAGGACTGATCGTCAAGAGCGCCGAGGCCGCGCTCGCCGCGCTGCCCTCACCCTATCTGGAGCGCTTGAAGGACGTCCCCGTGCTGCTCGAGCCTCGCCCCAGCCAGGTGCTGGTGAAGGACGGATTCGATCCGCGCTCGCTGGCTCGCTTCGAAGGTCCGACGGTCGAAGCCGCAGCGGGCGGGCTGAGCCCGACCAGCATCATCCTCTACACCGCGAATTTGCCTGCCGAGTTCGAGGATGAAGAAGAGCTCGCTAGCGAAATCGAGATCACCTTGTTGAACGAGATCGGCACCTATTACTCGCTCAGCGAAGAAGAGCTCGATCGCCTCGGCTTGGAGTGAGCCTGGGCCAGCGATAGGAAGGCCAGCGCGGCTCGCGTCGGCGCGAACGCGCGCGGCGTGAGCGCGCCAACGCTGCGCAGTGCACCAAAGCGCTCCAAGCGCAGTACGTGCAAGGTGCCGCTCTCGCGCTCACGTTGCACCGAAAAGCGCGGCACGATCGCGACACCGAAGCCCAGCTCGGCGAAGCGCTTGAGCACCTCCACGCTGCTCATCTCCATCGCCAGTTCGAGCGTCAGATTTTCGGCGGCGAACGCCAGGTCCACCAGTGCGCGTGAGCTGGTCGTGCGATCGAGCAACAAGAGCGGGTGCGGAGCGAGCTCCTTTGCGCTCACCTGCCGGCGCTTGGCCAGGGCGTGCGTCGGTGCACACACGGCAACGTCCTCTTGCGAGGCCAGTTCGACACAATCGAGGCGCTCGCTGACTGGGCGCCCCGAAACCGCGAGCGAAGCCGGCAGTGGCAAGCTCACGATCCCCAGATCCACCTGCCCCTCCGAGACTCGCTCCGCAATCACTGGCGACGGCCGATTGTCGATGCGTAGCTCGACGTTCGGGTAACGTTCGCGGAAGGCGGCGAACACGGGCGGGAGGAAATAACAGGCCAGGGTGTCGCTGGTGCCGAGCACCAACTCGCCTGAATCCAACGCGTCGAGACCCGCGAGTTCGCTCTCCGCCAACGCCATTTCCTCGAAGATTCGCGTCGCGCGCGCGAGCAGCGCGCGACCGGCGTCAGTCAGACGCGGCCGACGCCCGTCTCGCGAGAACAATTTCTGACCCAATTCTCGCTCCAGCAAGAGCACCGCCTGGCTCACGGACGACTGCGTTTTCCCCAATAATCTTGCAGCTTTGGAGAAACCACCGCTGGTCGCGACCGCGCTGAACGCAGCCAGGCGCGCGCTGTCCAAAATCATCGCCATTTCTTATCAATTGTATCATTTTCTATTTGATTGCGTAATGCGTGGGGCGGGCCATGCTCGGGCCCATGATCGTCATCCCGGGTCGCGCCGCCTTGTCGGCAGGGCGTTTGGCAAAGCGTCTCGCCAGAATCCAATCTCGAAATCCAGCGTTGTCGGCGCTGAGCGCGCGCTTCGTCCACTTCGTGGATCTGGGGGATGGGCAGCTCACTCCGGAAGAGCGGGGTTTGCTCGAGCGCCTGCTCGAATACGGCCCCCGCGAGGCGAGCGAGGCGCTGGCCGGCGCGCGCTACCTCGTGGTGCCGCGGTTGGGCACGATTTCGCCGTGGGCGTCCAAAGCGACGGACATCGCCAAGATCTGCGGTTTGGCCCAGGTCCAACGCATCGAGCGCGGCATCGAGTACGTGGTCACCGGTTCGATCGAGGACGAAGCCGCGCTGATCGCTACTTTGCACGATCGGATGACGGAGTCGGTGCTGAACAGCGAGGATGAAGCCATCCTCTTGTTCGTCCGCGCGGAGCCGGAGCCGCTCGCGACCATCGATCTATTGGGACTCGGACGAACGGCGATCGAGGACGCCAACCGCAGTCTCGGCTTGGCCTTGGCGGCCGACGAGATCGACTACCTCGAGCAAAGCTATCGCGGCCTGTCGCGCAACCCCACCGACGTCGAACTGATGATGTTCGCCCAGGCCAATAGTGAACATTGCCGGCACAAGATCTTCAACGCCGACTTCGTCATTGACGGAGAAAAACAGCCATTTTCGCTGTTCAAGATGATCCGTCACAGCACCGAAAAGAGCCCCGCGGGGGTGCTTTCGGCGTACTCCGACAACGCCGCGGTGATCGAAGGGCACAGCGCACCTCGCTTCTTCCCGAACCCGGACGACGGCGTGTACCGCGGGCATGAAGAAGAGCAGCACATCTTGCTCAAGGTCGAGACCCACAATCATCCGACGGCGATCTCCCCGCATCCCGGAGCCGCAACCGGGTCCGGCGGCGAGATCCGTGACGAGGGTGCAACCGGCCGTGGCTCGAAACCCAAGGCCGGCTTGACCGGCTTCTCCGTGTCCAACTTGCGCTTGCCCGGCGCAGCAAAACCTTGGGAAGCCGAATATGGCAAGCCCGGTCGAATCGCATCTGCGCTGGACATCATGTTGGAAGGGCCCATCGGCGGCGCTGCCTTCAACAACGAGTTCGGCCGTCCCAACTTGACCGGCTACTTTCGCACCCTGGAGCTCGAAGCAGCGGGGCCCGCGGGGCGCGAGGTGCGCGGTTACCACAAGCCGATCATGCTCGCGGGCGGGTTCGGGCACATTCGCGCGGAACACGTCAAAAAAGGCACGATCCCTGCGGGCGCGGCGATCGTCGTGCTGGGCGGTCCCGCGATGTTGATCGGATTGGGCGGCGGAGCCGCTTCGTCGGTGAGCTCCGGCGCTTCGCGTGAAGATTTGGATTTTGCCTCCGTGCAGCGTGACAACGCGGAGATGCAACGGCGCTGTCAGGAAGTGATCGATCGCGCCTGGCAACTCGGGGCAGAAAACCCGATCGTGTCGATCCACGACGTCGGCGCGGGCGGCCTATCGAACGCGCTGCCCGAATTGGTGAACGACAGCGGACGCGGAGCGCGCTTCGAGTTGCGCAAAATTCCGAACGACGAACCGAGCATGTCGCCGCTCGAGCTTTGGTGCAACGAATCGCAAGAGCGGTACGTGCTGGCGATCGAACCGCACAATCTGGCTCGCTTCGAAGCGCTGTGCGCCCGCGAGCGTTGCCCATACGCCGTACTCGGCCACGCCACGGACGACGGCGTACTCACCGTCGATGATGCGCACTTCGGCAATCAGCCGATTGCCTTGCCGCTGCAAGTGCTGCTGGGCAAACCACCCAAGATGACGCGCACCGTCGAAACCGGCTCTTTCAGCGCAGAATCCGACGATTTGAGCGGGATCGTGCTGGGCGAGGCCGCGCGCCGCGTGCTGCAGCTGCCCACCGTCGCGGACAAGACCTTCTTGATCACGATCGGCGATCGCACGGTGACGGGCCTCGTGGCACGCGATCAGATGGTGGGCCCGTGGCAGGTGCCGTGCGCAGACGTCGCGGTCACCGCCACCAGCTTCGAGGGCTACACCGGTGAAGCCATGGCGATCGGAGAGCGTACACCACTCGCATTGCTCAACGCTGCAGCTTCGGCGCGCATGGCCGTAGGCGAGGCTTTGACCAACATCGCCGCAGCGCCGATCACCCAACTCTCCGACGTCAAGCTCTCGGCGAACTGGATGGCGCCAGCGGGGCATCCCGGTGAAGACGTGCGTTTGTACGAGGCCGTGCGCGCCGTCGGCAGTGAGCTGTGCCCCGCGCTGGGCATCGCCATCCCCGTGGGCAAAGACTCGATGTCGATGCGCACGGTGTGGGAAGACGATGGCGCGAAGAAGAGCGTCACCGCACCGCTCTCGTTGATCGTGAGCGCGTTCGCGAAGGCCAGCGACGTGCGCCGTGTGCTGACCCCGGAGCTGCGCCGCGACGTGCCGGACAGCTTGCTTTTACTGGTGGACTTGGGCCTTGGCCGTTGCAGGCTCGGTGGTTCTGCGCTGTTTCAGGTCTATTCGCGCGTCGGTCAAAATCCACCCGACCTCGACCAACCCGAGCTGCTGAAGGGGTTCTTCGCGTCGATTCAGGAGCTCTCCGCGCAAGGCTACGTGCTCGCGTACCACGATCGCTCCGACGGAGGCCTGTTCGCTACCCTGTGCGAGATGGCCTTCGCTGGCGGAACTGGCCTCGCGATCGATCTGACTGCGCTGAGCGGTGACGCTCTGCCCTTGCTCTTCAACGAAGAGCTCGGAGCCGTGCTCCAGGTACGACGCAGTGAGCTACCCGCGATCCGTGAATGTTTCGCGCGGCATGGACTTTCGGATGCGATACACGAGGTCGGACGACGAGCAGCCGGCAACCGCGTGCGCATCGTGCGCGGCGACGAGGTGCTGTTCGATCAGGACCGTGCCGCTCTGCGCGCGCTGTGGTCGGAAACCACGCACGCCATGCAGCGCCTGCGCGACGACGCCAGCTGCGCCGATCAAGAGCACGAGTCACGCCTGGATCTGAACGACCCCGGGCTTTCCGTCACGCTCGGCTTCGACCCCAAAGACGACATCGTGCGCAGCCTCGTGCGCGCGCCTGGCGCACGCCCGCGAGTCGCGATCTTGCGCGAACAGGGCGTCAATGGGCAAATCGAGATGGCCGCGGCCTTCGATCGCGCGGGCTTCGACGCGGTCGACGTGCACATGAGCGATATCTTGAGCGGTCGCATCGGGTTGTCCGAATTCCGCGGTCTCGCGGCCTGCGGTGGCTTCTCCTACGGAGACGTGCTCGGCGCGGGTGAAGGTTGGGCCAAGTCGATCTTGTTCCATGCCCGCGCGCGCGCCGAGTTCGAGCAGTTCTTCGCGCGCCCCGACGCGTTCGCGTTGGGCGTGTGCAACGGTTGCCAAATGCTCTCCAATCTACGCGAGCTGGTGCCAGGCGCCGAGCTCTGGCCGCGCTTCGTGCGCAATCGCTCCGAGCAGTTCGAAGCGCGGGTCAGCTTGGTCGAGATCACGGACAGTCCATCCATCCTGCTCCGCGGCATGCAAGGCTCGCGATTGCCCATCGCTGTCGCCCACGGCGAAGGGCGCGTAGAATTCGCGGACGAAGCTGCACGCGCGGCGCTCGACGCGAGCGGCCTGGTCGGGGTCCGCTATATCGATCACTTTGGGCAGGTCACGTCGCACTATCCCGAAAATCCCAACGGTTCACCCGACGGCATCACCGGTGTGTGCAACGCGGACGGTCGGGTGACGCTGCTCATGCCGCACCCCGAGCGCGTCTTCCGCAGCGTGCAATATTCATGGCGTCCGCGTGAGTGGGCCGAGGACGCGCCCTGGCTACGCCTGTTTCGCAACGCGCGAGCCTGGGTCGCCGAGCATTGAATATTCCGCTGACGCGGCTCGTCGAATCGTCGCTTGCCGGCCCCGACTCGTCCGAGTCGCGCTATGACTGCTAGTGCCCCATGCTGCGCCCGCGTCCGTCCCGTTTCGCCGTGCTCTGCACGCTGATCGCGGCGCTCACGCTGGCTGCAATGCCGGGCGTGTCTGCCGCCGAGCGCACCCACGGCAAGCCCCCCGCGCGGAAGTCCTGCCCGACGCAAAAGCCGCAACCGTTTTTGATCCGTTCGAACTTCGTCAAACACGGTGCGTTGAATGCCGCGGCGCACGAGCAGGCGCTCCGCTATCGCGCCGAGCAATATGGGAGTGTCGAGGGCCTCGGGCTCGAGCGTTACAACAAGCAGAAGGCCTATGCGAGCGCCGTCAGTGTCCGCTTCATGGGTCTACCCTTGCAGATCCACAAGAAGATCGCTCCCGCTTTGCGCTGCGTGGAGCGCTATCTCGAACGCACCTGCACTGGCCCGAAAGAGCGCTACACGCCCCGCGCAATTGGCGGCTTCCGGCAAGCAAACACGTATCGCGGCGGGGAAGTCTCCAATCACTTGTTCGGCATCGCGATCGACATCGATCCCAATCGAAACCCGTGCTGTGGCTGCGTTGCCCCCTGGCCGGACCATCCCGCCTGCCGAAGCCCGGCCGAATCCGTGTTCGAGCGCGCGGCGCTTCCCCGCTGTTGGATCGACGGCTTCGAGCGCTTCGGCTTCTACTGGCTCGGCCGCGACCCCGAGCTACGCGACACGATGCACTTCGAATTCCTCGGTGATCCTGAGCGGTTAGCGGCTCAGACCAGCGGCTAGCCCGCCGGCTCCCCCCGGGTCATACACGATCACCCCCGACGTCCGGAATGGTCATTTCATGAACGGACCGGTTGGCGGGCGAGGTCGCCACGTGAACGGGTTCAGCGTTTGAGGAAGCTCGCTGCGAAATAGCCATCGGTCCCGAATTCGCTCGGTCCAATCCGAAACGCGCTTGGCGCCGGACCCGCTTTCCAAATCGCTTCGAGCTCCGGGCAGTCGAACGCGACAGGCTCGAGGATATCGCTGACTCGCGCGACGAGCGCTTCACATTCTGCGTCGAGCACGCTGCACACGGCGAACACCAAGCGCCCCCCGGCGCGAACGCGAGTGGCTGCCGAGCGCACGATGCCTTCGGCCAGCGCCGACAGTCGCGCAGGATCTTCGGGTGTGAGGCGCGATGCAATCTCCGGCCGACGGCGCAGGGTGCCGGTTCCGGTACACGGCGCATCGACCATCACCCGATCGAAATCAGCTGGCACGTCACCGACGCCTACGGTCCAATCGATGGCGCGTAGTTCTGGCAATGTCAGCTGCACGCGCTCGTACTCGGACGTGAGCGCCTCGAGCTTCTTCGGGTACACGTCCGTAGCCCACACGGCGCCGCTGCTGCCGACTTGCTCGCTGAAGAGCGTGGTCTTTTGGCCACGCCCTGCGCACGCGTCCAAGACGCGCTCACCCGGACGTGCGCCCAGCGCAAGCGCGATCGCCTGCGCGCCTTCCTCTTGCACCACGAACGAGCCTTCTCGATGCCCTTCGCGCTTACGCGGATCCCCTTCACCCACGATCAGCCGCGCTCGCGGCGAAACCCGACCGAGCGCGCTATTTTCGAGCCAATCCGGCACGGGTTTGCCGGACACGAGGCGCAGGCCGACCACCTTGTTCGGCGGCGGCACGATCAACGCTTGCGCTTCGGCCTCACCGACCGACCTCACCAACGCCTCGAGTAACCACGGAGCAATGCTTTGGCGAGCTGCATCCTCCGCGGAGAGCTTCTCGCCCTGCGCGACTTTGCGCAGCACCGCGTTGGCAAAACCCGCAACCTGTTTGCCGCGCGCGGCGCGCACGCCATTCACGGCGGCGTTGACCGCCGCGAACGCGGGAATGCGATCGAGCGACAACAATTGGTAGGCCGCGACGAGTAGCTCCGCCTTGACCACCACGTCTTTCAAGCCGCGCGGAGCGAATGGCGCGAGCCTGGCCTCGAGCGCGCTCTTGACCCGCAGCGTGCCGTAAAAAAGCTCGGTCGCGAGCGCCCGGTCGCGTTCAGACAGGCCCTGCGCGCGTTCCAGCTCGACCGACAAAGCGGCGGCACCGAAGGCTTGATCGCGGAGCACGCGAATCAGCGCTTGAACCGCCACACCGCGCGCGCTGGTACCCGACGCCTGCGGAGGCGCATCGGTATCCGTCACGTTTCAGCCTCCCGCGCCTTTGGCGGCTTGCGCGTTGGCATCCCAGCGTCTTTCGAGATCATTCTTGAAAGCGAGCATGGTGAGGCCGACCAAAATGGCCATGCCGACCACGTGCGCCAACTCGCGAATGCGCATCGGCAAGGGGCGGCGTAGCACACCTTCGATGCCGAAGAACAGCAGGTGACCGCCGTCCAGAACCGGGATGGGCAGCAAGTTGAACAAGCCGAGATTGATGCTGATCAGCGCCATCACCCAGATGAAATGATCCGCGCCCTTGCGGCCCTCTTCGCCGGCGACCTGATAGATGGTGATCGGGCCAGAGAGTGCCTTCAAACTGATCCGACCTTCGATCAAGCGCACCAAGCTGACCATCACGAAGTGCGTGACGTCGGCGGTCTCTTCGATGGCTTTGGTCAGCGCGTAGCGCAAAGGAGCGGAGTGCTCGACGCTGCTCTCCGGCGCGAGCGGAACCCAGTCTTGGATCTGCAGCACGTAGTACGAGAACGACTGACCGTGGTCGTCCGTAAAATCTTCACGGCGGACCTGAAATGTACCCGAACGCACGACGCCGTCGCGCGCCGCCTGATAGTCGATGCGGTGCGGGCGGTCCGGCTGTGCCATGACGCGCTCGGCGAACGTCGACCACGCGGCCACCGGCTCGCCATCGAATTTCAAAACCTTGTCGCCCGGGCGCAAGCCAACCTTGTAGAAGTTGCTGTCCTCAGGCACGACCGCGACGTACAAATCAGCGAGTTCGAGACCGGTGCGCTCCAGTAAGGTCGTGCCGGCGGCATCCGGCGTGAGCGCGACCACACCTGCTTCGAAGATGGCCAAGTCTGCCAAGCCACCGAGCGCATTGGGCACCGAGACCGGGCGCAGGTAGGTGATGGGCAACGTTTCGCCGGCGTTGTCTCGGAACGCCTCGTTCAAGTCCCTGAAGCGCCGAACGGGCACGCCACCCACGTTGGTCACGATATCGAAAGTGCGCAGGCCAGCGCGATAAGCCGGTGATTCGGGGTTGGGCACGCCGATCACCGCTGCGGGGGCGCTGCTCGCGATGCCAACGCTGCCGACGCGATTGTTGATGTCGAGCTCGCTGCGCTCGACCACGTCGAGGCCTTTGCTTCGGCCGCGGTCTTTCTCTTCGCTCGTGACTTCGACGTCGACGTGGCGGTTGTCGCGGAAGACTTTGAAACGCAGCAGCTCGCCTGGGCTCTTGGCGATGATGCGCTCGACCTCATCGAAAGTCGCGACCTCTTCGCCGTTGACCGACATGATGCGATCGCCAGGCATCAGCTTGCCGTCCGCGGGGTGACCCGGGAGCACGATGCCGACCGTCGGCGGCAGAAACGGACCGTCCCCGACGAAGACGGCAAAGTAGAGCAGCACCGGGAAGACCAGGTTCATGGCCGGGCCGGCGAGTACAATCACGATCCGCTTGTACAGAGGGAGCGACTCGAAGGTCCGCTTCCGATCCTCCGGCAGCACCACGTCGCTCTTGGCTGCTTCCAGCATGCGCACGTAGCCGCCCAGCGGAATCAGCGATACGCAATATTCCGTCTCGCGTCCGCGCAACCTCAACACCTTCGGCCCGAAACCCAGGCTGAAAGTCAGCACTTTCACGCCGAACGCTTTGGCGAAGAGAAAGTGCCCCAGCTCGTGAACGAAAATCAGCGAGCTGATGAGGATGATGGGGTAAAAAAGATCCATCCTCGAAGTCGCGGAACCCTAGCACTCATCGGCGTGCGGCTGGCAAGTCTGCCAAAGTTTCCAACAAATCAAGGCGTTTGGCTGGGCTGTGCGGAGCTCCCGCTCGACCTCGGCGCTCACGGTAACCCCCGCTTTCCGGAAAAAGCATGAGCCTCGCAACGAAAAAGTCGCCCGCGGTGTCGCGAGTCACCCTGCATCACCTGATGACACCTGAACACGCCAACGCGCTCGGCAACGTGCACGGCGGAGTGATCATGCGCCTCGTCGACGAGTGCGGGGCGATCAGCGCCATGCGCCACGCGCACCGCCCGTGCGTCACCATCGCCATCGACTCGATGACCTTCCGCGAACCGGTACACGTCGGAGCTTTGTTGATGTGCGAAGCGCGCGTCAGCTACGTGGGCCGTACGTCGATCGAAACTTCGGTCCGAGTACATTCGGAAAATCCAATCACCGGACAGACCACGCACACCAACTCCGCGTTCGTGGTGTACGTCGCACTCGGTGATGATGGGCGACCGACGACGGTGCCTGGTCTCGAGCTCGAGACCGACGAAGATCGCAAGCTGTTCGCCGACGGTATCGAGCGGCAGCGGCATCGACTAGCGCACGCTGGCTGAGCACGGGCAGCTCGCACTGGTCGGCCCAGTGTCGCGTTCCTGCCCGATGAAACCGCGCGTCGATGGCCGTCGAGCCGCGGGACCGTCAAGCACCTGGAGGATTGGACGCGCCGATCTAGCTCCTGTCGTCACTCGGCTCGGCAGCGTGCATTCCCCGCAGTCGGGCGATCGCACGGAGTGGCTCCCCCCGTGGGCCAAAGTGGATCGCTGACGAACGACGTTCGCGTCGCGACCAGCGCGTAACCGCGGAACTAAATGCCCGTGCGGGGGGTTGAGCAAATCGGTTGGAGCCCGGACACTTGACCCGCCACCCGACCGAATACCGAGCAGCGACATCGAACATTTTTTAGTCAATTCAATTATTTGCGAATCGACCCGCGCCGCCAGCGCTTGTCACCAGGGATGAAAACCAGGCTGGCACCGGGAGTGGCTAAGGATTAGGTTCCCTGGGATTTCGCGGGCCCTTCCCCCGGCTCCGGAACGATTGACGGATTTTCTGCGGGGGCAAGCGAGTCGAGTGACTCGTCGCGCCCCCTCGTGAGTGGACAAAAGAATATGCTGACCTGGGTAGCGAAGAAGCTTTTCGGCACGTCGAACGAACGCGCGGTCAAACGGTTGCAACCGCTGGTCGCCGAGATTGCGGGTCGCGAAGCTGCGTTGAAGAAGCTGAGCGACGCCGAGTTGCAAGCCAAGACGGCCGAGTTCAAGCAGAAGCTCGATGCCGGCGCCACGCTCGACGACATTTTGGTCGATGCGTTTGCGGTTTGCCGTGAGGCCAGCTCGCGCGTCCTCAAGATGCGTCACTACGACGTGCAGATGCTCGGTGGCATGGTCCTGCACAAGGGCGGCATTTCCGAGATGCGCACCGGTGAAGGTAAGACGTTGGTCGCCACCTTGCCCGTGTACTTGAACGCCCTCGAAGGCAAGGGCGTGCACCTGATCACGGTCAATGATTACCTCGCCACGCGCGACGCAGATTGGATGGGCCGCTTGTACAAGTGGCTCGGCTTGAGCATCGGCACGATCGTCAACCAACAGAGCGACGAGGACAAGCGCCGCGCCTACCAATCGGACATCTGCTACGGCCAGAACAACGAATTCGGCTTCGACTACCTGCGCGACAACATGAAGTTCTCCGCGCTGGAGTACATGCAGCGCCCGCTGAATTTCGCGATCGTGGACGAAGTCGACTCGATTCTGATCGACGAAGCGCGCACGCCTCTGATCATCAGCGGCGCGGCCGACGCCGCGAGCGAGAAGTACCGTACGCTGAACGAAATCGTCACCAAGCTGATCAAGGACGAGCACTACACGGTGGACGAGAAGGGCTTCAGCGCCGCGCTCACCGATGAAGGCGTGGAGACGGTGCAGCGGCTGGTCGGCATCGACAACTTGTACGACCCGGTGAACGTCCAATCCTTGCACATCTTGAATCAGCTGCTGCGCGCGCACGCGCTGTACAAGCGCGACCAACACTACATGGTCTCGAGCGACGGCAAAGTGTTGATCATCGACGAGTTCACCGGCCGCGTGCTCGCCGGTCGGCGTTGGAGTGACGGCCTTCACCAGGCGGTCGAAGCCAAAGAGAACGTGCGCATCCAAGAGGAGAGCCGCACGATGGCCACGATCACCTTCCAAAACTTGTTCCGCTTGTACAAGAAGCTGGCGGGCATGACGGGTACGGCAGAAACAGAAGCCCACGAGTTCTCGGAAACGTACAAGCTCTCCGTCACGGCCATCCCCACCAACAAGCCGAACATCCGTCAAGACGATCACGATGTCGTCTACAAGACGGAGCGCGAGAAGTTCAACGCGCTGACCCGCGACATTCTCGCTCATCACGAGCAGGGGCGCCCGGTGTTGGTCGGCACGACCAGCGTCGAAAAGAGCGACGCGATCGCGCGCATCCTCAAGAAGAAGAAGATCCCGCACAGCGTGCTCAACGCGAAGCACCACCAGAACGAAGCCTCGATCGTCGCGCAGGCGGGTAAAAAAGGCGCCATCACCGTCTCGACCAACATGGCTGGTCGAGGCACGGACATCATGCTCGGCGGCAACGCCGAAATGATCGCGACTGCGCGCTTCAAAGAAGCGGGCAAGACGCCTGAGAGCCATCCAGAAGAATACTCGGCGGTGCTCGCCGAGGTTCAGGCTCAATGCAAGGTCGAGCACGACGAGGTGACCGAGCTCGGCGGTCTGTACATCATCGGCACCGAACGCCACGAATCGCGCCGCATCGACAACCAGCTGCGCGGTCGCGCAGGCCGTCAGGGTGACCCCGGCTATAGCAAGTTCTACCTCTCGCTCGAAGACGACTTGATGCGCATCTTCGCGGGCGATCGAGTGAAGAACTTGATGGACCGCATGGGCATGCCCGACGACGAACCGATCGAGCATCCGCTGGTCTCGCGCAGCATCGAGAACGCGCAACGCAAGGTCGAAGAGCGCAACTTCGACATTCGCAAGAACTTGCTCGAATACGACGACGTGATGAACGCGCAGCGCAAGACCGTGTACACGCTGCGCCAGCAGCTGTTGCTCGGCAGGTATGCGCCGGAGGAGCACGACGACAACGGCAAAGCGACCGGCGAGGTTCGCATAATTCCCGCGGACGAAAAGATCGCCGAGCGCTCGCGGCCACTGGTCGCGCAACTGATTGGCATGTATTGCGACCCGCCTTTGCAGCCGGTGGGCAGCGACGGCAAGTACCGCGCGCCAACCACGGAAGAGTTGGAGAAAGCTTCGACCCTGGTCGAGCTGCGTTCCTTGCAGAACGACGCCTATCACACCTGGGGCGTGAAGCTGGATCTGGAGACTCGTAAGGAGCGCACGCCAATCGGCGTCTTCAACGAGCTCGTCGAGCTGGTGACGCACGGCCTATCCGAGCAGCGCGAACGCGTGTTGGACTTGCTCGATCGCGTCGTGGGGGCGATGGTGGAAGAAAACTGCCCGTCCAACAAACAACCGGAAGACTGGGACTGGAAGGGCATCCATCAGGGTTTCAAGGAGCACTTTCGAGTCGACCCGGATCACAGCATCAACGAGCTCGGTGACCCCGAGCTGCTGGTGCGCGAGCTGTATCGCTTCGGCGAGACCGCGTTCTTGGCGAAAGAGCAGGAAATCGGCCCGGAAATGCTGCTGCGCGCCTTCCGCCGGTTGTACGTGGAGAGCATCGACGAAGCCTGGGTCGAACACTTGTCCAACATGGAGCACTTGCGGGATGGCATCGGCCTGCGCGGCTATGGCCAGCGCGATCCCAAGAACGAGTACAAAAAAGAGGGCTACAACCTGTTCTTGAACATGATGGCGAAGATCTCGAGCACCGTGCTCGTGCGCCTGTTCGAGGAACGCCCGCATCGCCAGGACGAGATCGCGGCCATCGAGGCAGAGGCAGAGGCGCGCTACCGCGCCGAGCTGGAGGCCGCGATCGCGCGTCACCCGGGCGATCCCGAGGCGACTCCGGAAGCGGAACCGGCACCGGTTCAGCCACGCCGAACCGCGCCACCGACCCCGAAGATCGGACGCAACGACTTGTGTCCCTGTGGCTCGGGCAAGAAGTTCAAGAAGTGCCACGGCGCGATCCTGGAAGAGGACGGCGCCGTCGATGACGACGAGACCGAGGACGCCCCGGCCAACGCGTGATCGAAGTCTCGAACCTCACCAAAGACTACGGCACCGTGGTCGCGGTGCATGATCTGTCGTTTTCGGTCGGGAAAGGCGAAATCGTCGGCTTTCTCGGCCCGAACGGCGCAGGCAAGAGCACCACGCTGCGGATCCTGTCGGGATTTTTGGGAGCTACGAGCGGGCGCGTACGAATCGCCGGCCACGACATCGCAGAGGCACCACGCGCAGCTCGACGGGCGCTCGGCTATATGCCCGAGAGCGCCCCGTTGTATCCCGAGCTCCGAGTGAGCGAGTACCTGTCGTTCCGTGCGCGGCTCAAGGAAGTGCCCCGCGCCAAGCAGAGCGCCACCATCGGCAGCGCGATGGAGCGCGCGGGCGTGACACACATGGCGGGGACCGTGATTGGTCACCTGTCCAAAGGCTATCGCCAGCGCGTCGCTCTGGCGGATGCTCTACTCGGCGATCCGCCACTCTTGATTCTAGACGAGCCCACCGCCGGCCTCGATCCCAATCAGATCCGCGAAGTGCGAACGTTGATCAAAGACTTGGCCGGCGAGCGCACGATCCTACTTTCCACTCACATCTTGTCCGAGGTCGAGTCGACGTGCGAACGCGCGATCGTGATCGACCGCGGGCGTCTCGTCGCCGAGGGCCGCATCGAAGCGCTGCGCGCGCGCCAGCACGCGAGCGCCTTGAGCCTGCGTGTGCGCGATCCCAAGGCCGGCGCAGAGGCAGTGATCCAAGGAATTTCAGGGCTAATTTTGCGACAAGTCGAGGCAATCGCCGAAGACCCGGCGCGCCGAACGCTGCACCTCAGCCTGAACGAAGGGCTCGATGCCGAGGCGACGATCGAAACGCTCGTGCGAGCGCTCACTGATGCGAGCATCGGCATTCACGCCGTGGTTCCAGAGCAAGCGTCCCTCGAACAAGTCTTCAGTGAACTGACGGCGCACGAAAAGTCGGAAGCCCACGCCTCGACGGGCGAGCCATGAACGGATTCTTGGCGATCTACCGGCGCGAGGTGCTCAGCCTGTGGGTGACACCGCTCGCCTGGGTCTTGCTGACCGTGTTCCTGCTCTTGCAGGGCGCCATCTTCTATTCAATCGTCACGCATTTCGCGACTATGCCCGACGTCTCGGTCGATACCGGCCCGGTCCAGGCGTACTTCGGACAAGAGTCGATCTTCTTGTTGATGACTCTGCTCTTGGTATGCCCCGCGCTCAGTATGCGTGTGTTTGCCGAGGAGCGCCGCAGCGGCACCATCGAGGCGTTGCTCACGACGCCGGTCATGCCCGCCAGCGTCGTGCTCGGCAAGTATGCGGCCTTGCTCACGACCTACGCGCTGATTTGGGCCCCCACCCTGCTTTACGTGGTCATTTTGCGCAAAACTGGCGTGGTTGATTGGGGCGTGGTCGGCTCGAGCTACTTGGGTTTGCTCGGCATCGGCGCGGCGTACTTGAGCCTCGGCACCTTGATGAGCGCCATGACCAAGAGCCAATTGGTAGCGCTGCTCTTGACCATCTTCCTCGAGTTCGGACTGTTCATACTGGGCGTCGGCGAATACATTTTCGATCCGGGTGTGTTCCGGGATCTGTGCGCGCACGTGTCCATGATGGGACAGATGGAGGACTTCTCGAAGGGGATCATCGATCTACGCCGAGTCGTCTTCGACGGGACCGTCACGTCACTCGGCTTGTTCATGACCACGCGCGTGGTGGATTCCTGGCGGTGGGGATGAGCGCGGCGAACGAGCGACCTAGTAGCGCGCGCGGCGGTGTCTCGCGCTCGTTTCGTGCCTTCGCGGCGTTGGGGGTGCTCGGCGCGGCGCTCTTGGCCGTCAACCTGAACGTGCTCGTCGCGCGCTGGTACAAGCGCTGGGATCTGACGGCAGACCAGCTGTACACGCTGTCGCCCGCAACGTTGAAGACGTTGCACGCTCTCGATCGGCCTCTCTCCATCACCGTGCTGTTGGGTCGCGCGGATCCGCTCAGCGTGAGCGTGCGCCAAATGCTGGTGCAATACCGAGCCGAGACCAGCAAGCTCTCCGTCAAATTCGTGGATCCCGACCAGAATCCGGCTGAATTCCAGGTCTTGCAGAAGGATTTGGGGCTGCTTACCGGGCGCTCCGAAGATGGCCGAGTGGTGACCGACGCGAGCGTCGTGATCACGCGCGCCGAGCGTCACTGGTTCATCACCGCTGACGAGCTCGTGCACTACGACGACCAATCGGGCAAAGCACAGCCGCGCTTGGAACAAGCGTTCACCGAGGGCATTGCCAATGTCTTGGGCGATACCAAGGCGAAGGCCTGCTTTGCCACGGGTCACCGCGAGCTCTCGCTCGACGACGTGGGACCCGAGGGATTGGCAGAAGTGCGCCACCGCTTGGAGAAGAGCAACTTCGAGGTGCTGGCGCTGGATCTGAGTGCGCCCAGCGCGAGCCTCTCCGACTGCACGCTGCTCGTGGTGGCCGGACCGAGCGTTCCGCTCGACGAAGCGTCGAGCGCGCGTATCGTAGCGTTCGTGCAGGGCGGCGGCAGTGCCTATCTGCTGATCGCTCCGATGTTGGGCGAGGACAAACGCGTTCAACGCTCCGGCCTAGAGCCCGTCGCGCAACTGATCGGCGTCGAATTCGGGCAAGACTTCATTCTGGAGACGGACGCTGCGCTGCGCTTACCGAGAGGCGCCGGAGAGGTGTTCTTTGCGACGCCGCAGCCGCACGAGGTCACGCGTGGACTCGAACGGGAGGGCGTGAAGATCGACTCGCGAGTCCTGGTGAGCGGCGCGCAAAGCCTGCGAATTTCCAGCAATTCGCCGGCCAAAGCCCTGCTTGCCTCGAGCGACAAAGCGCTCTCCGTTCGCGATCTGGGCAGCTTGCTCGATCCGAACCGGCAGGACGACCCACTGCAGCGCGCGACACGCAGCGCCTTCACCCTGGCGGTCGCGGCGGAGTTACCCAGACCGGCTGGCTCGAGTGCGAAGTACGGGCCTCGCCTGGTGATCGCGGGCGCCGCGAACCTCGTTTGGGGACGCAACTACAACGACTCTTCCCTGTACGGTGATCGCCTGTTTTCGGAGAACGCTTTGAGCTGGTTGTCATCGCGCCCGACGCTGGTCAGCGTCCCCGAGAAGACCGAGCATGATGTCGGTTTGTCGCTCAGCGAAGGCACCCTGGCCGAAGTGCTGCGCTACGTGCTGCTTTACATGCCCGGTTGCGCAGCAGCACTGGGGACTTTCGTGCTGATGCGCCGACGCTCGCTCGAGAAGCAATCGCGAAAAGTCGAGGCCCCGTGAGAGTGACCTCCGGCATGTGGCTGAGCGGCGCAATCGCCGCCCTGGCATGCATATCGACCGTCGCGGTGTTCGCCACGCGGGACGTCGTGACCACCGGGGAAAGCGCTGCGCGCGAACGAACTTTGTTCGCGAGCTTTCGCAGCGAAGACATAACGCGCCTGGAATTGCTCGAAACTGGCCAGAAAGTGGCCGTGGAGCGCAGCGCGCCCGCGGGCGGAGCCGCACAGTTCAAGTTGGTCGAGCCGGTGAAGGAGAACGCCGACCCAGCCACGGTCGACAAGTTCTTGTCTGCGTTGGGGAGTGCGCGCGGCTTACGTCCCGTCGAACCAGGGCCGACCCCAACGTCGCTTGGTTTGGACAAGCCGGTGCTGCGAGTGACGGTACAGGGCCCCAAGCATTCTTATCACCTCGCGCTCGGCGGCAATGCACCGACCCCCGAGGGCGCACGCTACGTGCAGGCGAGCACCGATCACGAAGCCCCTGGCTCATGGGTCGTCGCCAAATCCGTCGCGGACGATCTTTCCGTGGAACTCGACGCTTTTCGATTGCGCAGCTTGGTCCCGGTGAACGAAGCAGACGTGACGCGCATCACCATCCGCGGACCGAAGTCGAACATCGACTTACAACGCAGCAGCGGCACCAATTTCCTGATTGCAGCCGAAGGACAGGTCCTCGCCAACCGCGAGACGCTGAAGAGCTTGTTCTTCCAGCTCGGTCGCTTGACGGCCAGCGCATTCTTGTCCGAGTCCGAAGCCGAGACAGCGCTCGGTCCGTTGCGAACGCACATCGAGCTCGCGCTCAAAGACGCGAAAAATAGCCTCCGTTTCGAGGTCGGCGGCAGCTGCCCCGGTGACCCGACGCAATTGGTCGTCGTTCGGCGCGCCCCGGACGTGCAGCGTGCGTGCGCGCCACGCGAACTGGAAGCCACGCTGGCGCTAGCGCCGAGTGACTTCGTGGATCGACGCGCGTTTTCACTCCGTGCGGATGAGGTCGAGGAGCTGCAGATCTCGGGCGGCAAAGGCAAATTCGATTTGTTGCGCAAAGGCAGCGGTTTCGTACTGCACACGAGCACCGAGAGCCAGGTGGAACTCGAAGCAGGCAACCAACGCATCACCGAGCTACTCGAGGCGGAGGGCGAACGCCTGCCCGTCGAAACCGCAAAGCTGAGCAGTCTGGGGCTCGAGCCCGCCGCGAGCTCGGTCACGCTGCGCTCCTCCGCGGCTCGGGAGACCGACGTCGTGCAGCAAGTGGTACGCGTGGGCAACCGTGATGCGACCGGCAACCTGCTCGTGTACCGCGAGCAGGATGGCGTGCTCCTGCGCATCCCACGCGATCTCGCGCGCGGCTTCGCCATCGACTCCACGCTGCTCTATTCGCGCAAGTTGAGCGAATTTGGACTATCGAACTTCATTTGGGCTGAAATCCAGAACAAGCAAAACAAGCAGATCCTGCGCCGCGTGAACGACGCTCTTCAACTCGAAGAACCCAAAGGCTTCGAAGCAGACGGCGTGCTGAGTTCGGATTTGATCCAAGCTTTGGGCGCATTGACCGCCGAACGCTTCGTGGCGGATCGAGACGATGGTTCGTTCGGCCTACAAGGCTCCGCGCTCGGTGTGCACTTTGCGTTCAAGAACGGTGAAGGCGTCAAGGTCGAACGGCACCTGCGCTTCGGTGACGAGACGGCCCTGGGCGTGTTCGCAACATTGGCAGACGATGGCCCGGTGTTCGTGTTGGCTCGTTCGGTACGCGACACCTGTCAGCAATTGCTGCTCAATCGCGCCGTCTTTCCGACGAGCAGCGAAGCCTTCCGCGGCATCACGCTCGAGGCTCATGGTCGGACCGTGCAGCTCACTCGCCAAGGCGAGCGCTTATTGGTCGCGAAAGCGGGCAGCTTTCCTCAAGATCGCGTGCCGGAGCTGCTCGAAGCGCTCGGAAACCTTCGCGCCGAAGTGGCGATACACGCGGGTCCAGCGCTACCGGCGGAGGGATTTTCGGCCCCCTTCTTGACCCTGCGGCTGCAGCCTCGCCAAGGCGCCGCACAGATCTTGACCTTCGGTGCGGGCGATTCTTGGCGCTCGACCAGCGTCTTCTACATGCGTGTCAGTGATGTCGACGCGACATTCGTGATCGCCCAGAGCAAGGTTCGCGCGCTGAGCGACGCGCTCTAGTTCAATTCGACAACTTGGACTTGGCTTCTGGTCGATTCCAGATCGCGTCCCAGTTGCGACGGTACTCGTCCGTTGCCACCTGAGCCGGCCCCGTGCGCGGCGCGACCGCAGCCGCAAGCTCTTGCCGGTCACCCGCTGTGTCTGGCGGTTTGAAATGCGTCTCGACGTCGCACAGCGCGGGGAAGTTGCTGCGCGGCTTGAGCGTCACCACTTCACCGGTGATCGGCGCGCCGTCGCGCAGCGGGCGCACGGCACCGAGCTCCAAGCGGTCGCCACGCGCGCGCAAAATCTTGAGCCCCTCACCGTCCGGGGTCACGCCGTGAATCAAGGCTACATCCGGAGTCGCGGGCGAAGTGGCGAGGGCCGCGGGGGGCCCCGCGCTCTGATCTTCGGCCGGCTTTTTGGACGTCACCCGTTTCATCTATCGCAGGGGACGCAACCTCGCCACTCACTTGGGCGAATTACCGAGCGATTTCGCCCTGGCTACATGCCAATGGCGGTCCGGTATACCCAACCAACGCTGCCTTTGACGTCGTATTTGATTCGGTACCAGTCGCCACGACGCCCAGTCACCGCCACGCGCGTTCCCTGTAAAACACGCGCCACCACGGCCCCGTCGCGGCTTGCGGACGAGCGGACGAGCGCCACGTCCCAGGCGACCGTCGCATGACCGGAGGCCTCGGTGACGTCGGCGGAAGGCGCGTCCGCGCTGGCGGCGGGCCCTTCACCCTTTTCCGTGGAGGCCTTGGGGAACTCGACTTTGTAAAACACCGAGTAGGCCTCGTGCTTGTGCGCGATGCCCACCAGCGACACGTTCGAGAACTCTTTCTTTTCACACTCGATCAGGTTGTCGGTTTCGGCTTCACTGAAGCTGGTGCTCTTACCGCTCTTGACGCTTTTCACGGCTTGCGATGTGAAGTCCAAGTCGAAACCGAGCGAGAGCACTCCAACCAACTTGTCCGCACCGGGGCACGCGGCCAAAGCTTGGATGTGTGGACGCGCGAGACGATCGAACTCGATGCGATCGCACTCTTCCTTGAGGCGCTTGCCATTGTTCTTGCAGGCCAGAAACTGTGGTTCGCTGACTTGCAGGCGATCGAGCTGCACCGCCGGCACCGCTGCGACGGGTTCCGGCTCCGGCGCAGGGGCAGCCGGAGCGGGTCCTTTTGCCTCACCCGGTGCACCGGTTAGGTCCGCGCTGCTGCTCTCGGCCGGCTGACTGGGCACGCTCGGGACGAGCTTGAAGCCGGCGATGCGCGGCCAAATGATGCCAATTGCAAAACCGATGGTCACGATCAAACCCACTCGGCCAAAGCGGACCGTTTCCTGCTTTTGGTCGGGAACCTCGATCTTCAGGGGTTGACGTCGCTCTGCCGGCAAGTGTCCTCGCGCTCGCGCTTGAACGCCGGTTCTATCACAGGCGCCCGATTGCGACCGTCTGTAATCGAAGAAACCGGACGGTTTTGGCATGGTTCCGACACGTGCGCCGGAATGACTTTCTTCCGGCAAACGATCCAGAGAGGATGAAGGGCCGTTCATGAAGTCGTGTCCGCAGTGCAAACTGAAGTATCCCGACGATGCTGCTGGGTGCTTCTTGTGTGGCGGGGCGCTGGTAGCCATTCAGGACCCGCTCATCGGCGTGACGCTCGCCGGGCGCTACCAGATCGAGGAAGTCCTGGGTCAGGGCGGCATGGCCACGGTGTATGCCGCGCGCCACCGGCTCGTCGATCGCCCGTGCGCGGTCAAGGTGATGAGCGCGCAATACACGCGTAACGAGGTGATCCGCGAGCGATTTCGGCGCGAGGCCAAGTCCGCGCAGAAGCTCGCTCATCCCAACATCATCGAGATCTTCGACCAAGGCGAGACTCCCGAGGGGCAAGTCTTCTTGGTCATGGAGCTGCTGCGCGGTGAAACGTTGGCCGACGTGCTCGAACACGGCAAGGTGTCGCTCGAGCGCGGGCTACCGATCATGATTCAGATCGCGCGCGCGCTCGCTCGCGCGCACGACCTGGAGGTCATTCACCGCGATCTCAAGCCGGAGAACATTTTCTTGGCGCGCCTTCCGAATGGCGCGGACCAAGTCAAGCTGCTCGACTTCGGCATTGCTCGCTCGATGCAGGACGCGCGGCTGACCGGTGCCGGTGAAGTGTTCGGGACTCCGCAATACATGGCGCCGGAGCGCATCACCTCGACAGAAGCCGGTCCAGCCGCCGACCTGTATTCCCTCGGGGTGATTATCTACGAGATGGTGACCGGCACCTTCCCCTTCGATGCCAGCGATATCACCACCTATTTCATCAAACATCTGAAAGAAGCGCCGGTTTCACCCAAGAAGTACGACCCGTCGATTCCGGTCGAATTGGAGCGCTTGGTGATGGAATGCTTGGCGAAGGACGCAAAAGATCGCCCGGTCGACGCGCATCGCGTGCAGGCGGATCTGATGCACATCGCTGGCGCGATAGGGCTCCGTATCCCTTCGGATGCTTTTGCCGATGAGCTCGAGTCGCGCGGTCCCGCCAAGACGCTGCCGCCGGTCGCAATCGACCGCTGGGTCAAGCGGACGGCGCTGTTCGAGCAGATGTTGAACATCGCTTTCATCGGTGAGCGTCCGAGCCAGCTCAATCAGCTGCTCGCGGAGGTCAAAGACCTGGTGCATCAAATCAGCGAGCTGCGCGCAAAAGCCGTCACCGAACAGCGAGCACTCGAGGCCATCGAAGCACGAGGCCGCGAGATCCGCCAACGCCTCGGGCACGCCGTGGACGCACTCGGTGTCGATGCCAGCAAGGCACGTGACGAAACCAAGGCCGCCTTGGCCGGTGCCGCCGCGCTCACCCTCGACATGGATCGCCCGGCACAAGAATTGAAGCGCAAAGTCAGCGAGGTCATGCGTTGGGAAGGACGTTCGGCGTTCGTCGAGCCGTACCGGGAGCTTTCGACGGCCTATCGTGATTGCGCCGAAATCGTGGACAATTGGCTGCTGGCCAAGCAACGCCTCCGCGACGCAGAGGCACGCGTCGCAGCGCGCCGCGGGGAGGTCGAAGATCTCGAGTTTCAGATTCGAGAACTGCGCTCCGTACTCGTGAAGAATGAAGAAGAGCTCGAGCGCGAAGAGGGCGATTGCCGCCGGATCGTCAGCGAGCTCGGGCCGCGCGCGGACGAGCTCGAAGCGCTGCTCTTGGAGCGTGCCACGCGCTTCTGCTTACCTCTTCGCAGCCGGCGCGAGCTCTCGCCGTTGTTCCACGAGCTGGAATCCGACGCTCAGACCTGAGCGAGGCTGCCGCTCGGCTCCGAGCTCGTGAGTCCTGAACGGCTCTTGGCTCACGGGCCTTGCACGGCCTGAATGCCGAAGCGATCGAGGCCAAAGTGAACGGCCCTTCCGAGGCCCGCAAAAACGAAGGACTTCGCCGCCCGCGAGGCCTTCCGCGACAACCTGCTCGCGCTCGGCGTCACGCTCATGGACACCTCATCAGCACCGTGTGCTCGATCGCGCACTACGCGGCCGGCACCCGGCACCGTGTACTCGATCGCGCACCCGGCGGCCGGCACCCGGCACCGCGGGTCGATCGCGTAGTAGGCAGCCGGCACTCAGGGTTAAGTCAAAGTGACCTGACCCTCCATCGCATCTGCGAGCAAAAGGGCGACCTGGAAGGCGTCGGCGGGCACTCCGTCGTGCGGAGAAACTGCCTTTTTGCACGTTTTGCATAAGCATCTTCCCGTCGACGCGAGGGTCCCTGCACGTCCAGCGGACAGACTACTGTGTTTACGCAGCATCTTCTCATCGACGAGGGGGTCCCTGCACGTGCGGCGGACAGACTACTGTGTTTACACAGCATCTTCTCATCGACGAGAGGGTCACGGCAGCCCGAGAGACTACTGTGTTTGCACAGCATCTTCTCATCGACGATGAGGGTCGCGGCCAGTGCAGCGGGCAGACTACTGTGTTTGCACAGCATCTTCTCACTCGACGAGAGGGTCACGGCAACCCGAGAGACAACTGTGTTCGCGCAGCATCTTCTCATCGACGGTGAGGTCACGGCGAGTGCAGCGGACAGACTATACTGTGTTTGCACAGCATCTTCTCATCGACGAGAGGGTCACAGCGCGTGCGCGGACAGACTACTGTGTTTGCACAGCATCTTCTCATCGACGAAAGGGCTTACTTTCGCGTGCAGCCGAGAGACTGCTGTATTTGCACGTGTGTGCACAGCGTCTTCTGACTCGACGAGAGGGCTTACTTTCGCGTGCGGTGCCTGTGGCGCCCTATTCTTCTCGATGGCTTCAGCTTCGCCACGAGAGCTATGCGCCGCGATGCGCCTTTCAGCGCCCGCTTACCCAAAACACAAGGAGATGGCCCAGCCGATCCCGCATCGCACCTCACGACGCGTGCTGTTCCCGACGGTCCCCAGCAACAGCCAGGTGATACGGTCGAACGCGCGCTCCGCGAGCCATTTGCAATCCGTTTCGCGATCGTCGTGCGCTTTCGCGCCATTCCAAATAATTGAATCTGGAGCTCGCCACAAATGCCGCGCACGTAGCTTTTTGCTACGCGGCGACGAGTCAGATTGCAGCTGGACAGAGCAGACGACTCAGCCAATTCTGATCACGCGATGAGTGCAGACGAGCGCGATGGGGTAAGTCCGCGTGTTGCGCGGCGGATGGTGCTGAAGTCGTTGGCGGCTGGCGCGCTTTGGGAGCCCGCTTGTGGCGCTCCACCTTTGGAAACCTCGGCGCATAGCCAGCATCGAGTCGACCCGCCTTCACCGATCGAGACGCCGATTCGTGTCGAAAATCGCCTCCCGGGCACGAGTGACTTCGAGTTGCAACGTCCCGCCAACGAGCGCGAGGTCGAAGGCTACGCCTCGACGACCTCGGCCAGCCTCGGCGAAACGCTCGAAATTTGCGTGAACGTCAGTAGGGCGCAGGGAGTGCGCTGGGATCTGTATCGCGTCGGGCACTATCAGGGCCTGGGGGCACGCTTGATCGATTCGGGCGCACCCGTCCCGGTGACCCCACAGCCCGAGCCGAGTGTCAGCTCCACGACGGGCTTAATCGAGTGTTCTTGGGCGACCGCGATCGAACTGACGGTCGAGGCGAGCTGGCTGAGCGGCTACTACCTGCTCAAGCTCACCACGGACGACGGCTTCGAAAGCCATGTCCCGTTCATCGTGCGCGAAACCGGGCGGCGAGCACCGCTGTTGATGCAAGCCAACGTGACGTGCTGGCAGGCTTACAATCTCTGGGGTGGCGTCAACTTGTACTCGAATCATCTCCCCTCGCCTCGAGCGTTCAACGGGTCGCGTGGCTATCAAGTCAGCTTCGATCGCCCGTACACCATCGATCCGGACATCGGCGCGCTGGTCGAACATTCGATGGTGCGTTGGTTGGAAAAGCAAGGCTACGACGTCGCCTACGTCACCAACGTCGACATCGACGGCACACCCGAGCTGTTGGAAGGCAG
>Ga0164307_10000211_pt1 | contig 27212 bp, 20 predicted proteins | sample Whisoiple_243_MG_FD_110214 | JGI IMG/M metagenome (GOLD analysis project Ga0164307, IMG submission 110214) | Soil microbial communities amended with fresh organic matter from upstate New York, USA - Whitman soil sample_243_MG | ecosystem: Environmental > Terrestrial > Soil > Unclassified >...
CACCAAAAACCGAGGCTGGTCGCACGTGCTTCGCCGAGCGCCGCGCGAATTCGTAGGGGAGGAGGGAGCATTGGCGAGGCCGAAACTGGTTCGGACGGATCCCTGCACCCGCGGGCTACGAGAGCGAGCCTGTTGGGGGTTGCCCGTGGTGCCGCAAGGAGCGAACGGGTCCGGCGCCTTTGGAGCTATCTCCGCTTGCGCGTGCGCGCTTATGCGCTCGACTCCCCAAAATGTAAAGAGAAGCTCGTTTCGCAGTCGCCTTTTAGGTTACAACTTTGCGAAATCATGGAACTTTATCGTGTGCGCACGGCGCCGAAACAAGTTTCGGGAGCGCTTCACCAGGGGTAAATTTCCGCGACACAAAAGCAAGAACCCCCGAGTCCAAGTTGGGCCGGGGGTTCGGTTGGGAAAGTGGAAGTAACTGCCGGCCCGGAGGAGGAGCCGGCAGCCTTCCACTTTGGCCTTAGAAATCGCGCATTTGACGGCGAATCTTGCCGATGGCCTGTTCCTGCAGCTGACGGATGCGTTCGCGAGACAGGTTGTACTTGTCTCCGATCTCTTTGAGCGTCAGCTCGTCCTCGTTGTCGAGGCCGAAGCGCCAGCGAATGATGCGTGATTCGATCGGCGTCAGGGTGTCGAGCAGGCGCTTGACCTCCTCGGCCCACTTTTGATTGGCCAGGCTCTCGTACGGCGACAGCGAATTCTCTTCGACGAGAAAATCGATGAAGCGACGACCATCTTCGTCGCCCACGGGGCGGTCGAGGGAGAACGGCGTGTCAGCGTAGAGGTCCCGAACCTTGTCGAGCTTGTCACGCGGGACGCCCGTCTCTTTTTCGAGCTCCTCGACCGAGGGCTCCTTGCCCGTGCGAGCGATGATCGTCTGGGTGGCTCGCGCGACACGGTTGTACGTGTCGAGCATGTGCACCGGGATGCGAACCGCGCGACCCTTGTCCGCCAAGGCGCGGCTGATGGCGTGCCGAATCCACCACGATGCGTACGTGGAGAACCGGTAACCGCGTGCGTGGTCGAAGCGCTCGACGGCTTTCATCAGACCGATGTTGCCTTCTTGGATCAGGTCGATCAGTGGCAGACGCCCGCGGTTGTAACGGCGAGCGATGCTGACCACGAGCCGCAGGTTGGCTTTCACGAAGCGGTTCTTGGCCAACCGCTGCGTGGTGTCGGTGCTCTTCACGCGCTCGACATAGCGGCGGTAAGCCTGCGTGTCGGGCACGACCACGCGCTCCGGATCCTCTTCCGGCGCGTCGTTCACCACGTCGCGAGCGGCGCGGTTCGCGTTGGACATCCAGATGCGATCCGAATCCGGCAGGCGAATGTCGCGAGCCAACGTTTGCGTCAGCTCCGTCCACTGACGAAGCTGATCGGCGTGCAGCTTCGAGCGCTGCTTGCGATACACCTTGGTCAGCTTGCGTAGCTCAGCCACTTGCGACAGCTCCGGACGTTCCTCCGGGTTCATCGCGGCGACGTCGCGTTCGAGTTGCTCGAGCACGTGCTCGGCGGCGGGCACGTAGGCAAGCAAAGCCGACCAGTGCTCGATCTCCGCATTCTCGACCGCCTGCGCGGCTTGCAGCTCTTCATCCGGGCCCATCACCTGATGCGTGGCCATCTCCCGGAAGTAGCGAGAAAGCATCGAATCACTCGAGCCATCGACCACGCCGGGGGTCGGAGCTTCGGAAGCGAAACCACCAGCGTCTGCGCCGAGGTCCACCGATTCCTCCGGGCCGTCGTCAGACGACGACTGTGCCTCGGAGCCGACCCCTTTGGGTGAACGACGGACCGCGGTATCCTCGACGGAATCCTCTCGGTACTCTTGGGTCGTGTCTTTCGCGGAAGCGGTCTGTTTGGACATGGCTGCCTTGCGTGATGAGGGGGAGGAGCTGCTTGACGCCGCGCTCGGCTGAGCCGCCGCGCCAGAGGCGGGGCGACGCTCGGTCGATTCTTTTCCAGTTGCGGTCATCAGCGGAGGTTTGAGCAAGTTGCGTGCCGGGCGCTTGACACTCGAGGGAGCTGCTTCCCTACTGAGTTGCGCGGGCGCACCCAGTTTTTTCGCACCCGAAGTGGGGGCGGTGGTTTTGGTTTGGGGAGCTCTTGAGGTCATTGGCGGCCGTGGTTTGAAAAAACGCTTCAATTAACAGTACGGTCAACGCACCGAAACAGATTCATCGAATTCGTTGGTCCGTGGGCCAATTTTAGAAAAAAGCTAAAACTGGCTTGACTGAGACCCCAGGTAGCGGCAAGGGGCCCCAATTTCTTAGACAAAGTCTACGGCTGGTTTGTTCCTCGCCGTTAGTTCTGCCCTTGAAATTTCGTTGATATTCATTTCAGGCTCGCTCGCCAGTGCGTCAAGGCTCGCGGGCCAGAAACGCCAAATCCTGATGTAGGCGTGACGCTCGAGGTGAGCAGCCCGCAACATTTGCGGTGTGCGCCAAGCGGCACACCAGTTGGCGATCCCAACCTCACCACGATCAGAATGTCGTGGCGGAGGCGCTCCGATCAAAATCCGGGTGCCAAGCGTCCGGGTTTGAGACCCGAGGCGTCTCACCCCAAGAACTGAAGTCGGCCAGCAAGGCATCCAAGTGTCTTGGTACCCGCTCGGCTCGAAACCAATTCAGCCAACCTTCGACACCTTGTGTCGTTTTATTACCGGGCAGCGGCCTGCCCCAAAATGCCTCCACGTGTGGAGTTCTAGAACTGCGCGATGAACCGCGGATCGTTCTCGAACAACAGCCGAATGTCCGGAATGTTGTAGCGAAGCATCAACACGCGCTCGACGCCCATTCCGAAGGCGAAGCCGGTGTACCGCTCGGGATCGATGCCACAGTGAGTGAGCACGTCCGGGTGGATCATGCCGCAGCCGAGGATTTCGAGCCAGCCGGTGGCTTTGCACACGCGGCAGGTCGCTCGAGTGCCGTCTTCGACACTGCAAAAGACGCAACCGACGTCGGCCTCGGCGCCGGGCTCGACGAACGGGAAGTAACTCGGCCGGAAGCGCACTGGCGTACTAGGTCCGTACAACCTGCGCGCGAACTCGGTGAGCACGCCTTTCAGTTCGGCGAAGCTCACGCGCTCATCCACCAGGAAGCCTTCGATCTGGTGGAACATCGGCGAGTGGGTCACGTCGTCATCACGACGGAACACGCTGCCACCGCTGACGATGGCCATCGGCGGAGTGTGGGTGCTCATCTCGCGCACCTGCACGTTGCTCGTGTGCGTTCGAAGCAGCACGCGAGCGTCGGGCTTGCTGCCCTCGACCTTCACCCAAAAGCTGTCCTGCATGTCCGTCGCCGGATGATCCGGCGGGAATGCGAGCTTGGTGAAGTTGTGCGATTCGAGTTCGATCTGCGGGCCCCACGCCACCTCGAAGCCGAGCGAACGGAAGATGTCCAGGATCTCGTTCGTGACTTGGGTGATCGGGTGGTGGTGGCCGCGCTCCGCGACTCGACCCGGAAGGCTCATGTCGAAAGGCGGCGCGTTCAGGTCCGCAGCGCGCAGCGCACCGAGCAAGGCGCTCAATCGCGCTTCGAACGCCGACTCGACTTCGGCGCGAACGCCGTTGACCCGCTCACCGAATTCGCGGCGCTTGTCTGCGGGGACTTGCCCCAGAGTGCGCAGAATTTCGGTGAGCTTGCCTTTTTTCCCTAAAATCTCGGCGCGCGCATTGCGAAGCTCTTGCTCGGTAGCAGCAGCTTCGAAAGTGGCGCGCGCGCGAGGCCCGAAGGCCGCGAGGCCCGCCTCGATGTCGAGTGTCGGGTCGGACACGGCGTTCGGGCGGCCGGTTACTTGGCGACGGCCAGGGCAGCGAGCTGCGTGAACGCACCAGTGTCGTTCACCGCCAGGTCCGCAAGGATCTTGCGGTCGAGCTCGAGACCAGACTTCTTCAGGCCGGCGATCAGGCGCGAATAGCTGGTGCCGTTGGCACGCGCTGCCGCGTTGATACGCGCGATCCACAACACGCGGAAATCACGCTTGCGGAGTTTGCGACCGGCGTAGGCATATTGCCAGGACTTCCACAGAACGCGCATCGCTTGGCGATAGCGGTTCTTGCGGCCTCCGAAAAAACCTTCGACCTGGTCCAGCACGCGCTTGTGGCGGCGGCGGGGCGACGGACCTCGTTTGACGCGAGACATTCTAAAATTCTCCTAGATTTCCCGGCTCACCCGTAGGGGAGCATGATCTTGACTCGGTGCTCCATGGCCGTATCGACCATGTCGTTGTCGCGCAGGCGGCGACGGCGCTTGCGCGACTTGCCGATCATCCCGTGCTGAGCGTTGCCCTTCGGGCGGCGAACGCGACCGCTCCCAGTCACTTTGAAGCGCTTGGCGGCAGCGCGATTGGTCTTCATCTTCGGCATGGGAATTTCGACTCCGAGAGGCGAAGGGCGTTAGCTCCTTCGCAAAGCCGGCACGCGGACAACCGCGAAAAAGGGCCGGGGGGCGGACTTATGGACGAAGCTTCGGGCCTCGTCAAGCATCGGCCGCGGGTGATTTGGCGTTTTTGTAGCCCGCAGGCCAGAGAAGGCGTCAGCCGGCCATCGGGCCAATGATGGAAGGAGGTATCGGACCGCCGTGTGACGAGTCAGTGGTGGCGTTGTGAACGGAATTTCTGCGCCGGCCGGTTTCGGGAGCGACCGGGTTTTTAGCACTAGTCGCGCGCGAGCGTGTGGTAAGGGCGCACCTCGATGCCGCGCCGGAACGATATTCGCAAGATTCTCCTGTTAGGTTCTGGCCCGATCGTCATCGGGCAAGCCTGTGAGTTCGACTATTCGGGGACCCAGGGAGCCAAGGCTCTGACTGGGCTCGGCTATGACGTGGTGCTGGTCAATTCGAACCCAGCCACCATCATGACCGACCCCGAGTTGGTCAGGCGCACCTACGTGGAGCCGCTCACGGTGGAGACGGTCTCCGCGATTATCGAGCGCGAGCGGCCGGACGCGCTGCTCCCCACCTTGGGAGGGCAAACGGCGCTCAACCTCGCGCTCGAGTTGCACGACAAGGGCGTGCTCTCGAAGCATGGCGTGAGTCTGATTGGCGCGCAGGTGGGCGCGATTCGCAAAGCCGAAGATCGCGTGCTGTTCAAGAACGCGATGACCGCCATCGGCCTCGAGTCGCCGGTCTCGGCGCACTGCGAGAATTTGGCCGAGGCGCAGGCCGTGGTCGAGAAGACGGGTTACCCCGTGATCTTGCGGCCGAGCTTCACCATGGGCGGCTCCGGCGGCGCGGTGGTCGAGAACGCCGATGAGCTCGCGCCCAAGTTGGAATGGGCGCTACTCCAGTCGCCCACGCATCAGTGCTTGGTCGAAGAGAGCCTGATCGGTTGGAAGGAATACGAGCTCGAAGTCATCCGCGACGCCGCGGACAACTTCATCGTGATTTGCTCGATCGAGAACCTCGACCCGATGGGCGTGCACACCGGTGACTCGATTACGGTCGCGCCGTCGATGACGCTCACCGACCGTGAGTACCAGCGGCTGCGCGACGCGGCACGCGGCGTGATGCGCGAGATCGGCGTCGAAACCGGCGGTTCGAACGTGCAGTTCGCGATCGATCCCAAGACCGGTCGCGTACTCGTGATCGAAATGAATCCGCGCGTGTCGCGTTCGAGCGCGCTGGCCTCCAAGGCCACGGGTTATCCGATCGCCAAGATCGCCGCCAAGCTCGCGGTTGGCTTCACTCTCGACGAGCTGGAAAACGACATCACCGGTACCAGCGCCGCGTTCGAACCGACGATCGACTACGTGATCGTCAAGTGGCCGCGCTTCGCGTTCGAAAAGTTCCCGGGCTCGGATGCTCGCCTCGGCACGCAAATGAAGAGCGTCGGCGAAGCCATGGCCATTGGTCGCACGTTTCCGGAGGCGCTGCAGAAGGCCGCGCGCTCACTCGAGACGGGCAAGGCTGGTTTCGTCAGCTTGTTCGATCGCATCGACTATCGGAACTTGAAGTTCTCGCCGGACGCCGCGCGCAACCTCGCGCACGACCCGCCGCCACTCGCCGCACCCAAACCGACTTTGCCGCCGCCCGTGGGTGACGAGCTGTGGGCCGCGCTCGAGACGGCCGTGCGCGTGCCGACCGCGGAGCGCTTGTTCTACGTCGGTGATGCTCTGCGCCACGGCATCTCGCCCGAGCGGCTGAACAAAATCACCGGCATCGATCCGTGGTTCTTGGCGCAACTCGATCGCATCGTGAAGCAGGAGCAAAAGCTCAAGAATGCGCCCAGCTTGGATGCGGACTTGCTGCGCGAGAGTAAGCGACTCGGCTTCAGTGACGTACAGATCGGCGCGCTCCGCGGTCAGCCTGCGACGGAGATCTTCAAGCAGCGCGACGCGCTCGGCGTGCGCGCCGTATTCGCCCGCGTCGACACCTGCGCCGCCGAGTTTCCCGCCCGCACGCCCTATCTCTACTCCACTTACGAGACCGAATCCGAGTCGGAAGTCACGGACAAGAAGAAGGTCATCATCTTGGGGGGCGGCCCGAACCGCATCGGGCAGGGGATCGAATTCGACTACTGCTGCTGCCATGCCGTCTTCGCGCTGCGCGAACTCGGGCTCGAGACGATCATGGTCAACTGCAACCCGGAGACGGTGTCGACCGACTACGACACTTCCGATCGCCTGTACTTCGAGCCGCTCACGCTCGAAGACGTGCTGGCGATTTGTCGTGAGGAAGCCTCCAAGGGCGACCTATTGGGCGTGATCGTCCAATTCGGCGGCCAGACCCCGCTCAAGCTCAGCGTGCCGTTGGAGAAGGCGGGCATCAAACTGCTGGGGACGACCGCAGACGCCATCGATCGCGCAGAAGACCGCGAGCGCTTCGACGCTTTGCTCACCAAGCTCAGCTTGAAGCGCCCGCGCGCAGGCATTGCACGCAGCATCGAAGAAGCGCGCAAGATCGCGACCGAGATCGGCTTCCCGGTGCTGGTCCGACCGAGCTACGTGCTGGGCGGCCGCGCGATGATGACGTGCTGGTCCGACAGCGAGCTCGACGCTTACGTGCAGCTCGCGATCGACGCCGCCCGCGAAGAGGGCGGCTCGCAGACTCTGCTCATCGATCAGTTCTTGAAGAATGCCACCGAGGTCGACGTCGACGTCGTATGCGACGGCAAGCGCGCGGTGATCGGCGGCGTCATGCAGCACATCGAAGAGGCCGGCGTGCATTCCGGCGACTCGACCAGCGTGTTGCCTCCGCACACGCTCGACAGTGAAGTCGTGGCGCGCATCGAAGAAGAGGCGAAGAAGCTCGCGCTCGAGCTGAACGTCGTCGGTTTGATGAACGTGCAGTTCGCGGTGAAGGATCACGAAGTGTACGTGCTCGAGGTGAACCCGCGGGCGTCGCGCACGGTGCCGTTCGTGGCCAAAGCCACGGGCCGTCCGCTCGCCAAGATCGCCGCCAAGGTCATGGTTGGCAAGACGCTCGACGAACTCAACATCTTTGACCGTGCGCTGCCCATGCACGTGGCCGTGAAAGAGTCGGTCTTCCCGTTCCAGAAGTTCCCGGGTGTCGATACCATTCTCGGCCCCGAGATGCGTTCGACCGGCGAGGTCATGGGCATCGCTGGTAGCTTCGCGCTGGCGTTCGCCAAGTCGCTCGCGGCTTCCAGCGTGCGGCTACCCGATCACGGTGTCGCGTTCATCAGCGTCAAGGACGACGACAAGGAGATCGCCTGTCAGGTCGCGCGTCGCCTGCGCAATCTCGGTTTTTCGATCATGGCTACGGGCGGCACGGCCAGCGCGATTGCCCGCTCGCGCATTCCGGTGGAGCGCGTCAACAAGGTGCTCGAAGGCTCGCCCCACGTGGTCGACGCCATCCGTGATTGTCGCGTGCAGCTGGTGATCAACACCACTCAAGGCGCCAAGGCGATCGCCGACAGCTACTCGATTCGCCGCAATGCGCTGCTCGCAAACGTGCCCTACTTCACCACCATGGCCGCCGGTGCGGCCGCGGTCGACGCTCTCGAGGTCACCGCACTCTTGACCAAGCGCGGCGAGCTCGTGAAGAGCCTCCAGGAATGGCACTCCCGTTCCGCCGCGGGCGAGTAACGGGCACGGGGCTCGCCCTTCGAGAATCGGTCGCTGTCTTCGAAAATGGGAGACTCGTCGAACCAGAGGGCGAGCCAAAAATCGCTGGATTTATTGCAGATCTCGAGGCGCGCTGCTCGGGATCCAAAATTGCTAGGTGGTGCGCGCTCGCCCTTCGGCGAGCAGAGGAAGCCCCCAGCATGCGCCATCGAAAGCCTCAGTTCTCGTTCTTCGCAGCCGCTGCGCTGACCGCCTCCGCCGTTCTGGTTGCCTGCTCTGGCGACCAATCGCAGCCCGCGACAGCAGGCGAGTCACGAGGCTCGGTCGCATTCGAGCTACAAGCCGCGCCGGGGGTCACCCTCGACACCATCGTTTACACCATCATCGGCCCGGCTTCATTTTCGAAGTCGGGCAGCTTCGATGTGAGTCAGAGCAACAAAATCGGCGCGCTGATTGGGCCGCTTCCCGTCGGAGCTGGTTATTCGATCACGCTGTCGGCGAACTCCGTCCAAGGCACGAGCAGCTGCTCCGGAAGCGCGCCGTTCGACGTTCTGGCGCATGAAACGACGCCGGTCGCGATCGCCCTCACGTGCCACGAAACTCCGCGCACTGGCAGCGTCATGATCAACGGCGCGCTGAATATCTGCCCGTCGCTCGATGCGGTGAACGCCAATCCAGCGGAAGTCCTGCTGGGTACGAGCATTGCTCTTTCCGCCAGTGCGCACGATCCAGACGCAGGGCCTGCTGCGCTCAGTTACCGCTGGACCGCGGCATCGGGCAGCCTCAGCGACGCGAATGCGGCGAATCCGACCTTCACCTGCTTGGTTCCCGGGACCGTCGCGCTGAGCGTTGCGGCTTCCGATGGCGACCCCCTCGCGAACTGTGCCGACGCACGCACGATCACCGTGCAATGCTCTGCTGTCGGCGCTGGAAGCGCCGGCGCTGGTGGGGCGTCGGCCGCAGGCAGCGGCGGAGCCGTTTCTGGCGGAGCCGCGGGGGCCGCGCCGGCCGGAGCGGGCGGCACTGCGGGCGCCTCCGCTGGGAGTTCAGGTGCCGGGGCGGGTGGTAGCGCGGGTTCCCCTGCTGGTGGCGCTGGGAGCGGTGGAAGTGCGGACGCTGGCACGGGTGGCGTGAATAGCGGCGGGGCGAGTGGTTCGGCTGGCGCTGCCGGCGCGGCGAGCGAGCACTTGGTCATCTACCGAGTGGGTGACGGGTCGAGTTCGCTGGTCAACACCGGCAATCCCGTGTTCGTCGATGAGTTCACGGCGAGCGGCACTTTGCTGCGTTCAGTCCCGATGCCGCTCACCGTGAACGGTAACAACCGGCGCTTGGTCGCGAGCGGCACTGCCACCTCCGAAGGGCTTTTGACCCGCTCCAGCGACGCACACTTCGTGGTGCTGACCGGTTACGACGCGCCGCTCCCGACCAGCGGCCTCGTCAGCACGACGGGCACGGCGGTGCCGCGAATCGTGGGCCGAGTCGCCGCGGACGGAACGGTCGACACGTCCACTCAGGTGATCGACGGCTCGAGCGGCAACAACCCGCGCAGCGTCGCCACTTTGGATGGCAGCCAACTTTGGGTCACCGGTGCCTCCGGCGGTGTGCGTTTCCTCCCGTTCGGCAATACTAGTGCGACCACCACGCAGCTCAGCACGACGATCACCAACTTGCGCCAAGTCGGCATTTTTGGCTCGCAACTGTTCGTCTCGGATTCTTCGGGATCCGTGCGCCTCGGCGCCGTCGGCAGTGGGTTGCCCACCACCTCGGGTCAAGTCATCACCAATATTCCGGGAATCCCGACGAGTGGCAGTCCCTACGGTTTCTACTTTGCCGATCTCGACGCCTCAGTTCCTGGGCTCGACGTGCTGTACGTCGCCGACGATGGCGTAGGACTCAGCAAGTACTCGTTGGTCTCGAATTCGTGGATCGCCAAGGGCACGGTGGGCACCGCTGCTGACGCATACCGCGGTCTAACCGCGGTCGTGAATTCGGGCACGGTGACCCTGTATGCAACCCGCAAGGGTGGTAGCAGCGCAGCCGGCGGCGGCGAACTCGTCTCGCTGGTCGACGCCAGCGGGTACGATGGTGCGTTCGCGGCTGCGCCGACGTTGCTCGTCACGGCCGCTGCAAATACCGCGTTCCGCGGCGTCGCGCTGGCGCCGATTCCGTAGCGAACGACTGCGCGAACACGAAAGGGGTCGCTGTTTGCGCAGCGGCCCCTTTCGTTATTTTCTGGAACGTGACATCGCGGCGCGGGATTCGTGACCGATCTGCGCTGCGCCCGGAGAACGGGCTTCATGCGAAATCGACACTGAGCTGCGAACCGGGCCACGCGCGAGTAGGTGTCGCTGAAATCTGGAGGCTGGTTTCGAAAATCGGTCGGTGGTCCTCGCCAGATTGGCGGTTTTAGCCGGTGATCCAGGGCAACCGCGCGTGGCCCTCGACTTGCAATGACGGGACATGAGCCTCCGGCGTGTGTGCCGCGCTCTCGAAACTAAAGGATGTCCCCGTGACGCAAGCGCGAAAATTGACGTCGACTTCCGTGCTCTCTTCCGCACTGGCCTTGGGCCTCTGTCTCGCGGTCGTCGGTTGTGGCGAAAGCACACCTCAGACGAGCCAGTCACCTGCGGAGCAAGCAGCAGGCGAAGGTTCGCTCGGACTCACCCTCAGCTCTGGCGCCGTGCTGACCTCGGTCAGCTACACCATCATCGGTCCGACGTCGTACAACAAGACGGGGGCGCTCGACGTCAGCAACAGCACCACGATCTCGGGGCTGATTGGCGGCATTCCAGCGGGCTCTGGCTACTCGATTACCCTCTCCGCGAGCACCGCCGACGCTTCGCTCACGTGCGGGGGCTCTGCGACCTTCAACGTCAGCGCGCGCCAGACGACGCCGGTGAGCGTGGCCGTGACCTGCAAAGAGGCGCCGAAGACGGGCAGCGTATTGGTCAACGGGCTCCTCAATGTGTGCCCAGTCGTCGACGGTCTGAACGTGAGTCCCAGCGACCTGGTCGTCGGCGCATCGGTGGTGGTCAACGCGACCGCGCACGACTCCGACGCGGCGCCTTCGGCGCTCAGCTATCAGTGGACGGCTTCCGCCGGTACGCTGAGCAGCTCGACCACGCAAAATCCCACGTTCACCTGCACGACTCCGGGCAGCGTGACGCTCACGCTCAAGGTGTCGGACGGTGACACTACGGTTGATTGCGCCGATTCGGCGACGGCAACCGTCACCTGCAGCGCGCCCGTGTGCGCCGGGGGATGCGACGACGGCAACCCATGCACCACCGACGCCTGCGCGGCGAGCGCGACCTGCAGCCATACGACGGTGGCCGATGGGACGCTGTGCCAAGGGGGAAACCTCAAGGTCAAGTTGCTCGGCTTCAACGACTTCCACGGTCAGCTTTCGACCGGCAAGTTGGTGAGTAACCGCCCGGTCGGCAGCGCTGGAGTGCTCACTTCGTATCTCAAGGCGGCACAGGCCGGGATCGAGAACCAAACGATCATCGTCCACGCGGGTGACCACGTCGGGGCCTCACCCGCAGCCTCGGCGCTGCTCCAGGACGAGCCCGCGATTCAATGGCTCAACATGCTCGCGAACAGCTCCTGCACGTACGCAGACAAGCTGAATCCCGCTTGCAACGTGGTGGGCACGCTCGGCAACCACGAGTTCGACGAAGGTAAGACCGAGCTGCTTCGCTTGCTGAGCGGTGGTAACCACGTGTCCGGTCCCTTCCTCGAAGACCCGTACAAGGGAGCGCGTGTGCCGTATGTCTCGGCCAACGTCGTCGACGAGGTCACCAACCGCCCGATTCTGCCCCCTTACGTGATCAAGCAAGTCCAGGGCGTGCCAATCGCCTTCGTCGGGGCCGTGCTCGAGGCGACGCCGACCATCGTCACTCCGACGGGTGTTGCTGGGCTCAAGTTCTTGGACGAGGCGGACGCCGCGAACAGCTACGTGCCGGAAATCAAGGCACTTGGCGTCAAGACCATCGTCTTGCTCATCCACCAGGGCGCTTCACAATCGTCGTACACTACCTCGACCAACACGTCGCTCACGAACTCCGTGCTGAATGGCACGGACATTCTGGATGTCGTGACCCGCCTCGACAGCGAGTTCGACGTCGTGGTCAGTGGTCACTCGCACTCGTTCACGAACGTGCTCGTCAGCAACAACGGCGGCAAGAAGATCCTGGTCACCCAGGCGTTCTCCGCGAGCACTGCATACGACGACATCGATCTCACGATCGACCCAGTGAGCAAGGACGTGGTGAGCAAGTCCGCTAGAATCGTGACGACCTTCGCGGACGTGGCTCCGGGCAACGTGCCCGATCCCGCCGCTTCTGCCCTCACCGTGGCAGCCGAAGCCAAGGTTGCCCCGCTGGTCAGCCAAGTCGTCGGCTTTGCCACCAAGAGCTTCACTCGCGATGGCGGATCGACCGGAGAGTCGAGCCTGGGCGACATCATCGCTGATTCGCAGAACATCGCTGAAGGGACGCAGTTCGCGTTCATGAACCCGGGTGGAATCCGCGCGGATCTGGTGGTGCCTGCGGGTGGCGGCAACTTCACCTGGAACGACCTCTTCACCATCCAGCCGTTCGGCAACACGCTAGTGAAGATGAACCTGACGGGCGCTCAGATCAAAGCGGTCCTCGAGCAGCAGTGGACGGCCACGACCACTCGCATTCTGCAGATCTCGGGCTTTGGCTACACGTACAGCGCCGCACAACCGATCGGCAGCCGCATCGTCGAGATCCACGACGCAGCGGGCGTCGCGCTCGATCCTGCAGCGGTGTACTCGATCACGTGCAATAACTTCCTGGCCACGGGCGGTGACGGATTCACGGCGTTCGTCGGCGGCACGAACCAAATCGGCGGCCCCGTCGATCTGGACGCGCTGATCGAATACACCGAGCACAATAACCCGCTGCCAGTGCCGGTGATGGGCCGAATCATCCGCCAGAATTGAGCACGCACTTTGCGCGCACGACGGGTGGGCCGGCTTTGACGCCGAGTCCGCCCGTTCTGATTCCTGCTTTCCCCATGCTGACCAGAGCTTCTCGGCTGTTTGCCCTGCTGCTGCTTACGTCTTGCGCGAAGAAGGTCCCCCTCGAGCACGATGCGCCGCCGCGTGGCGCCTTGGTTGCACGGGTGGGTCAGGTCGAGATTCGCGAGGACGACGTGCAGCGAGCGCTGGCGCGCGACCCTGGTGCGTCCCCGGACCGCTTCAAGAGCCCAGCCGCGCGGCGTGAACTCGTTGACGGTTTGGTGCGTTTCGAGCTGCTCGTGCAAGAAGCCGAGCGAGCAGGACTGACCAATGATCCAGACGCGATTCACGCCATGCAGCAGATTGCCGTGACCAAGTTGGTCAATCGCACGCTGGGTGAAGTCGGCGCTCCAGAGTCGATCACGCAGGCGGATGTCGAGCGCGAGTACACAGCGCGTCGAGCGAGTGAGTTCACCTTGCCCGAAGCGGTGCAGGTTCGTCACATCTTGGTTTCCGACTCCAAGCGCGCCGACCAAGTCGCAGCGCAAGCGCGCGCGTTTGCCCCCGACGACGATCGGGCCTTCGCGGCGCTCGCCACGAAAGAGTCCGAAGATCTCGCGACGCGCGCCGCGGGCGGCGACCTCGGCTTCATCGACAAGAATTCGCGTCTTCCGAAGGTCATCGTCGATGGGGCCATCAGCCTAAAAGGGGAAGGTGACGTAGCCGGACCCATGCGAACCGACTCGGGCTACGAGATCTTGCGCCTGGTGAGCCGTCGAGCTGCCGCCGTGAGCCCGCTCAGCGCCGTTCAGGGGCTGATTCGTCAACGGCTTTACCAAGAACGACGAACCAAGGCGCTCGATGCCTTCATCGCCCGCCTGCGCGCGGCAACCCCGGTCGACGTGAAAGACGGCGGCTAGCACCAGTTCGGTGCCTCGTGCGCGGAGTATCCAATCGCCGACACGACCCTAGTTTCGCTGCTCGAAGGATCGGTGCGACGCTCCCGACTGGCGGCTAGAACCGCGAAAATAGCCGGGAAATGCGCGTGTTGCCTGCGACGCGCGAGGCTTTGCTAGACTTGGCGGCGTGCGGCACCGGTACCCGTTCGAGACCTTGCATTGGCTGCGGCAGCAGCGCGTCGAGCGCCACTCGAGGGCGCTCGGCGAGAGCGTGCAACGAGCAGCCTGTGCGCGTGTCGCGGCAGATCGCGCCGAGGCCGTACGGCGCGACACTGAACGACAGATCGCAAATCTCGCCGACACCGAGCGCGCGCGATTGGAAGAGGGACTGGTGCGCGCCTGCGATCTGGGACTGGTCGCTGATTGGCAAAAGGGCGCAGAGTCGGAGCTCGCGAGCAAGACCGAGTTCGAGCAGCGCGCCCGTGAAGCGCAAGCCGCGGCGGCCGCTGCCGAAGCCACTGCGCGCCGCAGCCTCGCGAGCGCCAGCAACGAAGCCAAAATCATCGACACGCATCGGGATACCTTTCGAGCTCAGCGGGCCGCCGAGCAGGACCGTGCCGAGGAAGAACTCGCTACCGAGCAATGGACTGCCAGCCACTTTTCCCGTCGCGGCTGATGCGCGCGCGCACTTCGTTTTGGGTGATTCTTTCGCTCGCGTCGCTGCTCTCTTGTTGTGAGGCACGAAAGGAGCCGGAAGGGCGCGCGGCAAAGGCACCGCCTTTTCAAATCGCGCCAACCAGCGCAAGCGCCGCGCCGAAGGTGCCGAGCGCGACGTTCTCGCTCAGCGATTTTCGTCCGTTGTTGACGATCCCAGAACTATCGGCGGTCGCCTCCGCGCTCGATGCCGGGACGCCTGCGGTCGCGGCGCTCGAGCTCGCGCGCTGGCTCGAGAAAACGCCGCCTGCGGCAAGCGAGCGTTTTCGGTACGATTTTTTGCTGGGTCGCTTGCACGAACAGGCGGGACAGTTCGCGCCGGCGCTTTCGGCTTATGCGCGCGTCAGCCAAAGCTCGTCGCCATTGGTCAGCTACGCGCGCCTCGGTGAAGCGCGCGCGCTGCTCGCGCTCGGCCGCCCCAAGGAGGTACTCGCACGCAGCGCGATGGTCGCGGATAGCGAACCCGTGGCGCGTCTGAAGTGGCCCGTGGTCGCCGAGGCCGCGCGGGTGCTCGGCGATCGGGGCACGACGATCGACGCATACCAGCAGGTCGTGAAGTCGCTGCCCGCGGGTTCAGAACGCGCCGAAAGTGAGCTGCGCTTGGCCACCGCCTTACTCGATGCGCCCGCCACGGCTAGCACCGAGCGTTCTGCGCAAATCCTCGAAGTGCTCGGCCTGTCGCGGCGCATCCAAAATGAACCCAACGTTCAGCGGCTCACGCTGCAGAGCGCCCAAGCATTGGAGGCCCGCGCGCTCGGTCTCTTGCCGGAGGCCGAGCGCGCGTCCCATCAGAACCGCGATCTGGCAGAGCGGCTCGAACGGGTGCGCGCCCTTTGCGATGCTCGCCATTTCTCCGAAGCCGAGCAAGCCGCACAGCTTGCGTTGTCCGCGCTGTCGGAGTCGGAGCGCGCGAGCAGCGCTGGCTGCGAGCTGCAGTTCCTTTCGGGGAAAGCCTTGGCCGGGACGCGCGCCTACGCTCGGGCGGGCGAAGCCTACGAGGGCCTACTCGGTCAGTGCCAGGATGCCGATTTGCGCGCGCGTGCTCAGTTCATGGCGGGCAAGGCGGCAGCCAGCGACGGACAACACATGCTGGCCGTCAAACGTTTTGCCGCGCTGGAGCAAGAGGCGCCGAAGAACTCACTGGCCGACGACGCGCGGCTCTACGGCGCACTTTCCTATTTGGAGCTAGGCGTCGAGGCGCGCTTCACCGAGCTGCTCAGTGCCATGCCAGATGACTATCCAGATGGCGACATGGTACCCGAAGGCTCATTTCGGCTGGCGCTGCGTCGACTGGACAAACAAGATTATCAGGGCGCGGTGCGCGTGCTCGAACGCGTGCTCGCGAACAAATTCAGCGTGTCGGCGAGAGGTGCGGATTTTGCTGGTCGCGAACGCTATTTTCACGCGCGCGCGTTGGCCGCGAGCGGTGAAGCCGAACGAGCGCTCGGCGAGTATGAGTCGCTGATCCACGATCTGCCTTTCTCGTATTACATGTTGAGCGCGTACACCGCGCTGCATACGGTCGACGCGGAACGTGCTCGCACCGTGATGGCGAGCGCGCTCGCCGCGGTTCCGAGCGGTCCGGTCGTGGTCACGAACCGGAGCGAGTTTTCGGGGGCCGGATTCAGTCGCGCGCTCGAGTTGTTCGGTGTGGGCGATCTCGAGAACGGCGCGCGCGAATTGGACGCGCTCGGCTTGGCCGACAGCTCGCGGCCGGAGCTTCTTTGGGGCTTGTCGAAGCTGTACGCCGAGGCAGGCTCCGTGAAGCTGTCGCATGCGGCCGCACGACGTGCGCTCTCTGCTGCGCCCTCGACTTGGCCCGCCGACGCCTGGGTCGACGCGTGGAAGCTCGCCTATCCGGCGCCGTTTCAGCAAATCGTGCAGCGCGAAGCCAAACGGACCGGTCAAAGTTCCGCGCTCATCTACGCGATCATGCGCGAAGAGTCGGCGTTCGATCCGGACGCCGAGAGCGTCGCCGACGCCTACGGCTTGATGCAGTTGATCGTTCCCACCGCGAAGAGCATCGCTCGCCCGCTCGGGTTACCTGCGGATCGTGCGTCGCTCAAGCGCCCGAGCGTGAACATCGCACTCGGTACGGGTGAACTCGCACGTCTCGCCAACGCCTTCCCGGAAAACACATTGCTCGCGATCCCCGCGTACAACGCAGGGCCCGGCAATCCCAAGCGTTGGCTGAGGGAGCGTCCCAACGCCGATTTCGATTTGTGGGTCGAGCTGATTCCGTACGTCGAAACGCGCCGTTACGTAAAGCGCGTGCTCTCGAGTCGCGCTGCCTACGCCTTCCTGTACCAGCGCGACGATTTCGAGCGCTTCGCGGTACTGCCCGGCAAAATTCAGTGACGCGGTTGACGTCTCGAGCCCGTTCCGGAAAGCTTCCGTCAAATGGCCCGAACACCCTCGCGTATGTTACCGCTCGGTACCGAAATTCCGGCATTTTCGCTGCCGGACACGGTAAGCGGCAGTGTGGTCAGCTCTGGCGCGTTGGCAGGTAAGCCCGCGGTCGTCTTTTTCATCTGCAATCACTGCCCGTTCGTGAAGCACATTCGCGCCGGTATCGCTGACTTCGGGCGCTATTGCCGCGACCGCGGTGTGGCGATGGTCGCGATCAGCTCCAACGACGCGACCGCCTACCCCGCGGATGCTCCACCGGCCATGGCCGCCGAGGCCGCCGAAGCGGGCTACGTGTTTCCTTATCTCTACGACGAGACTCAAGCCGTCGCGCGTGCTTTCGACGCAGCTTGCACGCCAGACCTATATATATTCGATAAAGACGGTAAACTGGCTTACCGTGGCCAGTTCGATGGTGCGCGGCCGGGGAACGACGTGCCGGTGACGGGGCGCGACGCTCGGGCCGCGGTGGCTGCGCTGCTAGCGGGCAATTCACCGGCGGGCGACCAAGTCCCCAGCATCGGCTGCAACATCAAGTGGAAGGCCTGAGCTGCGAGCGTTACGACCGTGATCGATTTCTGAAGTGAGCCACCAGGGCTCTCGGCATCCGGTGACTTGCGCGCGGCGCGATTTGCGGCGATGACGAGAGAAATCGGCATGACCAAACGCCCAGTGCCACCCTCCAAAAAAGCTCTGTTCGGCGCGGCTGCGCTTTCATTTCTGGTAAGCCTGGTCGCGCCCGGCTGCACGCGCAGCGGGGGTGAGAGTCGCGTCAGTCCGTGTGAGCTTTCACTCAAGTGTGGCGCGCGCTGCTCGGCGTCCGAGCCGTGCACGGTCGGCCAGTATTGCAACGCGGATCAGGTTTGCACTGCCGACTGCACGCCGACGGATGGGAACTGCGGTTCCGACCATACGTGCAGTTCCTCGGGTCGGTGCGTGGCCGGTGGCGGAATCGACCCGGGCGTGGACCCGGGCACCGGCGACGGCGGTCCCGATGATTTGCCCGACGGTTGCGTGAAGCAGGACGTCAAGCTCACCCCGCAGCTCACCGTGCTGATGTTGATCGATCAATCCGGGAGCATGAACGAGCAGTTCGGCACCGGTGCGCGCTGGAACGTTCTGCGCGACGCACTGATCGACATGAACACCGGGATCATTTCGACGCTTCAGTCGAAGGTGCGCTTCGGTCTCGCGTTGTACACGAGTGAGGGAGGCTTCGGTGATGGCACTCCACCCAAAACCTGCCCGATGATCACCCAAGTTGCTCCGGCGCTGGACAACTACGCGGCGATCACCGCCAAGTATTTGCGCGATGATTGGAAGGGCGACACCCCGACGGGTGAGAGCATCGACGCCGCGGTGAAAATCCTCGACGGCGTGACCGACCCTGGCCCGAAGGTGCTCGTGCTGGCGACCGACGGCGAACCGGACAGCTGCGCCGATCCCAATCCCGGTGATGCCGCAGGCCACGATGCGGCTCGCCAGCTCTCGGTGACCGCCGTGCAAAACGCCTTTCAAAAGCAAATCTCGACGTTCGTGATCAGCGTCGGGAACGAGGTGGGCAAAGACCATTTGCGCGCGGTCGCCAACGCTGGACAAGGCCTGGCCGTCGACGTGGACATGACGGATCGCTTCTATCTCGCCAACGACCAGGCAGATCTGTCCAAGGCGTTCGATTCGATCGTGGGCGGTGTGCGCTCGTGCGTCTTCACCCTGAACGGCACGGTCGAGGATTCACGCGCCGACTCCGGCACGGTAGTTTTGGACGGCAAGCCGCTCGTGTACAAGGACAAGGACGGCTGGTTTTTGAGCTCGCCCTCGGTCCTGGAGCTTCAGGGCGCGGCGTGTGCAACCATCAAGAGCACCGGCAACCACGACCTGAACATCGATTTCCCTTGCGGCGTGATCATCCCGACCATCCCCAAGTAGCGGACGCCGCGGGGCCGAGTCTCAGGCGCGCGCTGCGAGCCGAGGCTGAGCGCCGCTGGCCATCTCGCGGGCGATGCGCCGCCAGTCATCGAGCTGGTGTGCGACGCCCAGCGTTCGCAAATAGGACAGATCGATGGCGACGGTGCGGGCGGGCACCTCGTCGAGCGCGGGGACATCGGGGTTTTGCGTGAGTAGATTGCCGACGTACAACGCGGCAGCCGCGTCGAACACCCGCGCGCCCGGGATCGGTTCTAGGTGGTGCGCTACTGCGTGCACGATCTTCGGCGGCAGTGCCCACAAGCCGAGCAAGTAACCGCCGACCTCGGCATGAGTCGAGCCGAATAGTTCTAGTTCGGCCTCGTACAGTGGAGATTTCGCGCGAGCGCTACTCGACAGGGCGATCCCGAAGCGCTGCGCCGCGCGCGAGGCAAAGATCAGCTGCCCCACGTCTTGCAGCATGCCGGCGATCAGCACTGAATCCCCGCCGCTCTCGTGGCCCAGAAGGCGCTTGGCCAGTTGCGCGGCGGCGGCCGAGCGTCGTTGCAAAGCGTCGATCGAGAAATCCGGGATCGCGCGCGACACCGGAAACATTTTGGAGATCTCGATCGAGAGCACGATCGCCTTGATCACCTCGACGCCCAGAAACGCTACGGCGCCGCCGATGGAATTCACTTGCCGTGGCAGCCCGTAGAAGCCCGAGCCGACCAATTGCAATACGCGCGCCGAGAGCGCGATGTCCTTCTCGACGATCTCGGCGACGGTGCGAGTGCTGGCGTGCGGATTGCTCAGCGCATTGCCGATCTCGACGTACGTGCGCGGCGCGGAAGGCAATTCATTGCTGCTGCCGACCAGCGTGCGAAGCTCGGGGCGATTGAGGATGCCGCGCAAGCCGCAGGCGTTTTCCAACGTGGTCTTGAGTTGCTGCGCGTCGCACGGCTTGGCGATGAACTGGTGAACCAAGGGCAGCGCGCTCTGCAATATATCGAGCCCGGTGTGGCCCGACATCAAGATGCGAACGATGCCGGGATTCGATTCCTGAACACGGCGCAGCAAGGCGGTGCCACTCATGCGCGGCATCTGGGCATCCACGATGACGACGTCGAAGGGCTTGCTTTCCAAGAGCTCGAGCGCGAGGTCGCCGTCGGCAACGAAGTGCAGTTCCCAAGAAGAGTGCTGCGCCTGACGGCGCAACACCCGATCGATGCTACGCAGGATCAGCTCGTCGTCATCGACGAACAGGATGCGCTGCGGTTCTGTACCACGCCGACTGCGTCGTTCGGAGGGGGGCGGAATCTGGCTCGTAGCTGGCATTGCCCTGTGGGAAAGAGTACGGCGTGCAAGACTAGGGCTTGAATGAAAGCGTAGCAATCTGAGTCACTTTTCGTCCGTAGGCCAAGACTGCGGGCACGCTTTGACCTACCCTGAACGGACGTTGCAGAAGCCGTTCCGTTTCATTCCGCTCGCTTTGTCATTGCTCGTCGCGCGGGCTTCATCGGCAACGGTAAGTGCGCCGGTGCAGGTCGTCGACCTACATGTGGACCTTTCATACCAGTTCAACTTCAAGTCGAAAGACTTTGCGGCGGGCACTGGGCAATTCTCGATCGAGGCCATGCGCCGTGGCGGAGTCTCTGCAGTGGTGCTTCCGTTGTTCGTGCCGCGTTCCGCTTCACCCGCTGGTCCGCGGGTCGCCGATCTCGAACGCTCTTACCTTCGGGTCGAGCAGGCGCTCTCGCACACACCGCCGTTCAGCTCGCCGGGTTGCAGCGCGGACCCGGGCGCGGTGCGCACGTTCTACGCGTTCGAAGGGGCGGGCCCCCTGGCGGACGATCCCGACTCGCTGCTCGTTTGGGCCAAACGCGGCTTGCGCATCGTCGGACTCGTGCACACCTACGCGAACGAACTCGCGAGCTCTTCCGGGGATCCCGAGAGCAAGCCGTTCGGCTTGACCGAGAAGGGTCGAGTGTTCGTGCGCCGAGCGTTCGCGCTCGATCTGATCGTGGATGTCTCCCACGCATCCGATCGCGCCGTCGAGGACATCGTTGCGTTGGCCAACGAAGCGCATGGCATCGTCGTCGCGACTCATTCCAACGCTCGAGCGCTCGCGGATCATCCGCGCAACCTGAGTGACGCACAGCTGCGCGCGATTGCCGCGACGGGAGGCGTCATCGGCGTGAACTTTCACGGCCCATTCTTGGCCAAAGGTCGGCGCGCACGTCTGCGTGACGTCGTACAGCAGCTGCAGCACTTGCGGAACGTTGCGGGCATCGACCACGTGGCGATTGGTTCCGATTTCGAAGGCGACATCCGTCCGCCCGAAGAGCTGCGCGACGCGAGTCGATTCCCGATGCTCGCCTCAGCACTCGAGCGCGCGGGCTTCAGCACGGCCGAGGTACGCAAGATCTTCGCCGAGAATGCGCTGCGCGTGCTGTGCGGGGGTAACTGAGCTTCGGGCAACGCGAGGCGTGTCCTTTACAGCCCTTGCCGGCCTTGATAGAGCGATAATCCGCATGTCAACGCTAGAAGCTCGCTGTCTCGACGCCTTCCCGAATTGGCTCCGCTCACTCGCGGATGACGCGCGCGCGCTTGCGTCCGTACTCGAGACCGAGGGCAACGAGGTCGCCCAGCGACGCGCGACGGCTGCGCTCAACTACTTGTTCAAGTCATTGGATTTGATCCCCGATGGCTTGGAAGATCTGGGTTTCATCGACGACGCATTCGTGATCCGCGCCGCAGCCGAGGCCGTGCGGCACGAGGCCGAGTCGGAACTCGCTGCTGATGCGACGGGCACACTCGCGCGTCTTGCGAGTGAAGCCGAGCTCGTGCAGGAGTTCTTGGGTAGCGAATACGGTCGCTTGACCAAATACGTCGCCGGCCTCGAGCAGAGCTCGGCGCGTGGCCGTAGCGTCGCGACCATCCTGGCCGATGCAGGCGTGCGGGCGGACTTCGTGCGTGAAGTTCGAGAATGGGCCGAGGGCTACGTCGTGCCGGGCTTCGGTCGAGACCAGCGCAACCTGGTCAAGCTGCGCTCGTTCTTGCTCGCTAAGCTGCCCGCGTAGGCCGTCGTTCAAGGGAGCGAAGTCGGCCGATAGCCGAGCATCGCCGCGGACTGTTCGGCGCGTTGACTTTTCGGGGTGTACACGTCGACGTCTGGCGTCGAGAGCGCCGTGCGAGGCGCGTGCCCGTTCGCCACTCGCTCCAGGTCCTCGGCCAGCTCGAGCACGGAAGCGTAGCGATTAGCGGGATCTTTGCGCATCGCCTTGAGCACGATGCCCTCCACGTTCGGATCGAGATCGTCGCACAGCCACGAAGGAGGGGGCGTGGGCGAGCTCAACTGATGGCGGAGTAGGGTGGCGCTGAGTTTGAGATCGAACGGCAGCTGACCCGTCAACATGCGGAACATCACCACGCCCAGCGAGTAGATATCAGTGCGCGCATCGACGGTGTCGCCGAGCACCTGCTCGGGTGCCATGAATTGTGCGGTGCCGCGCACGGCGTGCGCCTCGCTCGCGATCGTGTGTCCCTCGACCTCGGCCAGACCGAAATCCAAGATCTTGAGCGCGCTCGGCACGCCGTGCTTCATCGTCAAGAACAGGTTGTCGGGCTTGACGTCACAATGGATGATGCCAGCTCGGTGCAACGCCGCGAGCCCGGCCGCGGCCTGCGCGGCGTACGAGAGCGCCGTCTGACAGGGCAGTTGCGGCGTTCGGAACAGCAGATCAGCCATCAACTCGCCGCGCAGCCGCTCCATCACCATGTATGGCGTCCCCGGCTCTGGGTCGCGCACCGCCAGTGTTCGCACCACGTTTTCGTGCTCGACCGCGAGCGCGGCGCGCGAGCCGATCAAGAAGTGGCCGCGTAGCACCGGACAGCGCGCGGCGGCGTCGGTCAGGATCTTGACTACCACGTCCTCTTCACAGAGTTCGTCCCAGCCCAGATAGACCTTGGATGTGCCGCCGCGATCGAAGTAGCGGTCGATCGCATATCTACCGGCCAAGAGCGGCGGGCGCGGGCGAGGCCTGGATTTGGGCGCAGCCTCGCGAGCTCCGGCGACCGATGAGACCGGCGTGACGCGGATGCCGCGGATCCGCTCTGGGATCAGCTCCTCGGGTAAAGGGTGCGAAGAGAGCGCGGGCATGAGGGGGCTTGGTTGGTAGACACCAAACCCGGGACAATGAGCAAATTTCTTGCGAGCTCAGCGCCTGGCCGCCCAGGCAAAGCTCAAAAAGCCCGTGATCAGGCCGAGGCCGCCGAGCGGTGTGATCGCGCCGAATACGCGCGGTGCTCCGAGTGCCATCGCGTACAGGCTGCCCGCGAACAGCGTGCTGCCTACGAGCAGCAGCCAGCCGGGCAGCGCACTCGTGTCGCGCTTGTGTTGATAAAGGCCGAATAACAGGATGCCTAGGGCGCCCGTCAGCCAATAGCGCGTGCCCGTTTCCCACCAAGTGAGCTGCGCTTCGCCGATCATGCCCCGCAGACCGTGCGCGCCGAAGGCGCCGAGCCCAACTCCGAGAGCCGCACAGGCCGCTCCCACGCTAACGAAATTCGGCTTCATGGTTGCCCCGCCAAGCTGACCCAAACATCATCACTCTCGAGCTCGACCTGACAAGAAACCAAAGCCTTGCCCAAACATGGGCCCCAGTCGCACACGCCATCGCTCACGCGAAAGAGCGCGCCGTGGTTCTTGCAGTAAATGCGGTCGATGTCCTCGGCATAGAACCGCTCGTCGCCCATGTCGAGGTCCACCGACCAGTGGGGGCAGAGATTCAGATACGCGACGAAGCCGACGTTCGCGTGGTGCAACAAGAAACCGGGCAACCGCTGGTCGCCTTGCTCGATCGCGAAAGTCTGGGATTGGCCCGGGGCGAGCCGCGCTGCCCCGGGCATTCGAACCCGGCTCGAACTCAAGCTTCCGCGGCGCGAGAAGGACCGGGCGGTTGCTGCGCACTCTCGTGCTCGCCGGCCGTGAGCTCGTTCATCAGCTCGCGGCACTCCGGTTTGCCTTTGAGGTGGGTCATCAGCACGTTCGACGCTTCGAAGAAGCTCTTTTCGTACTTGAGGCCCTCGCGCGCGCGGCCCGCCACCTTTTCACGACCGGTCGCCAAGTCTTCTTCCAAGGCTTCCGCGTAGCGGGCGAGTTGTCCGCGCAGTTCTTCGATTTGGCGGCGCAGGTCAGCTGCGCTTGCTTCGCGGCCGGTGCGCCGCGTCTCGCGGGTCTTCAGCCATTGGCGTTGCGCCTCGACCATCGCATGTGCGGCACCGGCTTGCTCGTAGATGGCACGGGTACCGATGCCGGCGCGATCGGCGCGGTCGGCGTTCGCTACTCGCTCTTCGGCGATCTGCTCGGCTCGGCCGAGCTCACGCCGCGCGGCTTCTTCTTCCTCGCCGTAGGCCGCGGCTTCACGCAGGACACGCGACTCTTCGTGTGCGAGTTCTTCGACTTTGCGGCCGATTTCTGCACGCAGCGCGCGACCCCGACGCTCGAGCGCTTCGAGCTTGCGAGTATGGCTCGCGACCTCACCCTCGAGGCCGCTGGCCTTGGCCGCAAGATCCCAAAGCGTAGCCAAGGCTTGCGCGACCTCGGGCGCAGCATTCCCGGATGGGTAAGCGCGAGCGACCATGCGCGCGAACAGGCCCGCTCGCCCGGCCCACTCAATCACGCTCGGCGCACGGGGCGGGGGCGGGGGCAGAGGAGCCGCCGCCGGGGGCGCCTCGCCGCCTTCTTTTTCCCAGGAAGCGCTGGGCAGTGACCGTTGCAGCGCTTTCAGCTCTTCGAGCAGATGATGGCCGTCACGGTAACGCTTGCGCGGATCCTTCTCCAGCAGGCGGAGCACGATGCGCTCAGCGGCGGGATGGCAGTCTTTGCGGATGCTGGTCGGGCGCGGTGCAGGCGCAGTCCGTTGCATTTCCAGCAAGCTGTCGCGATCGCCGGCGCGGAACGGCAGCTGGCCCGTGAGCATCTCGAAGAAGAGTACGCCGAGCGCGTATAGATCCGAGTGCGGCCCCGCCTGTTCGCCGCGAGCCTGCTCAGGAGACATGTACTCGGGCGTGCCGAAGACCGCGCCCTTGGGTGCGAGTCGCGGATCGTGTGCGAGTGCCGCCAAGCCGAAATCCAAAATCTTTACGAAATCTTTGCGGCCACCGCGGTGGGTGAGGAGAATATTGTCGCTCTTCAAATCGCGATGCACGACACCCAAGTCGTGAGCGCGCGAGAGGGCAGCGCCCATCTGCTCCAGAATATCGACACCGCGGTTCAGGGGCATCGGGCCGTGCGCGAGCTCGTTGGAGAGCGGCGTGCCAACCAAGTACTCCATCACCAGGTACAGCTCCCCGTCATCGGTCTCGCCGATGTCGTGGATGTCGATGATGTGCGCGTGATCGACGCGATTGGCGGCGCGCGCCTCGCGCAGCATCCACGCGCGAAGATGCGTTTCACCGCGCAAGTCGGGGCGAATCAACTTCACCGCTACGACGCGATCGATGAGTACGTGTCGGGCGCGATAAACGATACCCATCCCGCCTTCGCCAATTCGTGCTTCGAGGCGATAGCGGCCGGCAATGACTTTGCCGAGCGCCGGGTCATCGGCTTTCTTGGAGCGTGGCGCCGCCACTGCGGGCTTCTGCTGAGCAGGCTGTGCCATGTTTTGTCGTCTAATCCCGAGCGGATGAACGGCTGAGATTAGCCGCAACCTAAGAGACTAGCATCACTAATCAGGCGCCCGACTAGAGGAGTTTCTCGCTACACGTTTTTTGCGGCTCGTGCGGCTCGTGCGGCTCGTGCGGGATGCGTACGTGGTTCTGACGCTCGCGACAGTCAGAACAAAACGTTGAGCACTGGCACGCGCAGTTCGGTCGCCTGGCTCACGCCATAAACTGCAAGCTCGTTCCGGCTGTACACGTTGCGCACCTGCACCGCGGGCACGCTGAGCGTCAGTGCATCCGACGATACGCCGATGAGTGCAGGTGGGGTGAGGTGGTAGTCGAGCGGCAAGGTGCGATGCGTGTTCGACTTGTGCTTGCGAAGCGAACTCGTGGGCGGCGGCGTTGCTGGCGCTGGAGCGGGCGCTGCATCCGTCGGGGCAGTCACCTCGTTGCCCGACGGTGAAGTGGTGGCCGGTTGCGAGGGCGGAGGAGTTGGAGCGCCGCTCGGTTGTGGAGGCTCGGCGACAGGTTCGTCGGCGGGCGCTCGGTCTTGGGTGTAGTTCGCCGGTGGTTCGTAGGCAGTGGCACTCAACACTAGAACCGTGGTCGGAATCACCAACGCCATGCCGCCAGCCAACATCAACATCGTGGTCTTCGGGTTCGCGTCTTGTTCGATGAAATAACCACCGACACCGCCCGCGGCAGCGCCGCCCACGCCACCCACGAGATAAGCCCAAGCGGGCTTCACTTTGAACGCCGCCTCCGTTGCCAACACGATCTCGGCTCCGAGAAGAGAGCCACCGACGATGCCCTTGCCCGTGGTCGACACCTCTTCCGCGCGCGCGGTGAGCGAGGCGAGGCACAGGGTGGCAAGAGTAAGCGTGGCAAGGAATGAAGTCTGGACGCGCATGGATCCTCCGCTGAACATCGCTAATACCTGGGTTGCCCGACCCGGCGCGAATGTTCGTGGGACCATAACACACGGGCCCCGCTCACCCTGCAACCGTCCCTCGACCTCCGGCGGGCCGAAGCCCATTGCTCGCAGACCCAGAGGCGGCAGGCCCGCGGTCCGGAAAAGCCAAACCGCCTCGCATCGTAAACCTCGCCCCGAAGCTCGGGTCCGGTTAGGCTCGAACGAGTGAGCGTGGTTGCTCGTCGCACTGCTTGCGCCGGCCTGGCGGCCTTCGTCAGCGCTTTAGTGGTGTTCTTGGGTGTTGGCGGCCTCCGGCTTTGGCCGCGCGTGTCTGATCAGCACTTGCCGCTGTCCCTGATATGGCCGTTCGCGCGTCCGCTGCTGGCTGCGGCGCTGGAGGTTTCGTTTCTCGTCAGCGTGCCAGTCGCTTTGGGCATTGCGCCGAGTACGCGCTCCGCTCGGCTTGGAGCCGTCGTGCCTTGGCCCTCGACGGCATGGGCAACCTTGGGTTGGGTGCTGACGCTCGGTGCGTTCAGCTTTGGTGTATCGACTTGGCTCGATGGGCGCGGCACATCACCGGGACAACTCGCCACCGAGCTCGTCGCGTCCGCCCGTGAGAGTTGCGTGGAGAGCGCCCCGCGTGCGGAGGTGACCGTGCCGCTGCTCGGTTTTTCGTGGGTGTGCGAGGCCGGACGA
>Ga0164307_10000212_pt1 | contig 26941 bp, 29 predicted proteins | sample Whisoiple_243_MG_FD_110214 | JGI IMG/M metagenome (GOLD analysis project Ga0164307, IMG submission 110214) | Soil microbial communities amended with fresh organic matter from upstate New York, USA - Whitman soil sample_243_MG | ecosystem: Environmental > Terrestrial > Soil > Unclassified >...
GAGCGGATGCACGTCCGGAAGGCGACGACCGCCGCCCGCCTCGCCGAGTCGGTGCCGGCGATCTACATGGTCTTCGACCTGCTCCGCCTCGACGGTCGAGACCTCACGTCCGAGCCTCTGGAGGCCCGGCGAGACCTGCTGGCCGAGCTCGGCCTCGACAGCTCGTGGCAGGTGCCTCCGTCGTACGACGACGGCGCGATGCTGCACGACGCCACGCTCCAGCAGGGGCTCGAGGGCATCGTCAGCAAGCGCCGGACCTCGCCGTACCGCCCGGGGGAGCGGACCCCACACTGGCTGAAGCTCCCGCACCGGCATCGGCTGTCGTACGTCGTCGGCGGCTGGCGTCCGCAGGAGGGCACGACCGACCGGCTCGCCGCCCTGCTCGTGGGGGAGCCGACGCCCGACGGGCTGCTCTACCGTGGCCGGGTGGGCAGTGGGATCGGTCCGAAGCAGGGCGCGATGCTGGCCGAGCTGGTGGCAGCGCTCGGCCGGGCGGACAGCCCGTTCGCCGACGAGGTGCCGCGGGTCGACGCCCAGGGCACCCGCTGGCTGGAGCCGGTGCTCGTCATCGACATCGACACGCACGGTCTGGGGTACGACCGGTTGCGACAGCCCTCGTTCCAGGGGGTCCGCACCGACCTCACTCCGGAGGACCTGTGAACCGGATCCTGATCCTGCTCGTCGCAGCCGCGGCTCTCCTGGTGCCGGCGCCCGCAGGCGCCGAGCGCAGCCACGTCACGCTCGACGGCGTCGACGTACGCCTCCATCCGGGCACCACCCAGGTCGTCACCGTCAACCGCACCGGCGGCCACCACGCCCGGGTGACCCTGTGGACGTACGCCGACGGGCGTTGGCAGCAGCGGATCCGGGCCCGCGACGGCCGGATCGGGTACGGCGGCGTGGTGCCCGGCACGCGGCGGGTGCAGAACACCGGGACGACGCCGCTGGGGACCTACGACCTCCCGTCGGCCTTCGGCATGCATCGCCGCGACGCGTCGTGGGAGCTGCCGTATCGCAAGGTCCACAGGGGCGACTTCTGGGTGCAGGACAACCGGTCGCCGTACTACAACCGCTATCGCAACCAGGGCCAGGGCGGCTTCCGCTGGTGGCTGCCGGCGAGCGATCCCAACTCCTCCGAGCGACTCACCGACTACCGCTCCCAGTACGAGTGGTCGATCGTCATCGACTTCAACCGCGCCCAGGTGCGACACCGCGGCTCCGGGATCTTCCTGCACGTCAACGGGCGGGGCGCCACGGCCGGGTGCGTGAGCGCACCGCGCTGGTTCGTCCAGGGGCTGATGGCCCGGCTCGACCCCGCTCGCCGTCCACTGATCGCGATCGGCCGCTGATGCCCAAGCCGACGCCCGAGAAGGAGGAGGTCCGCGTCCAGGTCGACGGACGGACGCTGACGATCAGCAACCTCCACAAGGTGCTCTACCCGCGCACCGGCTTCACCAAGGGCGAGGTGCTCAACTACTACGCGCAGGTCTCGCCGGTCCTGCTGCCGCTGCTGAAGGACCGGTGCGTGACCCGGATCCGGTGGCCGCACGGGGTCCAGGAGTCGAGCTTCTTCGAGAAGAACACCCCGCCCGGTACGCCGTCGTGGGTGCGCACCGCGAAGGTCCCCACGACCGGCTCGCGCGCCCAGTCGTCCAGTGACACGCTGGTCTTCCCGATCGTGGACGACCTCGCCACGCTCACCTGGCTGGCCAACCTCGCCGCCCTCGAGCTGCACGTCCATCAGTGGACGGTCGGCCGCAACGGCCAGCCGCGCAACGCGGACCGCCTGGTCATCGATCTCGACCCGGGGGAGCCGGCGGGCCTGCACGAGTGCTGTCAGGTCGCGCTCCTGGTGCGCGCCAAGCTGGCCGACCGCGGCCTGGCCACCCGGCCCGTCACCAGCGGCAGCAAGGGCCTGCACCTGTACGCCGACCTGCCGAAGCGGCTGCCCTCCGACGAGTCCACCACGCTGGCCAAGGAGGTCGCCGAAGAGCTGCAGGGCGAGCACGCCAAGCTCGTCACGGCGACGATGACCAAGGCCCGCCGCGGCGGGAAGGTCTTCCTCGACTGGTCGCAGAACGCGGGCTCGAAGACCACGATCTCGCCGTACTCGCTCCGCGGTCGCGAGCGGCCCGCGGTCGCGACCCCGGTGACATGGGCGGAGGTCGAGGAGGGTGCGGACGACCCGCTGGGGCTGGAGCAGTTCACGCCCGAGCAGGTGCTGGCCCGCGTCGCCGAGCACGGCGACCTCTTCGCGGTGGCTGGGTAGAGCCACCGCGACCCACCGGATTCTGTTACCAAACGGTGGGTCCGGTGTGGACCGGTCGTGGAGGCCCGGGTCCTAGCGTTCTGGGCATGACCATCGCCACCACCGTGCCGACGCGTACGTCGATCGCGCAGTTGAGGCGGTTCGTGATCCCGGGCGCGGTCATCGTGGGCCTGGCGGTGCTCGCGTCGGTGACCGGTATCCCGTGGACGGGTGCCAGCGAGGCGGCGGCGGGGGTCCGCCTCCAGGCAGAGCCCGGCCAGGGCGCCACGCTCACCATCAGCAAGCTCGAGCCGGGTGACTCCGTGTCCAAGACCGTGACCATCCGCAACTCGGGGGCCGGGGAGTCGCGACTCTCGTTCGAGGAGAACGCCACGCCCGCCGCCTTCGCCGGTGGCGCCCTGAACCTGGAGATCCAGCAGGACGGGCACACCGTCTACGACGGTCTGTTCGGCGAGATGAACGACGTGACGCAGGACGTCGGCCAGCTCGCGCCCGGTGGGTCCAGCACCTTCACCTTCACGGTGTCGTTGCCGGACGACGCGCCGTTCGCGAACCAGGGGGAGCCGGCGGTCGCGACCTACTCGTGGGTCAACACAGCAGTCGCAGACGACTAACAACTCAAGAGCTGGGACCGATAGGGCTGTAGGGCCTACACGGTCCCGGGTATGACGGTGGCCGCCCGCGCACCTGGGGGGAGCGCGGACGGTCGCCGTCAGACCACACGAGCGAGAGCGCGGCGCAATCTGGGGGGATGCACCGTGCGAACGCTCTGAGAACGGGCCTGTCGGTCCGGCGCGGCTGGGGGGAGCGCTGGACCGACTGGCCCACCCCCCGTTCTTCTCGGACAATCTCGGAAAGCAAGCACCATGGAGATCGAAACAGCCCCTCGCCACCCGGCGCCGACGCCGTGGGGGCGGTTGTTGCTGTCCGTGGTGCTGTTCGGACCGGTCACCCTCCTGGTGCTGCTCCCGATCGGTCTCGGCCTCGAGCGCTACGTGATGACCGGCAGCTCCATGGACGGCGGCATCGACCGCGGATCGATCGCCTTCGAGCGGGTCGTGCCGGTCAGCGACCTCCGGGTCGGGGACGTGATCACCTACGCGCATCCCGGCGCCGACGCCGACCAGGACGCCATGGTCACCCACCGGATCGTCTCCATCCGGCCGGAGGGGATCCGGACCCAGGGCGACGCGGAGGCGACCGCCGACCCGTGGGTCCTGCACCCGGACTCTCCGACGATGTCCCGGGTCGAGTTCACGATCCCCTGGATCGGGTGGGCCTACCTGCTGCTCTACCGCGCGCAGGGCTGGGTGCTCACCCTGGCTTCGGCCGCGGCGCTGGTGGTCCTGATGACCCGACGGCTGCGCCACCGTCCGGCGACCCTGCGTCGACCGGACGTGGTCGAAGCGGACGAGACCGAGGTCACTCGCGAGGCGCCTGAGACGCGTGTGAACGGACGTGACTCCGCGACGCGGGCGGCGAAACCGTGAACAGTGCGCTCGACTACGTCCCCCGTGGCCCTATGCTCGCTCCCATGGCGCAACGGGTCCTGGTGGTGGAGGACGAGGAGGACATCGCTTTTCCCCTGGTTCGCACCCTAGAGCGCGAGGGCTATGACGTCGAGTGGGTGGAGAGCGGTCAGAAGGCTCTCGACACGCTGGCCACGATGCCCGAGCTCGTGATCCTCGACCTGGGTCTCCCGGACATCGACGGCCTCGAGGTCTGTCGACGAGCCCGCGAGGCCGGCTACACGGGGGCGATCATGATCGTCACCGCACGTGCCGGCGAGCTGGACCGGGTGGTCGGCCTCGACTACGGAGCCGACGACTACCTGGCCAAGCCGTTCGGACTGGCCGAGCTGCAGGCGCGCGTGCGCGCCCTGCTGCGCCGTACCTCCGCAGCACTTCCCGGCGGCGTCGACGAAGCCGCCCCCGACGACGGGGTGCGCATCGACGTCGAGGCCCGACGGGTCTACGCCGGGACCGAGGAGGTCCCGCTCACCGGCAAGGAGTTCGAGGTCCTCTCGATCCTGGCCGCCAACCGGGACAAGGTCGTCTCCCGCGGCCGGCTGATGGCCGACGTGTGGGACGAGAACTGGTACGGCTCGACCAAGACGCTCGACGTCACCATCGGTCGGCTCCGCCAGAAGCTCGAGTCTGTAGGCGTGACCGATCGCGTGGTAGCCGTTCGAGGTGTGGGATTCCGCCTCGAAGGCGGCCCCGTCGATGCGTGAGCGGCTCACCGCAGCTTTCATCGTCCTGAGCGTCGTCCTCCTCCTGGGGGCCGGTCTGGTGCGCACCTACGTGCTGCAGGACCTGATCCGGGAGCAGGTCGCGGGACAGCTGAGCCAGCAGGCCGACCTGGTGGCCGCGATCGTCGGCGCCCGGGAGTCCTCCGGCGGAGCCGTCGACGAGGCCTTCCTGCAACCCCTGGTCGGCCCGCAGGACCGGCTCCAGTACGCCGACGGCGGTCCGGAGGTCGTCGTCACCGGCAAGGACTACCAGGGCGAGGAGGACGGCGACGGCGACATCGCCGCCAGTGCGACTGTCGACGGCGCCGGCCGGGTCACGGTCGGCCAGTCGTCGTCGGTGGTCCGGGACGTGATCGGTCGCGACATCGGCTCGATCGCCGCGCTCTTCCTGCTGATCGCGGTCGCGGCCGGCATGGCGGGCTTCCTGATCGCCACCGCCCTGTCGGCGCCGTTCCAGAAGCTCGCCGTGGCCGCGGCCGCGCTCGGTCGGGGTCGCTTCGACCTCGACCTGCCGAAGACGCGCATCCCCGAGGCCAGCTCGATCGCCAACGCGCTGCGCTCGAGCGCGCTCGCGCTGGAGGACCGGGTGCACCGCGAGCGCGCGTTCGCCGAGCACACCTCGCACGTGCTCCGCACGCCGCTGACCGGGATCCGGCTCGAGCTCGAGGACCTGAGCCTGCGCGACGACCTGCCGCTGGACGCCCACGAGACCGTCAAGCGGTGCCTGGCCAAGGTCGAGGAGGTCTCGGCCGTTGCCGCCGAACTCGTCGAGATCACCCGCCGCGGCAGCCTGGTCATCGGCGCCGAGGTCCCGCTCTCCGATCTCTCGACGCAGCTCGCCCAGCGCTGGGCGGACCGGCTGGCCTCGCGCAACCGGGCGCTGACGGCGGCCGTCGAGGGCGACCTGACGCTGACCTACACCCCCGGTCCGGTCGAGCACGCCACCGACCTGCTGCTCGCCGACGTCGTACGCCGGGGGACCGGCGCCGTGCGGATCGTCTTCAACGCCGAGACCGAGGGCCACCTGCGCGTCACGGTGCTGTGCGCCGGACGGACGCCGGAGGCCGAGCTCGGCGGCGAGACCGTCGACCGGATGAGCCAGGTGCGGGCCGTCGTCGAGGCGCTGGGTGGCCGGGTCACCGGCGAGCACCCCGCCGACGGCATCGAGGTCCTGCTGCCGCGGCGCTGAGCCAACCCGGGGCCTGACCCGACAGAATGGGCGCCATGACGCGCCCCGTGGAGACCTGGCTGACCGACATGGACGGCGTCCTCGTCCACGAGGAGGTGCCGATCCCCGGCGCCCAGGAGTTCATCGAGGCGCTGAAGACCTCCGGGCGGCAGTTCCTGGTGCTCACCAACAACTCGATCTTCACCCCGCGCGACCTGCGCGCGCGGCTGCTCGGCAGCGGCATCGACGTCCCCGAGGCCGCGATCTGGACCTCGGCGCTGGCCACCGCCCAGTTCCTCGAGGAGCAGCGGCCGCACGGCACGGCGTACGTCGTGGGCGAGGCGGGCCTGACGACCGCGCTGCACGACGTGGGCTACGTGATGACCGACCGCGACCCCGACTACGTGGTGCTGGGGGAGACCCGCACCTACTCGTTCGAGGCGATCACCCGGGCGATCCGGCTGGTGGCGGCCGGAGCCCGGTTCATCGCGACCAACCCGGACCCGAGCGGGCCGAGCCAGCACGGCCTGCTGCCCGCGACCGGCTCGGTCGCGGCCCTGATCAGCACGGCGACGGGGCGGACGCCGTACTTCATCGGCAAGCCCAACCCGCTGATGATGCGTAGCGCTCTGAACCGGCTGGAGGCGCACTCAGAGACCACCGTGATGATCGGGGACCGGATGGACACCGACATCATCAGCGGGCTCGAGGCGGGGCTGCGCACCATCCTGGTCACCACCGGGTCCACGCGGCCGGAGCAGATCGAGACGTTCCCCTACCGTCCGACGCGCGTCGTGGACTCGATCGCGGACCTGGTTGACGAAGTACCCAGCCAATGACCTGGCGGGAGCGCTCCCACCACCGTACCCTGACCGCGTGACCCGTCCTGCCGCCCGCCCTCGGAGGGCTGCTCTGTGGCGGGCCGCCCCGTTGCGGCTGCTGCGCACGCCGGGCTGGCTGCTGCTCCTGCTGGTCGCCGCCACCCTCTTCGTCGCCTCCGTCGTGGCGCCCCCGATGTTCAGCGACACCGCGCGGGCGACCGCGCTGTCCCAGAGCTTGACCGCGGCGGCCGGCGCGCCCTACGGCCCGGAGTCGGCCGACCTGCGGGTGACGTGGGACGCCGTGCTCGACGAGGACGGCAACGACCTGGTGATGTCCAGGCTCGAGGCGATCGAGGGATACGGGTCCCCGGTGGTCACCGCGGCTGGCACCGCCCAGAACCGCACTCGGCGCGCCGTCGCTCGGGCCAACGGGCGCGAGGAGCCCTCGGAGCTCTGGTACCACGACGGCGCCGTCGCGGCCCTCGGCGGCGACGAGGACGCCGACGGGGTCTGGCTGGCGCAGGACGTGGCCGACCGGCTCGGTGTCGCTCCCGGCGACCGGGTCACGCTCGCGATCGTGCAGACCTTCCTGGCCAGGAAGCCTCCGAAGTACGTCCCGACGGTCCTCGCGGGCACCTATGAGACCAAGCCGGGCACGGCGCTTCCGGCCGCCATCGCGGACGACCCGAACGCCGATCGGTGGTTCCTGCCGCTCGACCCCGACGACCCCAGCCAGGCCACGCCGCTGGCGATCACCGGACGCGCCACCTTCGACCGGCTGACGCTCCAGGTGGGCGAGTTGCCGTTGTACCTCGCGGACCTGCCGATCGATCCCGTCATCAGCCCCAACGACGCCGCGACCGCGGTCGGTCAGGTCCAGCGGCTCGCCGACGACGCCTACGACTACAGCGAACCGCTCTTCCAGGCCATGGACGCGGCGCTGCCGCTCGGCGGCGCCCAGATGGACGTCAACACCGGCCTTCCGGACATCGCGTTCGAGGCGGAGGGCACGGCCGCCAGCGCGCGCGAGCAGGTGCGGCCGTACGCCGTGGCCGGGCAGGTACTCGCGGGGTTCCTGCTCCTCGCCGCCTGGGTGATGCTCGGACGGAGCCGCCGGCGCGAGCAGCTGCTGGTGTCGGGCCTGGGGCTGCGACCGACCCAGCTCGCCGCCCTGGCCGGCATCGAGGCGCTGCCGGTCCTGCTGCTGGCCGCGCCGGCCGGACTGGTGCTGGCAGGCCTGGGCGTGCTCACGGCCGGGCCCCCGACCGACGCCGGACTGAACTACAGCCAGGACGACGTCGTCCGCGCTGCCGTGGCGGCCGGCGTCGGTCTGCTGCTGGTGGTCGTGACGGCCGCGCTGAGCGCCGTCGGCACCGACCGGCTCGCGCGGCTCTCGATGCTCGGCCGCGGGCGGCGGGCCGTGCCCTGGACCGCGGCGCTGCTGGCGGCGACCGTGGCGGTGACAGCGGCGGTCTACACGATCGACGTGGGCGACCGCAGCGCCGCGCCTCTCACGATGCTCCTTCCGGTGCTCGTCGCCGGCTCGGTGGCCGTGCTGGTGACGCGGGCGGCCGCGTGGCTGCGCTCCCGGCGTCCGGCCCGGACCCGACCGGGCCGGTCGCGCTGGCTGGCGACACGTCGCACTGGCCTCGTGATGCGCGAGGTCGCCGCCCTCACCGCGGTGGTCGCCGTCGGCCTCGGCCTCTTCGGATACGCCCTGACGGTGCACCGCGGGATCGAGCAGGGCGTGGCGGACAAGACAGCTGCCCTGGCCGGGGCGGCCACGACCATGCAGGTCGCCGACGACTTCCGCGGGGGCGGGCTCAAGGCGCCGCAGCGTGCTCGCCTCAGCACCCCACCCGCCGACGGGACCTCGATCGTCTGGCGACGCACCGTCGCCCTTCCGCCGGAGTTCGGCGACGAGCCGTTCATGGCCGTCGACCCGGACTCCTTCGCCGCGGTCGCCGACTGGGGGGCGTCCGGCGAGCTCGACCCCGGCCGGGAGCTGCTGCCGAAGCTCCAGCGCAGGGCCTTCGAGCTGCCCGTCCTGCTCGCCGGCGACACCGATCTGGAGGCCGGTGACCAGGGCACGCTCGACTTCAGCTCCGAGTACCAAATCCCGTTCGAGGTCGTGGGAGTCGTCCCCGCCTTCCCGGGCTCGGAGACGGAGGCCGGTGGGGTGACCGTCATCGCCGACACCCAGCAGCTGTTCCGCGTGGTGCCGAAGCTCGCCAACCCGGGCCGCCCCGGTGCCACCAGCAACGACGCGGGGGTCTTCACCTCCGAGGTCTGGACGGACGGGACCGCCGGGGACCTCAGGCGCGCGCTCGCCGGCGCCGACGTCGCGACCGACGGCGAGGTGGCCTCGGCTGCGGAGGCCGCGGTCGGAGGCGGCCTGGTCGCCGCGACCTGGGCGGCGGGGTACGTGCTGGCCCTCGGCGTCGTGGTGCTGGTGCTGGCCGTGGCCGGCGCTCTCCTCCTGGCTCTGCGCCTCGCCGACCGCGACGCGGTCTCCGACGTGCTGCTGGCGCGCATGGGCTGGGGATCGTCGGAGCTCGCCCGCTCTCGCGCCTGGGAGGTCGGCTACGCCCTCGCGACCGCGGTCGTGGCCGCGGTGGTCGCCGGCACGGTGCTCGTGCTGATCCCGACGATCATCGACGCCAGCGCCGCCGTACCCCCGCTCACCCGGCCCCGGCCCGGCATCGACGACGTGCTCGTGCTCGTCGCCGTCCTCGTCGCGACCGTGCTGGTCGCTTGGTTGCTCGGCGCCCTGCGGGCGCGACGGCGTCATCCTGCGGAGGTGCTTCGTGCCGGTGGCTGAGAGCGTCGTCGAACCCGCCGCGAGCTGCGAGGACCTGGTGAAGGTGTTCCGGTCCGCAACCGGCGAGACCCATGCCCTGCGCGGCATCGGCCTGGAGGTGTACGCCGGTGCGCTGACCGTCGTCGCCGGTCCCTCCGGGTCCGGCAAGAGCAGCCTGCTCACGATGCTCGGCGGGCGCGACCGGCCGAGCGCCGGCCGGTTGTCGGTGCTGGGCAGCGACGTCGGCGTCGCGTCCACCCGCCAGCTGCGGACGCTGCGTCGCGAGCGGATCGGCTTCGTGCCGCAACGCTCGTCGGAGAGCGTCTTCCCGCACCTGCGCGCGATCGACCAGGTCCGTCAGGTGGGTGCCTGGCGCGGCTCGGCAGACCACGCGCTGCAGGCGCTCACGGCGGTCGGTCTCGAGCACCGGGCCGACCACCAGCCGTACGCGCTGTCGGGCGGCGAGCAGCAGCGCCTCGCCGTGGCGCTCGCCCTCGTCGGCGCACCGGCGCTCATCGTCGCCGACGAGCCCACCGCCGAGCTCGACCACGCCAACGCGGACCTCGTGGTCGACGCCCTGCTGGCCGCCGCGACGGCCGGCTCCGCCGTCGTGATCAGCAGCCACGACGAGCGGATCATGCACCGCGGCGACCGGCTGCTGCGGCTACGTCACGGCGTGCTGTCCAGCGAGACCACGCGTCACGACACCACGGGAGTCATCGACGCGACCGGCCGCCTGCAGCTGCCGCCGGCCGTGCTCGAGCTCTTCCCGTCACGCCGCGTCATCGTCGAGATCGGCGCCGACGGCGTACGCCTGCGAGCTCCGGAGGAGGAGTCGTGACCGCGCTCGAGCTGGTCGGGGTCGCCCACGGGTACGGCGTGGGCCAGCGCCGCGTCGAGGTGCTCCACGACATCTCGCTGCGCGTCGAGCCGGGAGAGCTGGTCGCCCTCGCCGGGCCGTCGGGGTCCGGCAAGTCCACGGTCTGCCACCTCGCGGCCGGGATCGAGCACCCCGACCGGGGCTCGGTGACCCTCGACGGTCGGCCGACGGCCGAGACCGCCGACTGGTCGCTGGTGGCCGTGGTGCCCCAGCAGCACGGCCTGCTCGCGGGCCTCACGGTCCAGGACAACATCGCGCTGCCGGCGCACCGGGCCGGCGTCGACCCGGCCGAGGCGCTCGCCCGGCTGGCCGCGGCACTCGACCTGCACGGGTTCGCCAGGCGCAGCGTCACGGAGACCTCGCTGGGCGAGCAGCAGCGGGTCGCGATCGCCCGGGCCCTGATCCTCGGGCCGCGGCTCGCGGTGCTCGACGAGCCCACCGGGCACCAGGACGACGACCACGTCAACCAGGTGATCGGGGCGCTCGCGGACGCCGCGCGGGCAGGCTCGGCGGTGCTCGTCGCGACCCACGACCAGCGGGTCTGGGAGGTCGCGCACCGCGTCGTACGGCTCGAGGACGGGCGCGTCCAGGCCTGAGAACCCGCTGAATCACAACTGTCGAACTGTGTGATCTACGTCCAATCGCACCACGGATTCACGCGGGGGATGTGGCGTGCGCCACGGAAACCGTGGCTTGTGGAATCGTGATCGCTACTTTCGTATGGCTACCTTCGTTGACGATTGCACCAGCACACACCGGTTCCCGAGCACGCCGAGTCCTGCCCGCTCATGGCACCGGTCCGCCAGGTCGGACAGTCCGTCCGACCGACGATCTGAAGTTGCACGGGCAGGAGTGGGGGAACCACCTTCGCGGCCTTCGCGGTCGCTCGGGGTGAAGCCGCCGACTGGCGGCCGGGCACCTTCCTCGCCCGAACCCGACAGCTCACCTCGCAGGCGTGGGAAGGAAACCACGCTATGTCTCTTGCCCTGCCCGTCACTCTGCCCATCCTTGCCAGCACCGGTGTCCGGGTCGCCCTCAGTGGCGCTCTCGCCATCGGCCTGCTGACCTCGGCGCCGGTCTCCGACGCCCGCGCGGCCGACACCCACGTCGCCGCGAAGGCCAAGCACCACAAGCCGAAGCACCACAAGCACCAGCACCACCAGCACCACCAGCCCAAGCCGAGCCGCGTGGAGCTGGCGATGCGGACCGCGGTCGCCCAGAAGGGCGACCCCTACTCGTACGGCGCCTCCGGGCCGGGCAGCTTCGACTGCTCCGGGCTGACCTTCTACAGCTTCCGCCGCGCGGGCTTCTCGCGGATCCCGCGGACCTCGTCGGCGCAGGCGCACTTCGCGCGGCACATCTCCCGGGGGGCGATGCAGCGCGGCGACCTGATGTTCTTCACCGGCGGTGGCGGCGTCTACCACGTCGGCGTCTTCGCGGGCTGGGATCACGGCCGCCGGCTGGTGCTGCACGCGCCGTACTCCGGCACCCGCGTCCGCACTGACCGCGTCTGGACGAACTCGTGGTTCCCGGGGACGCTGCGCGGTCGCTGACCGCGAGCCCCCGCCGGGGGCTTAGCGCCAGGCGAACGTCGCGAGGCTCTCGTCGATGACCTGCTGGCGCTCGGCCTCGGGCACCGTGTTCTCGAACTCGAAGTCCAGGCCCGTCTGGAACCCGTCGGTGATCACCCCGTAGGCGTCCAGGTGGCTGTCCGTCTTCCTCGGCGTCCCACTGATGTGCCAGAACGTCACGCCCGCGAGGTCGACGTCCGGCTCGCGCTTCATGTCCCCGAGCCGGGACTTCAGGGCCGACTCGGCCTGCAGGTCGACGGAGGTCTGTGGCCCGGGGAACTCCAGCTGCGTGAGTCGGACGGCGCCCCTCCCGGTCGGCGGATTGGCCTCCGTCGCGAACTCGAGGAGGTCGGGCAGCTGGGTCCACCCCTCGGGTGCGTTGATGCTGGCGTGCCGCTTCTTCAGGAGGATGCCGGTCGCCGGAGTCACGCTGGGCGACGCGTCGTCGGTCGGTGCCTCCGAGGACTCCCCAGCGGGCGACGAGGACGTCGCTGACGTCGGGGGGCTCTTGTCCGGACCCGCCGACGGGTCGTCGTCGCTGCAGCCGGCGAGGGCCAGCACGAGACCGGCGAGCGCCGCCGCGGTGCCGGTGCGAGACACGGAAGCCTCCTGGTGGTCCGAGAACGTCGTGGTCACTCTAGCCAGCGGCCGTCCGGGTGAAACGTGGCCGGAGCTCGGGCCGATCGGCGTCGACCAGGAGGTTTTGCCGGCGCGCTGACGGGGGATGTGGCCGTGCGAGGGCTCGAACGAGCAGAGGTCTCTTCATCCGGGGGAAGGTCAGGCACTGATGCAGGCGTTGGACGTACTGACAGCACTGGGTGTTCCGGACGACCTGATCACGCAGGTCCGGGACATCCTCCAGGAGCAGGCGAGCAGCGTCGGCGAGGCGGTGCCGTCGGAGCTGAAGGGTCTGTACGGCGGCTCCGCGAAGGGAGCCGCGTTCGACCACCACACCGCCATCGCGCACGCCCACGTCGTCGATGCGCTGGACAAGATGGTCCTGGGACTGAACGGGTACGCCGACAATCTCGGCACGTTCGCCAAGGACCTGAACGAGCGTGACCAGCAGGTGGCGGCGGACCTGACGCCGACCCGCAAGAGCCAGCTCGCCGACATCGCCGGCTGCATGGACGCGCCGGACCTGCGCACCAACACGGCGTGCCAGCCGCCTGCGGGAGGCGATGCCTGATGGCGCGCGGACCGCAGGTCGAACGCCTCCACAACGCCGTCACCGGCGCGGAGCCGGCCCCCGTCGGCACCGGGGCCAACGAGTGGCGCCGGTGCGGCGCCGTCCTCCAGACGATCAGCATGTATCTCCAGAACGCGTCCCCCGGGGTCCGGGAGGCGATCGGCGGTGAGACCGGGCCCGCGGTGGACGCCGCGTTCCAGCAGTCGGCCAAGGCGATGCTCGCCAAGGCCGCGCTGCTCGGCGACGGGGGCGGAGCCCTGGGCGCCGTGAGCCAGGCGATGCAGACCGCGACGGAGGAGTACGCGAAGCTGACGGCGGCGGAGCCGACCGAGCCGGCGGCGTACCGCGCCCCGGTCGGCAACCCGACCGACGAGGAGCTCCAGCAGCAGGCGCAGAGCAAGGCGAAGGAGCAGGCGTTCGCGCAGGCCCTCGCCGCGCAGGAGGAGAAGGCGCGGGCCGCGGCCGACGCCCTCGACGAGGCCTTCGAGAAGCAGACCCAGACGATGAAGGAGATCCACGGCGAGCCCGACCCGCCGCCCCCGCCGCCCCCGCCGAGCGGGCAGCCGGGCAGTGCCGGCGGCACCTCGGGGAGCGCGGGCAGCGGTGGTGCCGCTGCGGTGCCGCACCTGCGGGGACAGGCCGGGATCGGCGTCGTCGACCACGGGTTTGCGCAGGTCCACCCCGGGCCGCACGTCGGCTACGTCCCGGCCGGCGGCGGACACGACGGCAACGGCTACCTCCCCGGCACCGGGTCGACGGGCGACCCGACGGCTCCCGTCGAGGGTGCCGTGCCCGGCTCGACGGGCGGTCTCGGCGGCCCCGGCGGCAGCAGCATCGGTACGGCGGGAGCGACCGCCGGTGGCATGGCTGCCGGACTGCTCGGCGCCAAGCTCACCGGCGCGCTCAAGGGCGGGCTCTTCCCGACCTCAGGTGGCACGGCCGGCACGGCCGGTACGACGGGTCGCGGCACGGCCGCGAGCGCCGTACGCGGCATCGGCAGCTCGGCCCGCACGGGCGGAGCCGGCACCATCGGCCGCTCGGGTGCCGCCGCGGGATCGGGTGGCACGGCCGGTCGCGCGGGCGTTGGTGGCGCCGGCGGGGCAGGTCGCTCGGGATCGGGCGCTGGAGCCGGACGCTCCGGCTCCGGTGGTCGCGCGGGCTCGGGGTCCGGTGCGCGTGCAGGCGCGGGCGGGCGCTCCGGCGCCGGCACCGGTGCGGGCGGCCGGTCGGGCCGGGGCAAGGACGACGAGAAGGGCCGGAAGAAGGAGCTCTTCGACGTGGGTGAGGATTGGGTCGACGACGAGGGTGCTGCGCCTGGCGTCATCGACTGACGAGCACCCTGCCCGACAGCACCCTGCCCGACAGCCTTACCTCCCGGAAGCGAAGACTCGACATGACCGCACCCCTCCTGCGTCCCTTCAGCTACCTCGTCGCCGGCGTCGTGTCCGCGGCGCTCCTCGCCGGGCCGGCGACCGGTGCCGCGCGTGACGCGGCGTCCGCGCCGGCGACGTCGGCGGACGAGACCACTGTGGTGTCCGACGCCGACCCGGTCCGGGTGCGGAAGAGCTTCCCGGTGGTCGCGAGCGCGCGCATCGGCACCGTCCAGGTCGGCAAGAAGATCCGGATCGTCGGGTCCGTCACGACCAGGCACGCGAAGCGTCCGCTGACGCTGACCGAGCGCAAGCACCGCAAGTGGAAGGTGATCGCGCGCAAGAAGTCGAACCGCGTCGGTGCCTACAAGTTCAAGGTCCCCGCCGGCGGCAAGGCCAAGGTGCGGGTGTTCCGGGTCGAGACGAAGCGGTTCCACGGATTGCGTGGTGGCACGACGAGGGCGCTGAAGATCAGGGTCGTCGCGGCGCCCCCGACAGCCCCCACCGACTTCGACGCGCCCGAGTTCCTGCCTGCCGGGTACGTCGGCGCGGGCACCACGGCGTACGGCCTCGGCTGGAAGGTGTACGACGGCGGCGCGCGCTGGAACCCGTGCCGCACCATCCGCTGGGCCTACAACCCCACGGGGGAGAAGTACGCCGCGCTGCCGGACGTGCAGCGGGCGTTCGCCCGGCTCGCCGGCATCTCGGGCCTGCGGTTCCGCTACGTCGGCGGGACCCCGTGGCGCTACCTCGGCAACCTCAACGACCCGGCCTTCCCCGCGAGCACCGCGGACATCGCCGTCGGCTGGGCCAACGAGGCCGAGCTGCCCACGCTCGCGGGCAACACCGTCGGCTACGGCGGCTGGTCCGGTGGCACGATCCAGGGCGCTGACGTCCTCTACAAGATCAACCGGGGCTACCTGATCCTCGACAACGGGGCGACCCTGCAGCCCGGCTTCGACCAGGTCGGCTGGGGCTCGGTGTCGATGCACGAGATCATGCACTCCCTCGGCCTCGACCACGCCGGTGAGCCGGTCCAGATGATGTACCCGGAGCTCACCGCCCAGAACGTCAACCCCGGCGCCGGCGACATCACCGGCCTGGGGAAGGTCGGCTCCGCCTCGGGGTGTCTCAACTGACCATCGCCGACGACTATCCGGACTCCGACGGCGGGTAGCCGACGCTTTTCGTTCGCCCCATTCCGCTTGGCGCTTGACGACGTCACTAGATCTAGGTATGTCCCGGGAAACACGGGCCTTGTTAAAGTCGGTTGGACCCCGGATGTCTGATTGCGCTGACAGGATGTTCGAGATCACGCGGCATCTTGGGCTCGCGTCGGCCTGCTGATCCTCCCGCATGGCCGGCTAGGAGGACCGGCGACATGAGGCGAACAGCAATGACCGACCCCGGACTATTCGAATCGGCCAGACCAAGATGGACCTTCGCCACGCCTCGGCAATGAGGCGGTGAGCGGCATTGAGCCAAGACGACATATTCACCGCCGAGAACGGGCCACTCGGTCCGATCGCCGTCCGCGATACCTACGCCATCGCTCAACTGGCCCGCCTCTACGACGAGTCCGTCCGGGCGCATACTGAGTCGCTTGCGCGTCCCCCGTCCTTCATCGTGGGCCGTCGTGGATCGGGCAAGACGGCGCTCTTGTTGTCGAAGGAGTTCGACCCGCAGAACCTGTCGATCAGATTGAGTACCAGCGAGGCGCTCAACGAGGTTCACCAGACGATCCAGGTGCTCAAGAGCAGGATGCTCGTGCCGGTCGAGACTGCCGCGAAGCTGTGGTCAATGCTCTTGTGGGGCCCGATTGCTGTGCGGATCGCAATGCTGCCAGAAGACCGTAGAGATCCTCGAGGGCATTCAAGGCGGCTCTGGCAGGCGACGCGCGAACTCCGTGAAGCCTCCTGCGACTCTGAGACGCCTGATGACCTGGTGTTGCAGGCACTCACGACCCGGTTCCTTGAGCAGTTCAACCAGAGCGGGCGGATCGTCTCGTTAGATCAGCTCGCCACCGAGCTCGTCATCGGCGAGACACCGTGGTCGACTACGCAGACGCTGGCGAGAGAGATCGCGAAGGCGCGAAGGCTTCCGATCTTCGTGCTGGTAGACAGCCTTGAGAACCTCGGCGAGCTGGTCGATGAGATCCAGGCAACGCTTCAAGGCCTCTTCCATCTCGTCGGACGTCATGATCACAGACCTGGTCAGTTTCAGATCCAGTGCTGTTTCCCGAGCGAGATGTGGAGCAAGGTCTCGAAGATCTCGTCGAACCCGAACAAGGACTTCGACGCCCGGCTGGTCCTGCAATGGAGCTCGCGCGACCTGATACATCTGTGCTCGACGCGGCTCGCGAGATTTCTTCGCGAGGACTACGAGGGCCGGTTCGCAGAAGGTTTCCTCACCGACCCCAAGATGCTGGTGAGCTTCCTGCCGCCGACCATCATCAACAGTGCCGGCGTGAAGGAACTGACGACGTTGTACATTTTTCGTCACACGCAGCTGCTCCCGCGTCAGGTCCTGCACATTCTCAACCGGGTGCTTCAACTCGCCATCAACGCCAGCGAGCCTGGCGAACCTCCCAAGGTCGAATCGGCGCATATCGTCGATGCGGTGATGGACACCGAAGGGCTCCTGTGCGGTGAGGTCTTTTCAGCGCATCGATACCGTCACCCACTTGCCGAGGACGTAGCGACTGCGCTGCTTCCGGCCCTTCCGTTCAGGTTCAGCGAGGACCATGGACATCGGGCATGGAACCAGTGCGCCATGCGCCACGAGGCGCAGCTCAACTGGGTCCAGGTCAGAGGCATGCTCACCGATCTCGGCATCATGGGCCGCTACGTGAGGGAGACCGAGCAGTACGTCGAGGCTGAGTTCGTCTATACGGCGCCGGGGCGGATGACGCTGTCACCGAACGAGGAGTACTGCCTGCACCCGCTCTTCGTTCGGGAGTTTCGTAGTTCAAGCCTGCCGAGCCCGAGGCGTGACCTGAAGGGCACGCCGCAAAAGTCAGTGCATCCGATCAAAGTCCAAGCGCCCCGGCAGGATCTGTGACAACACCCCACGGATCTCGGTTCCACTACCTCGACGAGGACGACAGCGAGTGCTCTGACGAGATCATTGGGATCTCCCTCTCGGGAGGAGGAGTGCGGGCCGCCTGCCTCGGTCTCGGCGCCCTCCAGATGGCCGAACATCTCAAGGTGTTCCAGCGCGCCAGGTACGTGTCGGCCGTGTCGGGAGGCTCCTACATCGCTACCGCATTCGTCGCTGCTCGCGCCCAGCTCGGCTCTGTCGACGACGACGCAGTGAAGCCATGGAGTCCCGGAAGCGGCGAAGAGGCGCACCTTCGTCGCAATCTCAGCTACCTGGGCGAGGACCTCCCCGATCGCTGCTTGGGCTTCGTCGCCTACCTCCTGAAGACCGCCATCCACCAGCTGCAGTTCCTCGCGGGACTTCTGCTTGTCAGCTCGTTTCTCGGTGTGGCATACCGAGCCTTCGGAGTTGTCGAGACGGAGGGCGAGGTCCTCGAGGCCTCATCGTGGCCCACGCGCGCGGGGCTCGCCGTGTTCGTGCTCATCGCCGGTGCTCTCCTCGACGCCTGGAGCATTCCGCGTGGCGGGTTCGAACCGGGAGACCGACTACCAGCGCGGATCTCGATGAGGATCCGGACCTTCAGCTACCGCCACCGAGTGGCGCAACGCCGGGGCGTGATCGCGCTGGTCGGAGTGCTGATCCTTCCGGATCTCGTCGCCGCCGGCGACCAGCTGCTTCACTTCGTTGGCGCTGGGCAGGGTGACCATTGGCTGATCGCCACAGTCGCCGCCATTGTGTTCGTAGCAGTGGCCGTGGCGGTCCTCAGATCGCAGAAGTCCGCAGCGGTGACTCGGTGGCGACGAGTTCTCCTGCGCGGCGCGCGTGGACTCTTCTCGTTCCTGATGATCGCTGCCCTGGCGGTCCCCCTGCTGGTCCTCGTTGGTCTCCAGGTCCAGGCGCGCCTCGCCACGAACGTGGCCCTGTTCGCCGGTGCGGGCTGCTGGCTGTTGTTCTGTGGGTTCTTCATCCACGCCAACCGGACGTCCATGCACGACATCTACGCACGCCGGCTGACTCGCGCTTTCGTGGTCAGTGAGCCTGAAGAGGGTCCGGAAAAGTCCGTACTCACCTCAGCTCGACATCACCGCAGACTGGACCAGATGTCGTTGCGATGCGCGTGGTCGAAGGACGTCCCAGAACTGTTGATCTGCGCTGCCGTGAATCTCGGGCCAGGAGAGTCGGCCCAAGGTGAGGGTTGCGGATCGTTTGTCTTCTCGCCCCGCTACATCGGCGGACCGGCCGTCGCAACCAGACGACTTGCGTTCATGGCAGACAAACGATGCTCCGACGTCGTCGCGGCTTCCGGCGCCGCGGTGGCTCCCAACATGGGGCGGTTGACCCGCAGAACAGTGCGAGCGTTCCTGGCCCTGTTGAATCTCAGACTCGGACTCTGGGTGCTGGCACCGCCAGCAGAGCCAGCAGCACCGCCGAGCAACGCGAACCAGGCTGGCCCTTCGACGGGCACGTCGCCAGCGGACAACGCAGGCTGCTTGAAGTCAGGCACCAGCACGTGCCGTGCTGTGGGGACCTGCGAGCGGCTGGACGACGCGACCAAGGGGCGGTCGAAGATCGCCGCCAAGCTGGCTCAAGGCTGGACCGAACCAGGCCCCTACTGGACGTGGAAGGAGGCACTCGGAAGCCTCTCCGGCGACGACAGTGCCTTGTTCATCTCCGATGGTGGGCACTGGGACAACACCGGCATCATCGAGCTGTTCCGGCGTCGCTGCCAGACGATCTTCGCCGTGGACGCCGCGGTGGACGAAGAACGTGCGAGCAACCTGGTTCGAGCAATCTCCCTTGCCAGGAGCGAACTGGGCGTGGAGGTCGACATGTCCGGGGCTGACCTCGATCGTCAACAGCCTATCCTCAGACTTGCCTTCAGGTATCCCGACCAGGACGCGACCGCGCCCCGCAACCAGCTCATCGTCATGCGCACCTTCATCACCGAGGAGATGCCGACGGACCTGGTGGCCATGAGCCGAGCATCTGGAGCGCACGGCCTGGGCAGCGTCTTCCCCTGTCACGTGACTCTCAACCAGTTCCTGCTCGCCCAAGACGTAGATGCCTACATCACGCTCGGTCGCTGGCTGTGTGAACGAGCGATCGGAGTCGCCGACCTCAGGCCCCCACCGACAGCCGCGGTCGACCCTGCGGCGGATGCCTGACAGGACGCCCGGGCAGGGCTCGTTGTCCACAGCTGGCGCACTGGGCCTGGTTTGAGATCTAGAAGTCAGGCAAGAATCGGCTCCGAAGGAATCCATCTCGGGGGACCTGAATGTCGATGACCCATCCCGCGGTACGCCGTACGCACGACGGCGCCGGTGCGCACGACGAGCTCGTCGAGCGGCTCGACCAGCAGGTGCGCGAGCTCGTACGCCGGGAGGGCGTCGACCCGCAGCGCGAGGCGGCGTTGGTGCGCCGGCTCGCGGAGGGCGTGGTCCGTGAGCACGACGACCGCAGCCTGACCGGGGTGGTCGCGCCGGTGCCCGACATCGGGGTGATGGTCGGTGAGCTGGTCGCCCGGGTCTCGGGCTTCGGGCCGCTGCAGCAGTTCCTCGACGACGACTCGGTTGAGGAGGTCTGGATCAACGACCCGAGCCGGGTCTTCATCGCGCGGGGCGGCCGGCACGAGCTGACGACGCTGGTCCTGACGAGCGCGCAGGTCCAGGAGCTGGTCGAGCGGATGCTCAAGTCGTCGGGCCGGCGCATCGACGTGAGCACGCCGTTCGTGGACGCGATGCTCCCGGAGGGGCACCGGCTGCACGTGGTGCTCGAGGGGATCAGCCGAGGGTTCTCGGCAGTCAACATCCGCAAGTTCGTGCTCCGCGCCGGCCGACTCGGTCAGCTCGTCGAGCTGGGCAGCCTGACGCCGTCGGCCGCGGCCTTCCTCGAGGCGTCGGTGCGCGCCGGACTCAACATCCTGGTCGCCGGCGGCACCCAGACCGGCAAGACGACGATGCTCAACTGCCTGGCGGCCGCTATCCCGGGCGGGGACCGGGTGGTGTCGGCGGAGGAGGTCTTCGAGCTGCGGTTTCCCCACCCCGACTGGGTGGCGCTGCAGACCCGGCAGTCGGGCTTGGAGGGGACGGGAGAGATCCGGCTGCGCGACCTGGTGAAGGAGAGCCTGCGGATGCGGCCGAGCCGGATCGTCGTGGGTGAGGTGCGGGCCGAGGAGTGTCTGGACCTGCTGCTCGCCCTCAACGCCGGCCTGCCGGGGATGTGCACGATCCACGCCAACAGCGCCCGCGAGGCCCTGGTGAAGATGTGCACCCTGCCGTTGCTGGCCGGCGAGAACATCTCCGCGCGCTTCGTGGTGCCGACCGTCGCGACGTCGGTGGACCTGGTCGTGCACCTCGGGATCGACGAGCGCGGCGTACGGCGTGTCAACGAGATCGTCGGGGTCCCGGGCCGGGTCGAGCAGGATGTGATCGAGACCGAGCCGGTCTTCGAACGCCGGGGCGGCACCCTGCGCCGCGCAGGTGGGATGCCGCCGCACCTCGAGCGCTTCGAACGAGCCGGCATCGACGTGCACCGGATCGTGGCCGGGGGCTGACGATGGGCGCGTTGGTCGGACTCGGGGTCGGCATCGGCCTGCTGCTGGTCTGGAGCGCGTTCTTCCTGCCGCGCCGACCGCGCGCGAGCGCGCCGACGTCGCGGCGTACGACGGACCTGCTCGGCCGGGCGGGCCTGGGCCAGGTCTCGGTGACCGGCTTCGTGCTGCTCTGCGGGGTGTGCGGTGCGGTCACCGCGCTCGTGATGCAGGTCGTCTCGGAGACCCCGCCCGTGGCGCTCGCCTTCGGCGCGATGGGCGCCTACCTGCCGGTGGGCGTGGTCGCCGGACGGGCTCGGCGACGTCAGCGAGAGCTCGCCGAGGTGTGGCCCGAGGCCGTCGACAACCTGACGTCCGCCGTGCGCGCCGGGATGTCGCCGCCGGACGCCTTGGCGGGACTGGCGGTGCGCGGGCCGGCTCCGTTGCGCGGGGCGTTCGACCAGTTCGCGCTGGACTACCAGGTGACCGGCCGGTTCGGGGAGTCGCTGGACCGGCTCAAGGAGCGGCTGGCGGACCCGGTCGGCGACCGCGTCGTCGAAGGCCTGCGGATCGCGCGCGAGGTGGGCGGCGGCGAGCTCGGTCGCCTGCTGCGCAGCCTGTCGACGTACCTCCGTGAGGACGCGCGGACTCGCTCCGAGATGGAGTCTCGGCAGGCCTGGACGGTCAACGGCGCGCGTCTCGCCGTTGCGTCGCCCTGGCTCGTCCTCCTGCTGATGTCGTTCCAGTCCGAGGTGATCCACCGCTACGCGTCGCCGGTCGGAGTGTTCGTGCTCATGCTCGGCGCCGCGCTCTGCGTGGTCGCCTACCGGCTGATGACGCGCATCGGGCGGCTCCCCGTCGAACGCCGGATTCTCTCGTGACCTCGGCCATGTGGGGCGCGCTCCTGGGGGCTGCGACCGCCGCCGGACTGCTCCTGGTGGCCGTCCGGATCCGTGCGGTCCGGCGACCCCAGCTCGGGCTCCGCGTGTTGCCCTACGTCCGCGACCTCCCGCTGCTCGACGAGGCGGGTCCGCGCGCCGCCGGGGCACCGACGTCCGCCGCGACCGGCGTCTTCGGCCCGCTCCTGCGCGCGGTCGCCGACGGCGTCGAGCGGGTGCTGGGCGGCGCCCCCTCCGTACGCCGGCGCCTGGAGCGCGCCGGCATCGACAAGACGGTGCACGAGTTCCGCATCGAGCAGGTCGTGTGGGGGCTGGTGGCCTTCGCGGCCGCGGCGGCGGTCGCCCTCGTCCGGATGCTCACGCACCCCGGATCGGTCGCGCTCTGGCTGGTCGCGTGCGCGATCGCGTTCGTCTCCGGCGTGCTCGCGCGCGACACGCACCTGACCACCCAGGTGCGCGACCGAGAGCGCCGGATCCTCGCCGAGTTCCCCACGATCGCCGAGCTCCTCGCGCTGGCCGTGGCGGCGGGGGAGAGCCCGGTGATGGCGCTCGACCGCGTCGTACGACGCAGTGGCGGTGAGCTCTCCCTCGAGCTCGGCCGGGTGCTCTCGGCGATCCGGACCGGCGAGCCGGTCAGCAGCGCGTTCGACGCGATGGCCGCGACCACCGGGCTGCCGATCGTGTCCCGCTTCGCGCAGGGCATCGCCGTGACCGTCGAGCGGGGTACGCCGCTGGCCGGCGTGCTCCACGCCCAGGCCGACGACGTGCGCGAGGCCGGTCGCCGCGACCTCATCGAGACCGCCGCCCGCAAGGAGGTCTTGATGATGGTGCCGGTCGTCTTCCTGGTGCTGCCCGTGACCGTGCTCTTCGCGTTTTGGCCCGGCGTCGTGGGCCTCTCCCTGACCACTCCCTGACCCTCGGAAGGACGACTCATGGAACACCTCACCCTCGCGTTGGCGAGGATCTACCTCACGGTGGCGGCGCCGCGGCCACGCGACGAGCGCGGCGACGTACCAGGTTGGGTGATGATCACCGTGATGACCGCCGGATTGGTCGTCGGCATCACCGCGATCGCCGGTCCGGCGCTGCAGGACATGGTGTCCTCGGCGCTCGCCAAGGTGAAGTAGTGCCGCTCCGGCGCGAGCCGGGGGAGCGCGGGTCGGCGGTGGTCGACTTCGTGCTGGTCCTGGTCGTGCTGGTGCCGGTCTTCCTGGGCATCCTCCAGGTGGCGCTGGTGCTGCTGGTCCGCAACACGCTCGCGTCGGCGGCGTCCGAGGGGGCGCGGTACGCCGCGACGCTCGACCGCGGGCCCAACGACGGAGTGGCGCGCACGCGGGACCAGATCGACGGTGCCATCTCGGGTCGGTTCGCGCGCGACGTCTCGGCGCGTACGGCGACCGTGGACGGTGCCGAGGGAGTCGAGGTCACCGTCCGCGCCGTCGTGCCGGCGCTCGGCATCGGCGGTCCCGGCATCGCGCTCGAGGTGACCGGGCACGCGGTGGAGGAGCTGCCGCCGTGAGCAGGCGCGATCGCGGCGAGGACGGCAGCGCCCTGGTCGAGCTGAGCTGGCTGGGGATCCTGCTGCTGGTCCCGATGCTCTGGATCGTGGTGTCGGTCTTCGAGGTGCAACGCGGCGCGTTCGCGGTCTCCGGCGCCGCGCGGGCGGCCGGGCGTGCCTACGCACTGGCGCCGTCCGACGCCGTCGGGCGGGCGCGCGCCGAGGCCGCGGCGCGGCAGGCGTTGGCCGACCAGGGCGTCGGCAGTGCGCCGCTCGACGTCCGCATCACCTGCACGCCGTACCCCCAGGACTGCCACCGCGGCACGTCGGTCATCACGGTTGTCGTCGCCTCACGCGTCGACCTCCCGCTGATGCCGGAGATCCTCGGCGGCGGCGCGCCGAGCTTCGCGCTCGACGCGACCCACGCCGTACCGATCGGGCAGTTCCAAGAGGCCGGCGATGCGACCCCGTGACGAGGACGGCCAGACCACGTTGCTGATCGTCGGCTTCGCGCTGGTGCTGGCGATGGTCATTGCGATGGTCGCCGACGTGTCGGCGGCGTACCTTCAGCGGCAGGGCCTCGACACCGTCGCCGACGGCGCCGCTCTGCGCGCTGCCGACCTCGGTGCCACCGGCGAGGAGGTGTACGGCGGGGGCGTGCCGCCGGGCCGGCTCGAGCTCAGCGCCGACCGGATCCGGGGCTCGGTGCGCGCGCACCTCGCGGCGTCCGGCGCCTATGCGGAGTACCCCGGCCTGACGTTCGACATCGACATCGACCGGGCTTCCTCGACGGTCACCGTGCACGTGACCGCACCCCTCGACCTGCCGCTCACCGTGCCGGGCTCGCCCGGCGTCGCCACGATCGGCGCGACCGGGTCCGCGGTGGTCGTCGCCGAGCCGTAGCTGCCACGACAGTGGCCTCGATGGGCCATGGCTCGGGTCGGTCGAGTTCGCGACAGTGGCAGGCATGGCAGAGCGTGACGTCGCTGCCGGTCATGCAGCGCAGGGAGTGTCCTGGGGGACGCGCGCGGCCGTCATCGCGGCGATCGCCACGCTGATCGCCTCCATCGGCGCGCTCTACTTCAACGCGCAGACCAGTCGCCAGGCGACGGAGCAGTCGCGCCAGGCGCAGGAGCAGGCGCGTCAGGCGCAGGTCGCGCTCACCTCGGAGCGGTTCTCGCGGTCGGTCGAGCAGCTGGGCGGCGATGACCTGTCGGCGAGGATGGGCGGGGTCTACTCGTTCGAACGACTGATCCGCGACTCGCCCCCGGACGAGGACGCCATCGTGGACATCCTCACCGGTTTTGTCAGGCTGCACACGCAAGAGCTTGCGGAGGACATCCGCGGCGATCGGCTGTTCATCCATGACGTGCCGGGCGACATCGCGGCTGCGCTCCACGTCCTCGCCGGGCAGCCGGTCGACCTCAGCGCCGTGGACCTGAGGAGGCTGGACCTGACCGGGTACGACATGCACGGGTGGGACCTGAGCGACGCGCAGTTCACGGACTCATATCTGAACGACGCCGACCTCCACGGTGCCGATCTCGGTGAGGCGCGGATGAAGGCCGTCCAGGCGTCCGGTGTCGATCTTCACGACGCGGACTTGTCCCACGCCGCGCTGGACCGGGCAGTGTTGAGCGGAGCAAACCTGTCGGACGCCGACCTCGAGGACGTCACCGGGATCAAGTCGGTCATGAGCGATGCCGACCTGACGGGCGCCAACCTGCACTCCGCCAATCTGCAGTACGTCGTCCTCACGAGAGCGGATCTCAGCGGTGTCGACGCTCGCGGGCTGAATCTCCTCAACGCGCGGCTGCAAGACATCGAACTGACGAAGTTGACGTGTAGCGCGTCGACGAAGCTGTTCCCCCCGCTGGACAAGGCGGAGCACTGCGAGGACGAGTCGTGATGACGGTCATCGCGACGACACATCAGACAGCTGGAGGCGCGACATGCGCGTACGGGAGTTGATCGGAATCGTGGCGACCACGGCGCTCGTGGTCGCGGTCGCTGCGCCCGCAAGGGGCGAGACCGTCGAACGGGACGACCGCCGCGGAGACGCGCCGGCCAGCATCGACGTCGTCCATGCGACCTACAGCCACACCCACAGCCGGGTCCGGGTGGTGGCGCGCCTGCCGCACCTCGGCCGCGGGGGTGTCGCCGACCTGAGCATCAGCCGCTTCGAGGTCTTCGAGCTCGGCTACGTCCTGCGCATCACCAACCGTCCGGGCGAACCGCCCCGCACCCAGCTCCTGTTCTTCAACCACTTCGATCTCGCGCCCCGCCGGTGCACCGCCATCGCCGGCAGCTGGACGCGAGGCGTCATCCGGATGTCGGTCGCCCGGACCTGCCTGGTCGGCCACGCCGAGCAAGATGTCTTCGCCCAGTTCGGCATCCGGCACGGCCGCAACCTCGACCGGGTGTCTGCCGTACGCCGCCTCCACCGCTCGTGATCGTCCTCGCTGAGCAGTGACCAGCCAGGTGCGACCGCGGGACGTCATCCGAATCGTGGGCCCTGAACCTCGAAAGGTATGACGTCCGGCAGCAGTCAGCCGACGATCGCCACGTTCTCGACCTCGGCCTCGCGGGCGCGCTCGCGGTGGTCGGCGACGGCGGTCCGGACGGTCTCGAGGGCCTCGGTGAGGTTCGTGATGCCGTCTCGGAGCCGGCGTTCGTAGTCGCGCTGGGCCTGGCGGGAGGGGGTCTCCTCGGTCCAGGCGGCGGTCTGGGCGTTGACCGAGTCGAGTACGCCGGTCAGGTGGTCCTGGATGTGGGTCGTGGCGTCGGAGAGAGCGGTCTCGATCTGGGTGAGCGAGTCCTCGTGGAAGACCAGACCCCGGGTCACTGGTCACCGCCCAGCTGGGTGCCGCCGCCGAGCCGCTCGGTGAGGTGTTGATAGCTGGTGACCTGCCGGCCCTCGTTGGTCACGTGCTCGTTGGCGACCGTCATCAGGGCGGAGGCGTAGGCCTCCATGATCGGGCCGAGGGTCTTGGCGACCTCGAACCACGCGGTCAGTGCCTCGCCGAGGCCGGTGGCCGCCTGGCCCTGGAAGCCGTCGGAGGCTGTCGTGATCGAGTCGCTCAGCTCGGTGAGCAGGTCGGAGAGCGGCTGCACGCCCTCGGACACCGTGGTCGCGGCGTCGCGCAGCTCGCCGTACTCCAAGCCGATGCTCATGCAGCGAGGCTGCCCGACGCGGACCGGGTGAAACCCGGGGGATTGAGCAGGCGCACACCCGGGCAGGACTGCCCCGTGACGTCCTACGACTACGAGGTGGACCTGGAGAGCCTCGGCAAGGCCGCCCAGGGCCTCGCCGACACCGTCCAGCTCTTCAAGGACAAGGACGTCGAGGACCTCGTCCCCACCGAGGGTGACCTCGGCAGCTCCACCGTGTGGAGCGCCGTCGAGGAGTTCAAGAACCGGTGGGAGGAGGGCGTCAACAACCTCTGCAAGGACGTCGAGGAGATGGCCGGCCGGGTCGGCAAGATCGCGATGAACTACTACGAGGCCGACCAGCAGGGGCTCGAGGAGCTCAAGGGCGCCGCCGGCACCGTCTCGGCCGTCGACATCATGGGCGGGCCGTGATGCCCGACTTCCACA
>Ga0164307_10000213_pt1 | contig 26916 bp, 23 predicted proteins | sample Whisoiple_243_MG_FD_110214 | JGI IMG/M metagenome (GOLD analysis project Ga0164307, IMG submission 110214) | Soil microbial communities amended with fresh organic matter from upstate New York, USA - Whitman soil sample_243_MG | ecosystem: Environmental > Terrestrial > Soil > Unclassified >...
GCTGCGCCGCGGAACTCGTCGCCCTGGCCCTTGCCCTCGCCGCTGGGACGGGTGGTGTGGAAGCCACGACCTCGGCTGAACCGAGCTTCGGGGGCGCGGAACTGTCTTCCGTCGAGGTGATGAGCGCCGGCGGCCCGGGTGTCCACATCAAGGTTGATTCGGAGCGGAGCGCTCTGGTGATGGAGGGCGACCGGCAGGGCTTGACGGCCCTTGCCGACGAACTTCGGTCGATCGCGAGGATGGATGACGGCGGGCACCAGCACATCGAGTACTTCCCGGACCACCACTACCTTGCCGCTGGGGCACTGGCCATGGTTGTGAAAAGTCCTCACGGTGGCATGCCGACGGGATGACCACCCCCGACGCCGGTCGGATCCGGGCTCTTCCCTCCGTCGGAACCCCTGAACGCGACGCTGGTCAGCCGGACTCCGGCGCCGTCGATCACGTCGACGTCACAGCGATCGAAGGTGAACTGTGCAGGCGCGTACCGCCGAACGCCGAGGCGACATGGGCGGGTACTCAGGTATGGCAGACACGCGGAAGCCGACGGCAGGTGCGAGGTCCGTCGATCCTGCGCTATAGTCGATCTTGAAGGCGCGGCCACTTCGGTGGTGCGGTTGCCTGTGCGTTGGTCGTCCAAGGAAAGACGCCCCGCTTCCTGCGGGGAAATGCAGGTGCAAGGCCTGCCCAGCGCTCCATGTGAAGCCTCGTTCCTGTTGCGACAGGGGCGAGGTTTTCTGCTTGTCCGCGGCCTTGTCGGACGTCGGTCCCTGCAGGGGCGCTAGCGTCGGTTCCCATGATCCTATGGCTCAACGGAACCCACGGCGCAGGCAAGACCACCACCAGTGCCCTAGTGCAGCAGCTGATCCCCGATTCCCGGGTGTTCGACGCCGAAAAGGTCGGCGAGACCCTCATGGACATCAAGCCGGCGCTGCCCTGGACGGGCAACTTCCAGGACTGGGAACCCTGGCGGCCGCTGGTCGTCGAGACCGCCCGCCGCGTGCTCGAATACACCGGCGGCACTCTGGTGATGCCCATGACCGTCCTGGTCGAGCAGTACTGGCGCGAGATCAGCTCGGGTCTCGACCAGCACGAGATTCCGGTGCGGCACTTCGTTCTCCACGCCGACCAGGACACACTCCGCGGGCGCATCGAGGGGGACACGGATCTCGGTCCCTCCACCTTCCGTCTCGCCTACCTCGAGCCCTACGCCGAGGCGGCTCGCACGTGGCTGCACGGTGAGGCCGAGGTCGTCGACACCACGCACCTCACGCCCGCGCAGGCCGCCCAGCAGATCGCGGAGGCCGTCAAGGCGTGAGGTGTCCGCCCGCCGCGCCTCGCCACAGGTCGCTCAAGGGCCGCCGTGCGACCGCGTGGGACAGCCGCGTGTCTCACCGATGACAGGCCGACCGTCTCGGCAGGTGGGTGCCGAGCCCAACTGGTGTCGGGCGGCGCCGCCGACGTGCTCGGCAGCGCCTCGACCGCCGTCGCCGGGCACTCACCTCGGGACAGGCCTGAGGCCCGCCCCAGGACTACGGCTTGCGGCCGACCGCCACGTAGCCGGCACTGATGATGTCGTCCTGGCCCGCCACCGGATCGCCGAGCTCGGGGTGCCACGCCTCGGCCGCCACGATGCCGGGCTCCGCGATGTCGAGCCCGTCGAAGAAGCGGGCGAACTGGTCGCGGGTGCGGGGCGCCAGGGTGAGGGTGTTCGCCTTGTACATCTCGTCCACCTTGCGAGCCGCAGCCGGGTGGAAGTCCGCAGTGAGATGGGAGATCACCACATGGCTGCCCGGTGCGAGCACCTCGGTCAGCCGGTCGACCAGCTCGTAGGCGCCGTCCTCGTCGCTCACGAAGTGCAGCAGCGAGATCAACGAGAGCGCGACGGGCTGAGTGAAGTCCAGTGTCTTGCCCGCGTGCTGGAGGATGGCGTCCACGTCGCGGGCGTCGGCCTCCACGTAGTCGATGGCACCCTCCTCGGTGCCCTTCAGCAGGGCCTCCGCGTGTGCCAGGACGATGGGGTCGTTGTCGCAGTACACGACCCGGGTCGTGGGGGCGGCCTGCTGGGCCACCTGGTGGAGGTTCGGTTCCGTGGGGATACCCGTGCCGATGTCGAGGAACTGCCGGATCCCCTGGCCGGTCAGCCATCGGGTGGCGCGGTGCATGAAGGCGCGGTTCACCTTGGCCATGACCGGGATCCCGGGCTCCGCGGCGAGCATCTGCCGGCCCATCGCCTCGTCGACCGGATAGTTGTCCTTGCCACCGAGGAACCAGTCGTACATCCGGGCGGGATGGGGTCTGCTGGTGTCGATGCGCAGGGTGGAGGCATCGTTCTCCGGTCGGGACATGGCGAACTCCTGGGTGTGCGCGACAGCGGTTGATCGGCTTGCGAACAGAATAGGGAACGTACGTGCCAAGGATGGTCGCCAGAGGCCAACTCCGCTGTCGAGGTGCGGTACTTCGCCGTGGATGTCACCTACGTTCCGTGGCGTGGCGTGGCGTGGCCTGCTGGGCGGCCGGGGCGCCGGGCCGGTGGGGGAGCGGCGACCGGGAACCGGTGGGGGGCGGTGGGCAGTGCCACCGCTCCCACCGGCCGTGTGTCTGTCGGGTGGTCAGGTGGTGGTGCAGGTGGCGGTGGGCCAGGTCCAGTTGCCGTTGGCCTGGATGGTGGTGCCCCAGGTGTTGCCGTTGCCGTTGGGCTGGGCGGTGAGCGTCTGCGCGTCGGGATAGGTGGCGGTGGTGTTCCAGGTGGAGAGGACCTTGGCGGGGGTGGGGATGCGCATGGTGACGGTCCAGTTGCCGGAGCCCGCGACCGTGACGTTGAGGTTGTAGCGGTCGCTCCACCTCTGGCCGGCGGTCACCGTGACGGTGCAGCCGTTGCCCCCGCCACCGCTGCCGCCCCCGTCGGGAGCCACGGCGCGGCCGGTCTGCGGGGAGATCATGCCGGCACACAGCCCCCGGCTCGCCAGTCCCTGTGCGATGCGCGGGATGGCCGCGAGCGTGTTGGCCGGCCAGTCGTGCATGAGGATGATCTGGCCGTCGGTGAGCCGTGCGTTGGCCTGCACGATCGCGTCGGTGCTCGCGTTGTTCCAGTCCTGGGAGTCGACGTCCCAGATGATCTGGGTCAGGCCGTACTTGGCGGCTGCCGCCCGCACCGTCGCGTTGGACTCGCCGTACGGGGGCCGGAAGAGTTTCGGTGTGCCTCCGCCGCCTGCGGCGATGGCCTGCTGGGTGCGGGAGATCTCCGATTCGACCTGTGCCTGGGTCTGCTGGGTCAGATGCGGATGGGTGTAGCTGTGGTTGGCGACCCACATACCGGCGTCCACCTGCGCCCGCACCTGAGCCGGGTTGGAGGCGGCGTACTGGCCCTGGTTGAACATCGTGGCCCGCAGTCCGTTCTGCTTCAGGGCGTTGAGCAGGGCAGGGGTGCTGCTCGACGGGCCGTCGTCGAAGGTGAGCCCCACGTAGCCGTTGCAGGCGGCAGCCGTCGCTGCGTGGGAGGGCGGGGTGTCGACGACGGTCGTGGCCGTCGCGGCCGTCGCGGCGACGGCCAGTGCCGTGACCACGTGTCGTAAGGAAGGGCGTGTTCGCATGGGCATGGGGTCGGTCCTTCGATTCGTCGCCATGGCGACGACGTTGCGGACGGACCGTGTGAACCGCTCGTGCGTGCGGCTCGTCGGTCGTGCGGATACGTCGTTCATGTGCGTGTTCTCCTCCTCGTCCTCATGAGGCCGGGTGGGGGATCCGGGCAGCGCGGAACGCCCCTGTGTGACAGGTGCCGCGTGAACAGGTGAAGACAGCGATCGAGCGTCGGCGTCGTGCGCCCCGGCCGGCCGTGACCGGTCGTCGTACTCGGCGTCCGGCCCGGATACCGGGTCCGGGTGGATCCGGATCGACGGTGATCCGTGCCTGTGATTCATGTCCGTCGACGGCGAACAGTGTTGAACCGACACCGCCGGGTGTCAATGGTTTCGGCAGAGATTACGAAACGGTCGATTTCTGTGGCGGGTGTCGGAGCGCTGCATAAGTGCAGATCGTGGGCGTCGCGTACGTTTGCGAAGAGGTGTGAACGCGATGCTGGGTGCGGTTCTTCTCGACTGTCGTGCCGAATCGAATCGAAAGTTTCGATACTCCGCCCGGAGGACGTGATGCGGTCGGTCGGAGAGGCTCCGGCCGACACGACGGGAGCGGGCTGCGGCGGTTCCGTACGGAACCGCCGCAGCCGGCCCGGAGGTGGATCGCGCCGCCTCGTGTCAGCCCTCGCTCACCTCCTTGAGCGCGATGTTGAGCTCCAGGACGTTGACCCGGGGCTCGCCCATGAAGCCGAGGGTGCGTCCCTCGGTGTGCTCGGCCACGAGTTTCGCGACGCGCGGGACAGGAAGGCCGTTCCGCTCGGCGACCCGGTGGATCTGGAGCTTCGCGTAGGCCGGGGAGATATGAGGGTCCAGACCCGAGCCGGAGGATGTCACCGCGTCCGTCGGCACGTCATCGGCCCGCACCCGGTGGCCCGGGGTGGAGTTGTCCGCCACGACCGCCGCCTTCGCCTCCGTCACCCACGTGACCAGATCGGCGTTGTCGGCCGCGCGGTTGGTGGCGCCGGAGAGGATCAGTGAGTACCGGGGGTTCACGCTGTTGCTGCCCAGGCCGTTCGAGGGACGGGGCTGGAACCACTTGAGGTCCGGCCTCGCGCTCTCGTCCGGGTCGTCGGGGTCCAGCTTCGGCAGGTCGTACCTCTGTCCGATCAGGGACGATCCGACGGTGTGCCCGGTTCCGTCACCGACCTCGGAGCCGTTGGCCCTGCCGCTGAAGAACGCCTGGGCGACGCCCGTGACCGCGAGAGGGTAGAGGACTCCGCAGAGGACGCTCAGGACGAGCAGGGCACGCAGGCCCGCCCCGAGCAGCCGGGCGGTGTTCTTGAGGGAGTTGTTCATGGCGGATCAGCCGTTTCTTCTTCAGGAGAGCCCGGGAATCAGGGAGAGGAGCAGATCGATGGCCTTGATCCCGATGAACGGGGCGACCAGGCCGCCGAGTCCGTAGATCCCGAGATTGCGGCGGAGCATCGTGTCCGCGCTGGTCGGCCGGTAGCGCACCCCCTTGAGGGCGAGCGGTACGAGGGCGACGATGATCAGGGCGTTGAAGATGACGGCGGACAGGATCGCGGATTCCGGCGACGCGAGCCCCATCACGTTCAGCTTGTCCAGGCCCGGGTACACCACCGCGAACATGGCCGGGATGATCGCGAAGTACTTCGCGACGTCGTTGGCGAGGGAGAAGGTGGTCAGGGCCCCCCGGGTGATGAGCAACTGCTTGCCGATCCCGACGATCTCGATGAGCTTGGTCGGGTCGGAATCCAGGTCCACCATGTTCCCGGCCTCCTTGGCGGCCGAGGTGCCGGTGTTCATCGCCACGCCGACGTCCGCCTGCGCGAGCGCGGGGGCGTCGTTGGTGCCGTCGCCCGTCATCGCGACGAGCTTGCCGCCCGCCTGCTCCCGCTTGATGAGGGCCATCTTGTCCTCGGGGGTGGCCTCGGCCAGGAAGTCGTCGACGCCCGCCTCCTCGGCGATCGCCTTGGCGGTCAGGGGGTTGTCGCCCGTGATCATGACGGTCCTGATGCCCATGCGGCGCAGTTCGTCGAACCGCTCCCGCATCCCGCCCTTGACGACGTCCTTGAGGTGGATCACGCCCAGGACGCGGGCACCTTCCTCGTCCTCCACGGCGACCAGGAGCGGTGTCCCGCCCGCCTCCGAGATCCGGTCCGCGAGGAGGCCGGCGTCGTCGTCGACGCCGCCGCCCCGCTCCCGTACCCAGGCGACGACCGAACCGGCCGCGCCCTTGCGGGCCTTGAGGCCGTCCACGTCCACACCCGACATACGGGTCTGAGCCGTGAAGGCCACCCAGGTGGCCCGGGCGAGCTCACCACGGTGGCGTTCGCGAAGGCCGTACCTCTCCTTCGCGAGTACCACGACCGAGCGGCCCTCCGGGGTCTCGTCGGCCAGCGAGGACAACTGTGCCGCGTTCGCCAGCTCCTCCTCCGTCACCCCCTTCACCGGTACGAACGCCGCGGCCTGCCGGTTTCCCAGCGTGATCGTGCCGGTCTTGTCGAGCAGCAGCGTCGAGACGTCACCCGCGGCCTCCACCGCGCGGCCCGACAGGGCGAGGACGTTGCGCTGGACCAGCCGGTCCATGCCCGCGATCCCGATCGCGGAGAGCAGTGCGCCGATGGTCGTCGGGATCAGGCAGACCAGCAGCGCGGTGAGCACGATCAGGGACTGCCTGGCACCGGCGTACACCGCGAACGGCTGGAGCGTGACGACGGCGAGGAGGAACACGATGGTCAGCGAGGCGAGAAGGATGTTGAGCGCGATCTCGTTGGGGGTCTTCTGCCGGGCGGCGCCCTCGACCAGGGCGATCATCCGGTCGATGAAGGTCCTGCCCGGTTCGGTGGTGATCCTGACGACGATCCGGTCGGAGAGCACCTTCGTGCCGCCCGTCACGGCGCTGCGGTCGCCGCCGGACTCCCGGATCACCGGGGCGGACTCGCCGGTGATGGCCGACTCGTCGACGGACGCGACGCCCTCGACGACGTCACCGTCGCCGGGGACGATGTCGCCCGCCTCGCAGACGACCAGGTCACCTACGCGCAGTTCCGTGCCGGGTACGTCCTTCTCGTCGCCGCCCTCCAGACGGCGGGCGACGGTGTCCGTCTTCGCCTTGCGCAGGGTGTCGGCCTGGGCCTTGCCGCGGCCCTCGGCGACCGCCTCGGCGAGATTGGCGAACATCGTGGTCAGCCACAGCCAGGCGGCGATGGCCCAGCCGAACCAGTCACCGGGTTCCTGGAGGGCCAGCAGGGTGGTGACCACCGACCCGACCAGCACCACGAACATGACCGGGGACTTGACCATCACACGCGGATCGAGCTTCCGCAGCGCGTCCGGGAAGGACCTGAGCAGCTGCTTCGGGTCGAAGAGGCCCCCGCCGACACGGCCCGGAGGCGCGGTATCAACGCCGGACAGGTCCTCGTGCGGGGCACGGGTGGAGGTGGGGGTGCTCATGAGGCGAGCCCTTCGGCGAGCGGACCCAGCGCCAGCGCCGGGAAGTAGGTCAGACCGGTGATGATGAGGATCGTGCCGGCCAACAGCCCCGCGAAGAGGGGCTTGTCGGTCCGCAGGGTGCCCGCCGTGTCGGGGACGGGCCGTTGCTCCGCGAGCGAGCCGGCCAGTGCCAGCACGAACACGATCGGCAGGAAGCGGCCGAGCAGCATCGCGATGCCGATGGTGGTGTTGAACCACTGCGTGTCGGCGTTGAGTCCGGCGAAGGCGGAGCCGTTGTTGTTCGCCCCGGAGGTGTAGGCGTAGAGGATCTCGGAGAATCCGTGCGCACCGCTGTTGGTCATCGAATCGGCCGGGGTGGGCAGTGCCAGTGCCACCGCCGTGAAGCAGAGGACCAGCGCCGGGGTGATCAGGATGTAGCACGCCGCGAGCTTGATCTGGCGGGTGCCGATCTTCCTGCCCAGGTACTCGGGTGTGCGGCCGACCATCAGGCCGGCGATGAACACCGCGACGACCGCCATGATCAGCATGCCGTAGAGGCCGGAACCGACGCCGCCGGGCGCTATCTCACCCAGTTGCATGCCGAGCATGGTGATGCCGCCGCCGAACCCGGTGTACGAGGAGTGGAAGGAGTTGACCGCACCGGTCGACGTGAGGGTGGTCGCCACGGCGAAGATCGAGGAACCGCCGATGCCGAAGCGGGTCTCCTTGCCCTCCATCGCTCCGCCGGCCAGCTCCAGTGCCGGGCCGTGGTGGGTGAACTCGGTCCACATCATCAGAGCGGTGAACCCGATCCAGATGGCGGCCATGGTGGCGAGGAGCGTGTAGCCCTGGCGCAGGTTCCCGGTCATACGGCCGAAGGTGCGGGTCAGCGCGAACGGGATCAGGAGTATCAGGAAGATCTCGAAGAGGTTGGAGAAGGGAGTCGGATTCTCGAAGGGGTGGGCCGAGTTGGCGTTGAAGTACCCCCCACCGTTGGTCCCCAGCTCCTTGATGACCTCCTGCGAGGCGACCGCGCCGCCGTTCCACTGCTGGGTGCCGCCCGTGAACTGCCCGACCTCGTGGATGCCGGAGAAGTTCTGGAGGACGCCGCACGCCACCAGCACGACGGCGCCGACCACGGAGATCGGCAGGAGGATGCGCACGGTGCCGCGCACCAGATCCGCCCAGAAATTGCCCAGTTCACCGGTGCGGGAGCGCGAGAACCCGCGTACGAGGGCCACCGCCACGGCCATCCCGACCGCGGCCGAGACGAAGTTCTGGACGGCCAGGCCGCCCGTCTGGACCACGTGCCCCATGGCCTGTTCGCCGTAGTACGACTGCCAGTTGGTGTTCGCGACGAAGGATGCCGCGGTGTTGAAGGCCTGGTCCGGATCGATCGACACGAAGCCGAGCGAGCCGGGAAGGACTCCCTGGAAGCGCTGAAGGGCGTAGAGGAAAAGGACACTCACCGCGGAGAACGCCAGTACGGCGCGCAGATACGCGGGCCAGCGCATCTGGGCCGAAGGATTGGCTCCGACGGCGCGATAAATCCATTTCTCGGGCCGGTAATGCTTTTCCGACGAGTACACGCGGGCCATGTGGTCGCCGAGCGGGCGGTATGCCAGGGCGAGCGCGGATATCAGTGCGAGCAATTGGAGCGCACCAGCTGTTACGGGGCTCATGTCGAGCTTCAGAACCTCTCCGGGTACACAAGCGCGAGGACGAGGTAGACCAGGAGGGAGACGGCCACGACCAGGCCGGTCATGTTCTCGGCGGTCATAGTTTCGTCACCCCCCTCGCAATGAGGGCCACCAGTGCGAAAACCGCGACCGTGGTGGCGACGAAGGCCAGATCGGCCATCGTGAGCTCCCGTGTGAAGTGAATGAAGTGGATTCGGCCTGGGTGGCCGAACAGAAGTGAATCCCGAGGTCGGCCGTGTGATGCGTGCCGTTGACGTGCTCCATACGGGCGCGTCGAATTTCTTGACGCGGTCCGTACGTGAGGCAGAGCCGCGGCGGCTGCGGAACAGGGGCGGGACTCGGCCGTCACCGCCGGCCACTCCTTTTTCGTGACACCGGCGGCCGTGCGTGCGCCCAGGGGGAGTGGGGAACGGTCAGGCCGCCGTGGAGGGGTACGTACCGACGGCCGGCCGGGAGCTGCTCGGGCCCGGGATCGGCCTCGCGCCGGAGCGGACGCCCGGGGACCTCCCCAGGGCGGGCCGTGTCCGTGGGGATGCCCGACGTGCCTGGTGGCGGACGCGAAACTTAGGCAGTTAGGTAATTTGCCTAATGCTCCTAGGTAAACGCATAATCGAACCCATCGAAAGGGGAGGTCATGGCAAGAGCAGGTCTCACGGCGGAGCGCCTGACGCGGGCCGGGGCGGAGCTGGCCGACGAGGTCGGCTTCGACAAGGTGACCGTCGCGGCGCTGGCCCGGCAGTTCGGCGTCAAGGACGCGAGCCTCTACTCGCATCTGAAGAACTCCCAGGACCTCAGGACGAGGATCGCCCTGCTGGCCCTGGAGGAGATGGCCGACCGTGTCGCGTCGGCTCTGGCCGGGCGAGCCGGCAAGGACGCGCTCGAGGCCTTCGCCCACGCCTACCGCGACTACGCCAGGGAGCACCCGGGCCGGTACGCGGCAGCCCAGCTCAGGCTGGACCCGGAGGTGGCAGCCGCCAGCGCGGGCGTCCGGCACGCACAGATGACACGCGCGATCCTGCGGGGCTACGACCTGGCGGAGCCGGACCGCACGCACGCGGTCCGGCTGCTGGGCAGCGTCTTCCACGGCTACATCAGCCTGGAGTCGGGCGGAAGCTTCGACCACAGTTCCCCCGGCACACAGGAGACCTGGGCCCGGGTCCTGGACGCCCTCGACGCCCTGCTGCGGAACTGGCCCGCGCCCTGACCGGGGCTCGCGCCCCCACCACCCGATCCCCTACGCACACCTGGACAGGCGACTGACCATGAGCACCCGGCCCCAGCTGACAACCACCCCCCTCACCGAACACCTCCTGCGTGGTGCGCTCGAAGTGGAGCGCACCGCACACGGACTGCTGCCGCACCGGCTGCCCGCCCGTGCCCGCGCCCAGAACACGGACGGCCAGCTGGCCATGGCGGAGGTCCAGCCCTCCGGCGTACGGATCGTCCTGCGCACCCGTGCCACCCTCGTCGAGCTGGACACCCTGCCCACCAAGCGGGTGTACGTGGGCGCACCGCCCCGGCCGGACGGCGTGTACGAACTGCTGGTGGACGGCCGTCTCGCGGGCCGGACCTGTGTGAGCGGCGGCAACACCCTCACCATCGACATGGCCGCCGGGACCGCCGAATCCCGGCCGGGCCCGGTGGGCACCGCCCGCTTCGGCGGTCTGTCCGCCGGCATGAAGGACATCGAGATCTGGCTGCCGCACAACGAGACCACCGAGCTGGTCGCCCTGCGCACCGACGCCCCGGTGGAGCCGGTCGTCGCCGCGGACCGTGCGGTGTGGCTGCACCACGGCAGTTCGATCAGTCACGGCTCCGACGCCGACGGCCCCACCAGCACCTGGCCTGCGCTCGCCGCCGCACTCGGCGGGGTGGATCTGGTCAACCTCGGGTTCGCCGGAAGTGCCCTGCTCGACCCGTTCACCGCCCGCACCCTGCGCGACGCGCCCGCCGATCTGATCAGCGTCAAGACCGGCATCAACCTGGTCAACACCGACGCCATGCGCATGCGGGCCTTCACCCCGGCAGTCCACGGCTTCCTCGACACCATCCGCGAGGGCCACCCGGTCACACCGCTGCTGATCGTCTCGCCCATCCTGTGCCCGATCCACGAGACCACGCCCGGCCCCAGCGCTCCGGACCACCGGGCCCTGAGCGAGGGGCGGCTCAGCTTCAGCGCGGCGGGTGACCCTGCCGAGACCGCCGCCGGGAAACTCACCCTGAGCACCGTCCGGGGCGAACTCGCCCGCATCGTCGAGCAGAGGGCGGCCGAGGACCCGAATCTGCACTATCTCGACGGCCGCGAGCTCTACGGCGAAGCGGACTCCGTCGAACTGCCACTTCCCGACGCACTGCACCCCGACGCCGCCACACACCGCCGGATGGGGGAGCGCTTCGCCCGGCTGGCCTTCGGTCCGGGCGGCCCGCTCGCCGTCGCCGCCGACCGAGCCGTTCGGCTGTGAACGGCAGAAGGGCCGGTTGAGAGGCGGGGCACACCAGGGCATTCTGGATTCGAGGTCGCATGTATGTCCGTATGTGACCTGCCCAGGCGGGGAGGACCAGTGATGGGCCCATGAGCAGGGACGGGACGGGTGGTGCGGTCCCGCCATCGGACAGTGGCGAGCCCTCGGAGGTGACCGAGGGGCACCGGGAGCACGCCTACCGGCCGTCCGACGAGGAACGCTGCAGGATCCTCGACCAGCTGCCGGTGCCGGTGGCCTATTTCGGCCGGGACCAGCTGCTCGCCCTGGCCAACCGGGCCGCGGCGGAGTCGGTGGCCAGGCCCGCGGAGTCACTGGTGGGACTGCTGCCCGGTGAGATCGAGCCCGGACTCTACATGGAGGGCGGGCAGGGTCTCGTCGAAGCCATCGAACGGGTGCTGCGGACAGGGCAGGGCGAGCTGTACGAGACCCAGCTCGTGATGGAGGGGAGCGAACACATCCGGCAGGCGGCCATGTCGCCCGTGCGGAACGCCGCCGGCGAGGTCGAGGGAGTGTCCGTGGTGACGCTCGACACCACCGACCAGTTCTGGGCGCGCCGACGTCTGGCCCTGCTGAACAAGGCCGGTATGCGGATCGGCAGCACCCTCGACGTGGGCCGCACCGCCGAGGAGCTGGCGGAGCTTGCCGTCGAGGACTTCGCCGACTTCGTCACCGTGGACCTGCTGTCCGAGGTGGTGGCGGGCGACGAGGCGCGTTCGGTGCTGAACCGTGACTCGATCAGCTTCCACCGGGCGGCCCAGTGCTCCGTCCTCGAAGGGTGCCCCGAGTCGATCGTCGCGGTCGGTGAGACCCATGCCTACGACTCCGACTCCGTGGTGGGCCGCACGCTGATCAAGGGAGAACCGGCGCGCATGGTTCTCGACGAGGTGGCGCTGCGCCGCTGGAGGACGATCGAACCCGTACGGTCGCAGAGCATGCGTGACCACAAGATCCATTCGGTGATGGTGGTCCCGCTGCGGGCACGCGGCGTCATCCTGGGCACCACGCTGTTCTGCCGGCACCGCACACCCGGGGCGTTCGGTGCCGCGGATCTGCAGCTCGCGGCCGAGCTCGTGTCACGTGCCGCCGTCTGCGTGGACAACGCCCGCCGCTACACACGCGAGAGGGCCACCGCGCTCGCCCTGCAACGCAGTCTGCTGCCCCGAAGGGCCGCACGGCAGAAGGCCGTCGAGGTCACCGCACGCTATCTGCCGAACACCGACGGCGCGGGCATCGGAGGAGACTGGTTCGACGTCATCCCGCTGTCCGGCGCACGGGTCGCGCTGGTGGTCGGTGACGTCGTCGGTCACGGTCTCCACGCCTCGGCCACCATGGGCAGGCTCCGTACCGCCGTACGGACGCTCGCCGACGTCGACCTCGCCCCCGACGAGTTGCTCACCCAGCTCGACGACCTGGCGCTCACCCTCGACCGCGAGCAGCCGGCCGACGGCCCCGAGGGCGGGCAGGTCGCCGGGGCCACCTGCCTGTACGCCGTCTACGACCCGGCCACCGGACACTGCACGATGGCGCGGGCCGGGCACCCCGAGCCGGTCCTCACCCGCCCCGGCGGCTCCGCCGAACAGCTGCGGCTGCCTCCCGGGCCACCTCTCGGAGTGGGAGGGCTCCCCTTCGAGTCGGCCGAGTTCGAACTTCCCGAGGACAGCCGTCTCGCCCTGTACACGGACGGCTTGGTCGAGTCGGTCGGCAGGGACACCGGCCAGGCGCTCGCCGAGCTGCGCGATCTGCTCGGCCGACCCGCGCATTCCCTCGACGAGGTCTGCGACACCGTCATGGAGACCCTGGTCCCCGAGCACGCGAACGACGACGTCGCCCTGCTGCTGGCCCGCACCCGGCGCCTGGACGCCGACCACTACACCTCGTGGGACCTCCCGTCCGACCCGGCCGTCGTCGCGGACGCCCGGAGGCGTGTCGCCGCCCAACTCGCGGTCTGGGGACTGGACGACGCGGTGTTCACCACCGAACTCGTCGTCAGCGAACTGGTCACCAACGCCATCCGTTACGGCGGAGATCCCATCCGGCTCCGCCTCATCCGGGACACCGCGCTCATCTGCGAGGTCTTCGACGGCAGCAGCACCGCCCCGCACCTGCGCCGCGCCCGGATGTTGGACGAGGGCGGACGCGGTCTCCTGCTCGTCGCGAGCCTCACCGAGCGCTGGGGCACCCGCTACACCGGCACGGGCAAGGCCATCTGGGCGGAACAGCCGCTGACGGGTGTCGAGGACCCCGGTCCGGCCTGAGCGGGCACAGCCCGTCGAGCGGGAGGGTCAGCAGCCCCCGGTGTCCCGCAGGCTGCGCGGCAGGCAGGACGCCCGCGGCAGGCGGCTCCCCGCACGGGGAGCCGCCTGCCGGAAGGAATCAGACGGCCGGGGCCGGGTAGGTCGGGTACTCGACTCCCGAGACGTGCTGAACCACCCGGATGACCTGGGAGGAGTAGCCGAACTCGTTGTCGTACCAGAGGTAGAGGATCGCGTTGTCACCCTCGACCTTGGTGGCGCCCGCATCGACGATCGAGGCGTGGCGGGAGCCGATGAAGTCGCTCGACACCGCGTCGGGAGCGGTGATGAAGTCGATCTGGCGCCTGAGGGGCGAGGTCAGAGACACGTTGCGAAGGTATTCGAGGACCTCCTCGCGGTTGGTGCCTCGCGCCAGCTGCAGGTTCAGGATCGCGATCGAGACGTCCGGCACGGGGACGCGGATCGAGCTGCCCGTGATCTTCGCGTCGAGGTCGGGCAGCGCCTTGGTCACGGCGGACGCGGCACCGGTCTCGGTGATGACCATGTTGAGCGGCGCCGACCGGCCCCTGCGGTCGGAGTTGTGGTAGTTGTCCAGCAGGTTCTGGTCGTTGGTGAACGAGTGGACGGTCTCCACGTGGCCGCGCAGCACGCCGTACTCGTCCGCCATCGCCTTGAGCGGCGGCACGATCGCGTTGGTGGTGCAGGAGGCGCAGGAGATGATCTGCTCGTCCGGCTTGATCGTGTCCTGGTTGACGCCGTGCACGATGTTGGGGACGTCGCCCTTGCCCGGGGCGGTCAGGACGACCTTCGCGATGCCGGGGCGGAGATGCCTGGACAGGCCCTCGCGGTCGCGCCAGCGGCCCGTGTTGTCGATGAGGATGGCGTTCTTGATGCCGTGCGCCGTGTAGTCCACGGCCGTCGGGTCGTCGGAGTAGATCACCTGGATCTCGTTGCCGTTGGCGATGATCCTGCTGTTCGCCTCGTCGACGGTGATCGTGCCCTGGAACTGCCCGTGGATGGAGTCGCGGCGCAGCAGGGAGGCGCGCTTCACGATGTCCTGCCCGGCGCCCTTGCGTACGACGATGGCGCGCAGGCGCAGGCCGTTGCCCGAGCCGGTCTTCTCGATGAGCAGCCGGGCCAGGAGGCGGCCGATGCGGCCGAAGCCGTAGAGGACCACGTCCCGCGCCTCGCGGCGCTCCGTCTTGTTGTCGCCCGTGGCGCCGGCCACGGCCTCAGCGGTGAAGTCGCCCACCGACAGGCCGCGGTCGTCGCTCCGGTACGCCTCGGCGAGGATGCCGAGGTCGATCTGCGACGGGCCGAGGTCGAGCGCGGTGAGCGCGTGCAGGAAGGGCAGCGTCTCGGTCACCGAGAGCTCCGCGCCGGCTATCTGGCGTGCGAACCGGTGGGTCTTGAGGATGCTGACCACCGACTTGTTCACCAGCGAGCGGCTGTGGAGCAGGATCGTGACGTCCCGCTCCCGGTGCAGCTTTCCGATGATCGGGATCATCGACTCCGCGATCTCCTCGCGAGTCTTCCAATTGGTGAACGAGTCCTCGGTGGCAGTCACAAGTCCATCTTTCGAGCTAGGCGGTGCTCATATGTTAACCACACCCGACTTTTGATCAAGTGTTGGTGCCCTTGGTGCACTCGGCCCAGTCGATTTATCGCTTTGTGGACTGAATATTCCCTGGTCGTGCTCCCTGGGGTGTGTGCTGACGTGGTGAGCGGTCCGGCCGTGCGTGCCGGACGCCGATCGAGCGGCGGGGTCCGCCGGAACGGCCTCCCTCCGGAGCTCAGTGCGTGGGCGGATCCTCCCGGCCCTGTTCGAGGTGGGTGTGCACACGGCGCAGCAGAGAGGTGAACCGGTCGCGTTCCTCTCGGGTGAGCGGGGAGAGGAGATCCGCCTCGGTGGCGGACACCTCGTGGTCGAGCCGGGCCAGGGCGCCCCGGCCCGCCGCGGTCAGCGCCACCTCGATGCGACGGCGGTCGGAGAGGTCCCGGGTGCACGTGACGTGCTCGGCCCTCTCCAGATCGGTCACCGTCCTGGTCAGGTCGCTCTGGTTCATGTCCAGCCGCGAGGCGAGATCACCCTTGGACAGCGGGCCGGTGTCCTCCAGCATGGACAGGACGGTCAGGTGCCGCAGTCGCAGGCCGTGAGCCGTCAGCGCGTCGGTGAGTCTCCGGCGCGCGGCCTTGCCCGTCGCGTACATGAGGTAGGCGTTGAGGTTCAGCACGCTCGGCGGCGTCACGCCGGCGCTCCGGGGGCCGTACGAGGCCCCCGCGGATGTCTGCTGGTGCACGGTTCGTCCTGACGTGGCGGCGGCCGGGAGGGGGCGAGGGGTCATGACCTGCCGGCGAGCTGGTCGCCCGTCGGGACGAACTGCTGCGTGGCGCCCGGCGTCGCACCGTCCTCCGTCCGGACCCGGGTGGTGACCGGCTCGCTCCGGGTCTCCTCGCGGGCGCGCTTGCCGCGAGGGTCCGTCACCGCCGTCGCCCTGTCGTGCGCGGGGTCGAGGAAGGCGTGCGGGGTCCGGTGCCCCCACGTCTGACAGCCGAACATGGCGACCCGCACGTCTTCTCCTCGCAGCAACGACGAAGCTTAGTAAAGCAAGCCTAACCTAAGCCTGCAATGTTCGCCGCCCGCAGGGGAGTTGACGAGACGTCCATGGATCAGTGCCATGACGTGCGGAAGCCCGGCCCGCCGACGTGCTCGGTGGGCCGGGCCGGATCCGTCCGCCTCAGCCGGGAATCCGGCGACGACCGCCCTTCGCGGCGGCCAGCAGCTCGGGAACCGTCGCCAGCTTCACCCTGGGGCGGCCGTCGCGCCGCCCCAGGGCCAGCTCGACGCGCTCGATCTCCGCCAGGCCGCGGGCGTCCACGAGTCGCCGGTTGCGACGCCGCGCGAGCCGCTGGAACGCCCTCGCCCCGTGCTCGGGGGCGGGCAGCGCGCTACCCACGGCGTCGTCCAGCAGCGTGCCCACGGTCTCGGCGGCGCAGGCGCGGTTGGCTCCGATGCCTCCGGAGGGGCCGCGCTTGATCCATCCCACGACGTACGTCCCCGGCCGGCCCGCCACCCGGCCGCCCTCGTGCGGCACGGTGCCCGTCGCCTCGTCGAACGGCAGCCCGGTGACCGGCAGTCCGCGCTGGCCGACGGCCCGCAGCAGAAGTCCTGCGGGGATCTCCCTGCCGTCGGCGCCTTCCGGGCGGCCCGCGCCGTCCGTCACCCGGACCGCGCCCACGGCACCTTCGCCGACCGCCTCCAAGGGCGCCGAATGGAAGCGGAACACGATGCGGCGCCGCCCGGCCGTCGGAGGGCGCGACCAGTCCACCGTCTCCCGTGCCACGTCCCGCAGAAGTGCGGCCCGGTCGCCCGGAGCGGCGGTGTCGATCGCCGCGCCGGTCCGCGCGTCGTGGTCGTCCACGACCAGGTCCACGTCTTGCAGGTGTGTGAGCGCGAGCAGTTCGGACGCGGTGTACGCCGCGTCCTCGGGCCCCCGCCGTCCCAGCAGCACCACCTCGCGCACCGAGCCGGCGCGCAGCGCCGCCAGCGCGTGGTGCGCGATGTCGCCCCTGGCCAGCGCCTCCGGGTCGGAGACGAGGATCCGTGCCGCGTCGAGGGCCACGTTCCCGTTGCCGACCACGACGACCCGCTCCGCGGACACGTCCACGGCGTCCGACGCGACCTCCGGGTGCGCGTTGTACCACGAGACGAACGTCGTGGCGCAGATGCTGCCGGGCAGGTCCTCGCCGGGGATCCCGAGCCGTCGGCCTTCCGGCGCTCCGACGGCGTAGACCACCGCGTCGTGGTGCGCGGCGAGCTCCTCCGGGGTGATGTCCCGGCCCACTTCGAGGCCCAGGTGCATCCGCACCCTCGGATGCGAGTGGAACCTGGCGAACGTGTTCCCGGCCTTCTTCGTGGACAGGTGGTCGGGCGCCACGCCGTAGCGGATGAGCCCGCCCGCGACGGGCAGCCGGTCGATCAGTGTCACCTCGGCCGAGGTGTGCAGCAGCAGGTCCTCGGCGGCGTACATCCCGGCCGGCCCCGTGCCCACCACCGCGACCCGGAGCGGTGCGAAGTCCGAGGGCAGGCTGCGCTCGAAGGAGGGTTCCCCCCACACGTGGAAGTTCGGCCCCTCGGGGTCCTGCCCGGGCTCCCGCCCGGCGAAGTACTCCGCGTTGATCGGACCGTACTCCGCCTGCGCGGCGGGGAGGCTGTCCACGGGGAAGACGGCCTCCACCGGGCACGCGTCGGCGCAGGCGCCGCAGTCGATGCAGGACCTCGGGTCGATGTACAGCATCTCCGTCCGGCCGAAGTCGGGCTCCTCCGGCGTCGGGTGGATGCAGTTGACGGGGCACACCGAGACACAGGTGGCGTCGCTGCAGCACGTCTGGGTGATGGCGTAGGTCATGTCGTCCGCTCAGATCAGATGGGCACGCTTGTAGAACACCAGTGCGGGCTTGGTGAGCAGCCCGGCCGAGGCCAGGAAGTCCATCAGGCCCGAACAGCTGGAGCGCATCATCGACTTGTGGTGCTCGTTGGCCTTCGCCTCGTCCCGCGCCCGCTTCCCGTCGAGTCCGGCGTGGGTGTAGACGTCCTTGTTCACCATGCTGGTGACGATGACGTACGACGCGATCGCGATGACGAGGGCGTTGATCCGGCGCCGCACGGGGCCCGCGCCGCTGAGGTGCCTGCGGGTCTCGGCGCGGGCGAACTTCATGTGCCGTGACTCCTCGACGACATGGATGTTGTTGATGGTGCGGACGAAGGGCACCACCCGCTCGTCCCGCATCCAGTCGCGCTGCATGACGTCCAGGACCTCCTCGGCGACCAGGATCGCCGCGTAGGCCGCCTCCCCGAACGCGAGCGTCTTGAAGGCCCTGCCCAGCTCCACCGCGAACCGGTGCGGCCGGTACGCGGGCGCGCCGAGCTTCTGGGCGCCGCGGGCGAACATGATGGAGTGCCGGCACTCCTCGGCTATCTCGGTGAGCGCCCACTGGACGTCCGCGCTCGTGGGGTCCTTCGCGTAGACGTCGCGCAGGACCATCTGCTGCAGGATCATCTCGAACCAGATGCCGGTACTGGCCACGGACGCGGCTTCCTGGCGCGTCAGTTCCTTGCGCTGCGCCTCGGTCAGCTCGCTCCAGTACGCGGTGCCGTACAGAGTGCTCCACTCCGGGCTCGCGCCGTGGAACTCCTTGTCCAGCGGTGTGTCCCAGTCGACCTCGGTGGCGGGGTCGTAGGCCAGTGTGGCGGCCGATTCCAGCAGGCGGCGGGTGAGGTGGTCCTCGGGCGGCCGGTCCTCTGCGTCCGGCCGAACGGTGCTGCTTGCCATGGTGCGGCTCCTCGGTTCGTCAGCGATGTCCTTGGTGCTGTCACATGTGCCTCGAGGGTGACGGGTCGTCATGAACCGTCCTGACGACCGGAGCAGGTGGCAGCGTCAGGCGAAGGGCCGGTGCCGGCCACTGCCGGGCAGCCTTCCGTCTCCCTTGTTAGACGGAAGGTATAGCAAGGATGCGGGGCGGGCCTACCCCCCAGTAAGAAATGTGTGCCGATCCCCGCGACATCTCCTCGCGCGCGCCGGTGCGTACACGATTCTTCCGTGCGCGGACGGCCTTCAAGGGACTCCTTGTTCGCCACGTCGAACATCGTTCGCGATTTCAGCGCGAGTCATTGACGCCGCGTTTTCCCGGGCCTACGGTCCCGTCCGAAGTGACGGGCAGGCATCGAAATATCGAACACTCGCCCTTCTCCTCACGCGTCCCCGGACCTCATCGACGAGTCGAGACGAGCCGCCATGCAACCACCCCTCCTCAGTCGGCGCCGAGCCCTCGCGGGCGGCGCAGGCGCCCTGGCCGCCGCCGGAGCCCTGGGCTCCCTGTCGGGCTGTGCCGCGCCCGCGACCGCCGCGGGCCCGGGGCAGACCCTGCTGCGGTACTGGCATCTGTTCGGCGGCGGCGACGGCGTCAACATGCAGGGCATGCTGGACGACTTCCGGGCCGGACACCCGGACATCGCGCTGGAGGCCTCCACCCTCCAGTGGGGCGCCCCGTACTACACCAAGCTCGGCATGGCCGGTGCCGGCGGCAGGGCTCCCGAACTCGCCGCCCTGCACCTCGCCCGCCTCGCGGGCTTCGCCCCCGGCAGGCTCCTCGACCCGTTCGACCTCGATCTGCTGGCCGAACTCGGCGTGAGGGAGGAGGACTTCCCGCAGGACATCTGGCGCCGGGGCCAGGCGATCGGCAAGCAGTTCGCCGTCCCGCTCGACACCCATCCCTTCGTCCTCTACTACCAGACCGAGGTCTGCGAGAAGGCCGGTCTCCTGTCGGGCGGCCGCCTCAGGCCGGTCAGCGGCGCGGACGACTTCGCCGACGCCCTGCGCGCCGCGAAGAAGGTGACCGGGCAGCCCGGACTGGTGACCGAGACGCTGGGCCCCGACTGCATCACCCCCTGGCGGCTCTTCTCCAGCTTCTACGCCCAGACCGGCGGCACGGTCCTCTCCCCGGACGGCAAGCGCCTCGCGCTCGACGACTCCCGGGCGCTGCGCGTCCTGGAGTACCTGGCCCGGCTCGTCGAGGAGGGGCTGATGGTGCGCCGCGTCGACTACGCGGGGTCCATCGGCGTCTTCAACGGCGGGAAGACCGCCTTCCACCTCAACGGCGAATGGGAGATCACCACCTTCAAGACCACCGGCCTCCCGTTCTCCATGACCCGCATCCCCGCGCTGTTCGGCACGGCGGCCGCCCAGGCCGACTGCCACGCCTTCGTCCTGCCGCACCAGAGGGACCGGGGCGGCGCGACGAACGAGGCGGCGCACACCCTCGTCGCGTGGATGCTGAAGCACTCCGTGGCCTGGGCCCAGGGCGGCCACGTACCCGCGTACCTGCCGGTGCTCGACGACCCCGCCTACCTCGCACTGAAGCCGCAGTCCGAGTACCGCACCGTGATCGACGACGTGGCGCTGGACGAACCCGCGTGGTTCGCCGGGTCCGCCTCCCGCCTGTGGATCGAGCTGGGAGCCGTGTTCTCGGGGGTTCTCACCGGCTCCCGCAGCCCGCGCAACGCCCTGACCGAGGCCAAGGCCCGGCTGCGGAACCTTCTCGACACCCGCAACCCCCTCCCGGGAGCCGCGTCATGACCTCCACCGCCGCCGCGGCGCCGGCCTCCGTGGCGAAGCCCGACGGGGGAGCGGCGGGGCGCCCCCTCCGAGGCGTGCGCCGGAAGTGGACCGAGCACGGTCTTGTGTTCATCGCGCCCTTCCTCCTCGTGTACGCCCTCTTCCTGGTCTGGCCCCTCGTGTCCGGTCTGGGAATGAGCCTGACCAGCGAGAACATCACCGGCTCCGGTGGGGAGTTCGTCGGCCTCGACAACTACGCCGAGGCCGTGCGCGACCCGGACGTCTGGTCCTCGCTGTGGAACACCGTCTGGTTCACGGTCCTGTCCACCGTCCCCCTTGTCGTCGTCGGCCTCGTGCTGGCCCTGCTCGCCCACCAGTTGCGCGTGGTCCAGTGGCTGTGGCGGCTCAGCTGGTTCGCGCCGTTCCTGCTGCCGTCGGGCGTCGTCTGCCTGCTCTTCCTGAACATGATCCTCCCGTCCGGCTTCGGCCTCGCCGACCAACTGCTGGCCACCGTTGGCTTGACACCGGAGATCGGCTGGCTGACCGACGAGCGGTACGCGATGCTCAGCATCGTGGCGACGACCGTCTGGTGGACGGTCGGCTTCAACTTCCTGCTGTACCTCGCCGCCCTCCAGGCCATCCCGGCGCATCTGTACGAGGCCGCCGAACTGGACGGGGCGGGCGCCTGGAAGCGTCTCCTGCACATCACCCTGCCGATGCTCCGCCGCACCACCGGCCTGGTCGTGGTCCTCCAGGTACTGGCCTCGCTGAAGATCTTCGACCAGGTCTACATCATGACCGGCGGCGGCCCCGACGAGTCCACCCGGCCGATCCTCCAGTACGTCTACCAGCAGGGCTTCACGGGCTACCGCATCGGCTACGCCTCGGCCGTCTCGTACATCTTCTTCGCCCTGATCCTGACCGTCTCCCTGGTGCAGCCGCTGCTGTCCCGGCGCCGAGCTGAGGAGGCCGCGAAGTGAGCGGTTCCGCCACCTTCACCACCCGCCGCGCCCCGGGCTCCGGCCGGTCCGCGGACGCCGGGGGACGCCGCCCGCGCTGGACGCCCGGCAGGATCGCCCTGCTCGTCGTCGCCCTGCTGCTCACCGCGGCCTGGCTCCTGCCGCTCGCCTGGGCCGTGGCCACCTCCCTGAAACCCGAGGGCGACACGACGAGGACACCGTTCTCCTGGACCGGCTCCCGTGTGACCTTCGACGCGTACAGCAAGGTCTGGGAGTCGGGCGACCTGATGGTCTGGCTCATGAACTCCGCGTACATCTCCGTCATGACCACCCTGCTGACCGTGGTGACCTGCGCGATGGCCGCGTACGGGTTCACCCGCACCGACTTCCGGGGCAGACGGCTGCTCTACGGTCTCGTGCTCGCCGGAATCATGGTGCCGCCGCAGGTCCTCATCGCGCCGCTGTTCCGGGAGATGGTCCAGCTCGGCCTGGTCGACACCTACTGGGGCGTCATACTGCCCCAGATCGCCGTGCCCGCCATGGTGTTCATCCTGGTCAAGTTCTTCGAGGGCGTACCGCGCGAACTGGAGGAGGCCGCCTTCGTCGACGGCGCCGGCCGCTGGCGGGTGTTCTGGACCATCGTCATCCCGCTGTCCCGGCCCGTACTGGCGGCCGTGGCGATCTTCACCTTCATCTCCACCTGGAACAACTTCCTGTGGCCGTTCCTGGTGACCACCGACCCCGGTGGCATGACGCTGCCCGTCGGACTCGTGAACGTCCAGTCGACCTTCGGGGTGCGGTACGCCCAGATCATGGCCTCGCTCGTGATCGCCGGACTGCCGCTCCTGATCGTCTTCGCGTTCTTCCAGCGGCAGATCGTGCGCGGCATCGCGCACACCGGTCTCGCCGGCCAGTAGCGGTCGGCACACCTGACGGGCCGCCCGTGCGGCCCGTCAGGCGACCCCCGTGCCCCGCGCCAGCAGCAGCGCCACATCGGCCGACGCCACCAGGACCGTCCCCGCGAGCGCCCCCTTGCGCCAACTCCCGCCCCGCCGCGGACCGGCGCACACCGTCGTCACCATCACGGCGCAGACCGCCACCCCGCCGAGGACGGCGACGGCGGGTCCGCCGGGCGCCCCCGGGGGGCCCAGGACCAGCACCGCGGTGGCCCCGGCCAGGGGCAGCGGGAGCAGCAGCCGGGTGCGCGCCGCCCCCAGCCGCTGGGGGAGGCCGCGGACACCCGCCCGCAGATCCGCCTCGATGTCCGGAAGCACGTCCCCCAGGTGTGCCGCCACCCCGAGCAGCGCGCCCCCGGCCACCGCCCACCACGCGGGCCAGGGGCCACCGGGCAGGCTCAGGGCGACCAGACACGGAAGGCTGCCGAAGCCGATCGCGTACGGCAGCCAGGACAGCGGCGTCTCCTTGAGCCTCAGGTTGTACGCCCACGCCGCCACGACCCCGGTCAGATGCGCGGCACCCGCCGCCGCACCGCACGCGAACGACAGGACCACGCACAGCGCCAGCGCCGCGAAGGCCGCGGCCCACACCGTGCCCGGGTCCGACGCGCCCCGGGCGACCGGCTTTCCCCGGCGCCCGGCCTCGGCGTCCCGCAGGGCGTCGTAGGCGTCGTTGCACCAGCCCACCGAGAGCTGCCCGGTGAGCACGGCGGCGGTGACCAGGACCTGACGGCCCGTCCCCGGACCCGAGGCGACCGCGAGAGCCGCCACGAGGACCGTCACCGCCGCCGCCGGACCCGGATGGCACGACAGCGCGAGACCCGCCCACACGTGCGGCAGGCCCGGGGCGCGAGCGGGTGCCGGCGGCCGGTCCGTGGTGTCCACGGAGCCGATCGTAGGGACCCCCGGGGCGTACGGACACGACAGCCGCGCGTGGCATGTGCTCCGATTTGCCCCGCTCTGTAGGCAGGATGTGGCCATGACCTCTCCGAAGCGGTGGCCAGGGTGACCCGGATCGCGGCGGTGCACGGAGTCCTGCCGCCGCACCGCCACACCCAGCGGGCCGTCACCGACATGGTGGCGCGCACCTGTCTGCCGGAAGGAGCCGACCGGCGGCTGCTGGACCGGATCCACGCGCACGCCGGCGTGCGCACCCGGAACACCGTGCTGCCGCTGGAGAGCTACGGCCGGCTGGACGGATTCGGGGCGGCCAACGACGTGTTCATCGACGCGGCCGTCGACCTCGGCGCCGAAGCCGTCCGCGGCGCCCTGCGCGAGGCGGGACTGCGGCCCACCGACGTCGACCTGCTGATGTTCACCTCCGTCACCGGCATCGCGGCGCCCTCCGTCGACGCGCGGCTCGTCGGACGCCTCGGACTGCGCCCCGACGTGAAACGGCTCCCCGTCTTCGGACTGGGCTGCGTGGCGGGGGCCGCCGGGGTGGCGCGGCTGCACGACTACCTGCTCGGCCGGCCCGGACACGTCGCGGTGCTGCTCTCGGTCGAACTCTGCTCCCTCACCTTCCAACGCGACGACGCGAGCGCCGCGAACCTGGTGGCGACCGCCCTGTTCGGCGACGGAGCCGCGGCCGCGGTCCTCGTCGGCGCCGGTCACCCGGCGCCGGTGGACGGACCCGAGGTGGTGGACACCCGCAGCCGCCTGTACCCGGACACGCAGCACATCATGGGCTGGGACATCCGGGGCTCGGGCTTCACCGTGGTGCTCGACCCCGCCGTCCCCGACGTCGTACGCCGGTACCTCGCGGAGGACGTCACGGCCTTCCTGGAGGAGCACGGGCTGAAGCCCAAGGACATCGCACGCTGGGTGAGTCACCCCGGCGGACCCAAGGTCCTGGAGGCGGTCGCCGACGTGCTCTCCCTGCCCGAGGGAGCCCTGGACATCACCCGCCGCTCGCTGGCGGAGACCGGCAACCTCTCCTCGTCCTCGGTCCTGCACGTCCTGCGGGACACGATGCGACAGCGCGGGCCCGAGCCGGGCACACCCGGCCTGCTGATGGCCATGGGTCCCGGATTCTGCTGCGAACTGGTGCTGCTGCGCTGGTAGTCCGGAGGAACGCATGATCTGGTACACGGCCCTCGTCCTGGCCGTCGCCGCCGAACGGATCGCCGAGCTCGTGGTCGCGCTCCGCAACGCCCGCTGGAGCCTGGCCCGGGGCGGCACGGAGGCCGGCCGGGGGCACTACCCGGCGATGGTGGCCCTGCACGCGGCGCTGCTCGTCGCCTGCCTGGCCGAGACATGGCTGGCCGGGCGGCCCTTCCACGCGCTCCTCGGCTGGAGCATGGTCGCGGTGGTGGCCGCGGCGCAGGTACTGCGCTGGTGGTGCGTCCGCACCCTGGGGCGCCGCTGGAACACCCGGGTCATCGTCGTCCCCGGGCTGCCCCCGGTCACCGGTGGTCCCTACCGTCGGCTGCGCCACCCCAACTACGCGGCGGTCGCCGCGGAAGGGGCGGCCCTGCCGCTGGTCCACGGCGCGTGGGTGACCGCCGTCCTGTTCACCGTGTCCAACGCGGCGCTCATGGCCGTGCGCATCCCCTGCGAGGACGGCGCCCTGGCCGGAGCGGACGCGCGCGCGTGATCGACATCCTGGTGGCGGGCGGCGGACCGGCCGGACTGGCGGCGGCGATCCGGGCCGCCACGGCCGGTCTGGAGGCCGTCGTGGTCGAACCCCGCCCCCTGCCCGTGGACAAGGCCTGCGGCGAGGGCATCATGCCCAGCGGGGTGGCCGCTCTGCGCGCGCTGGGGGTCACCCCGGCAGGAAGCACGCTCCGGGGCATCCGCTACGTCGAGGGCCCCCGCCGGGCGGAGGCGGTCTTCCGGGGCGGCCCCGGCCTCGGAGTGCGCCGCACCGCACTGCACGCCGCCCTGCACCGACGCGCCACGGAACTCGGGGTGCGCGTCGTCACGGGGCGGGCCGCGGAGGTGCGCCAGGACGACGACAGCGTCACCACGGCGGGTCTGACGGCACGCTGGCTCGTCGCCGCGGACGGTCTCCACTCCCCGCTCCGCCGCTCACTCGGCCTGGAACGCCCCCGCACCTCACCGCGCCGGTACGGACTGCGCCGCCACTACCGGATCGCCCCCTGGACGGACTTCGTGGAAGTGCACTGGTCGCGCGAGGGCGAGGCGTACGTGACCCCGGTGGGGGAGGAACTGGTGGGGGTCGCGGTGCTCAGCCGTCACCGGCGCTCCCACGAGCAGCACCTCACCGCCTTCCCCGCGCTGGCCCGCACCCTCCAGGGCCTGGAGGCGGGCCCCGTACGCGGCGCGGGTCCCCTGCGCCGGACCGTGAGCGCACCGGGAGCGGGACGGGTCCTGCTCGCCGGCGACGCGGCGGGCTACGTCGACGCGCTCACCGGCGAGGGCATCGCCCTGGCGGTGGCGACCGCGTCGGCGGCGGTCGACTGCCTCGCGGCGGGCCGGCCCGAGGCATACCCGGCCCGGTGGAAGCGGCTGACGCAACGGCACCGCCTGCTGACCGGGGCCCTGCTCGCAGCCGCGGGGCACCCGGCGACCGCCGGGCTGATCGTGCCCGCCGCGCACCGGCTGCCCGCGCTGTTCGGCGCGGCGGTGCGAGCCCTGCAGTAGCCCCTCCGGCGCGGGAGGCCCCGCCCGCTCTGCCATCCTGTCCGGGTGCCGTCCACACCCCGAACACCGCAGCCCGTCACCCCCGACCCGCCGTACCCGGCGATGAACCCGCTGATGACGCAGTCCTGGCTGGACCTCGCGTTCCTGCACTGGGCGGCCGACCCCGCGGACGTGGCGCCGCTGCTGCCCGACGGAACCGTGCCCGACACCCTGGACGGAGTCACCTACGTCGGACTCGTGGCCTTCCGGATGCACCGCATCGGCTGGTTCCGCCTCCCCGGCATCCCCTACCTGGGCACCTTCCCCGAGACCAACGTCCGGCTGTACTCCCGGGACGCGCACGGCAGGCGGGGGGTCGTCTTCCGCTCGCTCGACGCCTCCAGACTCATCCCCGTGGCGGTCGCCCGGACCGCGTTCCGGCTGCCCTACGTATGGTCCCGGATGACGGTCCGGCGCGACGCCGACACCCTCACCTACACCAGCAGCCGGCGTCTCCCCGGGCCCCGGGGCGCCCACAGCCGGATCGTCCTGCGCGCCGGCGCACGCATCGAGGCGCCCAGCGAGCTGGAGCACTTCCTCACCGCGCGCTGGGGCATGCACAGCACCCTGCGCGGGCGCACGATGTACCTCCCCAACGCACACCCCCGCTGGCCCCTGCACCGCGCGCGACTCCTGGAGTGCGACGAGAGCCTGGTGACGGCGGCGGGCCTGCCGGCACCCGTGGGCGAACCGGCGAGCGTCCTGTACTCACCCGGGGTCCCGGTGCGCTTCGGCCGCCCCGCCCGCCCGGAGGAGTGACAACGGTCCCGGCGGA